>Ga0114129_10000584_pt1 | contig 44986 bp, 33 predicted proteins | sample RhiMetdeltSRZDD1_FD_80071 | JGI IMG/M metagenome (GOLD analysis project Ga0114129, IMG submission 80071) | Populus rhizosphere microbial communities from Tennessee, USA - Rhizosphere MetaG P. deltoides SRZDD1 (version 2) (version 2) | ecosystem: Host-associated > Plants > Roots > Rhizosphere >...
CGGGTTGGCGTCGTAGCGGGGCTCGGCCACCTTCCACAGCATCGACAGGAAGTTGGCGGTGAAGCCGAGCGAGTTGTCGGGGTACACGAACGGCATCCCGACGCTGAAGCGGTGGCAGGCGGCGGCGAGCGTCGGCATCTTGGCGATGAGCCGCACGATCTGCCTGTAGCGGTTGTCCGGATCACCGATGTCTTTGGCGTCCAGGTAGAAGGTCGACAGGGCGGCAACCGCGGACACCAGCATCCCCATCGGGTGGGCGTCGTAGTGGAAGCCCTCCAGGAACCGCTTCCGTACGTTCTCGTGGATGAACGTGTGGTACGTGATGTCGTGGACGAAGTGCTCGAACTCGGCGGCGGTGGGGAGCTCGCCGTGGATCAGCAGGTACGCGACCTCGAGGTAGGTCGACTGCTCGGCCAGCTGCTCGATCGGGTAGCCCCGGTAGCGCAGGATGCCGGCATCGCCGTCGATCTCGGTGATCGAGCTGCGGGTCGCGGCCGTCGTCATGAACGCCTCGTCGTAGAACCAGACGTTGGGCAGCAGCTTGCGCCACGCAGCCGCGTCGACCCCGCCCTCGGAGATCGGCACCTCGACTGACTCGCCCGTGCGGTTGTCGGTGATGGTGATGCTCTCGGGCACGGCCGCTGCGCTCCTTCGTCCGGGTCCTGGGAACCACCGGAAATCTACTTGCCCTCCTGCGCGACACCCCCGAACGGACCTGGTTCAGCTGGTGAGCGTGACCTGCACGCCCTCCCGGCCCGTCGCGGCCACGAGGTCGCGGACGGCGGTCCGCACCGCCCGGGCCGGGGCGGACAGGCGGCCCCGGCGCAGCGTTGCGAGACCCACCGACCGCGGCGTGAGCCCGTCCACCCGGACCCGCCGGCAGACGGACTCGTCGCCGCGGGCCGCCGTGGCCGGGACCACCGCGGCGCCGAACCCCTCGTAGGCGAGGAACGTCAGCAGCCGGATGCCGTCGATCTCGGCCTGGGGCCGCACGGTCAGGCCGTGGCGCGCCATCTCGTCGTCCAGCACGTCCCGGAAGGCGGTGCCCCGGGGCTCCAAGAGCAACGGGTGCTGGGCCAGGTCCTCCAGCGTCACCCGGTCGCGGGTGGCGAGCGGGTGACCGTGGGGGGCGAGGATGATGCGCTCCTCGTCGAACAGCGGCTCGGTGGCCAGCTCGCCCGGGGCAATGGGAACGTTCACGACGGCGAGGTCGAGGCTGTCGGCCATCACCTGGGGCAACAGCGAGGTGGTGGTGGCGTCGACCACGACCACGTGGACGAGCGGGTGGCGCTCGCCCATCAGCTCGAGCAGGCGGGGGACCAGCCACCGGCTGACCGTGCCGATGCAGCCCAGACGGACGGCGCCGGACACCTGGTGCAGCATCGACTCGATGTCGGCCCGCAGCGCCTCGAGCTCGTGGCTGATGCGGCGGGCCCGAGCCACGGCCACCTCGCCCTCGTCGGTGAGCGCCCCGGTCGACCGGTCGACCAGGGTGGCGCCGAGCTCGCGCTCGAGGCGGGCGACGTGGGTCGAGACGTTGGACTGCACGGTGTGGAGCCGCCGGGCGGCGGCCGAGAACGACCCGGCATCGGCGACCGCGGTGAGGGCGGCGAGCTGGCGGAGGTCCATCGCTCCCAATGATGGCAGCTATCGCTAACAACTGTTTGACGAATCGATCGCGTCCCGGCACACTGGAGCCACATACGAGCGGAGCTTGTGATCCCCCCTCCCAGTTTCCGCTCGACAAGAGTGCCGCAGGCAGATCCCCCCTCCGCCTGTGCAGCACCGCAGGAGCCGACCGATCCACCCGCGGTCGGCTCCTCTCGTTTTCCGGCATCGGCCAGCCACTATGTTGCGGTCGATGACCGCGGCCGCGATCTTCGACCTGGACCGCACGTTGCTCCGGGGGGCGAGCGGGCCCGTGCTCAGCGCCGCCCTGCGCGAGGCCGGCGTGATGGAGGGGCGGTCGCTGCCGGGCGAGGGCATCGTGTACAAGGTCTTCGACCTGATCGGCGAGACCCGGCCGTCGATGATCCTCACCCGCCAGGCGGCCCGCTTCGCCAAGGGCTGGCGGCAGGAGCAGGTGCGCGACGCCGGCAAGCATGCCGCCGAGATGCTGACCGACGCGGTCCAGCCCTTCGCCCTGCCGATCATCGACGACCACCGGGCGCAGGGCCGGCTGCTGGTGCTGGCCACCACCACGCCCGACGACATGATCCGTCCGCTCGCCGAGCGGCTCGGGTTCGACGACGTGGTGGCCACCCGCTACGGCCTCGACGCCGAGGGCCGTTACGACGGCAGCATCGACGGCGAGTTCGTGTGGGGCAAGGGCAAGCTGCGGGCGGTGCAGGAGTGGGCCGCCCGCCACGACGTCGACCTGGCCGAGAGCTACGCGTACAGCGACTCCTACTACGACCACCCTCTGCTCGGCGCGGTCGGCCACCCGGTGGTCGTCAACCCCGACCCGCGGATGCTGGCCCTGGCCAGCGTGCGCCGATGGCCGATCGTCCATCTCGACGTGCCGGCGGGCGTGCCCAAGGTGCCCCTCATCGGCATCGAGCCCCAGCGCATCGTCCAGACGGTCGTGCGGCCCGAGCTGCTGCCGTGGGTGCGGTTCGACATCGACGGCGTCGACAACATCCCCGAGGCCGGGCCGGCGATCATGGTGGCCAACCACCGCAGCTACTTCGACGTGCTGGCGCTGAGCGCCACCTTCGCCAAGCGGGGCCGGGCCGTGCGGTTCCTCGGCAAGAAGGAGGTGTTCGACGCCCCGGTGGTCGGCTCGGTCGCCCGGGCGCTCGGCGGCATCCGGGTCGAGCGGGCCAGCGGCTCCGACGACCCGTTGGTGGAGGCGGCCGCCGCGCTGGCGAGCGGCGAGCTGGTCGCCATCCTGCCGCAGGGCACGATCCCCCGGGGCCGGGCGTTCTTCGAGCCGGAGCTGAGCGGTCGGTGGGGCGCCGCCCGGCTGGCGGCCACCGCCAAGGTGCCGGTGATCCCGATCGGGCTGTGGGGCACGGAGCTGGTGTGGCCGCGGTCGGAGCGCATGCCCCGGGTCTGGAACGTGACCCACCCGCCCACGGTGCGGGTCCGGGTGGGCGACCCGGTGGAACTGAAGCTCCGCTCGCCCCAGGCCGACACCAGGCGGATGATGGCGGCCATCGTCGACCTCCTGCCCGAGGACGCCCGCCGCAAGCGGGAGCCGACCCCCGAGGAGCTCGCCCGCACCTACCCGTCCGGCTACGACCCGGCCGACGACGAGGACGCCGGCCGCCTCGACCGTCGCCCCGGCGAGGACTGAGCGCCGGTCCCCGCTAGCGCCGGTAGCGGACCCAGCGGCCCCGGCCGGTGATCTTCGCCTCCCGCATCGCCTGGTCGACCCGGGCCAGCGTGGCGTCGACGCCCTCGTCCGCATCGAGCTCTGTGACCCCGATGCTGGCGTCCACCCGGACCTCGGTGGCCAGCCCCGCGCGGGGCTGGATCGGCTCGCGGATCACCGCCAGCAGGCGCTTGGCCACCGCCTCGACGTCGTCGGCCGCGGTCAGCCGCTCGCACAGCACCGCGAACTCGTCGCCGCCGATGCGGGCCACCAGGTCGCCCGGCCGCAGCACCCCCCGGAGCCGGTCGGCCACGATGGCCAGCACACGGTCGCCGACCGGGTGGCCGAGCGTCTCGTTGATCGGCTTGAAGTGGTCGAGATCGAGGAACAGCACCGCCGCCCGGCCCTCGCCCCCGGCTGCCACGGTCGCCAGCCGGTCGAGGAAGGCCAGGCGGTTGGCCAGGCCGGTGAGCTGGTCGTGGGTGGCCGCGTACTGCAGGGTGCGGTGGCTGCGCTCCCACTGGAGCGTCAGCCGCAGCAGCTGGCCGACCCGCCGGACCGTCGTCCACGTGAACCGGGTGGGCGCTCCGGGCCGGGTCCGCCACACGACGATGGCGGCCAGCGGCTCGGTGTCGCCCGGCACCACCACCGGGTGGACCCAGCAGGCGTCGTAGCCCTCCGCTCGGGCCAGGGCGGCCAGCGGCGACGGCAGCAGCTCGAGCTCCGCCACGTACACGTCCTCGCCCGACGCCATCGCCCGGGCCCACGGCGTCCGGCCGTCGGCGCCCAGCAGGTGGGACGCGCCGCCGGCCACCACCGCGAACGCCTCGCCGGTCCAGTGGTCGGCGATCGTGACGGCGGAGCCGGGGACCATCTGCTCCAGCGCCCCCACCAGCCGGGTCAGCACGTCGCCGAGCCGGGCGCCGTTCGCCATGGCCTCGATGGCCAGGTCGAGGGCCCGCTCGTAGCCGACCCGCCGGACGTTGACCACGTACCACGGCAGGCCCGTGCGCCTGGTCGTGAGCACCGACAGCTCGCAGGGGACCTCGGTGCCGTCGGCGTGGAGCAGGTCGACGGGCAGCCCCACGCCGCCCCACGGCGTGATCTCGAAGGCGTCGTCGATCGCGGTGAACGCCTGGATCACCCCGGGCAGCGACTGGGGGGCCACGACCTTCACGAAGCTGCGGCCCATCAGCCGGTCACGGTCCCAGCCGAAGAACCGCTCGACCGAGCCGGACAGCCAGCTGATCGTGCCGGCGTTGTCGACCAGCGCCAGCGGGAAGATCGAGTGCTCGGCCATCGTCTCGAACGCCTCGAACGACGGCCCCACCGCTTGGATCAGCTCGATGCGGTTGCCGAACGGGTCGTCGGTGTGCACCCGGCGGATTCCGGGCTGGTCGACCGCCGGGCGGACCTCGCCGCCCGCGGCCACGATGTGCTGGCACACCACGTCGATGTCGTCGACCAGCAGCCCGGGATGCGCCTTGATGGCCGGCCGGAAGTCCTCCTGCACGCCGACGTGGAGGCGCACGGTGGGCGACTCGAACCAGCAGCCGCCCGGGCGGGCGCCCTCGGGCTTGGGGACCCGGGTGAGGCCGAGGACGCCGCAGTAGAACCGCTCCGCGTCGGCCTCCGCCTCCTCGCCCGGCGGCATGGCGAGCTGGACGTGGTCGATGCCCAGCAGCCGCGCGGGCGGCAGGTCCGCCGCGGGTTCGGTCACCCCGCGTGCTTGCGCCGGATGATGTTCAGGGCGCTCCCGGCCTTGAACCACTCGATCTGCTCGTCGTTCATGGTGTGGGTGGTCTGGAACTCGACGGAGGTGCCGTCGGGCCTGACGGTGACGCACCGCACGGGCTCGTCGGGCGTCAGGTCGGCGAGCCCGAGCACGCTGATGCGGTCGTTCTCGCCGATGGCGTCGTAGTCCGCCGGATCGGCGAAGGTCAAGGCGAGGACGCCCTGCTTCTTGAGGTTGGTCTCGTGGATGCGGGCGAAGCTGCGGGCGAAGATCACCCTGGCCCCGCGGAACCGGGGCTCCATGGCGGCGTGCTCGCGGGAGCTGCCCTCGCCGTAGTTCTCGTCGCCGATGGCGCACCAGGCCACCTCCTCCTCGTGGAGGTGGCGGGCGATGTCGGCGAACGAGCGGATCTCGCCGTCCAGCGGGTCCTTGCCGTGGCCGGGCTCGACGTCCCGGAATGCGTTGACCACGCCGAGGAACAGGTTGCCGGAGATGTTCTCCAGGTGGCCCCGGAACCTGAGCCACGGGCCGGCGGCCGAGATGTGGTCGGTCGTGCACTTGCCGGCCGCCTTCATCAGCACCGGCAGGTCCGTGAGGTCCTGGCCGTCCCACGGGGCGAACGGGGACAGGAGCTGGAGGCGCTCGGAGTCGGGCGCCACCTCGACGTCGACCGCGGCGCCGTCGGCGGGCGGGGCGACGAAGCCCGACTCGCCGGGGTCGAACCCCCGTGCCGGCAGCTGCTCGCCCTGCGGCGGCTGCAGCCGGACCTCGCTGCCGTCGCCGGCGGTGAGGGTGTCGGTCAATGGGTCGAAGTCGAGCGTGCCGGCCAGCGCCAGTGCCACGACCACGTCGGGGCTGGTAACGAACGACAGCGTGTTGGCGCTGCCGTCGTTGCGCTTCGGGAAGTTGCGGTTGTAGCTGTTGACGATCGTGTTGGGCTGGCCGTTGGCGGCGGCCGGGCGGCTCCACTGGCCGATACAGGGACCGCAGGCGTTGGCCAGGACGGTGCCGCCCACCGCCTCCAGGTCGGCCAGCAGGCCGTCGCGCTCGATCGTGGCCCGGACCTGCTCGGAGCCCGGCGTGATCAGGAGCTCGGTCCTGGCCCTGATGCCGTGGGCGGCCGCCACCCGGGCGATCGACGCGGCCCGGGTGATGTCCTCGTAGGACGAGTTGGTGCACGAGCCGATGAGGGCGGAGGAGATGTCGGTCGGCCAGCCCTCTGCCCGGGCGTGGGCGCCGACCTCGGACACCTTGTGGGCCCGGTCGGGGGAGTGTGGCCCGTTGATCATCGGCTCCAGCGTCGACAGGTCGATCTCGATGACCTGGTCGAAGTAGCGACCGGGGTCGCCGGCCACCTCGGGGTCGGGCCGGAGGTCGTCGATCACGGCGGCGGCGGCGTCGGCGAGCGCGCCGCGACCGGTGGCCCGCAGGTACGCGAGCCCCCGCTCGTCGAAGCTGAACAGCGACGTGGTGGCGCCGATCTCGGCGCCCATGTTGCAGATGGTCGCCTTGCCCGTGGTGGACAGGGCGTCGGCGCCGGGCCCGAAGTACTCGACGATGGCGCCGGTCCCGCCCGTGACCGTCAGGATCTCGGCCACCCGGAGGATGACGTCCTTGGGGGCGGTCCAGCCCGACAGCTCGCCGGTGAGGTGGACGCCGATCAGCTTGGGCCAACGCACGTTGAACGGGAAGCCGGTCATCACGTCGACGGCGTCGGCGCCGCCCACGCCGATCGCGACCATGCCGAGGCCGCCGGCGTTGGGGGTGTGGCTGTCGGTGCCGATCATCATCCCGCCCGGGAACGCGTAGTTCTCCAGGACGACCTGGTGGATGATCCCCGAGCCCGGCTTCCAGAAGCCGATCCCGTAGCGGGAGGACACCGACCGCAGGAAGTCGTAGACCTCGCTGTTGACGTCGACCGCCAGGCGCAGGTCGATGTCGGCGCCGGCCTTGGCCTGGATGAGGTGGTCGCAGTGGACCGTGGTCGGCACGGCGGCCTCGGACAGGCCGGCGGTCATGAACTGGAGCAGGGCCATCTGGGCGGTGGCGTCCTGCATGGCCACGCGGTCGGGGTCGAAGTCGGCGTAGCTGCGGCTCCGCTCGAGCTCCTGGCCATGGGCGTCGCGGAGGTGGTTGACCAGGATCTTCTCCGCCAGCGTGACGGGGCGGCCGAGGCGTTCCCGCCCGAGGGCGACCCGGTCGGGGAGGCGGGCGTAGACCTGGTCGACGAGCTCGATGGGGGTGGTGGCGGAGACGGCCATGATCAGCGGGACCCCTTGCATCGGTGACAGGACGTAGACAAGTATATGACAAGTGAGGGAGGTCCGCTATCGAGCCATCGCTGACGAGCTGCGGCGGCGAGTGGAGAGCGGCGACCCCGCCGCGGGGGCGCTGCTTCCCAGCGAGAGCGAGCTCTCGGCAGCTTACGGTGTGAGCCGCGTCACGGTCCGCAAGGCCCTGGATCTCCTGCGGGACGAGGGCCTGATCGACGCCCGCCAGGGGTTCGGCTGGTTCGTGGCAGCCGATCCGGTGCGCCAGACGCTGGGGCGACTGGGCACGATCGAGGCCCAGCTCGGCGAGCTGGGGGTCGGGTCCGAGCGGCGCGTGGTCGGGTTCCGGTTCGTGGCCGCACCGCCCCGTGTCCGCCAGGTGCTGGGCGTGGACTCGGTGCTCGAGGTGCGGCGGGTCAACCACGCCGACGGCCAGCCGTTCGCCCGGGTCACCGTGTGGTGCCCCGAGGACGTCGGGGCGAAGCTGTCCCGGGCGGACGTGGAGGGGTCGCCGTTCTACGAGCTGGTCGGGGTGCCGATCGGGTCGGCGACTCAGACCATCGGAGCCGCGGCGGCGTCGGCCGAGGACGCCGCCCTGCTGGCGGTCCCGGCAGGGTCGCCCGTGCTGCGGTGCGAGCGGATCACCCGGTCCTACGACGAGACGCCCCTGTTGGTGTCCGAGCACGTGTTCCCCGGCCATCGGACCGAGTTCGTCGTCGAGCTTCCCCACGTCGAGCCGTCGATCGGCCCGTCGGGGCTCCGGCTGGTCGAGTAGGCCGGCTACGGGGCCGGCTGCATCTGCTCCGGCGTCGCCCCGGCCTCGCAGACGGGGTCGGTCGGGGTCCCGGGCTGGCCGTCGTTGGTGGCCGGCGCCCGGGCGACGGTGAAGCACCGCAGGGTCCCGGGCGGCGCCCCGGCGCTGGGGACGAGGGCGGACGTCCCGGGGGCCGGCGGGAGCGCCTGGGGCGGCGCGGTCGAGGACAGGACGGTCACGACGTAGGTGTCCTCGGCCGATCCCTCCCAGGTGATCTGGGCTCCCTCGGGCACGAGGGTGACGGCGAGCCCGGTGGGCGCCTCGGCCACGGCGTCGCCCCGGGGCCGCTCGGACGCCGGCGTGGCGGCGTCGTCGCCCGTGATGACCAGCCAGAGGACCCCGGCGATGAGCACGACGACCACGGCCACGAGCACGATGATCGGCAGCGCGGGCGGCCCGGCGGCGGGCTTGGGCGGGGGTGCGTCGGCGACGGGCGGGGGCGGCGCGGGCCGGGCCTGCGGCGGCTCCGCGCGGCGCACGGGCGGAGGTTCGGTCGCGTAGGCCGACTCGGTCGGCCGCGGCAGGCGGAACGGTGCCTCGGGCGTCGGCGACGACCCGGGTACAGGCGAGGGAGCGGGCCTCGCGGGCGGGGCCTCGGCGGGGGGACCGACGGGATCCTGGGGCCGGTGGAGATCCAGCGGCGGCGGGGGTGCGGCCGCAGGCTCGCCGACGACGGCCCCGAACAGCGAACGGAGCTCGTCGCCGGCGCCGGGCAGCCGCTTGGCGGCGGGCTCGGACTTCCTCCCGTTCGGAAGCGGATCGGTGTACCACGCCGGCAGCACGTCCAGCTCCGGCGGCCGCGGCACCCCGTAGCTCGATCCGTTCCCGGTGCTGTGATCGGCCTCGGCCGCGGGCGCCCCGGGCCGGGGAGCGGTCTCCCAGAACGGCCGCGGTGGCGCCCAGGGAGCGTCGTCGCCAACCTCGTCGCCCCCGCCCCCGGCCTCGGGAGCGCCGGCGGCCCCACGCTTCGGCAGCTCGGGCCGAATCGCGGGCGGCGTCCACGCCGGCGGTTCGGCCGCGGGAGCCTCGTCGACCCCGCGCTCGGGCAGGTCGGGCCTGGTCGGCTCGGTCGGTCCGGCGGCGGGCTGGGGTGGCGCCCCGGTGGTGGGGGGTTCGGGGGCCCCGCGTCTGGGGAGGTCGGGCCGCGCCGGCTCGGTCGGCTCGGGTGGCGTCCAGGGGGCCGTGTTGGCTGCGGGTGCGTCAGGCGCCCCGCGCCTGGGGAGGTCGGGCCGCGCCGGCTCGGGGGGTGCTGCGGGGGTTTCGGGTGGCGCCCAGGGGGTGGGCGGTTCGAGGGCCCCGCGTCTGGGCAGGTCGGGCCGCGCCTGGCCCGTCGGAGCGGTTTCCGGAGGGGCCCAGGTGGGTGGATCGTCGAATCCGCGTCGGGGGAGAACGGGTCGCTCTGGTTCGGCCGGGGTCCACGGCGGGGCGGTGGCCCGGCGGAGCGCCTCGGTGGCGGGCGGCTCGTCGGCCCCGCGCTCGGGGGGCTCCGGTGCACGCCACCGGTCGGCGCGGGTGCCGGGAAGGCCGGGGGCTGGCTCGGCCGGTGGTGCCCAGGCCGGCTGTTCGGCCGTCGGGACGACGTCGGGCGGTGGCGCCGCGGCTTCGGGCTCGGCGGGGCTCCAGGGGAGGGAGCCGTTGGCGGGGGGCGGGGGCGGGGGCTCCGACCACGTGGGGAGGACGACCGGATCCGAGCCGTTGGACACGGGGGCGTCCTCCGGCGGGGTCGAGCGGGCCCAGGCCGGCAGGTCGCCCGCCGGCCCGCCGCCGCTCGGCCACGAGCTGGGCCACAGGGAGGCGCCGTGGGCCGGGGCCTCCGGCGCAGCGGGCGGGCGGACGCCGTCGGTGGGCACCGCGGGCGGCTCGTCGTCGGCCACCTCGAACGGGAAGATCGTGGGCTCGGGGACATCCGCCGCGTCGTCGACCTCCGCCGGCGCGCCCGGGTCCGGGTCGCTGGCCGGCGGCGGCGGGGTCCACAGGCCGCCCACCGCGGGGGCGGCCGGCTCGGGCCAGGGACCGGCCGAGTTCAGCGCCGCGGACCGGGCCGGAGCCGGTGGCTCCGCGCGGGCCGGGGCCGGCCAGGACGAGCGGCCGCCCGCGCCGCCGGTCGCGCGGGGGGAGCGCTGTGCCTCGATGTCGTCGAGGTCCAGCACCACCGGCTCGGTGATGGCGAACCCCGCCCGCCGCTGCACGTCCTGCAGCAGCCACGCCACCTCGATCGCCTGCTGGGGCCGCTTGCCCGGATCGGGCGCCAGCGGGCCCCGCAACGTCTCCACCACCCAGGGCGGCACGCCCGGGCGATCGATCTGCGGCACCGCGATCTGCAGCACCCGCAGCAGCAGGGAGGCGTTCGAGTCGGTCACCTCGGCCGGCTTCTCGTGCGGGGCCCGGCCGGCGATCAGCGCGTAGACCGTCGACGCCAGCGAGTAGACGTCGGTGGCGGTCGTGATCTCCGTCCGCTCCAGCACCTCGGGCGGCGCGTGGTACCGCACCGGGTTGTTCAGCGCCCCCAGTCCCGGGAACACGGCGAACGCCGCCAGGCCGGTCTCGGTCATCAGCGGCTCGCCGTGCGGGCCCAGCACCAGCCGGCTCGGCGACAGGTCGCCGTGGACGATGCCGGCGCCGTGCGCCGTCTCCAGCGCCCCCGCCAGCAGGACCCCGACCTGGAGCGCCCGTTCGACCTCGAGCGGCCCGTCCAGCGTGAGCGCGACGTCCAGCGCCTCGGCCGGCTGGGGGTCCGTGACGATCCACGGCCGCCCGTCGTCGGCCTGGCCCCACTCGTGGATCGAGATCATGCTCGGGTGAACGCCCAGGCGCTGGGCCGTGGTCGCCGCCCGGTCGAAGTCGGCCCAGGTGCGCCCCTCGCTGAGCGGGGGATACGCGATCACCGTGACCGCCCGACCCAGCCGGTCGCTCGTCGCGGAGAACAGACTGCGCGCGACTCGTTCCCCGATCAGGGAGAGCTCGCGGCACCCTGGGATCTGAGGGGGCGCGTTCCCAGCCATGACGTCAGGCGAGGCTACAGCCAATCGCACCCCCGGTTCCCAGACGCCCGCCGAGTTTTCGTGTGAACTTCTGCGCGAGCCCGTTCCGCTCGTTGGTGACGACCCCGTGGCGTAGTGCGATCAGCGCAGCAAGCGGCCGCGCGCCGCACCGAGCCACCGCTGTGCGTTCGTGATCGCGCCCAGCGCACCGAGGCAGATCAGCCGCGCAGCCGGGACCCCGACATCTACCCGGCGGGCAGGCGCTCGCTCACACGCTGGCGACGCGGCTGGCCTGGCCCTCCTCGAACCGCCGGACCTGGTCCTTGGGTAGGACGTGCCACACGTTGGCGCAGGCCTTCGCCCAGTGCTCGAGCAGCCTCGCGGCCCGCGGCGACCCGGTCAGCTCCGCGTGGCGCTCGACCAGGAAGCGGACCTCCTCGAGGCCACCCATGTCGGGCCGCACCGCGTCGACCAGGTCGGGGTTGAGCCGGGAGATGAGCCGCTCGTGGTCGCGGTCGAACACGAACGCCTGGCCGCCGGTCATGCCGGCCCCGAGGTTCCAGCCCACCTGGCCCAGGACCACGATCGTGCCGCCGGTCATGTACTCGCAGCAGTGGTCGCCCGCGCTCTCGACGACGGCGGTCGCGCCGGAGTTGCGGACCCCGAACCGCTCGCCCACGCCGCCGGCCACGAACAGCTCGCCACCGGTGGCGCCGTACAGGCAGGTGTTGCCGGCGAGGATCGGCAGCCCGGAGGCGTCGTTGTCCGGCGGGCGGATGACGACCAGGCCGCCGCCCATGCTCTTGCCCACGTAGTCGTTGGCCTCGCCGGTCAGGTCCAGCTCGACACCGTGGGCGAGGAACGCCGCGAAGCTCTGGCCCGCAGTGCCGGTGAGGCGGACCCGGGCGGTGCCCCGGGGCGGCAACTCGCCGTACTCCAGCGCGATCGCCCCCGACAGCGAGGCCCCGATGGCCCGGTCGGCGTTGCGGATCTCGTAGGCGAGGTCGACATCGTCGCCGTCCCACACCGGCCGGAACGCGTCAGCCAGCAGCTGGTCGCCCAGGTCGGCCCGCGGGTCCTGGAGCGGGACCCGCTCGACGAAGTGCCGCGGCGCCGCGGGGTCGGCCGGCGGCTCGAGCAGCGGCGACAGGTCCATGACGTCGGCCCGCTCGTTGCCGCTGCGCCGCTGCCGCAGCAGGTCGACGCGGCCGATGGCCTCGTCGAGGGTCCGCAGGCCGAGCTCGGCCAGGTACCTCCGGACCTCCTCGGCCATGAACAGGAAGTACGCGGCGACGCCCTCGGGCGTCCCGGTGAAGTTGGCCCGCAGGTGGGGCCGCTGGGTGGCCACGCCCGGCTTGCAGGTGTCGCGGTGGCACGCCCGCAGCATGATGCAGCCCTCGGCGATCATCGCCGCGGTGCCGAAGCTGTACTCGTCGGCCCCGAGCAGGGCGGCCACGATGACCTGGCGGCCGGTGAGGAAGCCGCCGTCGACCCGCAGCCGCACCCGGCTGCGCAGGCCGTTGTCGACGAGCGCCCGCTGGGCGTCGGCCAGGCCCAGCTCCCAGGGCAGGCCGGCGTGCTTGATCGACGACAGCGGGCTCGCGCCCGTGCCACCGTTCTGGCCGCTGATGTGGACCACGTCGGCCAGCGCCTTGACGCAGCCGGCGGCGATCGTGCCCACGCCGTCCTCGGCCACCAACTTCACCGACACCTGGGCGGCGTTGACCTGCTTGAGGTCGTAGATGAGCTGGGCCAGATCCTCGATGGAGTAGATGTCGTGATGCGGGGGCGGGGAGATGAGACCGACCCCGGGCTGGGTGTGGCGCAGCCGGGCGATCTCGGCCGACACCTTGTGGCCGGGCAGCTGCCCGCCCTCGCCGGGCTTGGAGCCCTGCGCCATCTTGATCTGCAGCTCGTCGGCGTGGGCGAGGTACTCGGGCGTGACCCCGAACCGGCCGGACGCGATCTGCTTGATCTTGGAGTTCTTGTCGTCGCGGCCCTGGCCCCGGGTCCGGTAGCGGGACGGGTCCTCGCCGCCCTCGCCGCAGTTGGACATGGCGCCCAGCAGGTTCATGGCCTGGGCCAGGGTCTCGTGGGCCTCCTTGGACAGCGCCCCGTGCGACATGGCGCCGGTCGAGAACCGCTTGGCGATCCCGGAGGCGGCCTCGACATCTTCCAGCGGGACCGGCTCGACCGCCGGCACCAGCTCGAGCAGGTCGTGGAGCTCGATGAGCGCCCGGTCGTTCGCCAGCTTGGCGAAGGCGTCGTAGCGCTCGGACGATTCGGTCCGGATGGCCGCCTGGAGGAGGTGGGCGATCAGCATGTCCCGGTCCTGGCCGTCGCCCCCTTTCTCCTGGACCAGGGTGAGGTCGTTGAGCGCCTGGACCGTGTCCTTGTCCTTGCTGTGGGGCTCGCCGCCCTTGCGGACGCGGAAGTAGCCCGGGGACTCGAGGTCCGGGGCCCTGCCCCACGCGGCCTCGTGGCGGGCGAGCACGTCCTCGCCGAGCGCGTCCCAGCCGACGCCGCCGACCACGTTGGGGGTGCCGGTGAAGCACACGTCGACGATCTCGGGGGCCAGGCCCACCACCTCGAAGATCTGGGCGCCCCGGTAGGAGTCGACCGTGCTGATGCCCATCTTCGACAGGATCTTGAGCACGCCGGCCTCGACCGCGGCCTGGAAGCGGCTCTGCGCCTCCGGGCTGGTCAGGTCGCCGTCGTCCTGGCGGTCGGCCTCGGCCGCCACCGTGGCCAGGGCCAGGCGGGGGCAGATCGCGTCCGCGCCGTAGCCGAGCAGGGTGGCGAAGCCGTGGACGTCGAACACGTCGTCGGCCACCACAACCAGCGACGCCCGGGACCGTAGCCGGCGGGCGCTCAGCGCCCGGTGGACCGCCCCGCACGCCACCAGCGACGGGATCGGGGCGCGGTCCGGGCCGGCGTCCTCGGACTCGATGATGAGGGTGCCGGCGCCGCCCTCCACCGCGGCCACGGCCTCGGCGGTCAGGCTGTCGACGGCCGCCCGCAGGCCTGCGCCCCCCTCGCTGGCGGGGAACGTGCCGTCGAGCGGGATCACCGGCCACGGTGCCTTGTCGATGAGCTCCAGGTTGTCGACGCCCGAGGGGTGGAGGAAGAACGACGGCAGCGTGAGCAGCTCGGCAGCCTCGGCGGCCTCGGTCAGCAGCGGGCTCCGGGGGCCGAGGACCGTGCGCAGGCTCATGACCAGCCGTTCCCGCAGCGGGTCGATGGGCGGGTTGGTCACCTGCGCGAAGCGCTGGCGCAGGTAGTGGGCCACCGGCCGGGCCCGGGGTGCGAGGTTGGGCAGCGGCGAGTCGTCGCCCATCGAGAAGGTCGGCTCGTGGGCGTCGTTGGCCATGGGCTTGAGCACCATGGCCAGGTCCTCCTTGGTCAGGCCGTGCATGGCCTGCCGGGCGACCAGGTCCGCGGGGGTCTCGAGCGCGGCCTCGCCGGGGCTGAGCCGGTAGAAGCCGTCGGCCGCCCACCGGGCGTAGGGGGCGCCGGCCGCGATGCGCTCCTTGCAGGCCTGGTCGTCGAGGAAGCCCCGGGTGGGGTCGACGAACAGCATCTGGCCAGGACCCAGCCGGCCCCGGACCACGCTGCCGTGGCCGCGGACGTCGACGGCCCCGACCTCGGAGCAGACGGCCACGAACCCGTCCTCGCACACCTGGTAGCGCAGGGGGCGAAGGCCGTTGCGGTCGAGCCGGGCGCCCACGCCCACGCCGTCGGTGAACACGACGCCGGCCGGGCCGTCCCACGGCTCCATGAGCGCGGAGTGGTAGCGGTAGAAGCCCCGGACCTCAGGATCGAGGTCGCGGACGTTCTCCCAGGCCTCGGGCATGACCATGGCCATGACGTGGCGGGCGTCGCGGCCGGCCCGCATCAGCAGCTCGACCGCCGAGTCGAGCTTGCCGGAGTCGGAGTCGTCGGGGGACAGCACCGGCCGGAAGAGGTCCTCCGGCCCGAGGCCCACGGCCTCGGTGCCGAGCTCGGCCCGGCCCCGCATGCGGTTCTCGTTGCCCCACAGGGCGTTGATCTCGCCGTTGTGGCACAGCGTGCGGAACGGCTGGGCCCGCTCCCAGGTCGACAGGGTGTTGGTGGAGAACCGCTGGTGGAAGATGGCGAAGGATGCGGCGAAGCGCTCGTCGTGGAGGTCGAGGTAGAAGTCGGCCAGGTGGTCGGCGGGGGCGAGGCCCTTGTAGACGAGGGTGCGGAACGAGCAGGAGGCGACGTAGGTGCCGGTCGTCGCCGCCTCGATGCGGCGGCGCAGGCGCAGTGCCGTGCGCTCGGCCTCGGTGTGGAGGCCGGCGTCGCCGGAGAACACGGCGTGGACGATGCGGGGGGCGGTCGTGCGGGCCAGGTCGCCGAGGGCGGAGGCGTCGAGCGGCGGCTCGCGCCACTCGACCAGTCCCAGGCCCTCCTCGGCGAGTGCGGCCTCGACCGCGGCCCGGGGCTCGTCGCCCCGCACGAACAGCACGTCCACGCCGTTGCGCGCCGCGAAGACCGCGGGCGGCATTGGGACGAGCAGCCCGGAGCCGTCGGCCGTGCGGGCGTCGGCGGCGACGGCGCCGCGGTGCTTGACGCAGGCCAGGCCGCCGAGGGCGGCGGCGACGATGGCTCGGGACGAGCGACCCCGGGCGTCGGCGACGAAGCCGATGCCGCAGGCGTCGAGCTCGCGGGTCGTGGGGGGCAGCACGGTCGCGGTCCTCCTGACTGAAACGATGGCGGGCAGTGGGACTGCCCGCGATCCGGGGGTGACGCTTGGCGCGGTCGTCGTCGTGACCGCCCACGTGCCGATCCCCGGTCGGGCCTGGCTCCGGGGGGCCGCTTCCGCGACGTCACTGAGGCGAAGCGGGCGCCTTTGCCCGAGCCCCCTGCGAGGGTCCGGTCAGGTTAGCCGATACCTGGTCAGAGCACTGACGTGGGATTCCGCCCGAACTCAGCTCTCGGGGGTGGCCGGGCCGACGTACACGGCAGTCGGGGAGCCCAGCTCGAGCATGGCGGCGACCCGGTCGTGCGTGGCGCCGCCGGCCCGGGCGTCGTAGAAGAGGCCGAAGGCGTTCGTGTCGACCCAGGGCACGAGGTCGTCGTGGCCGGCGGTCTGCAGGTCCTCGATGATCCTCGCCCGCAGGCGCTCGTAATCGTCCCGTTCGGCCTGCGTGCGGGGGTCGACGTAGGCCACGCGCTCGAACCCGGGCCGGTTCTCGTAGGTGTCCATGTCGGCGCCGACCGCCAGGTGGACCTCGGCATCTGCCTCGTCGGCCGGCAGCACCCGATGGGGCGCGCCCGGTCCGTGGAACTCGATGACGCCGACGTCGTAGCCCCTGCGCTCCAGCTCGTCGAGCAGGCCCCAGCCCGCGGCCCCGAGGTCGTTGGGGTCACCCCAGGTGACCAGGTAGCGGCTGTCCGGCCCGGTGCCGGGCACCTCGCCGGCCGCCAGCGCGTCGTCGACGGGGCCGGCCAGTGCGCCCACCAGGGCGGTGAGGGGCTGGCGGGCGACCTCGGCCGTCGCGCCGTCGGCGGTGAACTGTGCGGTCCAGCCCACGAGCACCGCCACCAGGGCGGACAGGGCCAAGGCCGTCGCCCACCGGGCCGATCGGGACGGGCCGCGGGGGAGGGCCAGGACCACGCTCCACGTCACCGACACGAGCACCAGCGCGGTCACCGCCCACGCCCACAGGGTCAGGTAGAACCACACGTCGCCGAAGATGCGGCTGATCGTCACGAGGCCGAGCACCAGCACCACGCCGACCAGGGCGTGCAGCCGCAGCAGCCGGTCGTGCTCCGCCGCGCCGGGATCGTCGGACCCGTGGCGTCGCCGGCCCCACAGCGTCACGCCCACGCTCGCCAGCCACGCCGCCAGCAGCAGCAGTGCCGGGACGGTCGAGCCGGACCGCACCTTGTCGTCGGTGTGCAGGAACCGCCAGGGGTCGAGGTGGGTCCCGAACACCTCCAAGGCGGTGGACACGCCCACGGGGTCCGTGTCCGGCTCGGCGAAGTTGCGGGCGACGATCAGGCCGTTGCCGGGCTCGTTGGCGATCTGGTCGAGCAGCGGTGGCAGCCACAGCACCACGCCGAGCCCGAGGGCCAGCCCGGTCCAGCGCAGCAGCCGGCCGCGGGCCGGCCGGTCGCCCCACACCCGCACGAGGCGGATCGCGAGCGCCACCAGCGCCAACAGGACCAGCCCACCGATCAGGCCCAGGTACGACACATGGGTCTGCATGCAGAACGAGGCCGCGAAGACCGCCACCGGCAGCATCGCCAGGTCGTCGCACAGCACCGCCCACAGCGCGAGCACCGCCAGGAACCACCACAGCACCGGCATGTAGGGGTTCCACGGCTCGGTCAGCGTATTGGTCCCGTAGGCATGCAGCAGCAGGGCCACGACGGCCGCCACCACGAGCATCAGGCGGGCGCCGCCCTGGCGGGCCGCCACCCACAGGCTGAGGCCGATCGCCGTGACGTTGAGGATCACGACGCCCACCAGCAGGCCGAACGACTCCGCGCCGAAGAGCCGGTAGATCGGCGCCAGCGCCCAGAAGCTGAGCGGGCCGGGGTGGCTGCCGGCCCGGCCGTAGGCGTTGATGCGTCCGACCAGCCCGATGAGCGGCGAGTCGCGGGTGCCGACGTCGCGCACCCGCATCTCGGTCTGGGCCAGGTCCAGCAAGGGGTACCAGTGAGGCCCGGACAGCGCGACGAGGGTCACCACCAGCGGCACCGCCAGGACGGCGGTCAGGCCGAGCACCAGAAGGGGCGTGCGGGCGCGTCCGGTGGCCGCCTCGGGGGCGTGGCCCTGCCCGGCGGGCGGGTCCGCGGTGTCGCGCTCGCCGCGGGCCTCCTCGTCGAGGAGGTGGGTGCCACTGGTCATGGGAGCCGCTTCATCGCCTTCAGCAGGCCCAGCTTGACCGGCGACTGGTGGTGGCTGGCGTGCTCGCCGCCGAGCGAGGCCCGGTTGGCGAGGAACCACTCGTAGGACTCGACGACGGCCGACGCGTTGGAGTGCTCGGACGCCCAGCCGAGCTCGTCCTGCGCCTTGGCGGTGTCGAACCACAGCGACTCGGCGTACAGCAGCCAGTGGTACGGCGCGAACGGGGCGAGGCCCACCGTGGCCAGGGCCTTCATCCCGAGCCGGGCCGGCGCCGCGGGCAGGGACCGGACCCGGGATCCGGTGCCGGCGTGGTCGACGAGCGCCTGGAGCGTCTCGCGCATGGTGCCGAACTCGGTGGCTCCGATGTTGTAGACCGAGGGCTTCTCACGCTCGGCGGCCCGCAGGACGGCGTCCGCCAGGTCGTTGGCGTGCACGAACTGGTAGCGGTTGTCGCCGCTGCCCAGCACGTAGACGGGAGCGCCCTCGGCCACGAACTCGAAGAGTACGGCGATGATGCCCAGCCGGCCGTGACCGAGGATCGTCCGGGGCCGCACGATCGACACGTCGACGCCGGACGAGGCGGCGTCGTGGCAGAGATGCTCGGCTTCGAGCTTGGCCCGGCCGTAGGCCTCCAGTGGCCGGCCGGGGGTGTCCTCGGTGACCGGGTTCGTCTCGGGGATGCCGAAGATGGCGCTGGACGACGTGTGCACGACCTTGGCCACCCCCCGGTCGCGGGCCGCCAGCAGCACGTTGGCGGTGCCGGTCACGTTGACGGACCAGAACAGCTCGCGGTCCTTGGCCAGCGGGACCTGGGCGACGTTGTTCAGGACCACGTCGACGCCGTCGCACGCCTCCCGCAGGGCACCCAGGTCGCGCACGTCGCCGGCCGCGTACTCGACGTCCGAGCCCGCGGCGGGCGGGTTGAGGTCGAAGACCCGGACCCGGTCGCCGCGGGCGAGGGCCGTCTCCGCCAGGATCGAGCCGAAGTAGCCGCTTCCCCCGGTGACGAGGACGGTCCGGGGCATCAGAGCTGCTCCCCGTGCTCGAGGCACCAGCGGATGCTGTTGCGCATGCCCTCGTACAGCTCGACCGTGGGGGCGTAGCCCAGCTCGGCCCGGGCCCGGGACACGTCGCAGGCGATGGTGTGGTTGAGCTCTCCCAGCACGTGCAGCGGCTGGACGTAGCGACCCCGCGACTGGAGGACCTCGTCGAGCCGCTCGGCGAGGCGGGCCGCGGCCCGCGGCAGCCTGACCGTGTCGGGCCCGGAGACAGTCAGGCCCTCGGCGTCCAGCGCCCTGCGCACGGTGGCGAGGATCTCGCCGAGCTCGTAGGCGCGCTCGTCCGCCACCCAATACGCGTTGCCCGGCGCCTTGTCGGCCACCTCGGCCCTCAGCAGGCCCTGCACCAGGTTGCCCGTGTAGGCCATGGACCGGCGCTGGGTGCCGTCGCCGACCAGCGGGAACCGGCCCCGCCGGATCGTCCGGAAGAACTGGCTCTGGCGAGCCGGCTGGTAGGGGCCGTAGAACCACGGGGCCCGGATCATCACGGTGGGCACATCGCCCCGGTCGTTGGCCTTCTGCACCAGCTGTTCGGCCTCGTACTTGGAGAGGCCGTAGCCGAGGTACGGGTCGTAGGGCGAGTCCTCGGTGAAAACGTCGTCGGGGGAGGCGTTGACCCCGAACGGCGAGTTGGAGGACACGTGCACGAACCGGCCGGCGCCGCTGCGCCGGGCCCGGTCGAGGACGTTCTGGGTCCCGCCCACGTTGACGTCGAAGAACTCGCGGGTGGACGAGGTGGGGTGGATCACCGCCGCCGCGTGGAAGACGGACGCGTCGGTCCCCACGCCGTCGAACAGCCGGTCGGCGGTGCCGGGGTCGCGCACGTCGCCCACGACCACGTCGATCACCGGCGAGACCAGGGCGAGCGGCGCAGCCTGGCCGTCGGTCGGCACGAGGCAGCGGACCCGCTCCCGGTCCGGGGCCAGGGACCGCACCAGGTTCTGGCCCAGCCAGCCGGAGGCGCCGGTGACCACGACGGTGGCGGCCGGCGGGCCGGTGGGGACGTCGACGGGATCGGGGTCGGTGGAGGTCACGTCACCAGTCCGGTGGGGATCGGGCGGCCGGGGCCGGCGGCGCCGGTCACTGCTCGGCCAGGAAGTGGTCGCAGTTGCGGGTGGCGATGGCCATGATCGCCGCCTGCGGGTTGACACCGGGGGCGTCGGGGATGAGGGCGCCGTCGTTGACCCGCAGGTTGCGGAAGCCCCACACCCGGCCGAAGCTGTCGGCGCCCGTGCGGGCGCGGTTCTCGCCCATGCGCACGGTCGACGTGAGGTGCACGGTCATGAGGTTGGCCCGGGCCCGGGTCACCTGGTCCCACCAGCCGCCCAGCTCGTCGGGCCGGCGTACGACCGCGCCGCCCACCACGGAGGGATGCAGCTCGGTGGCGCCGGCCGCCAGCAGCAGCTCGCCCAGGTGGACCAGCCCGCGGGCCAGCCGGCTGACGTCGGCCTCGGTCAGGGAGTAGGTGACGAGCGGGGAGCGGACCCCGGGCAGCGCGGCCACCCGGCCGCTGCCGTCGCTGCGGATGGCGGCGTAGTAGACGGAGATGTTCTCCCAGTCGGCCAGCGCCTGGTGGAACGGGGCGCCGGTGTCGGCCAGCGCCATGGCCACGTGGCCCTTGCGGCTGGCGGAGCCGCCGATGGCCACGAACGGCGAGAACTCGGTGATGCGGTGGGTGGGGACGTCGCCGTGGTCGACCGGGTGGGGGAAGCGGGCCGCGATCTTGATCGTCGGGTGCATCTTCAGCCCGTTGCCGACGTTGCGCCAGATCCCGCTGCGCTGCAGCAGGGCCGGCGTGTGGACGGCGCCGCCGCACACGAAGACGTGGTCGGCCGTGACCGTGAGCCGCTCGACCCCGCCGCCCGGGTGGGTCCGGCGGCAGCGGGCGCCGACGATGCGGTCGCCGCGGCGCAGGAGCCGCAGCACCCGGCAGTCCGGGATGATCGTGGCCCCGGCGGCGGCGGCCTTGGGGAGCATCGTGCGAGACATCGTCTGCTTCGTGCCGCGGCCGTTCTGGTCGTAGCTGAACACCCGGGCGAACTCGACGTTGCGCCAGCCGAGCTTCGTGGCGCCCCGCTCCAGCGCGGCCGACGACGGCGGCGGCGCGCCCGGCATCGAGGCGACCGACAGCTCGTGCTCCACGCGCTCGGCGTAGCGGGCGAGGGCGTCGGGGAAGAACTCCTCGATGCCGTAGCTGGTCCGCCACTCGTCCGCCAGGTGGTCGGGCAGGCGGTGGTAGAGGCCGCTGTTGATCTCGGTCGACCCGCCGACGCAGCGGCCCTCGGCGTAGGCGATGGCCGGCGAGCCGAGCGCGGCGGCCAGGCCGTGGTGCCGGTACTTGGCCACCATCTCGTCGAGCGAGAACGGCTCGAGCGCGTCGGCGTCGACCCAGGGGCCCTCCTCCAGCACCGTCACCGTGCGCCCCGCGGCGGCCAGGGCCGCGGCGCTGATGGCACCCCCGGCACCAGAGCCCACGACGAGGACGTCGGTGGCGAGGTCGGCCATCAGGCGGCCCCCGCCGGCGCCAGCTCGTTCTCCGCGAACACGACGAGCGACTTCAGCATCCGCACGTACGAGCGCAGCACGCCGACCGGGCTGGTCTCCCAGGATTCCAGCAGCGCGACCAGGGCGTGGGGGTCGTCGGCCGGCAGGCGCCCGGCCTTGCGCAGGCCGGCGACCCACGCCCCGAGCAGGACCGACTCCCCGGCCACGCCGAGCCGGAGGTGCTCGGGCATGTCGCGCAGCGAGCCGTCGACGAAGGCCTCGACCGACGACCGGAGGGACTGCTCCGGGGATTCGGTGAGGGCCCCCACGACCTCGCGCTCGAACCAGAGCATGGCGCGGCAGCCTAGGTCAGTCCCCGTGGGTGGTGCGATCCGGCGCATCGCGGCGCGACGCTGCCCGGACCGGCATCGACACCGCCGCCCGGCCGGGTGCTCAGCCCGCGGTGGCGGGCTCCGGGGCCGGCTTCGGCAGGAGCAGCAGGGCTCCGGCCAGGAAGCACAGGGCGCCGACGAACGTGCCCATGTTCATGAGCGTGGCATTGCGGGGCTGGTCCGACACGGGGACGACGTAGGACGCCACGGCCGACGCGCCGAAGGCGATCGAGCCGACCATGTTGAACGCCGCGATCTGCCAGTCCCGCTCCCGGGGCCGCCACCCCCACCAGCCGTGCACGACCGCGGCCCAGGCCATGCCGCTGGCCACGAGGAAGCAGATCGACCCGAAGGCGTCCGGCGTCCAGACCAGCCGGTCGTCCTGCTTGGCCGACAGGTGCTCGAGCATCTCGTCGAAGGTGCTGAGGTTGAAGAACAGCGTCCCCGCCAGCTGGACCAGCGACGACCACCAGTCGCTGCCGCCCCTGTGAACCCCGGCGTCGAGGAACTGGAGGGCCGCGGCCGACGTGAAGAACAGCGATCCGACGAAGAACGTGATCCCGTCGGCGGCCACGCCCACGGCGTCGACGTAGCCGGGTGCGGCGCCGAGCGCGAAGCACGCCGAGCCCACCGCGAACAGCAGTCCCATCCAGCGGCGCCTGTCCATGGCGGACAGTCTCGCGGACGGCCGCTCAGACCTCGGGCCAGCGGCGGCGCTGGCGGGTACGGCGGCGGTCGGGGTCGCCCAGCGCCCAGGCCCGGCGCCAGGCGGGGGCGGTCGGTCCGGTGAGCGCGGGGCTGTCGCCGGCGTGGGCCCTCCGGCGGGCCTGCCACCAGTCGGTGACCGCCTCGTCGGCCAGCGCGGCCACGGCCTGTTCGACCACCGCGCCGAACCGCCGCGAGTCCGTGCCGTCGGCCGGGACCAGCGGGTGCCCGAACGTGACCCGGGCGGTGGCGGGGGAGGGGAGCTTGCGCCCCTTGCGCAGGATCTTTCCGGTGCCGTCGATGTGGACCGGCACGACCGGCACCCTGCAGCGCAGCGCCAGGTAGGCGGCCCCGCCCCGGAACGGCTGGCCCCAGCCGTCGGGGCTGCGCCCGCCCTCGGGGAAGATCAGCATCGACCAGCCGTCGTCGATCAGCGCCGCGGCCCGGTCGGCCGAGCGCCGGCTGACCCGGCTGCGCTCGATCGGGATGGCCCCGATGGCGAGGGCCGACACCGCGCTGGTCAGCGCGGTGCGGAAGAAGTAGTCGGCGGCCGCGCCCACGAACAGCCGGTGGCGCCAGGGCTCGGGGACGGCGGTCAGCATCACCGGCGTATCGACGTGGCTGTGGTGGTTGGCCGCGAAGATCACCGGGTCGCCCGCCTCCACCAGCGGGTCGAGCCGGTCCAGGCCGTGGACCTCGGGCCGGGCCAGCGCCGCCACCGCCGGGCGGCCCACGGTCTCGACCAGCGCGGCCCGGGCCAGCCGGGCGGGGTAGCGCCGGGCCCAGGCGGTGTCGTAGTCGGCGCCCGAGCGCGGCTTGCGGGGCGGGAGCTCGACGCCCCGCGGCACGGTCGGCGCCGAGAACGGGAAGGGCAGCCGGGGCAGGTAGCGGCTGACGGCGGAGGGGAGGCCGGCCATCGGCTACGTCACGTCCGCCATCACGAGCGGCGGGTTGTGCAGGTGGGTGATCGTCGCGTGGCGGCCGACCACGTCCTCGGCCATCGCCAGCGCGTCCTGCAGCGTCGACGCGGCCGTGAACCCGAGCCGGCGCACCGAGCGGGGCTCGCCCCCGACGACGATCACCTTGCCGGCGTGCGCCAGGCCGTGGCAGCCCCAGTACCACATGTAGAAGGGATGGACGCCGTGGTAGGCGTAGCTGGTCCGGTACAGGTGCCGGTACCACTCGTCCTCCGCGAACTGCTTCTCGTAGCGGGCCTCGATCTCCGGCGGGGCGGTCGTGTCGGCCAGCGCCTGCTCGAAGAAGTCGATGTAGCTCGGGTGGTGGACCGGGTGGAACTCCCACGGGGTCGGGTGGCTCATGATGACGACGCCGCCCTCGCGCACCAGCGGCCGCCGGCGGTACATATTGAAGAAGTAGCCGAGCCCCAGGCACATCACGAGGATCGGGTTCATCACCGAGTTGACGTTGTAGGGGCAGATGTAGGGCAGCCCCATCGTGAGGATGTCGGTCTGGCCCTCGACCTCGACCAGCTGCTGGCGGAACACGTTCGCCGTCGTGGCCTCGTGCACGGCCTCGACCTCGCCGGCCTGCACCGAGGTCAGCCCGTACGGCGCCTGCCAGGCGTGGAAGATCTTGCGGCGGGCCCTGGCGGGCAGCCGGTCGAGCCCGCCCTTCATGGCGATGAACGAGGCCCGGTCGCGGGCTGACCACTCCCACTCCCGCTTCTGGAGCACGGCCATCGGGCCGGACGTGCCGAACGTGTCGTTGTTGAGCGTGGTCTCGATCTGGAAGATCTTCACGCCGGCGTCCCGCAGCACCTTGCCCATGCGCCAGTTCGAGCTGTGCAGCTCGGAGGAGTGGCGGTCCATGAAACTGGTGGAGCGGCGCATGGTGGACACGTTGTGGTGGTGGCGCAGGCTGCGGTAGCTGGCCAGGCCGGTGGCGGTCGACTTGTGGCCGCCGTCCATCGACACCAGGTTGATGTTCACGTAGACGACGAGGTCGGACTCGGCGGCCCGCTTGTTGATCTCGACCTCCTCGCCATGGGGCGTCGTGCCCAGGAAGGCGAGGTTGTCGGGGTCCTCGGCGTCGTGGTTGTAGAGCAGCCCGTGGGGGGCGAACGCGTCGTAGACACGGTCGCCGACGGCATGGCGCAGCTCGGCCTCGGTCATGCGCCGGTGCAGGGCGAGGGCGGCGACGATGTGGACGTCGTCGACCCCGGCCGCCGCGGCCTGGTCGAGCACGGCCTCGATGACCCGCTGGCGGATGTCGGGGCGGCGCATCGGCGGCAGCGGCAGCGAGATGTCGTCGAAGCAGATCGTGAGCTTCATGCCCGGCTGCAGCAGGGCATGAAGCGGCTCGCTGTCGCCGAGCGGGTGGTCGAGGGCGTGGCGGATGGCGCCTTCGGGGTCGTCGAGGGCCTCCAGCGGCTCGCCGGGGTAGAGGACCCGCGTCCGCCCGGCGGGCAGCTTCTCCAGCCGCAGGCTCTCGCCGTGGTGGAACAGGATCGGCGGCGTCGAGCGGTCGACCTCGAGCACGAAACCGGGGCGGGGCATCAGTCGGGCTCCTGGGGGACGCGGAACGGGGCGCGCCAGTCGGGGGCCGGGTCGCCGCGGTCGTCGACCGAGTGGTCGATGCTCCGGGCGATCAGGCCCTCCTCGACGACGGCGAAGGACAGGCAGTGGAACACGTGGTGGCCGTCGGCCAGCGTGGCCCGGGAGCCGTACCCGTCGCGGGCCTCCATGCGCTCCCACCGCGCCCGCACCACCTCGGCCGGGGTCACCGGGCACCCCGCAGGTCGAAGGCGACCTTCACCGCCCCCCGCCGGCCGGCCTCGGCGGCGTGGGCGACCGCGTCCTCGTAGCGGGACAGCGGGTAGGTGGCGCTTACCAGGCGCCCCAGGTCGGTCTCGGCGACCAGGCCGGCGGCGGTGGCGAAGTCGTCACGGCGGTAGGCGTAGCAACCTCGCAGGATGGTCTCCCGGTGCCACAGGCCGGTGAGGTCGAGTGTGGTCCGGCCGGGCATGCCGACGGCGTGGACGGTGCCGCCCGGGGCCACGACGGCCAGCGCCTGGGACAGGCTGGCCTCGCTGCCGACGCAGTCGACGACCGCGCGCACGCCGCCGGTGAGCTGGCCGCCGGCCACCATCGACCCGGTCGCGGCCCGCACGGCCCGGGCCAGCTCGTCCGGCACGACCACGACGTCCGCCCCCAGCTCCTTGGCCCAGCGGCGCTGCTCGGGGTGCTTGGCGGTGGCGACGATCTCGGTGGCAGGGGACAGGCGCCGCAGCGCCGCCACGGTGAGCAGGCCGAGCGTCCCCGCGCCGAGCACGGCGACCCGGCCCGCGTCGACCTGGCGGGCGGCGTGGACGGCGCACGCGGTGGGCTCGACGAGCACCGCGGCCTCGTCGCTCAGGCCCTCGGGGACCTCGACCACCTGGCTGACGTGGACGACCATCTCCTGGGACCAGCCGCCGCCCGTCGACTCGCAGAACCCGCACTGCAGGCCCGGCTCCAGGTGCCCGAACGCCACCCGTTCGCACAGGTTGATCTGGCCCGACACACAGCCGGCGCAGGGCGGGTCGATGCCCCGACTTGCGCAGGACAGCACCGGGACCACCACGACCCGGCGGCCGTCCTCCATGTCGCCCACGATCTCGTGGCCGGGCGTGAACGGGAACGACACGATGGGCTCGAAGTACCGGGACGACCGCCCGTCGAGCGTGGCGAGATCGCTGCCGCAGATCCCCGACAGGCGCGGCCGCAGGCGCAGCCAGTCGGCTCCGGGGAGCTCGGGCGGATCCACGTCCCGCAGGGACAGCGGGCCGAACCGGGCGCCGCGGCCGGGCCGCAGCGTCCCGGCCACCATGGCCGCCGCGTAGCGGGCGGGCTTGCGGGAGAACACCAGCGCCTTCACGACTTCCCCCAGGCGCCGGAGGTCAGGACCCGGGTGAGCAGGCTCGGCTTGCCGCCGCCGTGCCACGCCGGCCCGATGGGCAGCGGCAGCTCCGGGGCGCCGGCCATGACGTCGAAGTGCTCGACCAACCAGCCCCGCTTGCGGGCCAGGGCGGCCAGGCGGGTCTCCGGGTTGACCGCCACCGGGAAGCCGACGGCCTCGAGCATGGGCAGGTCGGAGGTGGAATCCGCGTACGCCACCGCCTCGGCCAGGTCGAAGCCGTTGACGTCGGCGTACTCGGCCAGGACAGAGGCCCGAGCCTCGCCGGTGGGCGGGACCTCGGTCAGCTCGCCCCGGTAGGTGCCGTCGGCCCGGGTGTCGAGGCGGGCGCACACGACGTCGTCGAACAGCGGCCGCAGCGGCCCGATGGCGAAGTCGAGCGCGCCGGTGATCAGCACGGTGCGGTGGCCGAGCCGGCGATGCTCCCGCACCCGCCGGATGGCGGCCGGGAACGACTTGGCCAGCAGCAGGTGGCTGAACATCTCGCTGGCGTCCTCGTCGAGCTGGGCGACGGGGGCCTTGTCGTAGCGCCGGTAGAAGTGGCGCAGGAAGTCGCTGCGGTCCCGCCGGTCGAGCGCCAGCAACGACGGCGCCTCGGCCAGGGTCTTCAGCGCGTAGCGGACCCGGTCGTCGCGGGGCAGCCGCCGCGTGGCGAGCCAGGAGTACGACGCCACCACGTTGGACGCGATCAGCGTGTTCTCCAGGTCGAAGGCGGCGAAGTGGCGCTGCGGGTCCAGCACCTGGCGGCGCAGCCTGTCGGCCCGGTTCTCCACGGTGCGGCCGCCCGGCGTGGTGCGGACCCGGGCGTGCTGCACGACGGACGGCAGGTGGACGTCGTGGACGTAGGTGGCCCAGTCGATCACCCGGGGGTCGAAGCAGAACGCTTCGCGGTCCGCCTCGTCCAGGCGCTCGTAGCGGGCCAGCAGCCGGTCGACGCCGTAGATCGCCTCGCACTCGGCGTAGGCGCCGTACAGCTCGACGTAGCCCAGCGCCCGCTCGGCCTCCTCCCGCCGCTCCTCGAGCCGGGCCGACCACGCGGCCTGGCGGCCCCGCAGCGGCAGGGACTGGAGGGTCGACTCGGCCCGTTCCAGCACGGTCTTGGCCCGCTCCAGCTGACGCTGGACCCGGCCGCGGCCGGGGAATGACCAGTCGGGCACCACGATGGGCTGGCCCTCGCTGTCGTACAGCGGGCGCTCCGTGAACCACTCGCGCACGAGGTCGACCAGGTGGCGGTAGCGGAGCGGGTTGGTGGACCCGGACGCCACCTGGGTGATCGCGGGCTCGTCGGGCGGGCCGCCGGCCGCGGCGTCGATGACCGCGGCCACGACCATGTCGACCGGGATGACGTCGATCGTCCCCTCGGGCACCCCGGGGAACTCCTTCAGGAGGCCCCGGGCGTAGCTGATGATGATCGGCTCGGCCATGCGAAAGCCCCGGATCCAGCCCGGGCGGGGCTCGGCCCACGCCGACTCGATGATCGAGGGACGCACGATCGACACGGGGATGTCGCCCCGCTGCTGAAGCAGCGCCCGCTCGCCGAAGGCCTTCGTGTAGGCGTACGCGTCGGGCCAGCCCAGCGACGCGGCCCGGGCCAGGCCGGCGTCCACCATGCGGTCCTTGACCCAGGCCTGGCGGCGCTGCTCGGTCTTGGCCGACAGCGCCGGCGTCCCGGCCGCACCCAGCTCGCGGCGGGCCTCCTTGCGGAACCGGGCCAGGGCCTCGGGGGTGCGGCTCTCGGCCTCCGCGAGGCGGCGGGCGCGGCGGGCGCCGTCGACCTCGCCCCGCCAGTCGGCGTCGACGAAGAACGGGCTCTCGTGGACCGGCTCCTCGGGCGCCGCGCCTCGCCGGTTGCCGGCGACGTAGCAGGTGGACACCGCGACAAGGTGAGGCGTGACGCCCAGCTCCCGGAGGACGATGGCGATGCGGCTGGGACCGAGCAGGTTGACCTCGACCGCGGCGTCGAGCGGCGAGTCGAAGGCCACCGTGGCGGCCGAGTGCACCACGATGTCGCACGCGGCCAGGACCGCTCGGCCCTCGTCGTCCAGGCCGAGGCCCTCGGTGCCGACGTCGCCGGCGACGACGGTGACCCGCCGCCCGACCATCTCGTCGAACGCCGCCGTTCCCATCTCCCGCCGCAGGCGGTCGAAGGCGTCGTTGCGGAAGATCTCCCGACGGGCCCGCTGGGTGACCGAGGACCGCCTGCCCGGACGGACGAGCAGCACGAGCTGGCAGCCCGGCGCCGACCGCAGCAGCCGTTCGACCAGCGCGGTGCCGAGGAAGCCGGTGCTGCCGGTGATGGCGATGCGGCTGCCGTCGAGTACCTCCGGGATCACGCCCACCTGTCTACCATTTGGTAGATGGAGAGGGCGACGACGGCGATGCCCCGGGGGGCCAACCGGACCGCGGAGCGCACGCTGGCCGCGGCCCTGGACGCGTTCGGCACCCGGGGCTACGGGGCAACCTCGCTCGACGACCTGGCCCGCGAGCTGGGAATCCGCAAGCAGACGATCCTCTACTGGTACCCGTCCAAGGAGGCGCTGCTCGACGCCGCCATCGACCGGGTGGCGGCCGAGGTGACCGTCCGGCTGGAGCGGGCGGTGGCCCGGGCCGAGCCCGGGTTCGGCCGGGTCGAGGCCATCGTCCGGGCGATGTTCCGCCTGGCTGCCCGTCACCCGTCGATGCTGGGGTTCCTGCGGGAGGTGACCCGGCTGGGCCCGCCCGCCTCCACCCGGCTGCTCGGCGCGCTGGCCCCGCTGATCGACCGGGCCGCGGGATTCCTGGCCGCCGAGATGGACGCCGGCCGCATCCGCCGCCACGACCCCCGGCTCATCCTGCTGGCTGCCTACTCGATGGTGACCGGGCTGGCCACCGAGGTCGAGGTGCTGCGGGCCTTCGGCGAGGAGCCCACGCTGGCATCGCTGGTCCGCCGCCGCGACGAGCTGGTCTCGCTCCTGCGGGACGCGCTGATCCCCGCTTGACTCTCGGGCTAGGCCGACAAACGTTGTCCCCGTGATCGACCGACCGCCCGAGCTGCTGACGTTGGCGAGAAGCTCGGCCTGATCGAGATGAGCGAGGGCGGGGGCTGGTCCGTCTTCGACGGCGGCCCGGTCCAGATCGTCGTGGAGCCTGCCCGCGGCGACCTGGTCGGGCGGTTCGCCGGCATCTCGTTCGCGGTCGGCGACGCCCGGGCGGCGTGCGACGCGCTGGCCGCCCGCGGCGTCGAGATCGTCCACCAGCCGGCGCGCCAGCCGTGGGGCGGCACGCTGGCCCTCCTCGCCGACCCCGACGGCAACGTCCTGACGCTGGTCGAGTACCCGGCCTAGGGTCCCCCGTCATGACGACGGGGGACGGGCGGCGGGTGGCGATCGTGACCGGGGGCGCCAGCGGCATCGGCCGGGCCGCGGCCGCCGGGCTGGACGCGGCCGGCACGGCCGTCGCCGTGTTCGACCGGGACGGCGACGACCCCGTCGACGTGAGCGACCGGGCCGCGGTCGAGGCCGCGGTGGCCGGGGTCCGGGAACGGCTCGGCCCGGTCGACATCGTGGTGTGCGCCGCCGGGGTCGCCGCGCCGGCCCGCATCGACGACCCGGGCTACGCCGCCGCGTGGGACCGCGCCCTCGGCGTCAACCTGGCCGGCACGCTGCACGTCGTGCAGGCGTGCGTCGAGGACCTGGTGGCCAGCGACGCCGGGCGGATCGTGACGATCGCCTCGACCGAGGCGCTCGGCTCGGCCCGCGGCGACGGCCCGTACGCGGTGTCCAAGCATGCGGTCGTCGGGCTGACCCGGTCGCTGGCGGTGGACCTGGGGCGCCGGGGCGTCACCGCCAACTGCGTCTGCCCGGGCGCCACCCGCACCGGCATGACCGCGCCGATCCCCGAGGAGGCCAAGGACGCCTACGGCCGGCGCAACATCCCGCTGGGGCGCTACGGCTCGCCCGAGGAGGTGGCCTACATGATCGTGGCGCTGACCGCGCCGGAGGCGTCGTTCGTCAACGGGGCGGTCATCCCGGTCGACGGCGGCATGACCGCCATGTCCCGCTGAGGGCCGCTCGCCAAGAGCGCCCGACCGATGCGCAGCGCGCGCTCGCTCAGCGCTTGGTGGAGAAGCGGCTGCGGTGCTCGTGAGGACTGGCTGAGGACCAGGCTGCGGCGGTCGCTGGTGCGATCATCGACCACCCGTAGACGTGGGGCCAAGGCCCGGCGCCTTCCTGACTCACCCCGGCGTGAGGAAGGCCGCCGCATGAGCGGGAGAGTCAGTCCAGCGAGTCCTCGATTCGCCGTTGGCGCTCCCTGTCTCGCGGGGCTCGCCAGGCCAGCACTTTGCTGCCGATCCAGATGACCAGTCCGAGGATCAGTAGCGGAACGGTGCCAGCGAAGATGCCTGCCGAGAAGCCGGGCACCTGGTCATCGAGAGCCTCGTTGTATGCGCCCCCGTACCGATTGGGGAATGCGGCGATGACGACTGCACCTAGTGCGGCGAAGATCGACAGCACGACCGTTGCGCTGGTAGCGCGCGGGCTGTGCCCTCCAGAGAGTTTGCGGGCCAGGGCCACGATCAGTGGGAAGACGTACCAGCTCGCTCCGACGACAAAGCCGAGCGCGACGTTCCCGGCCTCGGAGAAGTCCGGCACGTCGAGCAGGTCGACGAGCCACAGGCGGTCGGTGAACCGGAGCGCCACCCCGCTGACCACGATGGCGATGGGGATCGCCCAGATGTGCCACCGATCTTGATCCTGGGCCACGCCGCGATCGTGCCCAGTCGACGCGAGTTCTAACTGGGTCTGTCCAGTTTGGTGGTGCTACCAAGCGCAACAGGTCCGACGTGCACCCTGCTAGACACCGCTGCCCCTCCGAGTAGCGTCAGACCGGCCGAAGGGCCGAGCGATCCAGCGAGCGGGGAGTATGGCGCGACGTGGCTGAAAGTGTCAGGGCGGGACGGACGTCAGCTGCCTTGGGGGGAATCCTTCTGCCTCTCGCGCTTGCGCAGTTCATCTGCAGCTTCGCCGGCTCGAACATGAACGTGATGATCAACGACATCAGCGAGGATCTGGACACGACGGTCCAAGGCGTGCAGGTCGCCATCACGCTCTTCCTCTTGGTCATGGCGGCGCTGATGATCCCCGGCGGCAAACTGACCGACCGGTGGGGGCGGAAGCGGTGCTTCATGCTCGGTCTGACCGTGTACGGCGTCGGTGCGTTGATGAGCGCAGTGTCACCGGGTCTTGGGGTGCTGATCCTCGGCAACTCGATCCTCGAAGGCGTCGGCACCGCCCTGTTGATCCCGCCCGTCTACATCCTCACGACGATGTTCTTCGACGACGTCACGTCGCGTGCGAAGGCGTTCGGGGTGATCACCGGCATGGGAGGCGTCGGGGCAGCGGCGGGGCCGTTGCTCGGAGGCCTCATCACCACTGCGCTCAGCTGGCGGTGGGCCTTCGTCTTCCAAGCTGTGATCGTCGCGACGATCGTGTTCCTCAGCCGCACGATGAAGGATCCGCTACCGGCGGATCCGACCCGGTCCTTCGACACCACCGGGGCGGTCCTGTCTGCCGTCGGCCTTGTCCTCATCGTCATGGGGATCCTCGCAGCGGACAACAACCTCTGGCTGATGATCGCCCTGCTAGCCGTAGGGGCCATCTTCCTGGCCGGGTTCTTCCGCCACATCCGCGCCATGGAGCAGAGGAGAGAGGAACCGTTGCTGTCGACCGCGCTCTTTCGGAACCGCGAGTCGAACCTCGGTCTCGTCACGCAGAACGTCCAGTGGCTGCTGCTCCTGGGGACGGCGTTCGTCGTCTCGGCCTTCTTGCAGGTCGTTCGTGGCTACAACGCCATCGAGACGGGCGTGATCTTCACGGCGGCCACGGGCGGCATCCTGATCTCGTCGCTCGCTGCAGAGCGACTCGCCAAGAAATACGCCCAGCGCACGCTGATCGTCACAGGCTTCATCACCACACTCGCCGGGGTCGGGGTCTTGCTCGCCCTGGTGAAGGGTTCGCCCAGCGTCTACGCCTTCGCACCCGGACTCCTGCTGATCGGTCTGGGGGTCGGCGTGATGCTGACCCCTTCCGTCAATGTCGTGCAGTCGAGTTTCCCCGAGGAGCGCCAGGGTGAGATCTCGGGTCTGTCGCGCTGCATCTCCAACCTCGGCTCGTCCCTCGGCACGGCAATCGCCGGCACCATCCTCGTTTCTGGACTCAGCGACCAGTCCTACGGCCTCGCCATGGTCGCTCTGGCCGTTGTAGGGGTGATCGGGCTGGTGACCGCCCTGTTCCTCCCCGCCACGCCTGTGCCGCGAGCTGTCGATGGTTGACCACGCGTGGTCGCGAAGAGATCCCGAGGACCTCGGCGATCGACAACCGGCTGGTGGCGCCACGGCGGCGGGCGGTTGGTGCGGGTTGCATGCGCAGACAACGCCGGGCACGCGCCGGTCGTGAGATCGACGAGGCTGCGCGGCTCGGGTCACGACAAGGAGACGATCAACAGCGCGGACGCAGCAGTGCCGGCCACGGTCCGAACGTTGTTCCAGGCCGTCCACCGCCGGAGGTAGCGCCGCCACAGCTCGGCCGTGGCCCCGCCGGCGGGATCGGCCTCGTCGAGCGCCTCGTTCATCGGCACGTTTACGCCCATCGTCAGCCCGAAGGTGCCGGCGACGTAGAGCGCCGCGCCGATCCCCCGCCACACTGCGTGCGCCTCGTCGGTCGTGAACGGCGCGGTGACGGCGAGGGCCGCGCACAGGAGCGCCGATCCCCCGAACAGGATGCCGAACAGCGGGTTGAGGATGGCGGCGTTCATCGTTTGCATGGCGGCCACGCCCTCGGCGGCTGGCCGGCGCCGGAGGGCCGGCATCACGCTCGTCGAGAAGGCGAGCATGACGCCGGCCACCAGGCCGGCTGCGACCGCCGCCACCACGGTGCCCGTGGTGATCAGGTCTTGGGTCATGTGTCCGTGTCCCTCGGTCAGGAGGCCTGGTACGCCGCGGCCAGCTCGACCGCGAAGTCCTCGAAGCGCGTGGGCGTCGTCGTCGCCGGCGTGCGTTCCTGCTGCGAAGCGACCCGGCCCTCGCTGAACGCCCGGTTCATCCCCACCTGCAGGCGGGCCGAGTCCGCCGACCAGCCGGCAGCCTGCAGGGCGGCGCGCAGGTCGTCCTCCGGGATCTGCACGTAGGCCAGGCCCGGCCGTCCGGTGGCGGCGCCGATCAGAGCGGCGACCTCCGCGTACGTGAGATCGCGGGGCCCGAGCAGCTCGCGCACCGCGAACCCGGTCCAGTCCCGCGATCGCAGCGCCGCGGCCGCGGCGGCCCCCACGTCGCGGGTGGCGACCATCGGCAGGGCCGCATCCGGCGCCACCGAGTCCGCCATCACGCCCTGCTCGGCGATCACCGGCAGCCAGCCGTACGCGTTCTCGAAGTAGGCGCCCGGCCGCAGGGCCAGCACGTGCGCCACGTCGGTCAGGCTGCGCAGCCTCTCCTCCTGGTCGTAGAACCCGGTCAGGAACCCCGTTCCGGTGGGCAGGTCGGCGCCGACGCTGCTGACCGCGACGACATACGGCACGCCGGCGTCACGGACGGCCGTGACGATGGCCTCGCCCAAGCGGGCCTGGTGCGCGTGCCAGTCGGGCATCTCGGGGGCGATGGGCAGCAGGACGTAGACGGCGTCGGCCCCGCGGAAGGCGTCGGCGAGGAAGGTGGGATCGCCGGCGTCACCGGCGCGGGTCTCGGCCCCGGCCGCGGCCAGCTCGGCGAGCCGGTCAGCCGACCGGCCGAGCGCCCGCACCTCCTCGCCGGTGTCGAGCAGGGCTCGTGCGGTCGCCCCGCCGGTCTGTCCGGTGGCTCCCATGACGGTGAACATGATCGTTGTCCTCTCGTGATCGATGGGGAGGGGTTGGCGGGCAGTCCCGTTGCACCCGCCGTCCACACTGCAGCCGAAGATCCGGTCGAACAATGCTCACCCGTCGATGGTTCATGCTCGTTCGTCCAGCCAAGGTGGACGAACGCGTCAGTCGCCCGGCAGACTGGTCCCGATGCGAGGCGACGACCCGTGGGTGACACCCGACCCGCTCGGCGAGGCTCTCCACGTGCTGCGGATGTCGGGGACCTTCTACGTCCGCTCCGAGCTCACGGCCCCGTGGGGGCTCACGCTGCCACCCGACCCGGGATCGCTGTGGTTCCACGTCGTCAACGCCGGCGGCGGCTGGCTCGAGATCGACGGCGCCGAGTCCCGGTACCTGCGTCCCGGCGACTTCGCGCTCCTGCCCCACGGCCAAGGCCACCGGCTGCGCAGCGACCCCGAGGTATACGCACCGCGTGTCGAAACGCTGCCGCACCACTACGCCAGCGACCGGTACGCCGTCCTTCGGCACGGGGGCGGCGGGGCGGCCACCAGCGTCGTGTGCGGCACCGTCCGGTTCGGGCACCCCGCGGCCCGCAATCTGGTGGCGCTGCTGCCGAAGATCATCGTCGTCGAGGCGCCCGCCACGCCGGTGGTGCCACCCGACGTCGAATGGATGCAGAGCACGCTGCGACTCATCGCCGCCGAGGCCACCGCGTTGCACCCAGGCGGCGAGGCGGTGATCATCCGGCTGTCGGACATCCTCGTCATCCAGGCCATTCGGGCCTGGATCGCCCGCGATCCGGCGGGACAGACCGGCTGGCTGGGTGCGCTGCACGACCCCCGGATCGGCAGGGCGATGTCGCTCGTCCACCGTGACCCCGCCGGGCCGTGGTCGGTGGCGACACTGGCTCGGGCGGCCGCCATGTCGCGATCCGCGTTCGCCGCCCGGTTCACCCAGCTCGTGGGCGAGCCGGTCATGCGCTACGTCACCCGGTGGCGGATGCACGTCGCGCTCGACTGGCTGCAGCAGGACGACGCTTCTGTCGCGGCGCTGGCCGCCCGCCTGGGCTACGACTCCGAAGCGGCATTCAGCCGGGCGTTCAAGCGCACGGTCGGGATGTCGCCCGGCGCCGCCCGCCGCTCGCCCCCGGACACACTCCCGGAGCCGGTCCGGCTGGCGACCGCCTGACGACCCTCGCAACCGACCAGGCTCGGCGTCCTGACGCCTGTGGCCGGTTGGCTGCGTGTGGTGTCGCCGCCGGGCTGGCGGGCGGATATCTGGGTTTCTCGCAACGGCCCGGTGCTCTCGTGCGTGTAGGACGCGATGACCACCATGCCCAAGGCTGAGCCCGTGGACGTCCCGGCGTCCGCTGCGTGGGACACCGACCTCGTCGCGGTCTACCGCGTCGACTATGGGAGGCTCGTGCGCCTCGCTTACCTGCTCACGGGCCACGCCGCCGTTGCCGAAGAGCTCGGGCAGGACGCATTCGTCGCAACGCACCGTGTCGGTGACCGGCTCCGGGACCCTTATCCGTACGTGCGGTCGAGGACGGCTTGATCGCTCGCAATCCCGCTCGGGGAGTCAAGCTGCCTGCGCTGCCGGCTGGGCCTTCGCTCCGCCGAAGACTCGTTCCAGCGACCGAACGGTGCCGGCGTCGACGTACGTGCTCGACCGCCTGGCGGTCAGCAGAGCGCTCGGGCACTCGTCGGCAACGACCACCCTCAACCTCTACAGCCATCTGTGGCCGGGAGATGAGGACCGGATCAGGGACGCCGTGGACCTGGCTCTCGGGCCTGTCGCTGAGGACCGGCTGAGGGCCGTGGGGGAGCAGTCGTAGCAGCGGCCCTGGTCAGGGCTCTCGCTGACCCGGTTTTCAGCGCTTGGTGGAGAAGCGGCTGCGGTGCTCGTGCCGCTCGACGGCCAGGCGCACGAGCTCGTCGATCAGCTCGGGGTAGGGCACCCCGGTCGCCTCCCACAGCTTCGGGTACATCGACCCGGGGGTGAACCCGGGGATCGTGTTGACCTCGTTCACGAGGAAGCCCCGCCGCCCCTCCTCGTAGAAGAAGTCGACCCGGGCCATGCCCTCGCACCGCAGCGCACGGTAGGCGTCGAGCGCCAGGCCGCGCACCCGCTCGGCGGCCTCGTCGTCGAGGCCGGCCGGCACCACCAGCTGGCAGGTGCCGTCGATGTACTTGTCCTCGTAGTCGTAGAACTCGTGGCTGGAGATGATCTCGCCCGGGACCGACGCCCGCGGCTCGGCGTTGCCCAGCACCGCGACCTCGATCTCCCGGCCGCCGACGCCCTCCTCGACGACCAGCCACTCGTCGTAGGCAGCCGCCGCCGCCACCGCGCTGTCCAGTTCGGCGGCGACGTGGACCTTGGTGACCCCCACCGACGACCCCAGGTTGGCCGGCTTCACGAACAGCGGGTAGGCCAGGCCCTGGGCCGCGACGGCGTCGTGGGCGCCCGCCAGGTCGGTGTCCCGCAGGGCCACGTACGGGACCTGGGGCATGTGGTGGTGGGCCAGGACCTCCTTGGCCTTCACCTTGTCCATGCACAGCGCCGAGGCGAGGACCCCGGAGCCGACGTAGGGGACGCCGGCCAGCTCCAGCAGGCCCTGGACCGTGCCGTCCTCGCCCTGGGGGCCGTGCAGCAGGGGCAGGACGACGACCGGCAGCCCGTCGCCCGACCCGGCCACGGCCGGGAGGGGCTCGATCGCCGTGCCGGTGGCCGTGAGCGGGGCGGGCAGGGCCGCGGCGCCAGCCGACAGGGCGGCCTGGGCCGCGTCGTTGCGGACCCACGTCCCGTCCCGGGTGATGCCGACGGCCTCCAGCGCGTAGCGGGCGGGATCGGCAGCCGCCAGGACGTGGGCGGCTGTCGTGCACGACACCTCGTGCTCGGCCGACCTCCCCCCGAACAGCACGACGAGGCGGACGCGGTCAGGGCTGGCCATGACGAGCGAGCGTACCGGCCGCCCGCGGGGCGCTCGCGCGTGCCCGTGCCGGGCGGTGGCCCGGCGGGTGCGAAGATGCCCGACCGTGGAGCTGCGCACGAGCGAGATCGCCCGGGCCACCGGCGGCCGGCTGGTGGGCGCCGACGTGGTGGTGGCGGGGGCGGCGATCGACTCCCGCCTGGTGACCGGGGGTGAGCTGTTCGTGCCCGTCGTCGCCGAGCGCGACGGCCACGACTACGTCGCCGCCGCGGTGGCCTCCGGCGCCGCTGCGTACCTCCGCTCGCGGCCGGTGGCGGGACCAAGGGGCGACGCGCCGGCGATCGAGGTGGCCGACACCGTCGCCGCGCTCGGCGCGCTCGGGGCCCACGCCCGGGGGCGGCTGCCCGACCGCGTCGTGGGCGTGACCGGGTCGGTCGGCAAGACCAGCGTGAAGGACCTGCTGGCCGCGGCGCTCGCGGCCCGCTGGTGCACGGCCGCCGGCGCCGGGTCGTTCAACAACGAGCTCGGCGTCCCGCTCACGATCCTCGGCGCGGCCGACCGCACCGAGGCCCTCGTGGTCGAGATGGGTGCCCGGGGCGTGGGCCACGTGGCCGCGCTGTGCGCCATCGCCCGGCCCTCCGTGGGGATCGTGACCGCGGTGGCCGCCGCCCACACCGAGATGTTCGGCTCGCTGGACGAGGTGGCCGTCGCCAAGGGCGAGCTGGTCGAGGCGCTGCCGGCGAGCGGCGTGGCCGTCCTCAACCGCGACGACGCCCGGGTGGCCGCCATGGCGTCGCGGACCGCCGCCCGGGTTGTCACGTACGGCACCGAGGGCGGCGCCGACGTCAGGGCGGAGGCCGTGACCCTCGACGGCGAGCTGCGCAGCCGGTTCCGGCTGGCGAGCCCGTGGGGGAGCGCGGACGTGGTGCTCGCCGTCCGGGGCCGGCACATGGTCGGCAACGCTCTGGCCGCGGCCGCCGGGGCCCTCGTGTGCGAGGTCCCGCTCGAGGGCGTGGCCGCGGCGCTGGGCCGGGCCGAGGTGTCGCGGTGGCGCATGGAGCTGGTGCGCCTCCCGTCGGGCGCCCGGGTCCTCAACGACGCCTACAACGCCAACCCCGCCTCGGTGGCGGCCGCACTGCGGTCCCTCGCGGCGCTGGACGCCCGTCGCCGGGTGGCGGTGCTGGGCGTGATGGCGGAGCTCGGGCCGACCAGCGCCGCCGACCACGCCGCGGTCGGTGACCTCGCCCGCGAGCTGGGTCTGGAGGTGGTGGCGGTGGCCGCGCCCGCCTACGGCGGGACCGCGGTCGACGATGTGGCCGGGGCCGTCGCTGCCCTAGGTCCGCTCGCCGAGGGCGACGCGGTCCTGCTCAAGGGCAGCCGCGTCGCCGGCCTCGAGCGCCTGCTCGACCTGCTCGGCTGAACCCGCGCCGTCCGGGCGCAGGCGGGCGTAGGCCGCCAGCCCGAAGGCAACGGCCGCTCCGACCAGCAGCACGAGGGTGATCGACGTCCGGTCGATGACCGGCCCCGCCAGCAGGTTGCCGATGGGCACCGTGCCGCCGAAGCCCATGATCCACAGTGCCATCACCCGGCCTCGCTCGTAGTCCGCCAGCTGCTCCTGGAGCACGGTCGACAGCGAGGTGATGAACGCGAAGTAGGCCAGACCCACGATCACCACGACCAGGTAGGCGGGCTCGGGAGCGCGCAACAGGGCGAAGACGGTGAGCGACGCCCCGTAGGCCACCAGCGAGCTGCGCACGATCCGTGCCTTCGACCGGTGGGCGAACACCGTGCCGATCGACAGGGCGCCGATCATGGCGCCGACCCCGAAGCAGGCGTAGAGCACGCCGTAGGCGGTGGAGCGCTCGTCGATGCCGAGGTTGCGCTCCGCCACGACCGGGAACTGGCCGACGAAGGTCAGCGACACCAGCGAGAACGTGAAGACGGTGACCAGGCACTGCCGCACGATCACGTTGCGGCGTGCCACCAGGAACCCCGCGCCCAGCCGCCGCAGCCCGCGGTCGTCGCCGGGCCCGGGGACCGGCGGGGGTAGGCGCACCGTGAGCAGCGAGGCGATCACGAAGAGGTAGCTGAGCCCGTTGACCGCGAACACAGCCGAGGCCCCGAGCGCGGCGTCCAGCAGCGCCCCGATCACCGGGCCGACCACCCGGGACCCGTTCATCTGGGCGGAGTGCAGCGAGATCGCCCCCGGCAGGTCGTCCTTGCCGACCAGCTGGGGGAGGAGCGCGGAGTAGGTGGGGTTGAACAGCGCCTGGGCGATGCCGAGGGCGAAAGTCACCCCGATGAGGGCCGTCAGGTTGGGCTCGTCGGGGGCGGCCACGCCCGCCAGGACGAAGGACAGCACCAGCTGCACGAACGCCACCGACACCAGCAGCTTGCGCCGGTCCACCGCGTCGGCCAGCGCACCCGCCACGACCGACAGCAGCAGCATCGGGCCCAGCTGGGCGAACAGCAGCACGCCGACGACGGTGGCGGAGTGGGTGAGGTCGTAGGCCAGGGCGCCGAGGACGACGTTCTGCATCCACGTGCCGACGTTGGACAGGAACGAGCCGTAGAAGACCCGCCGGAACGTGCGGTGGCGGAGGGCGGCCCGGGCGGACCCCGGGGCGAACGTCCTGTCACCGTCGACGAGGGCGTCCTCGGCGTCCTCGAGAGGCGGTTCGGCTGCGCTGCTCATCATGGGGCGTCGAGGTGGATCTTCGGCATGGCGCGAGGGGGCGGTGTGACCGGCGGGGGAGGGACGGCGGGGCGCGCGCCACCCAGCACCACCTGCCGACAACACGGCCGGCGGCTGCCGCATTCCCCCCGACCCGGGGCCGGCGCGGTCGGTACGGTGCCGCCATGGACTTCCGGCGCGTCAGCGTGGCCCACATCGCCGACCAGGTGAGCGCCCGGGCGCTGTCGGCGCGGGAGGTCACTCAGGCGGCGCTCGACCGCATCGATCGCCACGACGGCGAGCTCGGCGCGTTCGTCGCGGTCGACGGCGAGGCCGCGCTCGCCGAGGCGGCCGCCGTCGACGAGCGCATCGCCGCGGGCGAGGACGTCGGCCCACTGGCCGGAGTCCCGCTCGGCGTCAAGGACCTGGAGGACGCGGCCGGGCTGCCCACCACCCACGGCTCCGCCATCCATGCCGGCGGCCCGCCCGCCACCGACGACTCGGCGCTGGTCGAGCGGCTGCGGGCCGCCGGCTGCGTGGTGGTGGGCAAGACGAACACGCCGGAGCTGGGATGGAAGGCCGACACGGTCAACGAGACCTTCGGCGCCACCCGCAACCCGTGGTCGCTGGACCGCTCGGCCGGCGGCTCGTCCGGCGGGTCGGGGGCCGCGCTGGCCGCGGGCCTCGTCCCACTGGCCACCGGGTCCGACGGCGGCGGGTCGATCCGCATCCCCGCCGCGGTCAACGGGCTCACCGGCATCAAGCCGTCGCTCGGCCGGGTCCCCCTGGGCGGCCCCAAGCCGCCGGGTTGGCCCCTGCTCTCGACACGGGGCCCGATGGTCCGGGGCGCGCGGGACCTGGCGCTGGCGCTCGACGTCGTCGTCGGGCCGGAGCAGAGCGACCTGTCGGCGCTGCCCCTGCCCGAGGCGTCGTGGTCCCGCTCGCTGGCCGACCTGGGCGCGCCGCGACGCGTGGCGTGGTCGCCGACGCTGGGGTACGGGCGGACCGACGGCGAGGTGCTGGCGGTATGCGAGGACGCGGTGCGGCGACTGGAGTCCCTCGGCACCGAGGTGGTGGTCGTCGACAAGGTGTGGGACCACGACCCGGTCGACGACTGGCTGGCGATGACCGGGGTCTACTGCCTGCGGGAGATCGACGACCACCGCGACACGGAGGTGTGGTCGCACATCGACCCCGGCCTGGTGGCGCTGGTCGACTGGGCCCGCGCGTCCGTGCCCGCCGCCCGGCTGGCCCGGGCGCTGGACGCCTGCCACCACTACAACCTGGCGCTGGTCGACCTGTTCCACCAGGTCTCGCTGCTGCTGACCCCGACGCTCGCGGGCCAGACGCCGAAGGTGGGCGAGCCCGGCACGATCGACGGCGGCGTGGACGTGAACTGGGTCCGCTACACGTACGGCTTCAACATGACCCGCTCACCGGCGGGCACGGTCTGCGCCGGCTTCACGTCCGACGGCATGCCCGTCGGCCTCCAGGTCATCGGCCCCCAGCACGCCGACGTCGCGGTCCTCCGGGCCCTGGCCCTGCTGGAGGACGCCCTCGGCTTCGACCCCGTTGCCCCGTTCGGAGTGGAGTGACCGGGCTTGCTAGAGTGCAAGGTCCCCGGGGCGTATAGCTCAGTTGGCTAGAGCGCACGCTTCACACGCGTGAGGTCACAGGTTCGAGCCCTGTTACGCCCACTCCCTCGGACGCGTGAGGTCCCAGGTTCGAGCCTGTTACGCCCACTCCCTCGGCCGGTCGGTCAGACCAGAGTGGCCCGGCCGTCGCTGACCTCGAGCTCGGCCGATGCATCACACCGCGGGATCGGAGCACCGGCGCGTCCGGATGACATCCGGCCTGGGTCGGGGGCTCCGGGAGCCGTACTACCGCTTGTGGGTTGGCTGGAAGTAGTTGTCGAGCGCCCAGTCGCCTACCTGGGTGCCGGTCTCGATACCGACCACGTCTGCAGTCCGGAAGTGAATGCCTGACCAGACCCGGGCGTCGATTGCGTCCTGATTGAGCTCGGACGCGAACTCGTAGTGGCGCGTGACACCCGCAACCGTGATGTTCACATCTATGCGGCCCCCACCGAGCTCGAGGATCCCGCTCAAGGCTCGCGTGACGGCGCCCACCAACGTGTTGAGACCGCTCGTGTAGTCCGGGTACGGCGGAGTCGCAATCAAGGGAAGCCAGCCGGGATCCGGGAGCGTCTGCGGGTTGTCATCGGTGTCTGCGAGCTGGATCGCCGTGACGGGCCGCCAATAGCCGAACTCCAACTTCGAGTCCCAGGAGGTGATCGCGGCATCGGCCGCGCTCATGTCGACCGCCGCGAACAGGCGTGCGCTGTCGCTGATGTCAAGCCGGTGTCGGGCAGCCAGGTCACGAAGGGACGAGCTGACGAGCTGGAAGGTGCTCGGGGCGATGAACAGAGCGGTCGCGGTCTGTTCCGGTGTTCGGACCGTGCTCGTTGCCGAACCCACCTCCTTCACCTCGTTGAAGTCCTCCGTGTATGTCTGGGAGGTCAGCGCTGGAGGCGGCCCCGGCCGGAACTGGCTGGGCGAATCGAGCAGCAGCGGCCGCATCTGCGCAATCCACGGGTCGAAGAACGGTGCAAACGCGGGCGGGGTGGGGCGCCAGACCCCGGGCGCCGGCGGGACATCGAACGTGATCGGCGCGAAGCGGCCGTCGTCGACGCGGAGCTCGATCAGCCGGTCTGCGGCGCGCTCGCCGTACCGGATGCCCTGCTTCTTCGCGTGACCATCCGGAATCTCGGCGAGTGATGCGGCCAGCGCGGTGTCCAGCCGGCCCTGCGACGCCGGGAAGTACTCGAGCAAGACGTCGTGCGCGGCTACCGCGGCCGCAGCCTGGGGCGACGCCCCCCGCGGCCCACGAGCGTTCCAGTTGTAGAGCTCGTAGCGCCGAGTGATACCGACGACCGCGTTGTAGACCGCGGCCTGCTCGAACGCGAACCACATGAACGCTTCCGCGTTGGCCTTACCGGCATCGACGATGATCGTGTCGAAGGCGACTGCGTTCCAATCGCTGACGACCTTCGGATCGGCGGCGGCTCGGGGCGGCGATCCCGACGCCTCGACGCCGCCGACGCTCGCGGACAGAAGTGCGACGGCCACGAGCGCGGCCGCCAGTCCGCGCCTCCGGTGGCGGACGACCCCCCGTTGAGACGGCCGGAAAAACCGAGAACGGATCGTGACCCACCGCATCCGCCATCCTCCTCCGCATGGAGGGTGCGCGGCAGGCGCATCCGCCGCGCCATGTCCTCGTCACACGGGCTACCACGACCTCACGAGAACGCAATGAAATCGAAACGGTGACCCGCAGCTGCTCAGAAGAAGCCCTGGTCGACCCACACCTCTGCCGTGGCCACGTTGGGGACCGGCTCGTAGGAGGTCAGCTCGCCGTTGGCGCGGCCGCCGGCCGGCACCATGTCGACGAGGCCGTAGGTGCCGCCGATGATCTTGCCGGCGGCGTCCCGGTAGATGACGTAGGCGTACGGGCTGTCGAGGTCCACGCCGTAGCTCGACGCCACGGTGAACGTGGTGGTGGTGCCGTACTCGTCGGTCGCGGTCGCAACCTCGGACACGGTGAACGCGCCCTCCGGCACCGAGTCGCCGTAGCCCTCCTCGAAGCCGACCTCCAGCCGGCTGATGCCGTTCGACACGTCGTCACTGATGTCGTAGCCGATGCCGAGCCGCTCGCCCGGCGCCAGCTTCGCCACCGTGTGGTTGTTGGTGCCGACGACGGTGTCGTTCATGTCGTAGATCGCCACCTCGACGTTGAAGTTGGTGACGAGCTCGTCGCCCTGGTTCTCGAGGATGATCCCGTAGGACCCCTCGATGATGCTGTCGTCCTCGGCCACCGACCAGCCGCTGTCGACCATCGCGAGGCCCTCGACCGCGGTCGTCCCCTCGGTCGCGTCGCCGACCGAGCCCGCGTCGGTGGTCTCTGTGGGCTCGATCGAGGTGACCTCGGGCGCGTCGACAGTCGTGCCGGGCGGGTCGCCGGTCTCGTCGTCGCCGCCGCCGGAGGACAGGGCCACGATCAGGCCGATGACCGCGATCGCCACGACCACGCCGAGGCCGACGAACAGCGGCGTGCGGTTGGGCGCGGGCGCCTGGCCCGGGACCCCGCCGTAGGGGCTGGGGCCGTAGGGGCCGGGCGCACCGGGGCCGCCCGGCACGGGCGGGTAACCGGGCCCCGCCGGCGGGGGGCCGCCCGGCGGGAAGCCGCCCTGGGGGTAACCGCCGCTCGGGGTGCCACCCGGCGGCGGGCCGAACGGGGGACCCCCCTGTGCCGTGCCCGGCGGGGCGTAGCCGGCGGCCGCAGCTGGGACGTCGCCCGGCATCTGCGGCCGGGGCGGGGGGTACCACTTGTCGTCCGAGGCCTGCCACCAATCGGGACCCTGCGGTACGTCGCTCATGCTGTCGTCCTCATCACTCGATCCGCCGTCGCCCAGCCCGCGGCGCCGGCGGCAGAGGAGCACGAGCCGCCGGGCCCGAGGCCCGGCACTCTAGATCGTCACGGCGACCGCCCGATGTCGCCCACGGGGCACCCTCCGGCCGGACGCCGGCCGGCCCCCGGCGCGGGGCTCAGGCGATGGTCTTGGACAGCCGCTCCATGGCGTCGTCCTCGCTGATATCGAGGGCGAACGCCAGCTCGGACACGAGCACCTGGCGGGCCTTGACGAACATGGACTTCTCGCCGGCCGACAGGCCCTTGTCGTTGTCGCGCAGGGCGAGGTTCCGGACGACCTCGGCCACCTGGTACACGTCGCCGGACTTGAGCTTCTCCTGGTGGTTCTTGAACCGCCGGGACCAGTTCGTGGGCTCGCGGACGTCCTTCTTCGCCAGGACCTCGAAGACGTCCTCGACGTCCTCGACGCTGATCGGGTAGCGCATCCCGATCTCCTCGGCCTTGTCGACCGGGACCTTGAGCACGAGGTCGCCGTGCGTCATGCGGAGGACGAAGAACTCCTTGTCCTCGCC
>Ga0114129_10000586_pt1 | contig 44931 bp, 41 predicted proteins | sample RhiMetdeltSRZDD1_FD_80071 | JGI IMG/M metagenome (GOLD analysis project Ga0114129, IMG submission 80071) | Populus rhizosphere microbial communities from Tennessee, USA - Rhizosphere MetaG P. deltoides SRZDD1 (version 2) (version 2) | ecosystem: Host-associated > Plants > Roots > Rhizosphere >...
ACGTCAACGCAATGGAGTGGCAGCCCAGGGTACGACAACCGCAACCTTGTACCCGGTGCCTGATAATCGGGAAGCTCCCGATTTCGCTGCGCGTTTGGGTGCTGCGATGTGTGTGACTAATCCAGCGACGGGAGCCAGGCTTTTTCCCACTCGAGGCCTTGCGATTGCGTGCGATGGGTCGAATATCAATCCTGTGGCGATTAATCTTTTGCGGGTAAAACTCCCCGATGGGAGCTACTACATTCCTGGTTCGGGTACCAGTGGAACGGCACAGCGGGTGTTCAGCAAACCGGCCAGGTTTAATGAAGACCAGTACATCGGAAACGGCGATTGGATCGTTAGCCCGAAGCACACCCTACAAGCAAAGTTCATGCAGTCGAACGATCCGTATGAGTTTGAACTGGGTACGCCTCCAACTGGACAACTGCCCGGCCGTGTGCAGAAAGATGATAGGCGCAACACTTCAGCAGTGCTTCGTCTGACATCCGTTCTCACTCCCGCCATCGTGAACCAACCCCGAATCTCGGTCCAACGGATCATTGAAAGGGGTTCCGATACGGTGCCGTACAGTCCGCAGGATGTCGGTATCAAGCCAATGATAGACGCCACATGTTGCAATGGCACTACGCGGGGTACCTATACCCAACCGCCCGTGATGAACATTACGGGAGCATTCAATATTGGAGGCGGCCTCAACCCTTCGGATGCACCAACCACGCAGATTCAATTATCTGATCAGCTGTCTTGGATCAAAGGTGCTCACACCTTCCGGGCTGGCTTCGAGTTCGAAGACGTGCGGTGGCCGCTTACATTCGGAGGCCTGGGACGGGGATTCCTAATTGTTAACTCCTTCCCCGATTTGCTTATTGGGCGTCCTGGATGCCCAACAACGAGCCCGGGCGGGACATGCGATCCCGTCGTTACCAATACGACCGGCGTGCCGACCAGCAGCTTTAACGCCTGTCTATTCTGCGTGCGCAGCACCGTAAGCGGAATTGTTCATAACTATTCATTGAAAAACCAAAGCGCGTTTTTCCAGGATGACTGGAAGGTAAATAGCCGGCTGACGCTGAACCTTGGTGTGCGATGGGAGCGTAACGGAACTCTTGCCGACAAATACGGCAACTTGACGAATTTCTGGTCTAGCGATTTGCGCTCCGTGCCAATTCCACCGAGTGCGCCATCTCAAACAAATCCGAACGGGTTCATTGGTTACGTGGTGCCCAGCAATTACGATGCAGGCGCACACGGTCCGCTTCCGCCGGGTATCCGTCAGTTCGATGGCAAATTTACGGCCGAGAATCGCATCCCGCTGAGTAACTTTGGTCCACGGTTTGGTTTTGCATGGCAACCGGCGATTAATGGTCGTCTCGTGCTCCGTGGGGGCGCCGGCATCTTCTATGACCGAGTCGGCATCAACCGCTTGGTTCACGCCGTCCAGGAAGGAAGGCCGTACGCAGACACAACGACTCTGCAACACGATATTGCAAGCTTGCAGAGTCCGTTTCAGGACCGGCCTCTCGCGTTCCTGCCGCGGTGGTTCGACTTCAATCGAATGACGGGTTCCAACTTTGATTCGCCGTACTACGACCATATTCAAACGCCGCTCATTCGCCAGTACAACATGGGGGTTCAGTATGAGTTTCTCCGTGGATATGTATTCGAGGCTGGGTATGTCGGATCTAGTGGAATCAACATCGCTGATTACAGTCACGTTGTGAATACAGCGAAACTAGCGAGCCCGTCCGCTCCGGTGAATGGACAGATAACGAACACGGCTGCGAATGCTGCGGCTCGAGTACCGTATTTAGGTTTTACGCCGATTGGTCTCCAACAGAACGGATTCGATACTGTATACAACTACAACAGCTTCCAAACCACAGTTCGCAAGCACTTCTCAAGCGGTTTTGCTTTCCAAGCTGCCTATACGTGGAGCAAGAATTTGTCCAACGTCGGCTTTGACGCGGCGAACCTGAACAACCCGACGGACCTGTGGCAACAGTATGGAGAAACACCATACAGCCGGCCACATCGTTTTGTCGTGAGTTACCAATACGAGTTGCCGTTCAAGGCAACCGGTGGCCTCAACAAATTGGTTGGGGGTTGGTCTCTATCAGGATTGACGCTCATCCAAAGCGGTAATCCGCTGACACTGTTCGATGGTCGTGGCGGCAGCGTTTATGGTATGCCGAGTTCCGGAACCGCTGAAAAGGGAGTTAGCCGGGCCGAGCTATGTCCGGGTGCCACTTATGCCGACATTGCGACGAAGGGTAGCGTAAAGGAGAGATTGGGGAACATCAACGATCCGAGTGCTAAGCGGTTTTTCAATAACAGTCCCACTGTATTTTGCGCTCCGCCGATACTCGGCGACGATGGTGCCGCGAGAGGCTTCGGCAACACCGGCGTTGGAATCGTGCGCGGCCCTGGTCAGGCGAATTTTGATTTCTCGATCACGAAGGAGACGCCGATCAATGAGACTCATAGAATCCAGTTCCGCACGGAGTTTTTCAATCTGTTTAACCATCCGCAGTTCGCGATTCCGACAGGTCCAGCAGGCATCAACAACCAAAGTCTTTATGCCAACAGTGCTACTCTGTTCGGTGTGATCACATCCACCTCCGTAAATCCACGCTTGATCCAGTTCGCCCTGCGTTACCAGTTCTAAGCAAGAAAAAGGGGACGGTGGAAGACTTTCACCGTCCCCCGCTTGTTTTACGTCATCGTTTCAACAAGGGACGAAGTGTTGCCGGCCGTACGCATCAGCTGATCGAACTTCAAGACCTTCAATCGACATGTTTGCAAAAAAAATCTTAGAATCGAGTATGTCCGACACCAGCAATGTTGTTGAAGCCCTCTATCGGTCCGATTGGGGCCGCATCGTGGCCACTTTGATCCGATTGGTTGGCGATTTTGAGCTGGCCGAAGAGTCAGCGCAGGAAGCATTTGCTGCCGCTGTCGATCAATGGCCCGTTTCCGGAGTTCCAGAGTTTCCGCGCGCGTGGATCATCCAAACAGCCAAGCACAAAGCGATCGATCGCATTCGTCGCCAGGCACGTTTCGGGGAGAAACTCGAGTCCTACGCGCTCGAGATGGCCGGCACTGTCGAAGAGGTCTCTTACGAATCGAACGAAATTGCCGATGACCGCCTTCGGCTCATCTTTACATGCTGCCATCCGGCGCTTGCGCCCGAAGCCCAGGTTGGACTCACCCTTCGCACTTTGGGAGGCCTCGATACCGATGAGATCGCACGCGCGTTCTTAGTTCCTGAGGCAACAATGGCCCAACGGCTCGTCCGGGCTAAACGAAAGATTCGCGACGCGCATATCCCTTATCAAGTACCCGACAGTAAGGATCTGCCCGAGCGACTTGGCGCGGTGTTGACGGTGATCTATCTGATCTTCAACGAAGGATATGCGGCGACTCGCGGCGGACCCCTTGTGCGAGTGGATCTTTGTGCCGAAGCGATCCGGCTTGGCCGACTGGTCCGCGCTTTGATGTCGCCCCGGCCTCCTGCCGAAGCGACTGCCCTTCTGGCGTTGATGCTGCTGCATGATTCGCGTCGCGATGCCCGACTCGATTCTGCCGGCGACATCATTCTGCTGGAAGATCAAGATCGCCGGCTGTGGAATCAACAGCAGATTTCGGAAGCGCTGCCTTTAGTCGATCAAGCGATGCGTGGCGTTCCCGGTCCCTTCGCATTGCAGGCAGCCATTGCGCTCGAGCACTGCCGTGCCACTCGCGCCGTAGACACGGACTGGCCACAGATCGTCCGGTTATACGATGCTCTCGCAAGCCTGCAACCTTCGCCTGTCGTGTCGCTGAACCGGGCCGTAGCGGTCGCTATGGTGGAAGGACCACAATCCGGACTAAAGCTCATCGATACTCTTGTCGGCGAACTCGAGGGTTATCACCTTTTACATGCGGCCCGCGCCGACCTGTTGCGGCGCCTGGGATCCTCTTTAGAAGCAGCCAAGAGTTATAAGCAGGCGATCGCGATGGCCACAAACGACAGTGAACGCCGGTTCCTCGAGCGACGTTTGCGAGAGATTCAAACCGCGAATTGACGAAATGTGTGAATAGGCGACTAGTCCCCTCCTCCGTGAGGAGGGGATTATTCGCCTACCCAACCAATTTCGTTCATACCCTGAGAGCCAACAATTACTTATTGCACCCGGAACTGCGAGATAGATATGCGGAAGAGATCGCGTCCAATAGTGGGCTCTTCGCTCCGATTCGCTTGGCTATAGGCTCGAGGAAACGGCCGTACTTTTCCAATGAGGCTCGATCGTGACTATCGATTGCCTGTTTGACATTTTCAATAGTTGCCGGTGTGATGATTTCCAAGCGTCCAACGAAAACACGGGCAATGTTTGCGGGGGCAGGCCGGATATCCAAGGGTAGGACGGCGTCTACCGTGCTTCTTGGGACGATGTAAAAGAAACGCGCCCCCTCCTCAAACCAGGAATCGCGCCACGTCTCAATCATCGCGCGAGCTTCTTTTTCATATAACCCGCTGTCTACAAGAAGGTTTTTAACTCTCGCTAATAGATTAGACAAATCACCATCGCCTGTTCGCGAATCCAAGGTGATCTTGGTTCCCATCGTTCCGGGAAACTGAAAACGTAGCTTGCCTCCGCGATTTTCAAAGTAGATGAGGCCTTGTATTGGATCGCGGCCGAAGTTTTCCAACAAAATGTTGTGATCGTCGGCCATTTTCGCAGAGAGTGGCAGCGGAAAAGTACCGACGCCCCGATAGAACAGGAATCTTTCGCTTTGTCCCCCGACGTGCAGGGGGGCGGCATCCGTTTCTCTGGCAGCGTAATAGTGGCTCTGGTTGTGCTCGTGTTGAAACTCTGGAGCAGTGCCCGGGGCAATCCGCACATCACGCCAAGCGACGCTGTCGCTCGATTCGGCAAGGGCCGCCTCGGGATACCACTCCGTGATCACGCCCTTTCTGAATGCGACTTTCACACTCGCTCTGGAGTCTCGAGATCCGTCGAAGTAAAGAACTGGGGTTTCCATACGAACAGTGCCGGCTAATGGGCCTTTGCCGCTGCCCGTCCACCGATCGACGAAACACGGAAGATCTGTAGGTCCTCCGTAAGGCCGCCAGGACATCGCCCGCCCGTCTTCGCCGGCGATAGATGTGAAGGTCCCCCACTCGTGAGCCGTAATTGCCACGTAGTCGCTTGCTTTGGACAAAGCCGCTGCAGTCATGACAACGAACAGAGCGACTGGAATAACAGATCGAGTCCGTGTGCTTTTCATTTGCCTCTCCTTACGTCTATTGCCACAGCTGAGAAACAACGTTCTTCCACGCGTCTAGCATCTTCGGATCCAGCGCAACTATTCCGTCACGATTCACATTGGATGGAGGGGGCAACAGTTGTGCCAGGCGGTCATAGACTTCGGCGCGTAACTCAGGCTCGAGGCGGGGAAGTAAATGCCACAGCGATAAACCATCCCGGACGCGCGCCTCGCGCAAAACGATCTCAAGTTGACGAGCGGGTTCCGTACCGGCCCTTCCGAAATCCAGACTCCGTAGCGCCGACTGAAAAGGAGCAGAGGAGTCCTCGAAGAAGGGAGTTCCGGGTCCGGAGCCGGAGCGCGTATGGCAGAAAGCTCCCGCGGGAACTAGAGTCTCGCGACCCTCATGTTCCAGCGCAACGGCACCTAGAGTGACGTGCAGAAGGCTGCTGCCATTGTCTTCGACTTCGAGCGTATATTTGCAGCCTAGGTCTATTGCTGTTGCAGTCGGTGTTTCGACTATAAACAATCGCGGCGGGGCCCAAGTCAATGCTTCGACCTTGCCTCTATCGACGGCGATCCGGTGCTGGTCTGCCTGCGTAATTAACAACCGAATCTTGGTATTGGGGTCCATCGTGAGCCGACCGATGTTCGCGATTTGGATTTCAGCTTCTGAAGATGAACCTGTCTGAAGCACTTCACCGGGGCGAAGTCGCGGCATTCCGGGCACGCCGCTAACTTTCCATGAAGATTCGTCCTGGATCCGGCCCCTACCGGAAATTATAGCGAAAATAACAACGGCTAAGGCTCCTATGGCGATGGGCGCGACCCATCGGCTACGCCGCGTCACGGCCCGATTCGGGCGTAATTCTCGCCAAGTGAATGCGGGCGCCGCCGTTACTGAAAGAGAGGATGCGAGGCGGGCGCCAAGCCGAATTTCATCGTAAGCATCGCGGCACTTCGAACAATGAAGCAAGTGCGATCCAACACGAAGGTGTTCTTCCGCGGACAATTCCCCGTGATGATACGCAGAAAGATGCCTGCCCACGTGTTTCATAAACCTACTCTCCCAGCGCGACCGCACGAAGATGCGATAGCTTGCGCGCTAGAATCCGGTGCGCACGGTTGAGCCGCGACGCAACGGTTCCTTTGCTGCAATCGAGCGCCGCAGCCATCTCGTCGTACGACATATCTTCGAAGTACTTTAGTAGAATGGCGATTCGCAATTTGGGTCGCATTCCGGCTATAACCTTGCGCACCGAGATTTCAAGTTCACGTTGAAGGTATCTGTCCTCGGCCGATTTTCCCCGTTCTGTTGCTTCGGGTTTGTCCGAACTGCTGAACGACAAGAATCGAGCAAGCGCCCTTTTCCGATCGAGGCATGCATTACTCACGATGCGATAGAGCCACGTTGCAAATTCGGACCTGTTCTGAAACTGCGAAATCCTCGTCATTAGTTTGAGAAAGACATCCTGAGTAACGTCTTTAGCGATCGCTTCGTCGCCATCGAAAAAACAGAATGCAATCGAGTACACCTGATCTTTATAAGCCTCGAACAGCAAGCGAAACGCGTCCGACTCGCCGCGTCGACATGCCTCGATCGTCCCGTCATCAATGATGTTCTTGGTCATCAACGCGCGACCCGATAGCGCCTGCTCCTGAAACTTGACAGTTAGACGCGCATGAGATTTTGCTTCTTCCATTTTTTTCAGAAGAGTGGTTCTAACTTAGCGCAGCGAGACTCGAGCGTCCTTCTTAATATAGGAATGGAGTTTCGAGGAAGCCGTTGATGTAAAGTCGTCGCGAAAATGTGCGCCACGGCTTTCTTCGCGCGCCAGAGCGCATTCGTGGATGACGCGGGCCACAGTGAGCAGGTTCGATGGTTCGCGAATATCGCTTAAGAGTTCCAGCCCCTTTTTTAGTCCGGCAGCATTCCGGACAATACCGGCGTTTCGCCAGGTCGTATCGCGAATTTTATCGAACGAGGATAGGGGAATTGCGGCCGGTGGGTTGCGCGGTGCGTGTAAAGGTGGTTTGTGAGGGGATTGCTCCTTCATCGCCGTCGCTGCGCGCCTTCCGAACACCAGCGCTTCCAGCAGTGAATTACTTGCAAGCCGGTTTGCTCCATGTACGCCAGCAGATGCAAGTTCGCCGGCGGCATAAAGGCCGGCCAGTGTTGAGCGGCCCCAGAGGTCCGTGGCTACACCCCCCATGAAGTAATGAGCCGCCGGGGTGATCGGAACACGGTCGCGCGTAATATCCAACCCATAATTTAAACAAGTGGTGTAAACGTGCCGGAATTTTCTTTTCAGGACATCCGCTGAAATGTGCGTCATGTCCAAGAACACTTCGCCGTGCTCAGTGGCAGTGAGTTGACGGAAAACAGCACGACTGACTTCATCGCGCGTTAATAGTTCGTTGACGAAGCGCTCGCCGTTCTCATTCACGATCCGTGCACCTTCCCCCCGAAGAGCTTCGGTTAAAAGAAATCTTGGGGCGCCCGGCAAATTCAACACGGTCGGATGAAACTGAACGAACTCCATATCGCGCAACTCGGCGCCGGCGCGGTAAGCGGCAGCCAGGCCGTCACCTGTTGCAGTCTCTGGATTCGTGCTTTGTGAATAGACCTGGGACCCGCCGCCGGTTGCTAGCAGAACGGCGTTGGCAAAACAAATCCCGGCACGGTCATTGTTCTGGAACTGAATACCGGTTACGCGGCCGGCATCCACGACGAGATCCTGAAAGAAGCTGAACGGGACAATAGTTACAGATGGACTCGCACGCACTCGCGCAATCAGGGCGTCGATGACAACTTTCCCAGTCAGCCCACCGTTTCCGTGAACGATCCGTGCGATGCTGTGGCCCCCTTCACGGGAGAGCGACAGCACACCCTGGTCTTTTTCGAAGTCTGCACCCCACGTCTCGAGGCGGCTGATCTCCTCCGGCCCTTCTTCTACTAAAACTCGCACGGCGGCCGAATCACAAAGTCCGGCACCGGCTGTAACAGTGTCTACAAAATGTTGCTGAGCGTTATCATCGGCGCCCATTGCGGCGGCGATTCCGCCTTGCGCGTGAATTGAATTCGACTCGGTGATTTCTGCTTTCGTGAATATCGTTACCCGGCCGGTTTCGGCGAGGTCGATGGCAGCGCGCAATCCTGCGATTCCGCTCCCCACCACGACGTAGTCGGTCTCCACTTTCACGTCCATGCCTAAGCGTAGCAGCGCTAACATGAGCGTCAAGGGGGGTGTGCATGAAACTTACGGCGGCGGTTAGCTGGCAGCGAAATGGGGCTGTGTTTACCGACAATTTATATAGTCGGGTGCATCGCTGGAAGTTCGACGGGGGCATTGAGGTCGTCGCTTCGGCATCGCCGCATGTGGTGCGCCTCCCACTTTCGTCCGCAGAGGCTGTGGATCCTGAGGAGGCATTCGTGGCGTCCTTGGCTAGTTGTCACATGCTGAGCTTTCTTTATGTTGCGGCTAAGAAAGGTTTCGTAGTCGAAAGCTATGAGGACGAAGCCACTGGTGTGATGGCCAAGAACGACGCTGGAAAGATCGCGATCACCGAGGTAACGCTACATCCGAGGGTAAAGTTTGGCGGCGCAAGTCGGCCATCGCCGGCACAACACGAATCCATGCAACATGAGGCGCACGAGCAGTGCTTCATTGCGAGTTCTGTGAAAACCCTGGTTCGGTGCGAGGCGACGGACGTTACCGAGTAGGTTGCCGGTCTTTGACAAAGTGGCTCGAATTTGAGCACAATCTGACGCAATTGTAATCATTTCGTCTGTCAACTTCGTTGGAGGCGCGAGTATTAGCAACAGGATACGGCGAGGAATCATACGTGCTAAGTGCTAAAAAGTTCCCACGACAGGAGGCACAAGAACCATGAATCAGGCGTCGGTTGTACCCAAGCTGTTGCTTTCCAATATTCCTTGCGATTGTCGTGACGACTTCCTTTGGCTTTGGGTTGAAGCCAGAGGCTATCGGGTGTCGAGCCTGAGGCTGATACGGGACCAAGTCAGTGGTACGTCGCCGAGTTTCGCTTATGTACAGTTGATGAATTCCGGAAAGATCGAAGAGGCGGTGCGATCGCTGAATGGCCAGGACTTGCAAGGTAGAAAGATTCAGGCCTCACATGCGCCCCGTGCCCGATACGCCTAATATGTAGGCGACGCGACAAATTTGTCGGAAACCACAAGAAGCACATACGACACAGAACAGATCCTGCTTTGTGTCGTATGTGCTTTTTGTTTTTTTCTGATTAATGGTTGTTGGCGGCACTTTTCTGCTTTGCCGTTACCAAACGCGAACACGATTGTTGGGATCGAGGTACATCTTGTGATTTGTCATGACTGAAAAGGCTGCGTACCATGGGTCCAGGTTCCGTACGGTCGCCGCCCGATACTGGTCGGGGGCATGCCCATCCGTCGTAATTTGATTCCGCAGCGCTGCCTCGCGTGTTTTTGCGCGCCAGCTTTGCGCAAAACTGATGAAGAACCGCTGGTCTCCCGTCAATCCGTCCCGAACAGAATCGTTTTGGGCTCGCAGGGCGAGGCGATACGCATCGTAGGCAGCCGCGAGTCCCGCCAAATCTGCAATATTCTCACCGAGCACTTGATGGCCGTTCAAGGCAACGTCCGGGAACGGCCGGTATTGATCATATTGGGTTGCGAGCGCCTCGCCTGCAGCTTTAAAGTGATCGAGATCTTCCTTCGTCCACCAGTTGGCGAAACGGCCCTCCGAGTCGAACTGGCTGCCTTGATCGTCGAAACTGTGACTGATCTCGTGACCGATGATTGCTCCCATTGATCCATAGTTGTGCGCCGCGTCGGCGGCCGGATCGAAGAAAGGCGGCTGAAGGATTGCCGCAGGAAAATTCAGCGCATTTTGAAGCGGTAGGTTGAGGGCGTTTACTGTTTGCGGCGTCATCCACCATTCGTCACGATCGACTGGTTGGTGAATTTTCGCGAGATGCCGACGATATTCGAAAAGTTCTGCCCGGTTCACGTTACCGAGGGCATCACCCTTGACGATTTCTAAGCCAGAGTAGTCTTGCCATTTGTCGGGGTAACCGACGCCAACTCTGATCGTCCCAAGTTTTTCTTTCGCTTTCAATTTGGTCCGCGGTGACATCCAGCTGAGCGAATCCACTCGAACTCCGAACGCCTTAACCAAATCGTCGACCATCGTTCTTACTTTTGCTTTCGAGTCCGGCGGAAAATAGCTCTGGACATAAAGCTTACCCACGATTTCTCCAAGCGCCGCGCTGGTATAGTCGACTCCGCGCTCCCACCTTGCGCGCTGGGCAGGAATGCCGTTTAGCGCCTTACCGTAGAACGCAAAGCGCTCGTCGACGAAGGCCTTCGGCAGGAAGCTACCGGCGCGTTCAATGGCGTGAAAGGCCAGCCAGTCTTTCCATGCGTCCAGCGGTTCGGTTGCTGCAAGCTTAGACAAACCTGCGATCGCCTTCGGGTGCCAAACAATCAATGTAGAAGCATCATTCAGGGCGGCAGCGCTGAGCAATGTAGGCCAATCCAGACCGGGCGCCTTCTTGGCGAATTCCTCACGCTGCCACGTTTCAGCGAAACGAACCGACTCGGACTCGAGACGAGTTGCGTGCACGCCGGCGAGCTTCTTTTCCAACGCAAAAATGCGAACTGCGCGCTTATCCGCCCCATCCATCCCAGCGAGTTTGAGCATTGCCTCGATATGTGATTGGTATTGCGTACGCAGTTGAGTCATGAATTCGGAATTCGAAAAGTAGTAGTCCCGGTCAGGCATCCCGAGTCCGCCTTGAAGCAGGTAGGGATAGCTGCGCGACGGATCCGTCAAGCCTTGCGTAATCCAGACGCCAAACAGATTCTCAGTTTGGAAGTTTGTATTGTTCAGCGGATCGACATCCGCCCGAAGATTGCCCCCGATCGCCTGCGCGAGAGCGCGTCGATCCGATATCGATGCAATGGCGTCCAGCTGCGGCTTCAGCGGAGCGATTCCCTTGGATTCGATTGTCGCCTCGTCCATGTAGCTGGTGTAGAAGTCACCCACCTTTCGTTGCTCATCAGTAGCGTTTGCGGCGGCGTTTGCGGATTCCTGAATTATGGCAACGGTACGCTTGCGCGTATCGTCAGCCAGCATAGTAGACACTCCATAACTTGACTTGTCTTCCGGTATTTCAGTCGCCTTCAGCCATCCTCCATTGGCGTACTGATTGAAATCGTCGCCGGGCGGAACCGACTTATCCATGCCCGCGACATCGATTCCGGTTTTCGTACTTGCCGTGTCTGCGGGCGGTGAGGCCTTGCAGGCTGCGGCCGAACCAACCAACGCTCCAAGGATGACGGCGGTCAGTCGACGTGAGCGGAACTTGATGCTCATGACAAACTCCGAAGCGTCTCTATCAATCGCTTTAATTCCATTTTCGCATCGGCCAATGCGGCTGGAGCATATTGCAGTTTCTTTTCACGTCCGAGGAGTTCCAGCCGACGGGCCGCGCTGAAGGCGCGGCTTGTTTCGAAATTTCCGATGGATCCTTTTAATGCATGGGCCGTTTCCTTGAGTCGCCCGGCGTCGCCTCGCTTTATCGCTCGCTCGATGCGAGACATTAATTTTGGCGCGTCGGTGACAAACACATCCACCAGTTCTCGAACAAGTTTTTCGTTTCCGCCGAGCCCCGCCAGCAGGGAAGCGGTATTGAGAGCCGGCGCCGCAAAAGGCTCCAGAACGCGACGAAGTTGCTCCACATGAATCGGCTTGCAAATGAAATCGTCCATTCCGGCTCTGAGCGCATTTTCCCTACTGCTGCTCATCGCGTGGGCTGTCATGGCGATGATCGGTATATGCTCCCCACTCTGCTTTTCTGATTCTCGAATCGCTGCTGTCGTTTGAATGCCTCCCATCAGTGGCATCTGTATATCCATGAGAACGAGATCGAATCGGCGCCGTTCCAAGATTCGCAGTGCCACCCGCCCGTTGGAAGCAATTGTTGGGCGGTGCCCAAGCTTTCGTAATAGCAAACGCGCAAGCTTTTGATTAACGGCGTTGTCCTCGACAACGAGAACCTTCAACGGTATGGGTTTGACGTTTCCCGGCGTCGTCTGCAACTTTGGCGGCTCTGAAATAGCATCCCGGGGCGGACCGATACCGAACGGCAGCTCAAAAGAGAATGTAGTGCCCTTTTTAGGCGCGCTTTGAACGGAGATCTGCCCTCCCATGAGCTGTATCAGTTGATTGCAGATCGAAAGACCTAGACCAGTGCCACCATATTTACGTGTGATCGAGGCATCGGCTTGTGCAAATGCGTCGAAAATGACCTTCTGTTTGTCGAGCGGAATACCAATGCCCGTATCCGTGACGGAACATTTAAGAATGACATTCTGCGCGGTTACCGTCTTCACTCGGACGCAGACTGTCACTTGGCCTTTGGTGGTGAATTTGATTGCATTACCGACAAGATTGACCAGCACTTGACGGAAACGGTTTGGATCGCCGATCAAGTTGTTGGGCGTTTCAGTCTGAATGTCGGTCGAGAGTTTCAATACAGCAGGATCTGCGCGGAAAGCTAGCATGCGCACGACGTCTTGGACCGTTTCGCGGAGGCGAAACTCTACCCGCTCGATGCGTAATTTCTGTGCCTCGATTTTAGACAGATCTAAGACGTCATCGAGCAATGCCAGTAGTGCTTCCGCGGACTGTCTCACTGTTTCTAGATGTTGTCGCTGCTCCGACGACAACTTCGAATCGAGTACCAAATCCGTCATCCCGATAATGCTGTTCATCGGTGTGCGGATTTCGTGGCTCATGTTCGCGAGAAATGCGCTTTTTGCACGGTTCGCAGCTTCCGCTTCAATTCGCGAACGCTCCAGCTCGAGCTGTGTCTTCTTTCCTTCCGTAATGTCCCGCGCGACGGCATAAATCATCTTTCCTTCGACATGTGGTCGAGACATCCAGGACAGCCAACGGTAAGAGCCGTCTTTAGCACGGTATCTGTTCTGGAACCGAATCACTTCGACGCCTTCTCCCAAAGTGTCGCCCGCGTGAATGGTCTTCTCAATGTCATCAGGATGTACAAAGTCGAGCCAGGGTCGAGAGGTAAGCTCTTCGGCCGTGTATCCAAGAACGCGTTCCCATGCCGGATTGACTACTTTGAAGTATCCATCGAAACCCCCGATACAAAGCATGTCAAGTGCAAGCTGAAACAAACGCTGGAGTTCCTCAGCCGTCGCCAGCCTACGATTTTTCTTTTGCGTCTGTGGGGGCATTCCGCGCACTATACCTTTCAGATGGCATCTCCACAACCAATGAAGACGAAAAGGCACATCCTCGTTGTCGATGATGACCGGACCCTGCGCCACGCGCTCGTCACATTGCTGGAGTCTGCTGGATTCCAAGTCACGCCGGCGGCCGACGGAGCTGCTGCGGTGACGCAGATTCACAAGCGCGATTTCGATCTTGTTATCCTGGATCTTGGGCTGCCCCGCATAAGCGGAATAGACGTGCTCGCGGAATTAAAGAAGCTTCCATCACCGCCCCGCGTCATTGTTGTAACGGCTGATGACACTCCAACAACGGTTATTCGGGCGATTCGTGAGAACGCATACCAATACATCGTGAAGCCGACTGCTCCCGCCACAATCGTGGAACTGGCTCAACGAGTTTTCACTACCGGCACATTGCGGCCCATAAAAGTTGTGTCGGCTCGGGCGGAGTGGCTCGAGTTGCTCGTGCCATGCGATCTGGAAACCGCAGAACGCATTCAGGGTTTCATAGAAAAACTGGACGCGGATTTACCTGTCGCTGTTCGCGATGCGATTGGACAAGCCTTTAGGGAACTACTGATGAATGCTGTCGAATGGGGTGGCCAGCTGGATCCGGATCGGACCGTGCGTATCGCCTGCCTGCGTACCAATCGGATGATCCTTTATCGTATTGCGGATCCTGGCCAGGGTTTTTCGCCGGAGAAGCTCGCGCATGCCGCAATTAGCAACGCGGTCGATGAACCGTATGCCCACATGCGAGTCCGGGAAGAGAAAGGCCTCCGTCCTGGAGGATTCGGACTTCTGATGACGCGCACGTTGGTCGACGAACTAATCTACAACGAAGCACACAACGAAGTCGTTTTCGTCAAATACGTCGACCGTTAAAACGAACCTGTCGCGCCCGCTCCGCCGCTTCGCCCCCCTTCCGATTTGAACATTTCCGAATGTGTCGGGGCGCCTGCGGCGGCCGGGTTGGTCGCAAAACCCGATATCGTTGCAGCCATAGAAATCGCTCTGCTATCGGAGCGCAATATTCGTGATGCAGTGAAGCCGAGGCGCAGTCCGTCTTGACCTTGACTCAACCATCGCCGCACCACTAGCGAAATTGTAAGGAGTGCCACTCCAAACAGGATCGGATCCCAGGTTTGTGGCATCGCACTCAAATACGCTTTATTCGAGATGAAAGTCAGGAGCCCCATGGCCAGGGAGACGTCGAGAAGCGTCCGATCTTTATCTCTTAATGCGAGGGCGATTCCGATTGCCGGTAGCGCCCAGACGGTGATGTAAGTGAACGAGTAAAAGGTTGGGGGCACGACAGAGCTGCCGAGATATTTCGGTATGAGATGAAGATTCAGAACGGCATAAACACCTGCCCATGCCAACGACTGAATGATGTTGTACTCATCTCCCGGGAACTCGTCTTCGTAGTCTCGCCGCTTGATTCGGGAAAGAGTCAGCACAGCAGCGAAGATTCCGGCGGATGCTAACCGCTGGACGAAGCCGGGCAGGTCTGTTTCAAACGGTGCAAAGCCAATGCACAACACGGAGGCGGCTACAGCGTAGACGTACCCAAAGCGCAAATAGGCGACGAAGGCAGTGACGGATGCGACGATCAGGGCGAACAACTCCGGTGCCCATCGATGCATGCCGTTGATCGTATCCGAGACGAACAAGAAAGACCCAATGACGGCGAACACCACCGCCATGCATACCGCCGCTTCCTCAAGACCAAAACGATACAAGCGGCGGCGCTCAACGAGAATTTCTGCAACGCCAAAACAAATGCAAGCGCTGACAAAGCAGATCATTTGAATCATATTGCCGCCGGCCTTGAAAATGACAGCGACCAGCAGTACAGACGCGGAAATAATGAGAACGCCGAATGCAAAGAGAATCAGCCGGAGAAACAGATTCGTCCGGCGTAATTCGACTCGCAATTGAGGCAAGATACTTTCGAGCTGTTGGGCTTCAATTATTCCGGAACGCGTCCATTCACGTACCAGACGTTCTAGGCGAATGTTCTTCTCCTGTGTCTCTGTGTACTTTCTCATGCCGTTCGGCCAAGGCGTCGCGCAAGCTTCGCGATCAATGCGATTACTGCTATTCCCGTTAGGATGAAATATGCGAGCACGGGCGCCAGTTCTCGAGCGCTCCTGAGCAACTCGATGCTCAACCCGATGTACCCATAAATGGTTCCATAAACGACAAATGCAAACCGTCTAAAGCGGATCCCCATTAAGATCGAAAGACCCGACAAACCTATGAGCATTGCGAAGAAGATCAGTGGATGTTGTTCAGAAGCAATTCCCGAAACTAGTGCGACGAAGGCTGCGTTAGCAGCGACGTGGAGATATGTTTCGAAGAAATGTTTCTTGAGTCTTCGCTGAAAGAGTCCGGCACCTGCCAAGGCGACAACGGTAGCGTAAAGGAGTCCTGCCAACTGCAGCTGTTCGGACTTAATGAATTCGAATCTGGAAACTCTAATTCCGAACCAGCCGGCGAGCGAAGAAAGCGCAAGGGATAAGACGAAACGATTGTCGAATCGGTAGGCTAAGCCGAAGAACGTTGCGGTGGAAAACAGCAAATAGTTCGGCCAGTGATCGCGCAGGATTTCGAATCGGAATTCGAGGTAGCTCAATTCAACTGAGAAGACGAGGCAGGCTAGATAGATTACGTAATCAAGGACCAGATTGGGCGATTCGGTTTCAAGGTTGGAATACGCTGGCGCTTTTGAAAAGCAATAAGTAAGGCATGCGGCGAGGATCAGAGAGAGCGCAGCCAGTATGAACGTATCGCCGAGGCTGTTGAAGTATGTCTGCACTGTCCATCCCAGCCCGCCGACCAATGCAAGCACACCGATATAGAGAAATGCGTTGATTTCGACAAATACTGAAAATCGTTCCTTATGAACGAGAGTTCGCAAGATCTCGTGTTGAGCGGCAGAGATGATGCCGGTCTCTTTCCACCCATTCAGCCGTTCAAGCGTCGTCATTAGTTCAGCGGTTTACCACGGGGTCACGGTTAACCGTCAAACTTCGGTTATGATACGGCACCGGCTATGGATCAACTGCCACTTATCGAGTTCAAGCATGTGTCCATCGTGCGTGGCCACAACAGAGTTCTAAAAGATATTTCGCTCAAGATCGGCGTTGGCGAGCATCTCGCCGTGCTCGGGCCAAACGGTTGCGGAAAGTCGACCTTCATCAAGGCGATTACACGAGAGTGCTATCCACTGATCGAAGAAGGTTCCTCCTTGCGTATTCTCGGCGAAGAGCGTTGGAACGTGGCCGAGCTGCGCACCCTACTAGGAATCGTCTCGAGTGATCTCATGTCCAGCTGCACGCGATCTGTTTCAGGGCGTGACATCGTACTCTCCGGATTTTTCTCGAGCATCGGGATTTGGCCACATCAGGAGGTCACCACGGAAATGCAAGAGCGCGCACAGCGCGCCATGGACATGTTGGAGATCTCTGATCTTGCGGATAGATTCACCGACGAGATGTCTTCTGGAGAAGCCCGGCGAATCCTGTTGGCGCGGGCACTCGTACACAATCCGCGGGCACTGATTCTGGATGAGCCAACGACGGCGCTGGATCTCTTCGCGCAACACGAGCTACGTCTGATCTTGAGAAAGCTCGCTGCTTCCGGAATCGGCATCGTTATGGTGACGCACCACGTATCGGACTTCATACCGGAAATCGAGCGAGTCGTGTTGATGGATCGCGGTCAGATCGTGGCCGATGGTCCGACACGACAGATCTTAACCGAGCCTCGTTTGTCTGCGCTCTTCAGAAGACCAGTGGAACTATTCGAGCGGGACGGCTATTACAATCTCTGGTAATAGGCGTCCGCTCGGTTACGCCAACTCCTCATTGCCTAATGAAGTACTGCTGTTTATCCATCGTGCGCGGAACCGCAATATCAAAGAAGCCGACCATCATCTCGTCATAGGTTTGGTCGCCCCAGGTCACACTGGCGTTGGGATCCGGATTGTGCGAATTCTTGTCGGAGTTGTCATACCACGCTACGGCCTGGAGCTTTGTGCCTGCCTTTAGTAGCCGCGGTATGGCGAGGCGATAGCTGAGCTGCCAGTAGAAGTCGTAGTTCACACGAAGCAGCGTTTCAACGTTCAACGGTTCGTGGACGATGTTGTACTCGAATCGCTTGCCCCGTAGATGCATGTGTGGAAAGAAACTCAGGAGCGTCGCATCATTCGGCAGGGTACCCCAAGCTTCAACCCGATAGTTGTCCGTTCGGGGAGGAATGAGGAAATGATCGTTCGTCAATTGCAGCGTCAAGACTCGTTGAGATGGAACGTCCTTAGCAAAGACGAGACCGATGGATGTCTGATCACGCGCACTGTGGCCGTTGGTCGTGTAATGCATTTGGAAGACCAGGTCGGATCCAGCAGGAACGAACTTCGCCATTCCGGCCGGCCATTGATCGGGTGAACTTCCGGGTGCATATACAAGAAGCAAGTCGCTGTCAGTCCAATGCGCTTCGTGCTGAAGGCGCGGATCAGACAGCGTTGACGCCGTAAAGGGAGTGTTCGTAGGCGCATCTCGAAGCCAAGTCGAATTCGGAGTACGAATATACACAACCCCGTGATGTACATGCGCTCGACTGCTCGGCCGAATCTCCGACATCTGTACCCATCTGTCTTTTGTGAATCCCGTCGGCACGATCTCGTACGTGTATTCCACAATTCCCCGGGCCGGGATCGAAACGGGGCTGGTCATTTGAATCACCTGGTCCGGAGGCGGAATATTCCACCCCTCGAACCACCGCTTCGCTAAGGGGCCTTCGCGCGGATCACCTGCAGGAGCTCCGGACGCAACCCATGTCTCGACAGTCTCAATTTCCGCCGGCTTCAACGAAGCATCGTTAGCAAAATGGCCATACTTGGGGTCGGCCAACCAGGGCGGCATCCTCCTCGCCCCAACCATCGAAGCAATGGGTTTGGCGTTTTGGCGTACCTGCTCATACGTAAGCAATGACATCGGACCGATTTGCCCCGGACGGTGGCACGTTTGACAATGTTGCTGCAGGATCGGCAACACGTCTTTGTAGAACGTAGGAGGAGTCCCGGCGGGACACAACACGACGACCAATGCCAAGATCGGGACTGCCGCTGCGGCGAGCTGCCAGCGCGGCCGGTTTTGAAAGATGACTTCCTTTGTTCCGTTGTGCAATGCTACCGCCGTTTCTAACACATTGGAGAAGCCGGCATGCGGATTGAGAGCTCTATACGTTCTCGTTACGTTCTCCTGGGGCTCGGCGCCACAGGACTAGTATTGCTATTGTGGCCTCTGACCGCTTCAGGGCTGCTCGAATATAAAACCTTCATGTCTCATGGGCATTGCTATCTATGGCGGCCGAATCTCATTCTCTTACACGTTACGTCCGATTCTCTGATCACGATAGCCTACTACACCATCCCTTTCACGCTCTTATACCTCGTCCGGAAAAGGAAAGATTTGCCCTTCAACTGGATGTTCGTAGCGTTCGGCGTGTTCATCATAGCTTGCGGTACCACTCATCTGCTGGAGATCGTCACGGTCTGGACACCTGTCTATTGGCTTTCGGGAGTCGTTAAGGCCATCACTGCCTTGGCGTCCGTTACGACTGCAGTGGCTCTCGTGAAACTCGCTCCGGTCATTTTGATGATTCCTGGCGTTCAAGAGTTGAAGGCCGCTAAAGAACAACTCGAACTGGAGGTGGCCGAGCGCAAAGTAACGCAAGCAAATCTGCAAGAGGCTCGCGATCAGTTGGAACGGCGTGTTGAAGAACGGACGACCGATCTCGCCAAAGCCAATGCCGAACTGGAGCAGGCTTCGCGGCTGAAAGACCAGTTTCTGGCAATGCTCTCACATGAGCTCCGAACACCACTTACGGCGATCTACGGTTGGATACACATGCTTCAGAGTGAAGCATTGGATGAGAAAACCGTTACGCGTGCTCTGGGGGTGATGGAGCGCAATGTACGTGCTCAAGCCCGCCTTGTGGACGACCTGCTGAACGTTTCTCGAATCGTTACAGGAAAACTAAAGATCGAGCCGGAATGGACGAATGCGCGCCGCATGATCGAGACAGCCGTGGAATCCATTCGTCCGGCCACAGATGCCAAGGCCATTTGCGTCGAGACGCGGATCGATCCGACTGTTTCTGCAATCTACGCCGATCCTGCTCGAATCCAGCAAGTGCTGTGGAACTTGTTGACGAACGCTGTGAAATTCACTCCACGATCAGGATTGGTTTCTCTGGTTCTTATCCAGACTTCCGGCACCATACAAATAAGTGTTGCCGATACGGGTGAAGGCATTGAACCGGACTTCCTGCCGCACGTGTTCGAGCGGTTTTCGCAGGCGGATGCGTCGCCTTCAAGAAAGCACGGAGGCCTCGGTCTGGGCCTTTCGATATCACGTCAATTGGTTGAGTTGCATGGCGGTACCATAGCCGTGTCCAGTGCCGGCCGCGACAAAGGCGCAACGTTCAAAGTTACACTACCGATTCCTGCCGTTCGACTAGATGACACGGAAAAATTGGTCAGTGAGGGCCGCACGATCGTGGGACTCCGGGTTATGATCGTGGAAGACGATCCGGATACGCGCGAGATGATTATCGAAGCGTTGCACCGCCACGGTGCTGCAGTTCTGGCGGCAAGTTCCGGAGCCGAAGCCCTTCGCATCCTGCAAGAAAACAGTCCGGATATCGTTGTCAGCGACATCGGAATGCCGGGCATGGACGGCTACGACTTGCTCAACCGGATACGTATTGATGTGATGGGCGATGTTCGGAATGTGCCCGCTATTGCGCTAACGGCGCATGCAAGCGCCGAGGATAAAGAAAAAGCCCGGCGGGCCGGTTTTGCGGACCATATCGCAAAACCCATTTCTATTTCAGAGCTTGTGTATTCAATCGCACGAGTAGCCAGAAACCAATGACCCAGCACCGTGGTGCCTGGCCCATTTAGCCCATAACCAAAACCCCTCCTCTAGGTCCAATATTCACGTGAGCAGCCCGGGATGGAACCCGGACTGCTGTTTCTCCTGAATAAAGGGGGCGGATGAGTGTCACTGTATCCGGTATAAATCCCAATGGCACAATAGATCTGCTGAAGGAACGTGCATACCTGCTCAAAGAAGGCCGACGATTCAAGGATGGCCGTAAGATAGGTCTCATCGTGGAAGGCGGCGGAATGCGGGGTGTCATATCCTGTGCCGCCTTAATGGCAATCGAAGAACTAGGTATGACCGAGGTTTTCGATGAGGTCTATGGTGCATCCTCCGGCGCTGTGAATGCTGCATATTTCCTGGCCGGCCAAGCCGCATACGCTACTGCTATCTATTATCAAAAAATCAACAACACGCGATTCATTCGACGTGTATGGCGCCGGCAGATTGTCGATATTGACGATTTATTCGATTCCGTCATTGCGCGCGAGCGTGCACTGTGCGTGGAGAAAGTCATTGCGTCGCGATCCCGCCTGTTCATTACCATCGCGGATGCCTCTACGGGTCAATCCTTCTTGGGTTTGGCTCAATCGAGCACAACACCGCTTCTCACGTTACTAAAAGCAAGCGCAGCGATCCCGCTCCTATACAATCGGCTCGTCAATGTGGACGGCCGCGAATGTCTCGATGGCGCGCTGATCAATCCCGTGCCGGTGATGGAAGCGATCGAGTCCGGCTGCACGGATCTATTGGTTTTGCTTACTCGGCCCGCCAGCTTTAGAGATCGGGCACCGAGTCTCATTGAGCGGCGACTGTTCGAGATGCGATGTGCACGCGGAAATGCACAGCTGATGGATGCCTATGTCCGCGCGCACGAACGAGAGAACATGTTGCGTGATATTGTTTTGGGGCGGCAGCCTGCCCCGGAGGGAGTCAATGTCGCAACCATCTGTCCTGAGGAGAACAGCCCGCGAATCGAACTTACGACACGCGATACCGTGCTATTGAAGGCCGCGGCGATTACCAGCGCCAAACACACCTTGAACGCATTCGACCAACCGGTCGAAGAGTTCATTGAGGTCTTGCGGCCGTACCCTGCCGTACAAGTGAATACAGATTCGATCGAAACCGAAGCTACTTTAGAGTCTTCAATGCTTCGGGTTCGCTATTGAATGTTTCGAAGACCGTCAGCAGTTTGGTTATTTGCAGGAGGTCGTGAACACGACGCGTCAGGTTCAGAAGTTTGAGCTGGCCCCCGTTATTTCTCACGGTTGTGAATGACGAAACGAGTTCGCCAAGTCCAGAGCTATCGATGTAGTCAACGTCGGAGAGATTCAGCAGGAACTTGCGGTCGCCACCGTTAAGCAGCTTTTGAATATGATCACGTAAAATCAACGTCCCTTCACCCATGGTGATTCGCCCGCTGAGGTCGAGGATGACCACATCATCCAAGCGCCGCGGGTTCACCACCATACTCATTGCGAATTACCCCGGATCTTCTTCACCATCCGAAGCCGGCATCCGCCGCCTTCACGCTGGGATAGATCGACTTCATCCATAAACGATCGAATAATCAAAATGCCGCGTCCACTGGGTTTTAGCAGATTTGCCGTATCGGTTGGGTCGGCAACGTTATCCAGCGTGAATCCGCAGCCCTGATCTTCAACGATTATTTCGATATGTTCCCCGTTGGATGAAATCCTGAGGGTGGCATCCTTGGTGGGATCGGCCTTGTTGCCATGCTGGATGGCGTTGATCATCGACTCACTGATCGTCAGCTCAATCCAATGGGCCAATTCATCACTAAGTTTAAATTCCTTTACAGCTTGCTCAATCAGACGGTGTACGGATGCCATCTCTTCGAGCCGGCTGGGGATGGTCAGCTCAAAGCTCTTTGGACTCTGCAAAGTCATTGACCCTAGGTAACACGAGCGGTTTTTCAAAGTCAATGACCATAACGGCATTGGCCATGCTACGCTGACCGGATGATCGACGTTGACAGCCTTGAAATCACGCCCGCTACGCGCATTTTGGGCGAAATGTCCGTTCCCGGGGACAAGGCTATCAGTCACCGACTGGCAATGATCGGGGGAATTGCCGAGGGCACAACGCTGATCCGCAATTTCGCCGAGAGCGCCGACTGCGCAAGTACGATCGAGTGTCTCCGGCGTCTCAGTGTACCCATCCACCACGCGGGCACTACTGTTACCGTCGAAGGCCGCGGGCTAGGAGCACTCCGGGAGCCTTCGCAAGAACTGGACGCCCGAAACTCCGGTAGCACCGTCCGATTCATGGCAGGTTTGATCTCGGGTTGCGAATTCGAATCCACGTTTGTCGGGGACTCATCGCTGTCGCGGCGCCCTATGAAACGGATCATCGATCCTCTGCGCCGCTTTGGCGCAACAATCGAAGCTCGAGAGGACAATTACCTCCCTCTAAAAATTCGGGGTGGCTTGCTCACTCCCCTCGATTTCACGATGTCGATTGCCAGCGCGCAGTTGAAATCCGCGGTCTTATTTGCAGGATTGCACGCGCGCGGCAGGACTACAGTGCACGAGCCGATTCCAAGCCGAAACCACACGGAACTCGCGCTCAAAGAGTTCGGTGCTCGTATCCAAACTCGGGAAAATACGATCGAGATCGAAGGAGGCCACCCCCTTCAGGGTAAGGAATTCCGAGTACCCGGTGACGTATCTTCCGCCGCATTCTTCATCATTGCTGCTCTAGGTGTTCCGAATTCCAGGCTTCGCTTGACAAATGTTGGGCTGAATCCCACGCGCTCTGGACTGATTCATCTGTTGAAGCAGGCTCAGGCGAAGATAACCGCCATTCCGGCCTCGATTTCCGGCTCCGAGCCTGCAGGTGACCTGGTGATTGAGAGCTCCGATGTGGACGGACTGGACATCGGTAGAGATTGGATTCCCAGCGTAATCGACGAAATTCCTGTGCTCGCTGTTTTCGCAACGAAGACGCAGCATGGAATCCGAATTCGCGACGCCGCCGAGCTTCGCGTCAAGGAGAGTGACCGCATTCACAGCATCGCCACGAATTTGCGTGCCTTGGGCGTCCGCTCAGAAGAGTATCCGGATGGCTTGTTCGTTCCCGGCCGGCAGATTTTGCGCGGAGGCACCGTCGACTCGTTCGGCGATCATCGAATTGCGATGGCGTTCGCCATTGCCGGTCTCTTCGCTGAAGACTCGGTGGTTATCAAGAATCCTGGTTGCGCGGCGGTGTCGTTCCCAAGTTTCTACGAATTGCTGGATCTTGTTAAACAGACTTGATGCTAGGCAGGTCTTTCAGCGGAAACGGGCGCAGTGCGTGTCAGCCTCACTCGCATGATCCGGCGGCCGATCATCTGTTCTACCCGGAAAATCGAATCGCCGAATGCGATCTCCTCGCGCTCTTTCATCAGGTGGCCGGCCTTCGCCAATAAAAATCCCGCGAGAGTGACGTATTGTCCATTTTCAGGAATGTTTAGCGAGAGCCGCTCGTTAACTTCCCTGACGGAAATACTGCCGTCGATACCAATGCTTCCATCGGCGTGCGGTACTACGGAGTCGACCTCAACATCGTGTTCATCTTGGATTTCACCTACGATCTGCTCGATCAGGTCTTCGATGGTTACGATCCCGTCGACTCCACCATGTTCGTCTACCACAATGCCGAGGTGCGTTTGGGCGTTCTGCAAAAGGCGGATCGCATTGTTAAGCCGAGCTGTGTCGGGAATGAAAACAGGCTTTCTCAAAAGCTGCGATAGTCGGAATGTCTTCGGATAGTGCATGTATGGCATCAGGTCTTTGCCATGCAAAATTCCGACGACGTTGTCGAGCACTCCCTGATAAATAGGAAACCGCGAATAACGTGTGCTTTCAACAATAAGCAGCAACTCATCAAACGGCGTATTGATGTCGATTGCAGTAACTTCCATCCTCGGAATCATTACGTCCTTGACCTGCCGTTCTGAAAATTCGAGCACGCGTTCCAGCATGCGTGCATGCTCGTGCCGATTCGTGTTCAGGAGTGCACGTAGTTCGGCATCCGAAGCGCCGCTGACTACCGACATCGAACTTTGGCGCACGCTATGGAAGAAAAATCCGGCGATCTTCAAACCATATTTCGTCACCGGATAAAACAACCGCATGCAGATTTCAATCGGCAGGACGACCCGCAGGCTGATCCGTTCGGGATACCGCGCAGCTAATGCCTTTGGTCCGAGTTCGCAAAACAGAAGAATTACAATCGTGAGAACAACTGTCTCGATTGCGAGGGCAATATTAAGCGCGTCCGGACTTGATACAAAACGCGAGACAATCGCGGCCGAAACAGTCGCCGCTCCTATGTTGGCGAAATTGTTTCCCAGAAGCAGCGTGGCCAGCAGTTTGTCCGGCGCTTCAAGCCAAAGGATGAGCTTTTGCGCCGGCTTGGTGCCTTGGGATGCGAGGTGCCGTATTTTGTATTTGTTGCTGGCGAAGATAGCCGTCTCGGAAAGGGAGAAGAACGCGGCTAGCGCAAAAAAGGCAAATAGGGGCAGAAATAATATCGTCAGCATTAAAGAGTAGGTTTCTTTATGCCACAGGGACTTTGCTGCATGCCTTAGAAACAGCTTTTTCGATACGATCCTCGATTTCGAGTTCCGCCTGGTTCATGACGGTAGAAAGCTCTGAAATGAGGAGGAATCGAGCGCGGTCCAGCATTCGCTTTTCGCGAAATGAGAGTGGCTTAACCCTACTTAGATACACCAGATTCTTAAAGACTTCCGCCACATGGAAAATTGAGCCGGAGCGCATCTTCTCCGAATTCTCCTTGAAGCGGTCTTTCCAATCCTTTTGTGTAAAAAACTGATTGCTACCGAGGAAAGAAAGCAGTTGCTCAACGTCACGCCGTTCTACGATCTTTCGAAGGCCGACGTCGCCTGCGTTCGCGGTAGGAACCATGACCAAAATGTCGTTAGAACATATCCTAAGAAGGTAAAATCGTTCGAATTTGCCCGCAACCAGCCGGTTAGAGATCTTTTCAATGATTCCAACGCCGTGGTTGGGGTAGACAACTTTATCGCCGATCTCAAATGTGTCCATTAACTCCCACCGGAAACTCACAATATTGTAAAAGGAACTTCACGGAAACGTCAAGGGTGTATTCCCCTGAAGCCACGCCCGTCGCGGATTTGAGAACGTTTTAAAGAATGAATATACAGAAGATATTGATCGTTCGTACGTGCGCTGTCGGCGATTTCATACTGAACCTACCGGCGTTGATTGCGCTTCAGCAAAAAGAGCCGGGCATGAGATTTACTTTCGTTGGGAACCCGTCCACTTTGGACCTGGCGAGAGATTTTGTTTCTGTCGACGCGGTTCATTCGATCGATCTACAACCTTGGGCGCGTCTATTCTATGAACCTCTTCCAGACCTGGACTTCGATTCGGCTGTCGTCTGGATGAAGGATGGTGCTGTTGCGGACAACTTGCGTGAATCCGGTATACCTAACGTGGTACGGGGGAATCCGTTTCCAGCATTTGGCCACGCAGCAGATCAATTACTGCGAATATTGAGTCTGCCACGCCCTCCATTGCCGGATCTTTGGAAAGTCGCCTCGAATAAAGTCTTCCTGCATACCACGAGCGGTAGTCCCCAAAAGAACTGGCCGTACTTTGACGGCCTCATGGGCCGCGTAACAGGCGCCTGTCTGCTCCCTCGGAATCTTTCTCTGCGTGAACTCGCGCAGTACCTACGTCAGTGTCGAGCCTTCGTCGGTAACGACTCCGGGATCACGCATCTTGCCGCCTACCTCGGCTGCCCGACCGTGGCACTCTTTGGTCCAACTGATCCTCGCATGTGGGGTCCGCTCGGCCGTCGCAGCCGCATTATTTGGAAGACCAGACTTGAAGACATTTCGATTGATGAGGTACTAGAGGTAATCCAATGCAACGAATACCTGAACCGGAGTTAATGGTTGAACACGAGCAAGCCGCCGCTTACGCATCAGCGGATTGGAGTGAATCTCACGGTAAGATTCCGGGATATTTTCGCGAGCGGTTCCCATACTTTGAATCCGGACATGTCATCGACCTCGGTTGCGGCCCTGCCGATGTGACGATTCGGTTCGTAAAGGCCTTTCCTCACGTCACCTGCACCGGTGTCGATGGCTCGAACATGATGCTTGCTTTTGGCCTTCAGCACGTGCGCGCAGCGGGGCTCGAATCGCGAATAACGCTGGAGAAAAGATTTTTGCCGGATCCAAGTTTAGAGACAGGAATCTTCGACGGAGTCATCAGTAATAGCTTGCTGCATCATGTGGCAGACCCCATCACGCTCTGGAGAACGTTGGAGCGGTGCGCAAAACGCGGCGCTCCGGTGATGTTGGTTGATCTTCTTCGCCCGGTGGATCATGAGACTGCGGTGCGGTTGGTTCATGAGCATGCGACTGACGCGCCGCCCATATTGCAGCGGGACTTCATTGCGTCGCTACACGCCGCTTACACAACGGATGAAGTGCGTCTGCAATTGATTTCTGCCGGTCTATCAACTTTCCAAGTGGATCAAGTTGATGAATTGCACTTCGTCGTATGGGGTACTGTCATCTGACGTTCCGGATGATTTCCGAAATGCGCTGTGCTGCCAGTGCCAATCGGGGTCCCGGACCTAAAAGATAAGACTCTCCTTCAATGTAGATCCGGACTCCCGCGAGACCGAGACGTTCCCAGTCTCTTTTTCGTTGAGCGACTTCCAATTCATTTAGTGGCGGTGAAAGTGTTTCAAGAATTATGTCCGGCCTCCGGCTGATGACCTCCTCCAGTGTCGGCTGAATCGTTTCGCTGTCCACATCACCAAAGAGATTACGGCCACCCGCAATCTCGATCAGATCGTGTTGGAAGGCCCGCGAGCCAACACTGTAGAAGGACCCTAATGTGCCAGCGCCGCGATCATGAACGATGAGAACCTTAGGCCGGACGGGCGGTGCGTGGGTGCGCAATTCATCAAAGGCGGCGCGAATTTGTCGCACAACCTGTTGTGCGCGCTCTTCTGTTCCCACCACTTTTCCCAACGAAAGCATGAACTGTAACGTCTGCTCGACGTTGCCGTGGACAAACGGGAACATCCGGATTCCCAGCGACTGCAACCGTTCGGTTAACACTTGCTGGCTACCATACGTGATGACAATGTCCGGATGCATGCCGATGATTTTTTCAATGTTGGGATTGATAAGACCGCCGACGCGAGGCTTCGTCTTTACTTCAGGAGGAAATTCGTCGTAGTCGCCTACTCCGATTACTTTGTCAGCCAGCCCAAATGCGAAGAGCATTTCGGTAACACTGGGCACAACAGAGATGATGCGCTGCGGCGAGCCGCTCGTGACTTTCTTCGCCGGAGCGCAAGAGACAAGCACTAAGACCAGGAGATTTAGGAGGCGGACCGGTTGCCGCATTTCCGGGACTACATTCCTGCAATGACTGGCACTTGACGTCGTCTCACAGTTGCGGGGCAGTAGCGGATTTGAACCGCCTTCCCTCATTGGAGTACGGTTGAATTGTCGCGGCGTATATTATCATGACCCAATGGAACTGCCAGAATACGTCCCGCGTGAAGAACTGGAACACCGTTGGAAGCGAGTCCGCCAATTCATGGAATGCGACTCGCTCCTGATCTTGCAAAACGTAGACCAGTACTACCTGACCGGAACCGTGCAGACCGGTGTGCTATGGTTTCCGCGTGAAGGTGAGCCGCTGCTTGCTGTCCGAAAAAGCTATGAGCGCGCCAAGCGCGAATCTTCAATTAAAACGATTTTTCCGCTGAAGAATTATGCGCAACTACCCGAACTGATTCCTGGTCCAGGTGAAACCGTCGGCATGGAACTCGACGTGGTCCCGCTTGCGACCTATCAGCAGGTCTCGAAATACTTTTCGAAATCGAAAATCATCGACGGCTCTATGGCCGTGCGGCGCGCGCGATCCGTGAAGAGTGCATACGAGATTGAATGCATCCGCCGGGCGGCGCGGCAACTGGACACGATGTTCTTGGACATTCCGGCTCAGCTTCATGAAGGTCTTGCGGAATTCGAGCTTGCCGCCCGAATCGAATACGTCTTGAGAATGGCGGGCCATCACGGTCTTACGCGGGTTCGACGGTTCAATATGGAGATGTATTACGGGGCAGTTTCGTTTGCCGAAACTGCCTCGTATCCGCATTCGTTTGACGGTCCGGTGGGTGTTCGCGGCATGTATCCCGCTGTACCGATGATGGGCAGCCGTCGAACTCTTAAGCGGAATGAGCCCGTAATGATTGATGTTTGCGGCGGTTACGCCGGATACATTTCAGATGGTTCGAGGACTTACTCGATCGGTCCTGTTTCCCAGCAAATGCGCGATACACATCAATACATACTCGAGCTGAACAGCTGGATCGAGGAACAGCTCCGGCCAGGCAACATTCCGAGCGAAATCTATCAGACTATTCTCGATCGCGTAGCCAAGACCTCGTTTGCTGCGCACTTCATGGGGGCCGGCGAGAATCAAGTGCGATTCGTTGCCCATAGCATCGGACTGGAGTTGGATGAGATCCCTGTCATCGCGCCGAAATTCGATACGCCTCTAGAACCAGGAGTCGTCTTAGCCGTCGAACCGAAGGTGTTCTATCCAGGACTTGGTGGGGTCGGAGTAGAGAATACTTATGTTGTGACAGAAGGTCACTGTGAACGCTTGACGACTTGTCCAATGGAGATCTACACGGTGTGAAAAGTGGAACAAGCGTCTACTGTTTTTTTCCTAGCGTTGCCTCGAAAAAGCCCGCCATGGCCGTGATCGAACTCTTCCAGTTTCGCCAGAGCAGGGAATCGTGAACATCGTCGGGCAAGACGAGTTCTTCGACTTTCACACCTCGTTCTAGTAGCCGGCGCTTCAAATCGACAGTTTGATGAAACTCGACTGTCCGATCGTCATCACCGTGTATGAGCAGTACGGGCGATTTCCAGGTGGGTAGTGCGGCGATCGGTGAAGATTCGAACTGGACTTTGAGAGCCTGTCTCAAATCTGATTCGCTGATTCCGTCCCCAACAAGAGCGTGAGCTAATTGAGTCGTATTCACTGCGGGCAAGCGATCATGGACCCCGTGTATGTCGACTCCCGCCGCAAAAACATCCGAGTTTCGGCCAAGAGCCAACGCTGTCAAGTAGCCTCCCAAGGATGCTCCCCATACACCGATGCGCCGGGGATCCACATCCGGACGGCCTTGCAAGTATTTTCCCGCAGCAAGAATATCGCGATATTCCGATGCGCCACGTGCTCCAGTGTTCTCAGGAAATTGGAACGATTGGCCGTACCCAACGCTCAGTCGGTAATCGACCGACAATACGATGAAGCCCCGGCTCGCCAAATATTGATTTGCGCCGTAGTCGTTCGCGTACTCCCACCGATTGTGCCAACCCAGCATCATCTGTCTCGGTCCGCCGCCGTGAATATAGACGACTGCCGGTTTCCGTGCCTCTCCACCGTTTGACTTGAACAATTGGCCGTGAGCTTCGACTCCATCACTGGCACGGAATGAAACCAGCTCGGGAGTGACAAGCTGAGTTGTGGGGAAGTCTGCGGGCAGGCGCTCTGCGCCGATTGCGCGCGACATCCCACCAGAGAGCGGCATAACGGCGGGCGCGGGTGGCCGCTGGGCACCCGACGTCAAATAAGCAACATTCTGTCCGTCTGCTGTAACAACTGGACTCCACTCGATGCCAGATCCCGTCGTCAGTGGCGTTACGGTCGCCGTATTGATCGGCACTTTGAAAAGATGCCGGCGATCCACGTCGTTGCGATCTGTGCCCGTATTCGCGGTGTACACAATGAAGCGGCGATCCGGTGTCAGCGTTACGTGCTCCACCATAAACGATCCCGGCGTAAGCAGAGTCGGCCTACTATTCGTACCGGGATGCTGCATTGAGTAGAGATGCGGGAAACCGTCACGATAGGACATGAAGATCAGGTGATCATCTGAAGCCCATCCGAGCGCAATACCTCCAGGATTTTGCAGAATCGGGTCGACAGGTGATTCGCCGCTTGTCAGCACCGTCACGGCAGGAACGGAATCATGCAATTCACGAACGTCTGCAACCATTACGCTCCATGGTGTGTCGATGCGTGTCAGGGGCGATCGCGGAGTTCCGCCGCTGCCGGGTTGGCGCAGGAACGCGACTTTACGGCCATCGACGGACCAAACAGGTTGGGAGTCACGTGAGGTGGACGGCGAAATGAACCGGATGGGCTGATCGGCGGTAAACAGTCCGATGAAGCTATGATCGTTACGATTTGAAACGAACGCGAGCGTGCGACCATCTGGCGACCACACCGGGGATTCGCTGGAACCTCGCGTATAGAACGCCTGTTGCGGCTGTTTCGACGCGTCTATCGGAGCAAACCATATCTGACGATTTCGAGCGAACGCGATGCGATCGCTATCCGGTGCCGGAACTGGATTGTCGCCTTCGGCAATCAATTTCGGCGAACCGCCGCTGACATCGACAGACCAGATCTGAATCTTGGGTTGAATCGGAAGTTCGGCGGGATTCGGCGGAGTATCGCCCCCACGGTTGGATCCATGGTCGCCCCCACGGACGTACACGATCGTTTTACCGTCGCGCGAAAACGAGAGTTGCGTAAGCTCCTGCCCATCGTCGTCAGTATATGCAGTGATGCGACGCGCCTGGAATTCCGGACCGTTCGCCACGTAAATGTTTCGAACGCCACGTTCATTGAATGTCCATGCGATAGTGGACCCGACAGGTGAGGCGACAAGGTTCTCGGGTGAAGGGAAACTTAGAATCTGTTCTACAGTGAACGGATGGGATGCCGCCTGTGATGCCACAAGAGCGACACCAAATACGACTTTTCGAAAATGTTTGTTGATGCTCATGTGCGACTGTTCAGTTCGATTGTGCCGGCTTCAACGTCAGTTTCATACCACTTCTAAGGGGGGAAAGGAACACAAAAGGGGAAATTTGAAATTGGACGAATCCTGCATCTCAAATTCGAAATCGAAATCTTAAATTGGACTCGGGCAGTACTCCAGCAGGTCCAAACTCCAATTTCGGATTTCGAATTTGAGATGCAGGATTCGTCCAATTTCAAATCTTCTTCTGCAGGCTCTCGTGCCAGGCAATGTAGTTACCGTCTGCGTTTTTCGTGCTTGAACCATGGACTAAAAGGCGGGAATCCTGCGGACGGTAGCTTACTTCGACAAAGGCTTCACCCGCCTTAATGTGAAAATTGCAGCAGTTGCCGAGGCAGTATCCGTGTCCTACCGGGTTGTTTCCCATGTCGACACGAAAGATAGCTGGGGTAAGCCACGTCATGAGCAGTCGTGCGTCGGTGAGCGAGCCGTCGTCGAAGTGATGCTTGAACTCCACCTCGAATCCCGTTGACGTGAGTCGATTGATCTGCCGCGACGTGTAGCCCATGCTAGTTCCAGCGGAGTCGTGCCATTTTCCCGAACCTTCGTACGTTCCTAAAATTTCCCGAATGATCGTCATGCCCGAAGCATGCAACCAACCAATGTGAAGTACAACCGTATAGAATCGTTTGCGAGGTTCATTGCGATGGAACGTCGCGCGTTTGAAGACCTGATCCAGGAGGCCATGCAAGAGCTCCCTAAAGAATTTCAAGAGAAGCTCACGAATGTCGCCATCATCGTGGAAGATTATCCATCACGGGAAACGGTGACCCGTTTGAACCTGTTGCCCGACGAAACGCTATTTGGCCTTTACGAAGGGGTTCCACTCACGGAGCGCGGCTTTTTTGCAGAGCCTCTTCATCCCGATCGGATTCTTCTTTTTCAGCGCGCAATCGAAGACGAGTGCGAGTCGACAGAAGAAATTAAAGAGGAAATCAAAGTCACACTCGTCCACGAGATCGCGCATTTCTTCGGTATCGACGACGACTATCTCGAAGAGATCGGATACTAACGTCGCCGACTAACCGAACGGGTTCTCGTCGGCGCTCGGTCCGTAGATCGAAGGCACAGGAACATCCAACAGCCGCAGGTATACGGAAAGTTGTCCCCGATGGTGGTACCAATGATTGAGCAATATGGAGCGAATAACACCGATGCGGGGCACCGTCAAAATAGTTTGGTCACCGCGCTTCAATGACCAGGATCGTTGAAGAAAGGCGTCGTCCATCTTTCTAAGAATGTGTTTTGCGTCCGCGACTCCATTCTCCAACGTTGTCAGCAATTCAGCTCGGCTCTTGGCCGGAGGTTGCGTGAACTGCGGAACTTGGACCGTGTCCTCCTTAATGATGGCCGAAACCTGCCCCGGCGTCGATGCTACGTGGAGCGCGAGCTGTCCAAGCGACATCGATTTCGCGTGCGGTTTCCAATCGAACGACGCCTCTGGTACTCGTTCGAGCACTTTTCGTGTAGTTGCAGCTTCCTGATCGATCTCCATCAATATCGAATCGATAATCGGCATAATCATTCTCCTCGCATAGATTCCGCGAGCGCGTCGCAGTTGTGCAGTTTGCGCTCGAGCAGGCGTTGTTCGGATAGAGAAACAGTACATTCCATCGATCGCAGAAAACATCGACGAGCCTCGTCCAGCCGTCCTGCCCGGCGGTGAAACTCACCGAGTGTTGCGTGCAAAAGATGGTAATCGTCAAGACTGTCGAGATCTCGAATTCCTCGAATCGCGGTAATGCCGGCATCGGATCCCGCGATCTGAGCTAGAGCGATCGCGCGATTCAGCTCGTGAATCGGTGACGGGTATATGCGAATCAAATCGTCGTACAGCGTAAGAATCGCACGCCAATTCGTTCCTGGAAAAGTCGGCGCCAACGAATGCTCGGCCGCAATCGCTGCCTCAAGGTGATACCGGGAAACACGGCTGCCGGAAGCCGATTCGTTAAGGTAGTAAACTCCCTGCGCAATGATTTCCCGGTTCCACCGTGTACGGTCCTGCTCTTCCAGGAGCAAAATATTGCTCGATTCATCCAGCCGCGCATCGAAGCGCGCCGCGTGAAGCAACATCAGAGCAAGTAATGCCGCAGTTTCAGGATTTCGCGACGCAGGATGGTTGAATAGGAATAAGCAAAGCCTCATTGCTTCTGCACAGAGATCTCTTCGAATCAACTCGTCCGGATGCGACGAGCTGTAGCCTTCGTTGAAGAGCAAGTAAAGCACCGAGTGAACGGAATCGAGGCGCGCTTTAAGTGCATCACCCGCCGGCACTTCGAATTCGACTTCCTTATCAAGAAACTTTCGCTTCGCTCTCGCTACACGTTTCTTCGCGTTCGTCTCGGTGGTGAGCAGCGCGCGGACTATCTAGGCCGTGCTGAACCCGCAGAGGGTTTTCAAGGCAAGCGAGATTTGCGACTCTTCCGGTAACTGCGGATGGCAGCACGCAAATATCATGCGGAGCTGACTGTCGGCAATTTCGTTGGCCAGAAAGAGCCTGTCGATTTGGGCAGGCCCTGACGTGGTTTCCCGCCACAGGACCCACTCTGGACCGAAGCGATCCGCGACCTGCTGCCGACGGATCACATCCAGCGCTTTATTCCGCGCGACGCGGTACATCCATGCCGCAGGATTTTCAGGCACGCCCCGGATTTTCCAGACCTCCAGCGCTTCAACCAGCGCGGACTGGACCACATCTTCCACCAGTTCGAGATTCTGCAGGCCGAAAACGCGGGTAAGCACGGCGGCCAATTTGGCGGACTGATGCCGGAAGAAGTGGTCCACGAGGTCATGGATGTGCGCGTCGCTCATAAGAACTAAGGGTTCATGACCTGAACTTTGCGAACTTCCACACTGCCGCCTGTCTCGAATATCGGACATTCTTTCGCCATGTCCGTCGCTTGTTCTAAAGTCTCGGCGCGCACCAAAAAAAATCCGCCAACGACCTCTTTGCCTTCCGCGAATGGGCCATCCGTGATCACTTTGTTTGGAGACCTCAATACCTTGCCGCCACTCTCAAGCGGCTCGCCGGAAATATATTTGCCCTGCTCGCGCAATTTTTGCATCCATGCCCGCCACTTTTGCATTTGCGTCTGCATGGCTTCCGGAGAGGCTGGAGCCTCTGTTCTGCCGCCGCGAAACAAAAACATGAAATCGTTCATAGGGTGTCCTTTCTTTATAGCGCGTTTTCGCGTTTCCAATCTAAAGACGTTCGAGCCCGGTGCGGGGAGACACTCGTTGCTGGACGTTATGTTATTCGAATACGACGTAATCGATTGGTTCCGTGATCGGGCCGGCTGACTTTTCGCAACGGACTGCTTTGAGGCCTGCGTTGAATGCCTCGTCATCAAGGCTTACGAGTATCGAATCCGCTCTAGCTGCGAGTTTGTCCGCATAATCAGAGTAATCGGTTGCAATCTGCTGAGTCACAACGCCGGAAGACAAGATTTGAAATGACGCTTGCTTGAAAACCTCGCATTGAAAGTCCAGCGACGGTATCCGCTGTTCAAGAATAAGCCGGCTGGTTGGGAAAAACGGGACGTAGGCGTACATTGAAATGTTTTCGCGGCTGGCAGTCCGCAGAAACACGTGGCCGTCTTTACGCAGAACTCGACGGCATTCCCGGGCGGCTTGTCGCGGATCTGAGAAATGGTGAAAGGCCATTGAAATAAAAACTAAATGGACAGAATTGGATGGAATTGGGATGGCTTCAGCCGCACCGCAAGCATAGAAAACCTGCGAATGCACACGACTCGCCGTTGCTTGTCCCAGCATTTTTCTTGACGGGTCGATTCCAATGACGGTCGCTTTGAACCGGCTCGCGAGGGCACCCGAAAAACGACCAGTGCCACATCCAAGATCGATGATGTTCCGGATCGCCGGTGTACGGATATGCTCGGCAACTGTATCCATCCATTGCTGGAGAACTGCCGGACCATGGTCACGGCCCAAGTTGTATTTCTCGGGCATGTCCGTCTTGTCGTAATCCATTTGCGTACTCTTATTTAAGTCAGTTCACGAGTCATTTCGATCATCGTTCGGCGAAAACCCAGCTTTGTGAATAGCCGCTGAGCCGAATCGTTTTGTTCGGCGGTCCAGAGCATGACGCGTGGTACGCCCTGTTTTTGAAGCCATTCAACCGCCGCTGATAGCAGTGATTCTGCTATCCCTCTTCTGCGTTTCGATTCGTCCACCACGACATCGTGGATGAATCCTGCTCTGTCCCGGAGCTCTTTCCAAGATTGTGGTTCGATGCCCGCATATACGTATCCGACAACGTTTCCGCCATCCTCGGCGACGAACACGGCTACGTCGCGGCGCGAGAGCTGTGTGCCTAAGAACCACGCGTAGCCTTGGTCGGGGCTGGATCCGGGTGCCATGAACCGCTGTTGGTCGAACTCGTAATGTGTTCGCAACAGCAGTGCGCCGAGCCGTCCAAGTGCCGGAAGATCCGATTTAGCTGCTGGCCTGATGATGATTTGATCCATGAGCAATGTTATATGCGATGTTAAAGTTGGCAACGGAAACAACGAATAAACCCATCACGCGAAAGGAGCTTCGATGGACCTTGCGGGGAGGAATGATGAGTATGCCTCGATTGCTGACCTCTACGATCACGTTGTGCCTTATCGTACGCGCACCGATATCGACTTCTTCGTTGAGGCAGCCCGACTCTCCGGTGGGCCTGTCTTGGAGCTCGGCTGCGGCACCGGACGGGTGTTGATTCCCACGGCGCGAGCGGGCTGCGAGATTGTGGGTTTCGACCTATCTGCGAATATGTTGCAGATATGCGAAAAACGCCTGCTCGACGAAAAGGACGCGGTGCGTTCCAGGGTGCGCCTTATACGGGGCGACATGAGAAAATTCGACCTTGCGAGTACCTTCAGCGTGGTCACTTTACCGTTTCGCCCATTTCAGCACCTGACCACAGTTGAAGACCAAATGTCGTGTCTGGCTTCAATTCGCCGGCATCTCGTTCCGGGCGGCTCCCTGATCGTCGATCTCTTTAACCCGTGGCTGGAGGCGCTTGTGCGTGACGATCTCGGTCAGGAGATTGAAGACGAGCCCGAGTTCACGACACCGGACGGCCGACGCGTCGTTCGGCGGCACAGAGTTATTTCTCGAGACTATGCAAATCAGATCAGCCACATTGAGCTTATTTACTATGTTACCCATCCGGGCGGCCGGGGGGAGCGCCTCATCCATGCTTTTCCGATGCGTTACTTGTATCGCTTCGAGACCGAGCACCTCCTGGTGCGTTGCGGGTTTCAAGTGGAATCCGTCTATGCCGACTACGACAAGAGTCCGTACGGTTCCAAGTATCCAGGGGAACTGATTTTTGTAGCGAAAAGAACGAAGGAATGATCATGGAACACACGCTTGCGCCGCTTGCCGCCTGGGAAAGCTTTTACGTCATTATCGGGTCTGCAGCTGCTGCTCTTACTGGTCTTCAGTTCGTCGTCATTGTATTGGGCGCAGAGATGAAAATGTTGGGCGGCGGTCTGGTAATGCGGGCATTCGGGACTCCGACCATCGTGCATTTCAGCGCGGTCCTGCTGGTTTCGACGATTCTCAGTGTTCCTTGGCAAACGCTTTCAAGTCCTGGGCTTGTTCTTAGCGCCTGCGGCGTCATCGGCATTGTCTATGTTCTTTTGGTCCTTAGGCATACTCGGCGCCAGACCGACTACACGCCGGTAGCTGAGGATTGGCTTTCCCACTGTGCGCTTCCTCTCGTCGCCTATACGACACTTCTCGTGGCCGGCATTACACTTCGACGCCACCCTTCCTCACTATTTGTGATCGGCGCGACAGCACTCTTGCTACTGTTCGTCGGGATTCACAATGCATGGGATGCAGTGATGTATGTCGCAATCGAACGGGGGCCAAAGGTCGATCAGAACGGCGATCAGACTTGAGTTAATCCTTGATCACAACTTTCGGACATCCGTTGAAAAACTAGCGGCAGCCTGAGCTTGCCACTAGATGCTTGCCCGGCCTCGGTTCAATCGTGTTATCCTCGCAAGACAGAGCATGGATATTCGATTCTGTCGTCTCAAAGTATTCATGTGGGTGATGGCGCTTATTGTGGCGCCGTGCCTGACACTTCCGAGCTCTGCCGCACCTTCTCTGACTCCATCCACGCAACCGGTTTTTTCAGATTTCGACGGCGATAACAAGCTTGATCAAGCTGAATTGTTCTCACAGGGCGTACAAAAACGCATTCACGTTACGTTGGGGAAATTCGCCTGGAAATCACTCTCTTTTGATTCCGGTGTACCGGATCGTGGCCGCCTTCTATCAACCGATGTCGATAGTGACGGCGATACTGATCTCGTTTGGATTTCGCAGTCAGAGCCCTACAGATTCATGTTGTGGGTCGGCGATGGTCGTGGCAATTTTTCGGTTTTTACAGGACACGAAGATCATCTGCTATCGGTGCTCCGAGCGTTAACGGAACCCCAATTGGTCCGCGACGTCGAAGAACAGGATGACACCTGTGTGCTGCAGTTCACCAACATGTGCGCCCTGCAGCCGAACTGTTATGTATTTACCTTCCCATGTGCCGCGTCCAAGGCCATACCACCTCACGACTCGGCCATTTGCGCGGCCTGCCTATCCGTTATCCGCAAACGGGGCCCTCCTCTAAGCATCTGGGGCCTCTCGCGCCTCTCGTAAACACTCACTTTTATTCAACGAGAAATCATCGCGGCGTTAGCTGGAGAGCCAAAGCTATTTGTGCCGCGGCAAGGTGCATGTCATGTTCAGACCGAGTCATAGCCATCTATTCGGAACGCTTGCCGTTCTAGTGACGTTGTCCTCCCCCGCGCAAGCCCAATCCGCAAGTCAGCCTATACCGCGACGAATCACCCTCCAGCAGGCTGAAAACCTGTTAATGGATCGCAATCTGACCGTTCTTGCCTCAAAGTACCAGATCGATGCAAATCGCGCCGCGCGTCTGATCTCAAGCTACAAACCCAATCCCGTACTGACAATCGGTGCCGAACAAATCCCCTTTGCCTCGCCAATACCCGGTAGTGTTCCACGGTTTACCACAACAAATCCGGATGCCGGCGCGAACCCCGTATACACGCTGCGTATCGACAAAATCTGGGAACGCGGGGGAAAGCGAGAGTTGAGAACCGCGGCCGCTGATGAGCAGATTGAGGCTTCGGAGGCTCAGATGCTGGATGCTATCCGGACACAACTTTTTCAGCTGCGCCGTGCCTTCACCACAGCCGCGCTTGCCCGGGAGAACCTGAAGCTTGCGGAATCCATCGAACAGCAGTACGCCCAAACGGAAGGGCTTACGCAGGTCAAGGTTGGCCAGGGCGACATTGCGAAAGTCGAGCTATATCGAGTGGGCGCCGGTCGACTGCAATATCAGCAAGCAGTTTTGCAGGCTCGGACAGCCTACGACAGCTCGGTTCGAGACGTCCTCAATCTGCTAGGGTCCCACGAGCAAGACATTGAGCCTTCGATCGCCCAGACTACAAGTCTTGAACCGGTGCTCGGCGAGACGCAGTTTCCAGATTCCCTTCGCAGTGCGCCTTTCGAGATTGTTGCCGACTTTGACGATCGGCCCGTCCTTCAGAGTCTTAATGAATTGCGATCTAAGGCATTGGCTGAACGCCCGGACGTCGCTGCAGCGCGCCACCTGCTGGCAGTTGCGGACCGTAATACTCAGCTCGCACTTGCGCAGCGTACGCGGGATGTCGACACGGCGTATGAATATCAACGTGTCGGCAGCGACCATTCTGCGGGCGTCGTGGTGCAGTTTCCGCTATTTCTAAGCAACAACCAACGTGCGCTCTATACACAAACCGATGCCCTGAAGCGTTCGGCCGAAGCGCAGCTGAAACAGGCAGAACTTCAGGCGATCACAGATCTGGAAAAAGCGTATCTATCGTACACGTCGACACGGAAAGTTCTAGATCTATACACCGCCGAGAATCTCGGACAGTTGGAACGTCTGCGCACGGTTGCTACGGTCAGCTACAAAGAGGGTGCATCAAGCTTGTTTGAACTCCTTGATGCACAACGGGCCTACAGCACGGCGATGACGGCCTACAACCAAGCCCGGTCGGATTACCAGATGAGCTTGTGGGAATTGGAACAAGCAATAGGCCAACCATTGTTTTGACGAAACTTCATTACACCCCCGGAGAAAAGAAGTATGGACAACGCAAATCTTGATACAGAAAAGCAGGAAACATCCGAGCAGGATGCAGAAATCCCGGAGGTAAAACCGTCTGTTCGGCGCTATATCGGTCTTGCGATAGTAATGGGATGTCTGCTTGTTATCGCGGTAGCCGTCATTCGGGGCGGTGACGCCCGGTCCGATCAATCTCAACCTCCTCAACCGGCAAAGACAGCCCCCGATGTTGTTGAACCAACACCGGAACAGTTGCAACAAATTCAAGTGGAACCCGTCCGCGACCAGGCCATCGACCTGAATTTGGAGACGACGGGCAAGGTTGGCTTCAACGAAGAGCGAATGGCGCCGGTTTTTGCTCCTTATGCCGGCCGCGTACTAGAGGTTCTCGCGAATAAGGGCGATGTCGTCAGGTCCAGCCAGCCGCTGATCGTCATTGAATCTCAGGATTTGATCGCCACAGTCAACGATCTCGCCGAAGCGCGAGCCGAGTTGGATAAGGCGAAAATTGCTGTGGACGCAGCCGAGACTGCCGCCCAACGGATGCGCAACCTGCATTCGCTGGAGGCCGTCGCGACCAAAGAATTGCAAGCTTCAGAGGCGGAACTTGCGCGAGCGCGCGAAGATTATCGTCGGAGTGGAGCAGCTGTGTCCGCAATACGGAACAAACTGTCGCTGTTTGGCAAAAGCACGGATGAAATTGATCGACTGGAACAGTCCGCGACCGCGCAAAGTGATCGCCGAATCGAGATTCGGGCGCCCTTGGCCGGGACGATTGTGGACCGGAAAGTCGGACCCGGTCAGTACATCAAGCCGGATATGCCTGATCCGCTCTTTCTTGTCGGCGACCTCTCGACTGTCTGGATAAATGCCGACGTATATGAGAGTCACCTGCCGTTCATCCACGTTGGTGCTCCAGTTACGATCACGGTGACCGCCTATCCCGACCGAGAATTCCCGGCCCGTATTTCGGCTATCAGTCCGACCGTTGACCCTGCGATGCGCGTGGTTCATGTGCGATGTCTCGTGCCAAATCCCAATGGACTGTTGAAACCGGAAATGTTTGCCACGATTCGCATTGCAAATTCGGAAAAACGCGAACTGCCCACGGTACCTTCGAGTGCTGTTCTAAGCGAGGGCCAGAATGCTTTCGTGCTTCGTGAAGAATCACAAGGACGATTTCGCCGGCAGCAAGTGAAAGCAGGCCGTGAGATTCAGGGTTACACCGTCATAGAACAGGGGCTTGGCCCGAACGATCGCATCGTGACAAGCGGTGCCTTATTGCTCAGCAACGGTCTGGGCGGAAAGTAATCCAACATGATCAGACGCCTGGTTGGCTTTGGGTTGAATCAGCCGTTTTTCTTGATTCTGCTGATTGCACTGTTCATTGCAGGTGGAATCGCTGCGTTCCGGTCACTTCCTGTTGAAGCGTTTCCCGACGTTACAGACACGCAGGTGCAGGTCATCGCCCTGTTCCCGGGTCGGGCGGCTGAAGAGGTTGAAAAGCAAGTGACGATTCCAATCGAGATCGGCTTAAGCGGCATTCCACACTCGGTTCGTCTTTTTTCGCACACGCAATTCGGATTGTCATTTGTGGCCGTGACGTTTGACGACGCTGTCGATGCATATTTTTCTCGACAGCAGGTATTGGAGCGTCTCCGTGACGTCGATCTTCCCCCGGGTGTTTCTCCTGACCTGGGTCCTCTGGCGACGCCCATAGGCGAAATCTACCGATACCGAATTGCAGGAGACTTGTCTCCCACGGAGATGCGCACCATCCAGGATTGGACTGTGGCGCGCCAGTTGAAGACGGTTCCGGGAGTGGCAGACGTCGTGACCTACGGCGGCTTCGTAAAACAGTATCAGGTGGAACCCGATCTCGCAAAAATGAAAGCATACGGCGTGACGCTCCAGCAACTTTTCGCCGCGCTTGATCGTGGCAGCGCCAACGCGGGCGGAGGCTATGTAGAAAAGGGTGAGCAACAGTATCTGATTCGAGGAATCGGTCTGCTGAAGTCTGCCGACGATATCGGCAACATCGTTGTCACTCAACGAGGTGGGACGCCACTATTAGTGCGTGACATCAGCAGCATCGAAACCGGCGGATTGCCGCGGCAAGGCCTCTCAGGACAAGACCATGAGGATGACATCGTGACAGGTCTAGTGCTGATGCGCAAAGGCGAGAATCCCTCCGAGGTTTTGAAAGACCTGAAAGCCAAAATCGAAACCATCAATTCCACGGGCTTGCCCCCCGGCGCTCGAATCATTCCCATTTACGACCGTACCTGGCTGATTGATACCACTCTCCACACTGTATTCAAGAACCTCATGGAGGGCGCCCTCCTCGTGACGTGCGTATTGCTCCTTTTCCTTGGCAGTGTGCGCGCGGCCCTGATTGTGGCTTTCATGATTCCGCTCTCGTTGCTGGCGACATTCACCGGGCTTACGCTGCGCGGCATCCCCGCCAATTTGCTCTCTCTAGGTGCAATGGACTTCGGGATTATCGTTGACGGCGCCGTCATCGTTGTTGAAAACATCTTTCGCAAGCTTGCCGACCATTCAACACACCAGCGTGAATTCAAGCGCGACCGCCGATCTTTGAGGGCAGTGATCCTTGATGCAACGACGGAAGTCGGCAGACCCACGTTTTTTTCGATGCTTATCATCATTACGGCGCATATTCCGATATTTACGCTTCAACGGCATGAAGGACGCATCTTTGCACCAATGGCTTGGACCGTGACGTCTGCATTGATTGGATCGTTGATCTTGTCCCTTACTCTTGTTCCATTGCTGTGTTACTTCTTGCTTCGCGGCGGCACGTCGGAAAAAGAGAACATTGTTATTCGTGCCTGCAAGCGGGTTTATCGTCCCGCGCTGTTATGGGCCCTAGCGAATCGTGCGGCGGTGATCGCAGTTGCCATCGTTCTTCTTGGCGCCAGCGCAGTAGCCTTGACTCGTCTCGGCAGCGAGTTCTTGCCCGAACTGAATGAAGGCACGATGTGGGTCAACATCTACTTCCCTCCAGGGATTTCGATTAACGAGACGAAGCGGCTTGCAGCAAAAGTACGGGAAATACTGCATAGCTCCGAGGTTGTAAAAACGGTGACGTCCAAAGCGGGACGTCCCGACGATGGTACAGATCCAAAGCCAATCAACATGGCTGAATTCTTCGTTGATTTGAAGCCGCCCGCGGAATGGCCAAAGAACCTTACCCGAGAAAAACTCATCGATGAATTCGGAAAGCAACTCGACGCGCTTCCAGGTGTCGAGCCGTCTTTCTCGCAACCGATTCGCGACAACGTCCTGGAAAGCATTTCACAAATCGATGGACAGATTGTGATCAAGGTGTTTGGTTCCGACGGAGACGTACTCCAGCAACAAACGCAGAGAGTGCTGCAAATTGTTTCCGGAATTCGAGGTGTCGGCCGCGCTTACATCGATCGATCTGGACGCGTGCCCCAACTTCAGATCGAGGTGAATCGGGCGAATTGTGCCCGTTACGGATTGAATGTGTCTGATATCCAAGACGTCGTTGAGATCGCTCTCGGCGGGAAGCAGGCGACGGAGATCTGGGAAGGCGAGAAGAAGTTTGCAGTCGCCGTGCGCCTTAAGGACCAGGAGCGCCAGATGGACAACGTCAGGAACATCCCGGTCGATACGCCGGACGGACAGCGCATCCCACTCGCTCAACTCGCCACGATTTCTGTACGCGACGGCGCAATGAACATCAGTCGCGAGTTCGGAACTCGGGTCATGGCAATTGGTGTCTTCATCGAGAATCGCGATATGGGCAGCCTTGTGGCGGAAATGCAAGATCGTGTGAATAGAGAAGTAAAACTGCCGTCAGGATACTACATCACCTGGGGCGGCGAGTTTGAGAACCAGCAGCGCGCAATGAAGCGGCTGGAATTGATCGTACCCGTAAGCGTGCTGCTGATTTTTGCTTTGCTCTTTAACGCTTTCGGTTCCGCGAAGCATGCCGCATTGATTTTACTGAACGTGCCATTCGCCCTCGTTGGCGGCATTTTTGCGCTGCGCGTCACGGGCATTAACCTCAGCGTCTCGGCCGCGATTGGATTCATTGCTCTGTTCGGGCAAGCGGTGTTGAACGGTGTGGTGATGGTGAGCTACTTCAACCAATTACGTGACGAAGGCATGCGTACATTCGATGCAGTTCTGAATGGTGCGCTGATTAGACTTCGAACGGTTCTCATGACGGGAACACTGGCCATGCTGGGGCTGTTACCCATGGCACTTTCGCACGGAATCGGTTCTGAAACACAAAAGCCACTTGCCGTCGTCATTATCGGTGGCCTCATTTCTGCCACGTTGCTCACGTTGTTCGTGCTGCCTGTCGTTTATGTTCTATTTGCTGGGAAGGAAGTTCATCTTGTGCACCGGCAGGAGGCGGTGGGTATGCGGCTGTAGCGTTTGGACTGGATCAGATATGGCCCGCCGCGTGCAGCGATAACGGACATGAGAGCAATGACGATTATTGGGATCATCCTTATCGTTTTTGGAGTTTTCGTGCTTGCGGCGCAAGGCATCTCGTACACGAAAAAAGAAAAGGTTATTGATATCGGCCCGATTGAAGCCACAGCTGAGCACAAGAAGACCATTCCTATACCACCGCTGGCCGGGGGCGCTGTACTAGCGGCCGGTGCGGTTCTGGTGATTGCTGGTTGGAAACGCCCCTGACCTACCGGGCCGAGGCTTTCGCGTCCTATTTCTTTAACGACGGATGAACGTATCCTGCCGGCAAAACGCGATCGGGATCGGGACGCACGCTCAGGTAGTCAACATGATCTGCGATGTCCGTCCAGCCGTGCGGCACGGTAGCTGGAATGATGACGATGTCTCCAGGATTGACCACGCGCTTGACAACATCATCTCCAGCAATCACGCCGCTGCACGATGGGCCGTTTAATACCTTGGTGACATCACTGTCCGGCGCGGATTTACGTCCGTTCACGATATGGCCGCCGGTGACGAGAGTTCCGCTCCCTGAAAGAATGACGTACGTCTCGGTTTGGTGGTCATGGGAAATGCCGCCGGCAACACTGCCCGATGGAGGCGTACTGGCCTGTTCTCCGCACGCCTGGCCTGCGGCAGCCGGAGCCGGATTTGCAGGAGCTGCGCCGCGGCTTGCGGCCGCGGCATTCGTCGGCCCTCGATGAATGACTCCGACGGCTTCATTCAATTTCCCGATGTCGACACTGACGATCTGACGATCCACGCCAGGCAGCGCATTCACAGCTTTTACTTGCGCATCCGTGATGTACGTTGCACTTTTGGGTGCCTGCGCAATTGCCGTAGTTGAAACCGTTAGAAACACGACTTGCGCCACAAGGCATTCAAGCTTCTTCAAGAGAACCTCCTCTAATCCC
>Ga0114129_10000587_pt1 | contig 44920 bp, 38 predicted proteins | sample RhiMetdeltSRZDD1_FD_80071 | JGI IMG/M metagenome (GOLD analysis project Ga0114129, IMG submission 80071) | Populus rhizosphere microbial communities from Tennessee, USA - Rhizosphere MetaG P. deltoides SRZDD1 (version 2) (version 2) | ecosystem: Host-associated > Plants > Roots > Rhizosphere >...
AAAGCGTCGGTCTTCTCGAACGGGACCACGTGGATGCCGGGAAGACCCGCAGCGAGGTGCGCGCGGCGCCGCGCCAGCATCAAGTCGATGCGCGCGGCAGGAAGCGCATCGCGCAGCGCGAGGGCGAGCGGCACCGTGAGGAGGACGTTACCGACGCGGTCGTCCGGGCGCACGACGAGCACGCGGCGCAGCTCTTCCGGTCGCGGGCATCCACCGGAGAGCGGCAAGACGCGCGCGGCGAGCCACGCCACTGCCCGCGCGGAGAGCCCGGGAGGCGCGTCGAGCCGCGGGTCGGAGGTCACGCCAGCACCGCCTCGCAGTGCTGGAGCACGGCGTCGGCGGTCAGATCGCGCAAGCATCGATGATGGCCGAGCGGGCAGCGCCTCTGCCCGTGCGCGCTGCACGGCGAGCAGTCGATGCCGAGCGCGACGGCGCGCTGGCGGGCGCCCATCTCGTGTGCGCGGGGATCGGTCGGCCCGAAGAGCGCCACCGTCGGCACTCCGAGCGCCCGCGCGGCGTGCGTGAGGCCGCTGTCCCCCCCGATGCAGATCGCGCTGCGCGCCAGGATCGCGAGCGCCTCGCCGACCTCGTTGCCGGTGGTATCCAGGCATTGGGTGCCGGCGCGCGCCTGCACCGCTTCCGCCAGCGCCTTCTCGCGCGGCCCGCCCAGCAAGACCGGGGTCAGCCCCCGTTCGGCGAGGCCATCCGCCAGCGACGCGAAGTGCTGCGCCGGCCAGATCTTCGTCTCCCACTCCGAGCCGATGCAGAGCGACGCGAACGCCACCGAAACGCCGCGGAGCTGTCCGTCGGCGGCCCGGAGCCGCTCCTCCGCCGCGCCCACCCACTCGGGACGCGGCAGGAGCCGCATCGGCCGTGGATCGACGCCGAATGCGCGCGCGAGCGCAGCCTCGCGCTGGACGAAGCCGCCGTCGGGGGCGGCAACGCGCTCCGTGTAGAACCAGGAGCCCGGAGCGCCGCGGAACCCGATGCGTCGCGGGATCCCCGCCAGCGCCGCGAGCAGGGCGGACCGCGGCGATCGGTGTGGCAGCGCGGCGGCGTCGTACCGGCGGCCCTGCAGCCTGTGCGCCGCCCGCCACAGGCCCAAGGCACCGGAGTCCACGCCGCGCTTGTCGAACACCTGGACCCGAGCAGCGCGCGGCATGGCGAGCGCGACGTCGCGCGCGCGCGGCGTGACGCAGACATCGACCTCCGCGAAGCGATCCGCCAAGGCGTCGACCAGCGCGGAGGAGAACACCACGTCGCCCAGGAACGCCGGCTGCACAACCAGCACGCGCCCGGCGGGCGGCATCACGCCTCCAGCGGACGCGCCTCGTCCACCAGCATCACCGGGATGTCGTCCTCGACCCGGTAGACCAGCTTGCAGTGGTGACAGACGATCTCGTTCTGCGCGTCGCGGAACTCCAACTCGCCCTTGCACTTCGGGCAGGCGAGGATCTCCTTCAGCTCCTGCGCAACTGGCATCGCGCCCTGGATATCACGGCTCATCGCAGCGCGTCCCGCGCCGATTCGGGGAATCGCGACAGCTCCCAGAGGCGCGCGTAGCGCGCGTACGCCTCGAAGGCGCGGGCCCACGCCATCGCGGCGCCGGCGGCGCCGTCGAGGAAGCCGCCGCGCAGCAGGTACGCGCGCACGAACCTCCACGATGGGCGCAGCGCCACTTCCCACGCCGCCGCGCGGCGACCCTGGGCGAAGAGGGCCTGCGCGGCGCGCTCGCCGTACCGCTCCATCTTGGCGAGGCACTGCGAAAGCGATCCCCAGGTGTGGTGCAGGATGGGGAGGTCGAGGCGCGCCGTGCGCCCTCGCACCAGCAGCTTCTCGTGTACGGGCCGGTCCGGATCGTACCGGCAGCTCTCCTTGTGGAAGAGGCGGACGTGGCGGTCGGGCCACAGTCCACCGTGGCGCAGCCATACGCCGCGGAAATGGTTCTTGAAGGGAAGCGCGTACGCGACGGCGCCGCCCGGCAGGGCGGCCTTGGCCGCGGCCGCCAGCTCGGGCGAGGCGCGCTCGTCCGCGTCGATGGAGAGGATCCATTCGCCGCGCGCTTCCTGACGGGCGAACTCGTGCTGCCGGGCGAAGTCGTCGAACGGCCGCTTCAGGACCCGCGCCCCGAGCTCCTCGGCGATCGCCGCGGTCCGGTCGCGCGACCCGCCGTCCACGACGACCACCTCGTCGCAGAAGGTGCGGACCGACTCGATGCACCCCGCGATGCGCTCCGCCTCGTCCTGCGCGACGACCGCCGCGGACAGCTTCACGAGATCTCCCGGATCCGCGCCAGCATGTCCGTCGTCGAATGGTCCTTGGGATCCCCCGCGATCGCCGTCCGGCCGCCGAGGCGCGCCACCAGCTCGCGCTCGGGCACCGACTCTTCCGTGTAGTCCGTCCCCTTGACGTGCAGGTCGGGGCGGAGCGCCGCGAGCAAGGCGAGCGCGTCCGGCTCGTCGAAGAGCACCACCAGGTCCACGCAGCCGAGCGCCGCGACGAGCTCGGCGCGCTCGTGCTCGGGCACGACGGGTCGTTTGGCACCTTTGCTCGCCCTGACGCTGCCGTCGGTGTTCACGCCGACGACGAGCAGCCCGCCGCGCGTCAGGTCCTTGGCGCCTTGCAGATAGCGCACATGCCCCACGTGGAGCAGATCGAACGCGCCGTTGGCCACCGCGACCGTCCGGCCGTCCGCGCGGGCCGCCTCGCGCGCCGCCACCGCCTGCGCGAGGGGGACCAGCTTGCTCACCGGCGCGCCCTCCTGCGCCGGGCCGGCTCCTGTGCAGGGTCGATCAGATCCGCGGCGGCGACGGACGCGCGAGACAGCTCCTTGCGCAGCTCGGTAGCCGTCACGGTCGCGGTCCCGGGCTTCTGCACGACGAGCGCGCCGGCGACGTTGGCGAGGCGCGCGGCGTCGATCGGATCGGCGCCGCAAGCGATCCCTAGCGTGTTCGCCGCCATCACCGTGTCCCCGGCGCCGGTGACGTCCACGGCGGTCGGGGATCCATGCACCGGCAAGGCCGCGGCGGGAGCGCCCGGACGCAAGAGCAGCATCCCGGCGCGTCCTCGCGTGACCAGCAGGGACCTGGCCCGGAGCGAGCGCAGCAGATCGCGCGCTGCCTCTTCGATGAGCGCGAGATCGCCGCCGAGCGAGCGCCCCGCGAGTTGCTCCAGCTCCACCTCGTTGGGTTTCGCCTGCGTCACGCCGCGATATCGAGACAGCGCGTAGCGGGAGTCGGCGCAGACGACGGTCCCGGAATCGGCGAGCTTCAGGACGGCCTCGACCACGGGAGGGCTGAGCAGCCCGACGCCGTAGTCGGAGACCATCACCGCGTCGGCGTCGCGGGCTGCGTCCTTCAGCGCTCGCAGGAGTCGCGGGAGGAGCGCCGGCGGCGATCCCGGACCGTCGCGATCGATGCGCAGCATCTGCTGGCGGCGGGTGTTCTTTCCGCCGGCGAGGACGCGCGTCTTCGTCGCCGTCGGGACGCCTGCGGCAGTGAGCACGAAGGAGACGTCCGCGCCCGTTTCCTCCAGCATCTGGCGCAGCCGGACGCCGATCGCGTCGTCGCCGACGATGCCGACGGGGGACACGCGCGCGCCCAGCGCGCAGAGGTTCGCCACCGCATTCGCGGCGCAGCCGGGCTTCACCTCGCTCGACTCGTACCGGACGATCGGCACCGGCGCTTCGCGGCTGATGCGATCCGTCTCGCCGTACACGTACTCGTCGGCGACGAGGTCGCCCACCACGGCGATGCGCACGCGGCCGAAGCCGTCCAGCAGCGAGCGCAGGTCGGCATTGCGCTGCATGGGGCCTTCGTCTCTCACGGATTCCTCTCGGGCGGCAAGTTCACCGCGCTTCACGGCTGCAGCGCGGTCGGCGGCCGCGTCTTCCAGCGCCGGTGCACCCAGAACCAGTGATCGGGGTGCGCCCGGACCGCCCGCTCCACGGCGCGCGTCACCTCCTGCGTGAGCGCCAGCACGGCCGAGTGGCCACGGCTCCCGGGCGGAGCGGCGAAGGGCCCTTCGACGCGCACCGTGTGCGTACCGTCCGGACCGCGGACGGGAAAGGCGGCCAGGAGAGGCGCGCCGGCTCGCAGGGCCAGCACTGCCGCCGCGGGCGTGGTGCAAGCGGGCTCGCCGAAGAAGTCGACGAAGACGCCGCGCGAGGGGCGCATGTTCTGATCGACGACGATCGCGAGGGTCTCTCCGCGGCGGAGGAGCTGCAGGGCGGCGCGGGTCGATCCCTTGTCCGGCAGCTCGCGCATGCCGCCTTCGCGACGCGCCGCGAGGAGCCGCTCGTTGAGGCGGCCGCGCAGGACGCGCGTGATCGCCGTCAGGGGAACACCGCGGCGCGCGGAGGCGCGGGCGAGGAGCTCCCAGTTGCCGAAATGGGCGACGGCGACGACCACGCCGCGGCGTTGCGCCCGCGCGGCTTCGTACCGATCCCACCCGTCGAACCGCACGAGGTGCTCGAGGTCGGCGTCGGCCACGCGGCGCGACAGCGCGACCTCGGCGAGGCTGCGCCCGAGCTGCCGGTACGCGGCCCGTGCGATCGCGCGCCGCTCGAGGTCGGATCGATCCGGAAAGGCGCGACGCAGCCCCTCGAGCGCAACTCGCCTGCGCAAGCCCAGCACCCACGCCGCCTGGCCCGCCAGCTCGCCGAGCGCGAGGACGAATCGGGCCCAACGCCCCTTCAACGCAGCACCTCGTCCAGAGCAGCCTCGAGCGCCGCTTCGCCTCCGACGATGCGCAGGTCGACGGGGAGCGAGGCGATGGGAGGCGCTCCCGTGAGATCGTGCGCGGCCAGCCGCACCGAGTCCTTTTCCGTGGTCAAGAGGAGCTCGGCGCCGGAGCTGCGGGCAGCATGGCGGAGCTGCTCGAGGTCGCGCGGCGAGTACGCATGATGGTCGCTGAACCAGCGCGTCCCCACCACGCGGACGTCGTGGGAGCGCACCAGCGCTTCGAACGAATCCGGCCGCGCCAGCCCGGCGAAGAGGAAGGCCGCCTTTCCCGCGAGCGGCTGCGCGTCGCGCGCAGCGAAGGCGCTTTCCACCGGGCCTGCGATCGGGAGCCGCGGCAGCTCCGGCGCGCGGGGGAGATCGCAGCGCGTGAGCCAGAGAAGACCGCGTCGAACCCGCCGGAGCGAATCGAGCGGCTCCCGCAGCGGGCCGCGCGGCAGCAGCCGACCGTTGCCAAAGGGATTCGACGCGTCCATCACCACCACGTCCAGGTCGCGCTCGAGCTGATGATGCTGGAGCCCGTCGTCGAGCAGCAGGATGTCCGCTCCGCGGGCGACGGCCTGCGAAGCGAGCATGGCGCGGCGCGGCCCGACCAGCACGCGCAGGCGCGGGCATCGCCGCTTGATCATCAGCGGCTCGTCCCCGGTCAGCGACGCGGGCATGTGCTCCGACACTTCGACCGGGAGGCGAGACCGCCTGCCATACCCGCGGCTGAGGAGCGCCGGCTGCTTCCCGCGGCGCAGCAGCCGCTCGGCCAGCTCGAGCGCGACCGGCGTCTTCCCCGCGCCTCCCACCACGAGGTTGCCCACCGAGATCACCGGCGCGCCGGCCCGGACCGGCCGCGCGCTCTGCCGGAAGAGCGCCGCACCCGCCCGATAGCCCAGTGCGGCAAGCGAGAGCGGCCAGAGCACGGCCTCCAGCCAGGGCGGCTCGCGACGCCGCCACCACAGGGCGCTCAAGCGGCCTCCGGGATGAGGTCCGCGATGAGGCGGGCATCGCGGACGCTCGCGCCGCGCACCGCCGAGACGGCCTCGCGGGCGAGGTGGCCAAGAGTGCGGATCTCGTCCGGCCGCGCGAGCAGATCGCGCAGGATGCGCTGCAGCGCGACCGCGTCGCGGACCTGGAGCCCACCCCGCCCGACCAGCACCTGCACGCTGTCCTGGAAGTTCTCCATGCGCGGCCCGAACAGCACCGGCTTGCCGCAGGCGGCGGGCTCCAGGATGTTCTGCCCGCCGCGGTTGGTGAAGCTGCCGCCCACGAACACGACCGTCGCGAGCTGGTAGACGCGGACCAGCTCGCCGATGGTGTCCAACACGACGACGGCCTCGCCGTCGTCCGCCTCGGAGCGCAGGCGCGCGCGCAGGTTGCGCTCCCAGGCGGCGGCGAGGACGCGGCTGGAGCGCTCGACGTACCGCGGCGCGAGCACCAGCCGGAGATCGGGAAACTCGCGACGCAGCGCCGTGTAGACGTCGAGCAAGGGGCCTTCCTCGCCTTCGTGCGTCGACCCGCAGACCCAGAGGCGCTCGCCCTTGACCCCGAGCGCCGCGCGCAGCCCCTCGTCGTGCGCCTCCGGGACGCTGACGGCGAGCGCGTCGAACTTGGTGTTGCCGGTGACGTAGAGCCGATCTCGCGGCGCGCCGAGCTGCAAGGCGCGCTCCGCCTCGTCGTCGGCGCGCATCATGAGGACGTCGAAGCATTGCAGCAGGTTCCCGGCGAGTGCGAAGAGGAGGCGGTATCGCCCCAGGTTCTCCGGGGCGATGCGCCCGTTCGTCATCGCCAGCCGCACGCCGGCGCGCGAGGCGGCGCGGATGAGCTGAGGCCACAGCTCCGTGTATTCCAGCACCAGCACGTCGGGCCGCAGCGCCTCGATGGCGCGCCGGCACGCGCCGGGCAGATCGTAGGGCAGGAAGGTGACCGCATCGGCCAGGCCGCTCGCGATGAGCCGCTGCTCCGCCATCGAAGCTCCGGAGTCCGTGATCGCGGACACGAGCACGCGAGCGTCGGGGCGCAGCGCCTTCAGCTCGCGGACGATCGGCACCAGCCCGAGCACGTCGCCCGCCGAGGCGCCGTGGAGCCACACGCGCGGGCCGGCCTTGTGCACCACCTCGCCGCGGTAGATGCCGAGGCGCCGCCGGATCCCCTGCCGGACGCGCGGGTGCAGGAACAGGACGGGGAGCAGGACGAGGAAGATCGCCCACTCGAGCGCCGCCGCCAGAAGGCGCATCTAGAAACGCACCCCGACGGAGATGCCGGGCTCGACGAGCAGCTTGGTCGGCGCACCGAGTCCGGCGCGTGTGGCGAGCTCGAGCGCGCACCCGGGCGCGACCTGAACGATGCCGAGATCCATCGCCATCGAGGCCCCCAGGCCGGCCGCGAGCACCGGCGTCCATTCGAGGCGGGTGAGCGTCTCCGTGCCGTCCGGCTGGAACATCTCGCGCCAGGCGCGGATCCAGTACACGCGCAGGAACGGAGAGCCGGTGAGCGCGAGCTGCGGCGAGACGCGGTAGGTCACGATGAACGGCATCTCCACGCCGAAGGCGCGGTAGTTCCACAGATCGGTCTGGGTGCGGCCGTCCTGGGTGCGCACCAGCTCCTGCTCGACCCCGATGCCCACGAACCGGGTGCCGATCTCGAAGGCGAGCCCTTCGCCCTGCTGCAGATCGTACAGGCGCAGCCGCGCGCCGAGCGCCCCGCCGACCAGCGCCGGCGTGAAGGGACTGATCGGGTTCGTCAGCTTGAGCTGGGCCTCGAAGGTCAGGTGGTAGAGGACCTGCCAGCGGAACGTCGCGTCGGACGCGACCCAGGTGAGCACCTCCCACTTGTTCGTCTCCGGGGGGTTCTTCCCGGGGATGTCGCTCGGGCCGGCGAGGACGCGGCCCGCCTCCATCGACAGGCTCGCCTGCATCTGACCCTTCTGCAGGTCGCCCGCCGGGAGGAACGTCCCCGCGCTCACCACCGGCAGCGCGCAGCCGGCGCAGAGAGCGAGCGCGAGCGCTGCGGCTCTCACGCGAAGAGCCTCGGGAACGTGTCGCGCAGCCCGTCGAAGACGAACTGCACCGCGATGGCGCCGATGATGAGCCCGATGACGCGGTTCATGACGTTGAGCCCGGTGACACCCAAGATGCGCGAGATGCGCGTCGCCGCGCGAAGCATCGCATAGCTCGCGACGCAAGTGATGGCGATCGAGAGCACCACCGGGAACATGAACAGCTTCCGCCCGGCCCGGCCCATCAGCGCGGTCACGGTGGCGATCGCGCCCGGTCCCGCCAGCAGAGGGATGGCGAGGGGAAAGATGGCCACGTCGTCCTTCGCCGCCCCTTCCCGCTCCTCCTCGGGGATGATGCGCGTGCGGACCTGCTGCGCCCGCAGCATCTCGATCGAGGTGAGGAGCAGCAGGATGCCGCCCGCCACCTTGAACGCGCCCAGCGTGACGCCGAGCATGCGGAAGATCACCGTACCGGCGACGGCGAACACGGTCAGGATGACGAAGGCGGTGATCGCCGCGCGGCGCGCCATCTGCGCCTTCTTCTCCTCCGAATCGTTCAGCGTCATCGCCACGAACACCGGGACGACGCCCATGGGATCGACGACGAAGAACACGGCGGAGAGGGAGAGCAGGCTGAAGGAGAGCAACTCGCGGACCGAGGACTGCATCGTGAACGGCTTCTACCATGGCGCTTTGCATTCTCCGCCCGAGTGGCCGAGAATTTCCCCGGGGCAACGAAGGTCCGAAGGCGATGAGCCCGCAACTCGAGGTCCCAGCCGCACCGGGCGCGCGCGAGCAGCCGCTGGTCCCCAGCGACGGCAGCTTCCGCGCGCTGGTGGAGCAGTCGATCGCCGGCATCTACGTCATCCAGGACGGGCGCGTGGTCTACGCGAATCCCAAGTTCTGGGAGATCTTCGGCTACTCAGCGGAGGATTTCGCGGAGGGCGGCATCCCCATCGAGCGGCTCACCTGGGAATCGGACTGGCCGCTGGTGCGCGAGAACGTCCGCAAGCGCATCGAGGGCGAGGTGCAGAGCCTGCATTACAGCTTCCGCGGCCGGCGCAAGGACGGCTCGCCCGTCGAGGTCGAGGTGCACGGTGCCCGAAGCGAGTTCGCCGGGAAGCCGGCGATCACGGGCACCCTCCTCGACATCACCGAGCGGCGGCGCGCCGAGAGCGCCCTGCGCGACAGCGAGGAGAAGCTGCTGCACGACGCGCTCCACGACGCCCTCACCGGCCTGCCGAACCGGTCGCTCTTCATGGACCGCCTCGGCCAGGCGATGGCGTTCCAGCAGCGCAAGCCGGACCTCCGCTTCGCCGTCCTCTTCCTCGACGTCGACCGCTTCAAGAACATCAACGAGAGCCTCGGCCACGAGATGGGCGACCGGCTCCTCGTCTCGGTGGGCAAGCGCCTGACCCGGTGCGTGCGGCCGGGAGACACCGTGGCCCGGCTGGGCGGGGACGAGTTCGCGGTGCTCATCGAGGACTACGGCGCCCCCGAGGACCCGGCGCGCTGCGCCGAGCGGATCCAGGCGGAGCTGGCGCCGGCGCACGACCTGGGCGGAGTGGAGGTCTTCGCGACGGCGAGCATGGGGATCGCGGTCGGCGTGCGCGGCTACACCCGCCCGGAGGAGCTGCTTCGCGACGCGGACACCGCCATGTACCGCGCCAAGCAGCTCGGGCGGGCGCGCCACGCGGTCTTCCATCCCGCGATGCACGCGCATGCGCGCGCGCAGCTCCAGCTGGAGACGGACCTCTACCGCGCCCTCGAGCGCGACGAGCTGAGGCTCGCCTTCCAGCCCATCGTGTCCCTCTCGACCGGTCTCCTCTCCGGCTGCGAGGCGTTGGTCGAGTGGCAGCACCCCCGGCGAGGACGCATCGCACCCGCCGACTTCATCCCCGCTGCCGAGGAGACCGGGCTCATCCTCCCCATCGGCGAGTGGGTCCTGCGGGAAGCGTGCAAGGCCGCGCGCCGGGTCGCCGACCGGCTGCCGAGGAGCGCGCCCATCGCGGTGAGCGTCAACCTCTCCGCGCGGCAGCTGCTCCGCCCCGAGGTGCTCGACCAGGTGCGCTCCTCGCTCCAGCAGAGCGGCCTGGAGCCGAACCGGCTCCGGCTCGAGGTCACCGAGAGCATCATCATGGAGAACGCCGGCCCGGCGTCGCTGCTCCTGGCGCAGATCAAGGCGCTCGGCGTGCACCTCCTGCTCGACGATTTCGGCACCGGGTATTCCTCGCTCTCCTACCTGCACAACTTCCGTTTCGACACCCTGAAGCTGGACCGCTCGTTCGTTGCCCGCGTCGATACGTCCAGCAAGCACGCCGAGATCGTCCGCACCATCGTGTCGCTGGCGCGCGCCCTGGGCATGGACGTCGTCGCCGAAGGAGTGGAAACGCCGTCCCAGGTCGCGCAGCTGCAGATCCTCCATTGCGACTACGGGCAGGGGTATTTCTTCGCGCGGGCCATGGACGCCGCGCAGCTCGAGGCGCTGGTCGAGTCGAAGCGCGTCTGGCAGCTCCCGCTCGCGCCCGCCTCGACGCTGATGCAGCAGTCCCGCTGATCCGGTCCGCGGCCCCGTGGCAGCGGCTGTCTACCCTCGCAGCGTGAGCCAGAGCATCGCGACGGTGAGCAGGACGAGAAGCGCGGTCGTCGCCCAGGCCGTCACCGACAGCCACCGTCCGTTGCGGTAGCGCCCCATCAGTCGCTCGTCGCCGGCGAGGAGCAGCATGTAGACGAGGATGAACGGCAACAGCACGCCGTTGGCCGTCTGCGAGAGCAGCATGATCTTGAGCAGCGGAAGCCCGGGGACGAGGAGCAGGCCCGCGCCCACGACGATCATGGCCGCGTACAGGAAGTAGAACTGCGGCGCCTCGTCGCGACGCTTGTCGATGCCGCTCTCCCAACCGAATGCCTCGCACACGTAATAGGTCGTGGAGAGCGGGAGGATGCTGGCCGCGAACACCGAGGCGTTGAAGAGGCCGAAGGCGAAGAGCGCGCTGGCGTACTTCCCGGCGAGCGGCCGCAGCGCGAGCGCGGCGTCCTTGGCGGTGTCGATGTGGCCCCCCGCCTTGTAGATGGTCGCGGCGCAGGCCAGCACGATGAAGAACGCGACCACGTCGGTGAAGATGCAGCCGACCACCACGTCGAGGCGGGAGAGCGGATAGTCCTCGACGCGCACGCCCTTCTCGACGATCGCGGACTGCAGGTAGAACTGCATCCAGGGCGCGATGGTGGTGCCCACCAGCGTCACGACCATGGTGAGCGCCGGTCCGGTGAACGGGAGCGTGGGGATCAACGTGCCCCGCGCCACCTCGCCCCAATCCGGCCTCGCCAGGAAACCCGCGATCAGATACGCGACGTAGAAGACGCAGGCGGCGAGGAAGATCCGTTCGACGACACGCGCCGTGCCCTTGACGACGAGCAACCAGACCAGGCCGGCCACGATCGGAACGGAGATCCAGCGCGGCACGCCGAAGATCTCCAGCGAGCCGGCCACCCCGGCGAACTCGGCGACGGTGTTCCCCAGGTTCGCCACCACGAGCGCGAGCATGACGAAGAAGGTCGACTTCACCCCGAACCGCTCGCGGATCAGATCGGAGAGCCCCTTGCCGGTGACCACGCCCATGCGCGCCGTCATCTCCTGCACGAGGATGAGCGCCAGCGTGATGGGGACGAGCGTCCAGAGGAGCGTGTAGCCGAACTCCGCCCCGGCGATGGAGTACGTGGCAATCCCGCCGGCGTCGTTGTCGACGTTCGCGGTGATGATGCCGGGTCCGATCACCGACGCCACCAGGAGGAAGCGCGCCCAGCGAGACCGGAAGGGCCGAACGCCCGAAGAAGGAGTAGCGCGGGCGGGCGCCGGCGACTCAGCCATGGAGTACCTTCTCGAGCACGTCGTCGACGGTCACGACGCCCAGGACCTTGCCGGAGTCGTCCTCGACGGGTAGCGAGAAGAGGTTGTACTTGGCCGCCAGCTCCGCGACCTTGCGCGCCTTGTCGTCGGGCTTGAGCGGCGCGGGATGCTCGTGCATGAGCCCGAGGACGCGGCTCTCCGGCTTCGCCACGATGATGTCCCGCAGCGACAATACGCCGGTCAGCTTGCCGTCGGGCCCGACGACGAATGCGTCGTGCAGGTGGGCGATGTTGCGCGCCTGCTCGCGCACGCGCTCCAGCGCCTGGGACGCGGTCAGCTCCGGCGAGAGGCGCAAGAACTCCGGGTTCATCATGCCGCCCGCGCTGTCCTCGTCGTAGGTGAGCAGCCGCTCGACCTCGCGCGCCTCGGCGGGCTCCATCTCGGCGAGCAGCTCGGCGGATTCTTCGCGCGGAAGGTCGGCGAGAAGGTCGGCGGCGTCGTCCGCCTGCATCTCCTCGAGGACGTCGGCCGCCTTCTCCGGCTCGAGGGCATGGAGCAGCTCGCGCTGCAGCTCGGGCTCGACCTCTTCCAGAGCGTCGGCCGCCGCCTCGACGGGCAGCTCGCGGAAGAGCACCGCGCGCTCACGCCGGTCGAGGTCCTCGAGGATCTCGGCGAGATCGGCCGGATGGATCCCGGCCAGCGCGGCGCGCGACAAGTCGAGCCGCACGCGCGGCGACCCTGCCGCGAGCGGCTGGACGTGCTTCCAGGAGACGAGCTTCTCCGTCTTCAGGTACGGCGACCCGGGTCGCACGCCGCGCACCAGCGCGTCGACCAGCCGCTGCCATCCCATGCGCCGCACCAGGCCGCGAAAGCCGACGTCGACGTGCGCCACGCGCAGATCGCCGCGCGCGTGGAGCAGGTGGAGGTCGTTCACGCGCTCGACCTTGGCGTCGTCGGTGTCGACGATCTGCCGGTCGAGGACGTCCTGCGCGAGCGGGATCTCCGCCGACAAGAGCTGCAGCGGCCGCAAAGCTTCAGCGCCGCGCTTCAGGCGGATGCCGCCCTCGTCCCACCCTTCGACGTCCTCCCACTCGACGCGCTTGAGCTCTCCGCCTTTGCGGGTGCGCACGCGCAGCGCCCGCACCCGCGGGTAGGCGCCGCTCGCGTCGGCGAGGAGGTCGACCAGCGCTCCGATTCGTTCGCCGGCGCCGACGACGGGAAGGCCGAGCAGCTCGGAGAGGAAGAGGAAACTTCCCTCGCGCGGCGGCTCGCTTCGGACCCCCGGCGGCGGCGCCGAGGCGTTGTCGTTCTGCGTTCCCGGCACCTCGGGCGCGGTAGCAGAGGTGCGACGAAACGGTCAATGCCCTTTCGCCGCGAAGCCTCACTTTTTCTTCGCGCGCTCGTAGTGGCGGCGCGCCTTCGCCCGGTTGCCGCAGTCCTTCATGCTGCACCAGCGCCGGGACGCGTTGCGACTCTCGTCCACGAACAGCCAGCTGCAGCCGGTCGTTTCCCACATCCCGCACAACTTCACCGGAGCCCGATCGCCGCCGGCGAGCAGCTCGGCGGCGGACAGCGCCACGGGCCAGAGCATCCGGCGAAGGTCGTCGGACTCTTCCCAAGCAAGCGAGAACCCGCGGCCGCTCTGCACCACCCTGCGATGGCGCAAAGCCTCGGCAAGGGCGCGATTCAGGATCTCCAGGTGTTGCGGCGACGGGCGCTTCCCGCCGGCGAGCGCGAAGAAGATCTCGAAGAGCGCTTCGCGCAGCTCGACCGCGGCGGACAGCGCAGCCGACGCCGCGTCGGGTTCGCGCTGCGCCCGCAGCAGTAGCGAACGGGCCTGCGCTGGCGTGACCAGCTCCGCCTGGCGTGCCCAGGCGGCCAGGTCGGCGTAGGCGTGCAGGTGCTCATGCGGCGAGGTGCGCCGGTCGCCACCGACCGTGTTGGTGAAGTCGAGACACGGCTGTCCCCCGACGAGCTCGAATCGATACGGCTCGGCCTGCATCGTCTCCGGCATGCAACCTCCGAAAGCGCACTTGACAGGTTAGATAGCCACGACGTATATAACCGTCAAGCAAGCATTATGATGGTTAGACCCGAGGAGCCCGCCATGTTGCCTGTCGTCCGCATCGGCCTCTCCAGCTCGTCCCGTGCCGCCTTCCGCGCCGCGATCGTCGTCCTTGCCTGGCTCGCGCTGTGGTTCTCCGTCCTGGTCGCCACGCTGGACCGGCCCGCCGGGCAGGAAGTCGGCGCACCGATCTCCGTCGCCACTTCGCTGCGCACTTGAGGCAGGCCGCCCCTCTGCGCGGTGGCAGTTCCTGTGTTACAGACCGGCAGTGCCGACGCCGCCCTCGGTCGCCGACGAGCTGAAGAGCTTGCGCATCGAGCGCAGCGAGCCGCGGCGCGCCCTGCCGTCATGGGCACCGGCCGCCATCGGCGTGCTCGCCGCGGCACTCCTGTTGTTCGCGGCGTGGAAGCTGCTCGCGCCGCGCCTCTTCGTGCCCGAGGTGGAGACCACCGCGGTGGCGCTGGTGAGCCCGGCGCAGGCGCAGCAGCTCCTGGTGGCGACGGGGTATGTCGTCCCGCAGCGGCAGGCGAACATCTCCCCCCGCATCGGCGGCCGCGTGTCGAAGCTGTTCGTCGAGGACGGCACGGTGGTGAAGAAAGGGCAGCTCATCGCCGTCCTCGAGGACCAGGACTACCGGGCGCAGGTGCTGCAGGCGGAAGCCGAGGTGCGCAGCGCCGAGGCCCGCGAGAACCGGGCGGAAGTCGACTTGCGCGACGCCCAGCGCGCCTTCGACCGCGAGAAGGTCGTGCAGGAGAAGGGCGTCTCGACTCCCGCCGCCTTCGACCAGGTCACCGCGCGCCTCGAGGGCGCGAAGGCGGGCCTCTCCGCCGCGCGCAGCGAGACCGCGGCGGCGCGCGCTCGCGTCGAGGTGGCGAAGGTGAACCTGGAGAACTGCTACGTGCGCGCGCCCTTCGACGGGCGCATCACGCAGAAGCTGACGGACATCGGCGAGATCGTCTTCGGCGCGATGAGCGCCGGCACGGGCGGCCGAGGTGGTATCGCCTCGCTCGCCGACTTCTCCACCCTGCAGGTCGAGGCGGACGTCTCCGAGAGCCAGGTCGCCAAGCTGAAGATCGGCACGCCCGCGGAGATCGTCCTCGATGCCTTCCCGGATCGACGGTATCGCGGCAAGGTCGCCGAGGTGCGGCCGCGCGTCGACCGCGCGAAGGCGACGGTCACGGTGAAGGTCGGGTTCGTCGACGATCCCACCGACGTCCTGCCCGACATGGGGGCGAAGGTGACTTTCCTGGCGAAGGAGCTGGACGAGTCCGCGGCCAAGGCGCAGCCCATTTCCGCCGTCCAGGCGGACGCGGTCGTGGAGCGCGGCGAGAACAAGGTGGTCTGGGTGGTCGACGCGCAGGAGCAACTGCGGTCGGTTCCGGTCGTCACCGGCGCGCCCATGGGCGGCCTCGTCGCGCTGCGAGACGGTCCGCCGCCCGGAACGAAGGTAGTGCGCCGGCCCGACGGCGACCTGCGCGCGGGAATGAAAGTGAAGGAAAGGCAATGACGGAAGCGAAGATGGCCGCGGCGAAGGCTCCGGGCGCGGCGAAGCCGATCGTCGAGATCCGCGGCCTCCGCAAGGTATACCGGCGCGACAAGCAGGAGCTGACCGTCCTCGACGGGATCGACCTGGACATCCCCGAAGGATCGTTCGAGGCGCTCATGGGCCCCTCCGGCTCCGGGAAGACGACGCTGCTCAACCTGATCGCCGGCATCGACCAGCCGACCGCGGGAACGGTTCGCGTCGCGGGTCAGGACATCGGCCGCATGAACGAGACGGAGCGCGCCGCCTGGCGCTCGCGGAACATCGGGTTCATCTTCCAGTTCTACAACCTGATGCCCGTGCTCACCGCGGCGGAGAACGTCGAGTTGCCGCTGCTGCTCACGCCGCTCTCGAAGTCCGAGCGAAGGCGCCGCGTCGACGTCGCGCTCAAGCTGGTCGACTTGTCCGACCGCGCCGACCACACGCCGCGCCAGCTCTCCGGCGGACAGCAGCAGCGCGTCGCCATCGCCCGCGCGATCGTCGCCGACCCGCAGATCATCGTGGCGGACGAGCCGACGGGAGATCTGGACCGCAAGAGCGCGGAGGACGTGCTCGGCATGTTGACGACGCTCAACGAGACGCTGGGCAAGACGATCGTGATGGTCACGCACGATCCGCACGCGGCGGAGCGGGCGAAGATCCAGCGGCGGCTCGACAAGGGACTGCTCACGTGACGCTGACCGGGTTGGCCCTGCGCAACGCCTTCCTGCGCAACAAGACGCGCGCGTTCCTCACCGTCCTCGGCACCATGGTCGCGGCGCTCGCCTTCGTCTTCCTGCGCACCGTGCTCGCCGCCTGGTACGCGAGCAGCGAGGCGTCGGCCGCCGACCGCGTGGTCACGCGCAACGCGATCTCCATCACGCAGCCCCTGCCGCTCTCGTACCGCGACCGCATCCTGCGCATACCCGGCGTGACGAAGGTGACGTTCTCGAACTGGTTCGGCGGCGTCTACAAGGACCCGAAGAACTTCTTCGCCAAGTTCGCGATCGACGCGCCGAGCGCGCTGGAGGTCTTCAGCATCCGCTTCCTCGACGGGACGAAGCAGGACTTCCTCTCCGATCGCACCTCCTGCATCGTCGGCAAGAGGCTCGCCGACCGGTACGGATTCAAGGCAGGAGAGGCCCTTCCCATCCAGGGCGACATCTATCCCGGCGACTGGCGCTTCCGCATCGCGGCCATCGTCGACTCCCCCGACGACGAGTCCGTCGCCAACACGATGTACTTCCACTGGCAGCGCCTCAACGAGGTCGTGCCGCCCCAGCGCAAGGACCTGGTCGGCGTCTACACGGTGACGGTGGCTGACGCGTCGCGCTCTCCCGAGGTCGTGCGCCAGATCGACGCGCTGTTCGCGAACAGCGACAACGAGACGCACACCGAGACGGAGAAGTCGTTCCGCCTCCAGTTCGTGCAAGGGTCGTCCGCCATCATCGGCGCGCTCGAGGTGGTGAGCGGGGTGATCCTCCTCATCATGGCCCTCATCCTGGGGAACACGCTGGCGATGGGCCTGCGCGAGCGCACGCCGGAGCTCGGCGCGATGCGCGCCATCGGCTTCTTGCCGCGGCACGTCCGCGCCATCGCGCTCACGGAGGGTGCCTTGCTCGGCATCGTGGGCGGCCTTCTCGGCGTGCTGATCGCCCGTCCCGTGCTGATCGGGTTCGGGAAAGCCCTCTCCAGCCTCGGCTTCCTCACCGGCATCGGGTTCAAACCGGGGACGGCGATCCTCACGCTCGGCTGCGCGGCGATCATCGGGGCTCTGGCGAGCGCGATCCCCGCGTGGCAGGCCAGCCGCATGCAAGTGGTGAACGCGTTGCGGAGACAGGAGTGATCCCGCTCTCGTACAACGTGCGCTCCATCTTGCGGCGCCGCTTCTCCGCGGTCGCGACCGCGGCCGGCCTGGGTCTGGTGGTGTTCGTCTTCGCCGCGGTGCTGATGCTCGCGCGCGGTGTGGAGGAGACGCTCAAGGCGACGGGATCGCCGCGCAACGCCATCCTGCTGCGCAAAGGATCGACGACGGAGCTGACCAGCTTCCTGCCGCGCGACGCGGCCAAGGTGTTCTCCGCCGATTCCGCCGTCGCGGTGGAGGGCGGCAAGGCGGTCGCCTCCCCCGAGCTGTTCGTCATCTTCCAGCTGCAGCGGGCCGACGCAAACGGCACCGCGAACGTCGGGTTTCGCGGCGTGACGCCCGAAGGCCTGCGCCTCCTCCGCAGCGAGACGGTGCACGTGACCGACGGTCGGCTGCCGCAGCCGGCCACCAGCGAAGTCATGATCGGCAAGGCGGTGCGCGGCCGGTACAAGGGAGCCCTCCTCGGCCAATCCATCCGCATCGCGCGCCGCGACTGGCAGGTGGTCGGCGTCTTCGACGCGGAGGGCAGCGGATTCGAGAGCGAGGTCTGGGGAGATGCCGACCAGATCGCCGACGCCGCGCATCGGATCGGCTACTCGCAGCTGACGGTCCGTCTCAAGTCGCCGTCCGAGCTGGGGGCACTCCGCGCGACGGTGGACGCCGATCCCCGCTACAACCTGGAGGCGAAGCGCGAGGACCGCTATTACGAGGAGGCGTCCGGCCCGCTCGCCACCTTCGTGCGGGCCCTGGGCACCGTCATCGCGGTGTTCTTCGCCTTCGGCGCGACGCTCGGCGCGATGATCACCATGTACGCGCAGGTAGCGAGCCGCGTGCGCGAGGTGGGAACCTTGCGCGCGCTCGGGTTCCGGCGACGGGCGGTGCTCGGCAGCTTCCTCGTCGAGAGCCTGATCCTCGCGCTCATCGGAGCCGTCGCGGGATGCGCCTTCGCCTCGATGCTCGGCGCGCTGTCGTTCTCGACCATGAACTTCTCCTCGTTCACGGAGATCAAGTTCCGCTTCCACTTCGCGCCCGCGGTCGCCGTCTGGTCGACGGTCTTCGCCGTCGCGATGGGCCTTCTCGGCGGCGCCCTGCCCGCCACGCGCGCCGCACGGCTCGCCATCGCCGAGGCGACCAAGGGTTGACGGCCCTGCTCGATCCGCCCGAGCGCAGGCTGCTCGCGCTGCTCCTGGTCGCGTCCGGATGGCTGTTCGTCTACTTCGACCGGCTGAACAACCCGAACGAGCTGGTGCGCGTCTACATGGCGCGCGCGATGCTGGAGCAAGGCAGGTACGCGATCGGCGAACGCCGCGCGCTCCCTGGCGGCTTCGTCGACGTCGGCCCCGTCTACTCCGAGTGGGGCTACGTCAACGACAAGGCGCTCGTCTGCGACGATCCGCGTGCGAAGCCGCCCGCCTGCAGCGGGAAGCTCTACGCCGCGAAAGCGCCGGGCGCATCGTTTCTCGCCGTTCCGGTGCTCGGCGCTTTGCGGCTCGGCCTCGGGCGCCAGCCGACGCGCACCGAAGACGTGTTCGCGCTGCGCTGGATCTTCTGCATCGTCCCCACGTCGCTCTTCTGGATCGCGATGCGCCGGTTCCTCATCCGCAGCGGAGCTCCGCCGCCCGCCGCGCTCGCCTGCGTGCTGGCCGGCGCGCTCGGATCCCTCTCCTTCACCTACGGCCAGATGTTCGCGGGGCACCAGCTCGCGGCGCTCGGGCTCGGCACCGCGTACCTCGCCCTGTTCCGCCCCACCGTATCCACCGGCGCGGCGCTGCTCGCCGGGTTCGCCGCTGGCCTCGCCATCTGCTGCGAGTACCCGTCGGCTCCGGCGGCCTTGCTGCTCGCCGGCGTGTGGTGGTCGTCGCGCCGTCCCGCGCCGCGTCTGGTCGCGCTCGCGTTCCTCGGCGCGTTGCCTCCGCTCTTGGCCATGGCCCATTTCCACTGGGCTGCATTCGGCTCGCCGTGGTCCACGCCTTACACGCACCTGGAAAATCCCGAGTTCGTCCGGGACATCGCACCGGGCCTCCTCGGCATCTCGCTGCCGACGTGGGAGCGCGTGCAAGGCTCGCTCTTCGCCCCTTACCTGGGCCTGTTCTTCTGGGCGCCGTGGGTCGCGCTCGCGCTGGGCGCCGCGCCGATCCTCTGGCGCGGCCGGCGGTCGGCGGGAATCGCCGCAGTCGCCGTCGTCGCCTGCTACCTCGTCTTCCAGATCACCCACGCTCTCTGGCGCAGCGGATGGGTGATCGGACCGCGCTACATCACGCCCATCGTGCCCTTTGCCGCGGCGGCCGTCGGACTCGCGATCGCGCAGCTGCCCGCCGCCGCCCGGCCGTGGCCGGTGGCGCTTCTCGGCGGAGCGGGAGCGGCAGCGATCGGAGCGACGGGGCTGGCGTCGACGGTCGCCCAGGCATTCCCGCTCGAGGTGTACAACCCGCTCGTCGAGGTGGTCGCGCCCCTGCTCTCGCATGGGTACGTGCCGCGCAACCTGCTGCAGCTCGCCGGCGTCCCCGGAGTCTGGAGCGCGCTGCCCACGCTGGCGGCGCTCGCCGCCGGCGCGGCGCTTCTTCTCACCGCGCCGCTCCGCATCGACCCCGCAGCGCGCCGCGCGCACCAACTCGCCATCGCCGTCGCCGCCCTGCTCGCCCTGGCGCAGTGGACCGCCACGGCGGGCGACTCGCCGGCGCATTCGGTCGCGGTACGCTTCCTCGCCTCGGTCTGGGAACCGAACCCGCCGCCCGGAGCCCGGCCCTTCAGCTCGCGTTGAGCCACTCCTCGTAGGCGCGGAAATCGTAGTCGCGCTGGAGGAAGTCGCGCACCAGGTCGGCCGCCCTGGCGCCTCCGCCCGGCTCGAGCACCGACTTCCGGTAACGCAGCGCCACGTCGCGGTCGAGGAGGCCGTCCCGACGGAACGCGCCGAACATGTCCTTCGCGATCACGAGCGACCACATGTACGTGTAGTAGAGCGCGCTGTATCCCTCGAGGTGCCCGAACGACTCGTGGAAGTACGTCTCGGGGACGTAGCGGAACGGGGTGAGCGCTTCCTGCAGCCGCGCCATCAGCGCGGTCGTGTCCAGCGAGTCGGGTTCCGAGCCGTGGAACGACAGGCTGACCGCGGCGTAGTACATCTGCTGGCGCACGCGCAGCCCTTTGCCGAACTCGTCCGCGGCACGCATGCGCGAGACGAGCTCGACCGGGATCGGCCTTCGTGTCGCGGCGTGACGAGCGAACCCCGCCAGCACGGAGGCGTCCCAGCACCATTCCTCGAGCATCTGCGAGGGTGCCTCGACGAAGTCCCATTCGGTCCTCACTCCGGAAATCCCCGCCCACCGCGTGCGACCGCCGAGCAGGTGGTGCAGCAGGTGCCCGAACTCGTGGAAGAAGGTCACCACCTCGCCGTGCTCGAGCAGCTCGCCCGGCCGCGGGAAGTTGCACACGAGCGCCGCCTCGGGAAGCGCCCGGCCGGCCTGCCCCGAGCGCAGCGTGAACTGCGCCGCGTGCTTGTACTTCCCGTCGCGCGGGAACAGGTCGAGATAGAAACGGCCCAGCGCGCGGCCGCCCTCGAAGACGTCGAAGCACCTCACGTCGGGGTGCCAGACGGGTGCGTCCGGGACGGCGACGTACTCGAGGCCGAAGAGCCGGGTAGTCAGCTCGAGCACGCCGCGCTGGACCCGCGACAGCTCGAAGTACGGCCGGACCGCCTGCGCGTCGAATCCATGGCATTCCCTGCGGACGGCCTCGGTCAGGTATTGCGAGTCCCAGGGCTCCACGCGGTCCGCGCCGGGATCGTCCCGGCGCCGCCGCTCGAGGAGCGCCTCGTACTCCGCCTTCATGCGGGCCTCGGCTGCCGCCGAGATGCGGGCGATGAAGTCGGCCGCCGCCTGCGCGCTCCCGATCATCTTGTCCTCGGTGACGTACGACGCCCAGGACGGATAGTCGAGCAGGTCGGCGAGCTCGTGCCGTTTCTGCAGCATGCGGGAGAGCACCTCATGGTTTCCCGGGTGCGCGCGCTGGCGGTACACGCGCCAGAGCCGCTCGCGCGCCGCGGAGCTCTTCGCATAGCTCATGAACGGCACGTAGTCGGGAGTGTCCGTCGTGATGCGGACCTTCCCGTCCCCGCGCGGCGGCCGCGCTCGCACGTAGTCTTCGGGCAGTCCCTCGAGATCCCGCGGATCGAGGTCGATCCAGCGCACGTCGTCGCGGATGTTCCGGCTGAACTCCTGGCCGATGCGCACCAGCTCGTCGTTCAGCCTGCGGATCCGCGCGCGCGTCTCGTCGTCGCGGTCGACGCCGGCGCGGCGGAAGTCGCGCAGCACGCGCTGCAGATAGAACCGCGTGGGAGCGTCGGCGCGCGACGCGTCGAGGTCTCGCAGGGCCTCGTAGATCCCGCGGTCGAGCGAGATCTCCGTCGAGAGCGCGTCCACTTCCTGCTCGCACCGTTCGGCCGCCTCGCGCATCGCCGCGGAAGGATGGGCGTTGCGCGCGACGCTCGCGCGCGCCGATGCGTCGGAGAGGGCGCCCACGGCGTCGTCGTACGCGCCGAGCGCCTCGTCGAGCGCCCGCGGCGCCGGCATCGCCTTGAGCTGCAGAACGCGCGCTCGCGCCACCTCCATGTCGCGCCGGTTCGCGTCGGCGAACTGCTCGGGCGGGCCCACCAGGAGCTCGCCCGGAGTCGGCCGGACGCGATCGTGCCCTGAGCGACCCGGGAGGTGGATCACCAGCGGACCTTCGCACGCGGTCGGGCGCCGCTCAACGGAGATCAGCCCCCGCTCGCGTCGCCGGCTCGGCCAGCTCCCGCACGATCCGTTCCAGCGACGCCAGCGGCACGGCCCCGTGCGCCAGCACGGCGTCGTGGAACGCGCGCAGATCGAATCGGTCGCCCATCGCCGTGCGGGCCTGCTCTCGCAAGCGGAAGAATTCGAGCTGCCCCACCATGTAGGCGAGCGCTTGCGCCGGGTGGATCGCGTAGCGATCGATCTCGTTGGCCGCCTCCTCCGGCGACAGCGTCGTGTGTTCCCGCAGGAATGCGAGCGCCTTGTCCCGGTCCCACTTGAGCGCGTGCATGCCCGTATCGACCACCAGCCGGGCCGCGCGCCATGCCTGGTACCCGAGCATCCCGAACCGCGCCGGCGCGCCGGAGTAGAGATGCAGGTCGTCGTCGCTCATCCGCTCGCTGTAGAGCGCCCATCCCTCGACGAACGCGGTCTCGCCCGTGTGCCGGCGGAAGTCGGGCAGGCCGCGAAGCTCTTGCGCCAGCGCGATCTGGAGATGGTGGCCGGGGACCGTCTCGTGGAAGCAGAGCGCCTCCTCGTTGTAGAGCGGGCGCGTCTCCGGTCGGAACGTGTTCACGTAGTACACGGCCGCTCGCGACCCGTCGTCCGAAGCGGGCTGGTAGAACGCGGGCGGGCTCGACTGCGCGCGATACGCTTCGATGGGCCGCGTCTCGATCGAACGGCGCGGCAGCTTCCCGAAGACCTGCGGCAGCGACGCCTGCGCCCGCGCCAGGGTGGCGCGGTTCCACTGCATCAGCCCCGACGCCGTTTTCTGGAATTGCGCCGCGGTCCTCTCGAGCTTCGCCCGGTACTGCCGGGCATCTCGCGCGCCGTCCGACCGCGCCACGCGGTCCATCTCCGCCTCGACGGAGGCGAGCGTCTTGATGCCGAGGTCGTGCAGCTCCTGCGGTGGCCGCTTCGTCCCCGTCTGGTGCGCGACCAGCGCAGCGTAGCAGGGCTCGCCTCCCGGCAGCGCCCACAGGCCCACGTCCTTGCGCGCGCCGGGGAGGAGCTCGCGCGCGAGGAACTCGCGGTAGCGGCGCATCCCGGGCAGCACTTGCTCGACGATGGCAGCGCGGATCCGCTCGCGAGCGACGCGCCGATCGTCCTCCGCAAGACCCGCGAAGCGGTCTTCGGCCGGCAGGAACACCGAGGTCGAGGCATCCTGCTTCAGCAGCTCGTCGAGCGACGCGATGACGCGCTCGACGTTCACGCGCGGCGCGGTGCGCTGCTGCGTCAGCCCGCGCCGGAGGTTGGCCACTGCTTGATCGAAGTACCGGCCGGCCTGCGCGTACCGGGCAGCGAGGTCGGCGGCGCCCTTCGCCGTCCCCAGCGGGTAATACTGGGCCGTCTGCGCCAGGGCGACGTGCAGCCCGTCCATCTGGTCCACGACCCACACCGGCGCCGAGCACGTCTCCACGGCGTCGGCATCGCCCAGCTGGCGGCGGAGCATCTCGAGCGTGAGCTGCTCCTCGCCGGACAGGTCGCCCGAAGCCAGCGTGGTCAGCTCGGCGCGCAGCTGCGCGACCGTGTCGAGCAGCTTGCGGTGTGCGTCGGGAGAAAGATCGTCGAGCCTGGCGTCGAACCGGTGATCGCCCAACGCCGTGGCGTACAGCGGACCGCCGAGGCTTCCCTCCCCGAGCAGCGGCAACGCCGCGGCCTCGAGCAGCGCGTTCCAGTACCGGCGCGCGACGCTGTCGAGCTGCGCCGAGCCGCCCGGCGTGGGAGGCGGCGGCGACGGGGCCACCGCGAGGCGCGGCGGCGGCGGCATGGGGCGGGTGGCGCAGGCCACTGCCGTCGCAGCAGCGATCCACGTCGCGCGCATCAGCCGACCCTGCTGCGGCCGGCTGCGGACGTCAAGCCCCGCCTCCTCCGGGGCTGAGGTATCGTCGAAGGGAATGCCGCCCGCGGTCGAATCTGCCTCCCGCATCAACCTGCGCTGGATCGTCCGGCTGCGGTGGGGAGCAGTCGTCGGGCAGGTCGTCACCATCCTGTTCGCCGGGCGGATGCTGCACGAGGCCCTCCCGGTCAGGGAGCTGCTCTCCGTCTGCGCCTGCCTGGCGATGGTGAACCTCGCCACGCACGTCTGGCTCCTCAAGGGCGGCAACCCCACCGCCCGAGCCAGCGGGCTGAACCTCCTGGGCGACGTGCTGGCGCTGACGGCGCTCCTGGCGCTCTCCGGAGGCGCCTACAATCCGTTTGCGGTCCTCTATCTCGTGCACATCACCATCGCGGCCGTCGTGCTTCCCGCTCGGTGGAGCCTTGCCCTGACCGCGACGAGCATCGCTGCGTACACGCTGCTGCAGCTCCTGCCGGAAGGGCCGCTCCTGATGCTCGGCGGCGAGGAGCAGCTCGTCCTGCACGCGCGCGGCCGCTGGATCGCGTTCGTGGTGGCCGCCGTGTTCATCGGGACGTTCACGCTGCGCATGAGCGCCTCGCTGCGGCGCAGGGAAGCCGAGTTGGACCGCACCAGGTCCGACGCCGAGGCGGCCGAGCGGCTCGCCGCGCTGGGAACACTGGCCGCGGGGACCGCGCACGAGCTGAACACGCCGCTGGGAACGATCGCGATCCTCGCGGGCGAGCTCGCTGCCCAGGTCGACGGCGAGCGCCGCGCGGAGGCTGAAGAGATCCGCAACCAGGTCCGGCGCTGCAAGCAGATCATCACCGGGATGCTCGCCCCGCGCGGCGGCGCCGATCTGGAGGAGCCGAAGGAATTCGAGCTGGCGCCGGTGCTGGAGGCCGCGGTGAGGCGTTGGCAGGAGGGCAGGCCCGGACCCAAGCCGGTGGTGGAGATCCAGCCGCAGGCGGTGCGTGCGCGGGCCCGGCTGCCGGTGCACGCATTCGAGCGCGCCATCGCGAACTTGCTCGACAACGCCGCCGAGGCGACCGAGAACCGTCCGGCGCGCGAGGTGCGCATCGCGCTCAAGCGCGAGCAGGGAGACCTGCAGATCCAGGTGACCGACAACGGCGTCGGCGTCCCCGAGTCGCTCCTCCGGCGCATCGGCGAGCCGTTCTTCACCACCAAGGAACCCGGGCGCGGCACCGGCCTCGGCCTCTACCTCGCCCGCCACGTCGTCGAACGGCAGGGAGGGGAGATGAGCGTCACCTCCACCGAGGGACGCGGCACGGAGGTCACCTTGACCGTCCCGGAAGCAGGGGCTTAAACACACCGCGATGGCCCGGATCCTCATCGTGGACGACGACGAGCCCTTCCGGCTGGCGATGCGCAATGCCTTCCTGCGCCGAGGCTACGAGGTCTCCCTGGCGGCCTCCGCGGAGGAAGCGCAGGTCTCGATGCGCGAAGCGATCCCTGACTACGCCGTCGTCGACTTGCGCATGCCGGGGGCCGGCGGACTCGAGGTGGTCCGTGCCCTCCGCTCGCAGCCGAAGCCGCCGCAGGTGGTCGTCCTCACCGGCTACGGCACCATCGGCACCGCCGTCGAGGCCATCCGGTTGGGCGCCATCAACTACCTCAACAAGCCCGCCGACGCCGACGAGGTCGAGGCGGCGCTCCTGGGAAAGCGGCCTCCGCCGCCCGTCCACGAGGTCCCCTCGCTCGACCGGCAGGAATGGGAGTACCTGAACCGCATCCTCGCAGACTGCAATGGGAACATCTCCGAAGCGGCGCGGCGGCTGAAGATGCATCGCCGCACGTTGCAGCGGAAGCTGCAGAAGCACCCACCCAAGGTGTGATCCACCGGGGTCGCCGAATGCGATTCGCAGCCGCGTTCCTGTGGGCGCTCGCCCTCGCCTGCGCCGCTCCGCGGACGGCGTTGACGCCGCCGCGTGCGTCGCCGCCACCCGTTGCACTCGCCGAATACTTCAAGGTCCGGCGCTACTACACCTTCTTCTCGCGCGGGCTGCGTTTCTCGCACGACGAGAAGCTCGCCGTCTTCCAGAGCGACGCAGGCGGCCGGCTCGATCTCTGGGCGAAGCCGCTCGACGGCGGCCGGGCGCGGCAGATCACCCACGTGCAGGGCTTCCTCGGCGAGTTCGCCTTCTCGCCCACTGCCGACGTGCTCGCCTACGAAGCGGACGTGGGAGGCGACGAGCTTCCTCATCTGTTCCTCACCGATTCGAACGGCAGCGACCCGCGCGACATCACGGCCGAGTACCCGAAGGGACGGCGCACCCAGTTCGTCGAGTGGGCCCCCGACGGGAAGGCGTTCCTGTACCTTTCGAACCTGCGCGACGAGAAGCTCCTCGATCTGTACGAGTACGATCTCGCAGCGGGGCGCTCGCATCTGTTGTGGATTGCGACCGGATCGCTCTCCTTCGGACTGGCCGACCGCGCGCATCGGCGATTCGTCCTGCGCGAGTCGCTTTCCGACCGCGACAGCAACCTCTGGTTGTTCGAACGCGGGGAGGAGCAGCCGGTGCTGCTCACGCGCCACTCGGGCGAGATCCTGTACCAGCCGCAGGATTTCACGGCCGACGGCAAGCTCCTCTACACCTCCGACGAGGCGGGCGAGTACACCGCCTTGTACGAGATGGATCTCGCCACGCGGCGCGCATCGCCCATCGCGACGCCGGGCTGGGACGTCGATTCCGCGGCCGAGTCGCTGCGCCACAAGTACCGGTTCGTGGCGGTCAACTCCGACGGGACCACGCAGCTCTCGGTGCAGGACGTCGCCGCGGGCAACACCGTCGCGCTTCCCAAGGCGCCGTCGGACGGCGGGTGGTTCCCCTCCGATTTCTCCCCCGGCGAGCGGTACCTGGGCGTCTTCCTGCGGACCGACGCTGCGCCCCACACGCCGTACGCGCTCGATCTGCAGAGCGGACAGGCCATCAGGCTCGACGATCCGCTCCCGCCCACCTTGCAGAAGCGGAAGATGGTAGTGGGCGAGTCGGTGCGAATCCCGAGCTTCGACGGAAAGCCCGTGCCGGCGTTCGCGTACCGTCCCGAGCGCGACCCGGTCGGAGCGGTGATCATCGTCCACGGCGGACCGACAGCGCAGTCGCGCCGCACGTTCAACCCCTTCGCGCAGTACCTCGTCTCCAAGGGGTACGCCGTGCTGATCCCGAACGTGCGCGGCTCTACCGGCTACGGCAAGTCGTGGACGCGCCTGGACAGCCACGATCTCGGAGGCGGGCCGCTGCAAGACGTCGTCGCCTGCAAGTGGTGGCTCGTCGGGAATGCGGCCGCTCCCGACGACCGCGTAGTGGTGATGGGCGGCAGCTACGGCGGTTACATGGCGCTGGCCGCCGAGGCGTTCGCCCCGGACGAGTTCGCCGCCAACGTGGACTACTTCGGCGTGTCCGACCTCAAGTCGCTGGTGGAGAGCTTCCCGGCCTACTGGGCGGCGTTCTCGCGCGAGATCTACGAGAAGTTCGGCAACCCGAACGACCCGAAGGACGCCAAGTACCAGCACGACCGCTCGCCCATCCATTTCGTCGACCGGATGAAGCGGCCGCTGCTGGTCGTCCAGGGAGACAAGGACCCGCGCGTCACGAAGGACCAGTCCGACCGCATCGTCGAGGCGCTGCGGGGACGGAAGGTCCCGGTGGAATACCTCGTGCTCGAGAACGAAGGGCACGGGTTCTCGCGCACCGAGAGCCTGTTGCGCGCGTATCAGGCGACGGACGCATTCCTCGATCGATATCTGCTCGGCGGAGGGGGACGATGAACGCAACCGGACGAGTGCGCTTCGTCGATCACAAGGGACGCCGCATCCTCCTCACGGATCTGTCGGACCTGACGCCCGACGATGCGCCGGCGGTCCTCGATGACGCCAAGAAGCTCGTCGCCACGCTGCCGAAGGAGCGCACGCTCCTCAGCCTGCTCGTCGTGCAGAGGATGAAATTCGACCCGCAGACCATCGACGCGATGAAGAAGGTCGGACGCGACAACGAACCGTGGGTGATCGCCACGGCCGTCGTCGGCCTCTCGGCGATCGGACGCGTCGTGGCGCGCGTCGTCTCGACCTTCAGCGGCCGCCGGTACGCTTCGTTCGATACCGTCGAACAGGCGAAGGAGTGGCTGGTCCGGCAGCAGGCCTGAAACCGCGGTTCAGCGGCCGCGCGCGTAACCCGCCCGCGATGGGCATGCAAAGCGCGGCGCGGTGTGTTAGACGCAGCACCCTTTGCAGGAAACGTGCTGAGATGATCCAGGTCACGAACGTCACCAAGGCGTTCGCCGGCAAGAAGCTCTTCGAGAACGTATCGACGACCTTCCCGCCCGGGCGGCGCTATGGCCTCACCGGTCCGAACGGGGCGGGCAAGACGACGTTCATGAAGATCCTGGCGGGCGATCTCGACCCCGACACGGGCACGGTCTCGCGTCCCAAGCGGTTCTCCGTGCTCAAGCAGGACCAGTATGCCTTCGAGGACCGGCGCGTCCTCGACGTGGTCATCATGGGGAACCGCGTCCTGTGGGACGCGATGCAGGAGAAGGAGAAGCTCCTCGCGCAGCCCCACCTCTCCGACGAGGACGGCGCGCGCCTCGGCGAGTTGGAAGGAGTCATCGCGGAGGAGGACGGCTACTCGGCGGAGGCGCAAGCCTCAACCCTGCTCGACGGTCTCGGCATCTTCGAGAAGGACCACCTGCGGCTGATGCGCGAGATCACCGGCGGCGACAAGGTCCGCGTCCTGCTCGCGCAGGCGCTCTTCGGAAGGCCCACCGCCCTGCTCCTCGACGAGCCCACCAACTCGCTCGACATCGACTCCATCCACTGGCTCGAGGACTTCCTGCAGAACTACGAGGGGACGCTGGTGGTGATCTCCCACGACCGCCACTTCCTCAACGCCATCTGCACGCACATCGCCGACATCGACTACGAGACGATCATCACCTACGTCGGCGCCTACGACGACATGGTGCGCGCCAAGGCCCAGGTGCGCTCGCGCATCGAGGCGGAGAACGCCGACAGGATGAAGAAGCGCGAGCAGCTGCAGGAGTTCGTGGCGCGCTTCTCGGCGGGCACGCGCGCCTCGCAGGTGCAGAGCCGCATCAAGCAGCTCGAGAAGCTGTCCCTGACGGACATCAAGAAGTCGAACATCGCGCGTCCCTTCATCAAGTTCGAGCAGAAGCGCCCCAGCGGGAAGCAGACGCTGACCATCGAAGCGTTCACCAAGGGGTTCGACAAGAAGAAGCCGCTGTTCCAGGACTTCAGCGCGCTGATCACGAAGGGCGAGAAGGTGGCGATCGTCGGCCGGAACGGCGTGGGGAAGACCACCTTCCTGCGCACGGTGCTCGGCGAGCTGAAGCCCGACACGGGCAGCGCGGTCTGGGGCCACGAGGCGCAGATCGGCTACATGCCGCAGGACGTCCGACCGATCATCCCCGCCAACACGACCTGCTTCGACTACCTGCACGACATCGACCCCAGCGCGGGCAACGAGCAGATCCGCGGACTCCTCGGCCGCATGCTCTTCCGCGGCGACGAAGGAATGAAGCCGACCAAGGCGCTCTCGGGAGGCGAAGCCGTCCGCCTCCTCTTCTGCAAGCTGATGCTCGTCCAGCCGAACATCCTGGTGCTCGACGAGCCGACCAACCATCTCGATCTGGAAGCGATCAGCGCGCTCGGCGAGGGCCTGCAGAACTATCCGGGCACCGTGCTCTTCGTCGCGCACGATCGCGACCTGATCAGCTCCACCGCGACGCGTATCTTCGCCTTCACCCACGGCCACCTGGAAGACTACCCGGGCGACTACGAGACGTTCCTCGCGAAGCACGGCGGCTTCGTCGACGCGCACTAGCCTCCGTGGGCCCCCGCCGGCTTTGCCGGCGGGACGGGGCGGCATGCCGCGAGTGATCGGGCGCACCAGCGCCCGCCGAAGGGTAGTACTCGACGTGGCACTGGCCGCAGACGGAGGCGCGCATCTCCTGCCGGGTGGCCAGGGCGGCCATCGAGCAGCGGGGCCCGTGTGCCACACCAGCGCTCGCGGCGCAATCAGGATGGTCCTGACCTGGGTCAGGTCATGCCCGGTCTGCCGAGGCAGATTCTGCGTCAGTGCTCGAGCAGCTCGTCCAGCTTCTCGGCCTCGAGCACCACCTGGAATTCCTTCGCGCCGTGCGACTTGCACTGCTGCTGCCAGGAGGCGAGCCGCTGGCGGTACACGGCCGGGTTCACGTTGTCGGCGCTCAGCTTCTTCACGTTCATGGCGAGGATGCGCATGCCCGCGAACTCGTCCGGCGCCAGCGTGCGCTTCACGCCCTTGGGCAGGTCCTCCTCCATGTCGCTGAACACCACCATCGTCCGCATCCCCGCGCCGGTCTCCTTCAGGTACTCGGCGCCGAGCATCATCGCCCCACGGATGTCCGTGAACCGCGAGCGCCCGTGCTTCTTCGCAAATTGATCCAGCTGGGTGGCAAACGCGAGCTTCTGCGCGTTCGCCTTCGAGGGACGGACGTCCAGCGTCATGGCTCCTTCGACGTTGCCCTTCTTGTAGCTCTCGTCGTCGATGCGGATGACGAAGAGGCTGTCGCCCGGCTGCAGCTTGGGCAGGATGCCGCGCTTGATGACGTTCACCACCTCGGGCTTCTGGTCCGCGTAGGTGCCGGACACGTCGACGAGGGCGACGATCGCCTGCGCGTAGTTCTTGCTGCTCGAGCAAGACAGCAGCGCGGACAGCGCGAGGACCGCGAGCTTCTTCATGGGCGCGCTCCCTTCGCCGCCGCCGACATCGCCGCCCTGCCGCCTCCCGTCGCCAGCCGCTCGATCTGGAGCGGAATCACGATGTAGATGTCGTAGAGGTGCCGCGCACCCTCGAGGAGGTAACGCGACCCGTGGGCGAGGAGCCGCGCCACCGTCCCGACGAGAGCGAGGGCGCCCGCCGTCACCGTCAGGAAGATGTGGCCGCCGGTCGCAATCAGCGTCTCCAGCGGCACCGCCACCATCGCCAGGATCCACGGCAGGATGAAGCCGAGGACGGCCTGGCCCACGGTGGGAATCCGCGACGCAGCCGGATCGGCGACGGCCTTGGCCGAGATGCCCGCCAGCGACTGCTTCAGCGCGGTGGCCGAGTCGACGAGCTGCTCGCGCAGGATCGCGAGCGAGCACTCGATGCAGGCGAGGAGCAAGAGTCCGCCCAGCGAAATCACCAGGATGATGCGCCGTCGCGACGCGGGCAAGAGATCCAGCTTGGGGAAGAAGCTGGTGATGCCCAGCATCTCCATCGCGAAGATGCCGGCGGCGACTTCCATCAGGACCACGACCAGCGCGGCGACGGTCGAAACGGGCATGCCGCCGATGCGGCTGCCGGCGGGGACCAGCTCGGACATCGGGAGCGCGATCAGGTTGAAGTTCACGAACGCGCCGCCCACCGCGACGCCGAGCACGAGCAGCGAGGCGACGAAGAGCTGCGTCGACTGCCAGCCCATCGCGCGCACCGCCTTGTCCTCGCCCTTGCGGATGTCCTCGTACGTCGTCATGTGCGCGTCGATGCGCTTGGTGGTCTCGAGCGCCGCCGCGACCGACTTGCCCGCGTCGGCGGCGAGCTGCTTCAGCTCCTTCCACATCGGCGCCATCCCACCGAGGATCTTGTGCCGCTTGGCAGTGGCGTCCCGATACTCCGACAGCGCCTTCTTTTCGCCCGACTTCGCGGAGTTGTGGATCTCCTCCAGGACCTTCTTCACCACGTTGTCGGCGTTGGCGGGCATCTTCGCCACGGCGGCGGTAGCCTCGGCCCATCCCGGCGGAGTCGGCGCCGCGTTGCCGCATTCCTTGTAGTCGGCGTCGAGGCGCGCGATCAGATCGTCCATCTTGCGGTGCATCTCGGGGTAGCGGCCCAGCTCCTTGGAGAAGCTGACTTCCACGCGATGGAACTCGCGAGCGACCTTCGACTCCGCGTCGCCCTTCCCCATCTCCAGCACCATCTCGCGGTCGCGCTTCGCGACGGACGCCGAGACCGACCTGCACCAGCGCGCGGTGATGCGGAACGCGCCCGCGAGGACCCGGCCCAAGGACCGGAACGCCCGGTGCACCGGCACTCGCGCGGCCCAGAAGAAGACCTGGCTGATGAGCCAGAGGACCAGCAGCGAGGCGGCCGGGCGAGCCGGCCAGAGGTACAGACTCTCCATGTGAACTCCCGGGTTGGAGCGAAGACCGACGAGGTCGCAAGGCTAGGGCCCAGCCGTGTGCGTCTGCGAGGCCCTCAGGTAGTCTCGGCGCGCAGCGCGAGGCCAGCCAATTTTCTACCGGCCCAGGATCCAGTCGAACAAGGCGCGCCACGAGGGCGACAACCGGAACTGCGCGGCCCTGAGCCTGCGGAGGTTCCTTCCCTTCACCCACATGCGCATCTCGCGCAAAAGCTTTTCCGCGTCGCGCCGTTGCCCCTCTTTGGCGAGAAGGCTGGCCAGATCGAGCGTGGCGTCGAAGTGGAACGCGTCGAGGGTGAGCACTTGTCGCAAGAGCGCCATGGCGAGCGGCCGCTGCGTCTTCTTCCTCAGCTGCTCGCGCCCCTCGAGCAGCGACTGCACCGCGTCTGCCTTGCGCCCGCGCTTGACCTGCTCGTTGGCGACGCGCTCCCAGTAGTCGACGTCCTCCGGGAACGTCTTCGCCGCCACCTTCCAGATCGCGATTGCCTTGTCCGCGAAGCCCGCCTTGAGGAACCCGATTCCCGCTGCGTCGAACGAGGTCCGGGACTCGTGCCAGCGCTTGGTGCGCGCCAGGAGCGGCGCGATGCGCGCGTGCACCTGGTGATCGTTGGGGTCCTGCGCGAGGATCTGCGAATAGCCGGCAATCGCCTTGCGAACGCGGCCGCGGCCGCGCGCCTTGTCGGCGGCATCGAGGATGGCGGACCGATCGTAGGTCTTCTTGCGCCAGAACACTCGCTGGCAGTGTACAAGGAATCATGGCGCGTTCGCAGTTTCTCGGAATCATTGGGCTGGGGCTCGTCGGCGGATCCCTGGCGCTCGCGCTGCGCCGCTCACGCCCGTCTCTGCGCATCCTCGGCGTCGACGTGGACGCGGGTGCGCTGAGGGAAGCGCAGTCGGCGGGCGCCATCGATGCCGGCGCGGCGCCTGGATCGGCGCCCCTGGCGGATTGCGACCTGGTGGTGCTCGCGCAACCAGCGGGACCGCTCCTGGAGAGCATCCTGCCAACGTCGCAGCGCATGCGCTCCGGCGCGGTCTTGAGCGACGTGTGCGGCTCGAAAGAGGCGGTCTGCGCGCGCGGCTCGCAGCAGGCCCGCGTCGTCTTCGTCGGGGCGCATCCGATGGCCGGCACCGAGTTCCACGGGTTCTCGGCGGCGAACCCCGCGCTGTTCGCCGGCGCCACCGTCGCGGTGTGCCCGGCGGTCGGTGCGCAAGGCGAGCGCGAACGCGCGGTCGCCCTGGTGAAGGACCTCTGGCTGGAAGCCGGCGCGGCGAAGATCCTCGAGGTCGGTCCCGCCGAGCACGACGGAGCGGTGACTTTCGCCTCGCACCTGCCGTATCTCGCGGCGGCGATGGTCGTCGAGTCGCTCTCCAAGGTCCGCGATCTGGCGCCCCTCGCGGCGGAGCTGGCCGCGGGTGGGTTCCGCGACACGACGCGCCTCGCGGGGGACGGCACCGTGGGCGGCGCAGCCGCATTGAACCGGCACGTTCCGGCCGCTGCGCGGGACCTCGCGGACCGGCTCCGCGCGCTGGCCGACGAGTTGGTGGAGCGCCCGGACGAAACGCTGGACCGCCTCAGCCGGCTCGCGGACGCGCGCCGCAAGATGCGACTTCCGCCGGTCCGCAAGTGAACTGGCTGGCTTTCCTGCTGCTCGGCCTCTGCGCCGGCGGTGCAGTCGCGCAACCCGTCCCCGATCCGCAGCCAGAGGCGAGGCCGGAGAAGCCTGCCGCGCCGATCACCCCGCCGCAGCCGATCGGCCCCGCGGTCGAAGCGCAGTACCCCGAGGGGGAAACGGGCGCGGCGCGGGTCGTGCTGGAGCTGGACATCGATGCTCGGGGCTCGGTGTCTGCGGCGCGGATCGTGACGCCGCCCCGACCCCCGTTCGACGATTCCGCGCTGGCCGCTGCGCGCCAGCTGCGCTTCGAGCCCGCCCGCCGGGGCGACGAGCCGGTGGCGGTGCGCATCCAATTCGCGTTCAATTTCCCGGCGCCTCCTCGCCCGCCGGTCCCGTCCGAGCACCAGGTGGACGTCTCGGGGACCGTGCGCGAGCGTGGGTCCCGGCGGCGCCTCTCGGGCATCGAGATCGCGACCGCCAGCTCGTCCACGGTCACCGATGGGCAGGGGCGGTTCGAGCTGGGTGGCCTCTCCGAAGGCACCGCAGAGCTCGTCGTCAGCGCGCCGGGCTATCAACGCCTCGCGGTCCGCGTCGCGGTCGAGCGTGGCAAAAGGACGGACGTCTCGCTGCTGCTCGAGCCGCTGTTCGCGAGCCCCTTCGAGGCGACCGTCGAAGGGGAACGCGAGCGCGACGAGCTGAGCCGCACCACCATTTCCACGCAGGAGATCCAGCGCATCCCGGGCGCCCAGGGCGACGCGCTCAAGGTGATCGAGGACCTGCCGGGCGTGGCGCGGACCAGCCCCATCGGCGGCGGGCTCCTGGTCGTCCGCGGCTCGAACCCGGGCGACTCGCTCGTCTACCTCGACGCCGAGCCGATTCCGCTGCTGTACCACTTCGGAGCCATCTCCAGCACCGTCAACCCGGACCTGCTGGAAGGCATCGACTTCATCCCCGGGAACTTCAGCGCGACCTACGGCGACCTCGTCGGAGGCCTGGTGGAGGTGCGCTCGCGCAGGCTCCGCGACGAGATGCATGGGTACGCGAACCTGAACCTTCTCGAGGCGAGCGCGATGGTCGAGAGCGAGGTCCCCGGCGTCCCCGGCCTGAGCTTCGCCCTCGCGGGCCGCCGGAGCTACATTGATTATATCCTGCGAGCGACGGTGTCGAGCAAGGACCTCTCCTTCACGGTCGCGCCGCGCTATTACGACGCGCAGCTGCGCCTCGATTGGCGGCCTCCCGGATCGAATCACTCGCTGCAGTTCCTCGCGCTCACCTCGGACGACGCGCTCGGCCTCGTGCTCGCCCGCCCTCTCGACCGGGATCCGAACGTCAGCGGCGACATCGACACCGAGACCGGGTTCCAACAACTCCGCCTGAAGCACTCCTGGCGAAACGGTCCGCTCGCGGTCGATTCCATCGCCATGTTCGAGCGCCTCCTGCTCCGATTCGGCGTCGCGCAGCAGAACCTCGACGTTTCGAGCCACGACGTCTTCCTGCGCAGCACTGCCAGCCTCGAGGTATCGGACCAGCTGTCGTTCTCCAGCGGAATCGACCTCGCCAACCGCCGCGGCGCGGTCTCCGCGAAGTTCCAGCAGTCGCTGGCGGTGCGCGAGGGCGAGTTCAACAACCAGGGGCCTCGCGTCGACGAGCCGTTCGCTACGCTGCCGCGCACGCTCGTCAACCGGTTCAGCCCCGGCATCTGGGCGGAAGCGCGCATCCGGCCGCTGCCGGGCCTCACGCTCACGCCGGGCCTGCGCTTCGACGCCTACGTGTACGGCGTCGCGTCTCACGAGCGCACCACGACGGCGACGATCTCGCCCCGGCTGACGGCCCGATGGGAGCTGAATCCGGCGTGGGCGCTGAAGGCCGGCGTCGGCTTGTATTCGGAGGGAGCGCGCAACGGGGACGCCGTGCGTCCTTTCGGGAACCCCGACGTGTTGCCGGAGCGCGCGCTGCAAGTCACGGCCGGAGCGGAGGCGCGGCCCGCGCCAGGCCTCTTCGCCAGCGCCGAGGCGTTCTACAAGCGCCTCTCGGACATCATCGTGCGCTCGCCCGACTCGGAAGTCGTCGGGGGCGAGACCGTGCCCGTGATCCTCGACAACGCCGGCGTCGGGCGCGTCTACGGAATCGAGCTGCTGCTCCGGAAGGAGCTCACCAGCCGGCTGTTCGGATGGATCGCGTACACCTTCTCGCACAGCGAGCGCATCGACCGGCCTGGGCAGCAGTGGCGGCTGTTCGACTTCGATCAGACGCACAACCTGACCGCCATCGCTTCGTACAAGCTGCCGCGCGGGTGGCAGATCGGCGCGCGCTTCCGCTTCATCACCGGCAATCCGGAGACTCCCGTCCTCGGATCGCGCTACCTCGCTCCGCTCGACGTCTACCTGCCGATCTACGGCGCGACGAACAGCGCGCGCGTCCCGTCGTTCAGCCAGCTCGACGTGCGCATCGACAAGGTGTGGACCTTCGACGCGTGGACCCTCGACGCGTACCTGGACGTCCTCAACTCGTACAACCGCCGGCCGGTCGAGGCGACCTTGTACAGCTACGATTTCGGGCAGTCCGCCTATCTGCGCGGGCTGCCGATCATTCCGACGCTGGGGCTGAAGGGATCGTTCTGATGCGCTCCCTCCTGCCACGCGTCGGTTGTATCGCCCTCGCCGCGCTGCTCGCGGCCTGCCCCGACGACCTGGAGAAGCAGTCCGAGGTGGTGAAGCTCCGGGTGCTCGCCGTGCAGGCCGAGCCGGCCGAGCTGATCATCGACCTGTCGAAGAACGCGTTCCCGCAGACCACGCTGACGGCGCTCGCGGTCGAGCCGTCCGGCGCACCGGTCGCGATGGAGTACGCGCTGTGCACCGTCCAGCAACAGGTGCCGCCTCCCGACGTCGACTGTCCGGGCACGCAGGGGATCCCCCTAGCGAGCGCAGGGTCCACCGCGGCCGTGCTCGACCTCGGAGATCCCCGCGTGAGCGCGCTGGCGCTCCAGCTCATGCAAGATGGCGGCATCCCTGATGGAGGGACTGCGTCCGACAGCTTCCCGGTCCTGGTCGGCTTCAGCGCGACCGCTCCGGCGCACACCCTGCCCGACGGCGGACCGCCGGGCGCGAACGGCGGAGACTTGCAGGTGTTCCGCGGCCTCACCACGGTGGCGGCGCGCGCCCCGAGCGCTCCGCCCAACCAGAACCCCGCGATCGCGGCGCTGCTGATGGGCGGGGTGGAAATCGCCGCCGACGGAACCACGGCGGCACCCGCTCGGACGACGCAGCGCCTCACTCCCGCGCCCGCGCCGGGCTCGAAGGAGGTTGCCGACGGCGGCGTCGAGGCGCTCGGCTACAGCTTCTTCGCGACGGCTGGATCGATCAGCGCGCTGCGGTCCACCGACACGACCGCCACGGGGCAACCCTCGGACACTTCGATCGACTGGACGACGCCCGACGCTGCGCAGCCCGTCCGCTTGTGGGTGGTCGTCCGCGACGGCCGCGGCGGCGTCGGTTGGATCGAGCGGACGGTGCAGGTCACTCCGCCCGCAGCGCGATGACCGGGTCCACCTGCGCCGCGCGCCGGGCAGGGATCCAGCACGCCACGAGGGCGACGCCGAGCAACAGCGCCACCACCGAGGCGAGCGTCGCCGGATCGTGGGCTCCCACGCCGAAGAGCAGGCCCGCGATGAGGCGCCCCAGGAGCAAGGAACCCGCGGCTCCGAGCAGTACGCCGAGGCCGGCGACGCGCATCCCCTGGCCGACGACGTGGGCGACGACGCGCTCCGCGCGCGCGCCGAGCGCCATCCGGACGCCGATCTCGCGCGTACGCTGCGCGACCGAATACGCGAGGGTGGCGTAGATGCCCAGAACGGCGAGGAGGAGCGCCGCCCCGGAGAAGATCGAGAGGAGCAACATGGAGAGCCGGCGCTGGTTGAGCGTCCTCGAGAGGTGGTCCTCGAGTGTCTGGATGCCGGTGAGCGGCTGCTCGGGGTCCATGGCGGCGATCTCGTTCCGCACCGACGCGAGGAGGGCCCCGAGCGACACCTCGCTGCGCACGACGAGCGTCATGTGCACTGCCGGCGTGGGGGACTGCCCGAGCGGGTAGTAGACCTCGGGCTCCGCTGCCTCGGCGAGGCTGAACTGCCGGGCACTTCCCACGACGCCGACGATCTCGATCCAGTCGGGCCGCGACCCCGGCTCCGGGACGCCGTAGGCGAAGCGCTTTCCCATGGCTTGCTCTCCGGCGAAGAACCGCCGGACGAACGCTTCGTTCACCACGGCAACTTTCGCGGTTCCCGCCGTATCCTGCGCCGTGACGTACCGCCCGCGCAGCAGCGGAATGCCCATCGCCCGGAAGTAGTCGCCGGAGACCACCTGCGCGTCGCTGAGGGTCGCGCCCGGCGTCGGCGGTTGACCCTCGAAGGTGATGTCGCCGCTCATGTTCCCGTCGCCCAGCGGCAGGTTCAGGATCGCGCCCGCCGAGCGGACCCCTGGGAGCTGCGACACGCGCCGCGCGACCTCCGCATGGAATTCCGCCGCGCCCTTCTCGTCGTGCGACAGAGGCACGATGACCGCGCCCCCGGGACGGAACCCGGGGTCGACAGCACGGATTCGTTCGAAGCTGCGGATCAACAGGCCTGCCCCGGTGAGCAGCATCAACGCGAGCGCGATCTCGCCGATCACGAGGACGTCGCGCAGCTTGGACCGCGCGGGGGTAGTCGAAGCCGCTCCGCGCAGGGTCGCGATGGAATCGGTACGGGAGGCGACCAGCGCCGGCAACAGGCCGGCGGCGATCCCGGTCGCCGTCGAGAGACCCAGCGCAAACGCGAGCACCGCCGGGTCGATGGCGACCTCGGACCCTCGCGGCAGCGCCGGCCCCGCGAGCGCCACGAGCGCCTTCAAGCCCCACCAGGACGCCCCTACGACCAACGCGCCGCCGGCGAACGCCAGGACGAGGCTCTCGACGAGGAGCTGCCGCGCGATCCGGACGCGGGATGCGCCGAGCGCCGCGCGCACGGCCAGATCGCGCTCGCCCGCTGCCGCGCGCGCGAGCTGGAGGCCCGCGACGTTGGCGCAGGCGATGAGCAGCACGAACACGACTCCGGCGAAAAGGAGCAGCAACGGCCGCCTCGCCTGGCCGACGATCCTGTCCTGCAACGACCCAACGCGGAACCGGTGGCCCTTGTTGCTGTCGGGATACTCCGCCGCGAGCCGCGAAGAGATGGCATCGAGCTCGGCCTGCGCCTGCTCGAGCGCGACGCCGCGCCGCAGCCGCGCGATGCCGTTCAAGTAGTGCTCGCCGCGCATCGTGACGCCTTGCCGGAATCCGGGCAGGACGGGCAGCTCGCCGAGCCCCGAGACCCACAGCTCGTAACGCGCTGGCACGCTCGCCCCGGACGGGAGCACGCCGATGACCGTCTTGGGATCGCCGTCGAGCGCGATGGTGCGACCGACGACGCGCGGGTCCGCACCGAAGGCGCGCCGCCACAGCCGTTCCGAGAGGACCACCTCACCCGACGACCCCGGCCCGTACAGCCGGCCGACGAGCGGCGACGCCTGCAAGACGCGGAAGAAGTCGGCGTCGGTCTCCGCGCCGAGGACGCGCTCCGGCCGGTCGAGCCTCGTCAACCGGAACGAGATGCCGGCGAAAGAAGAGGCCGATTCGAACGACCGCGCGTCGGACTTGAGGTCGCGGAAGTCGGGCCCCGACATGGACACGCCCGGGATGTCGGGAGGCATGTGCGGCTGCTCTTCCGAGAGATTGACGACGCGTTCGGGCTGCGGGACCGGAAGCGTCCGCAGCAGCACCGCTTGCATGACGCTGAAGATGGCGGTGGTGCAGCCGATGCCGAGCGCGAGCGCCAGGATGGCCGCGGCCGCGTACCCGGGACGGTTCCGCAACCGCCGCAACGCATACGCGAAGTCCTCGAGCATGCCCGAGCGTGGCCCGAAGCCGCGCCGGGTTTCAATCCGGCTCAGGCCTTCTTGCGCGCCCCTTCACGCTGCAGCAGCTCTGCCTTGCGCTCCACCCCCCACCGGTAGCCGCCCAGGTCGCCGTCGGAACGGACGACGCGGTGGCAAGGGATGATCAAGGCGACCCGATTCGAGGCGCAAGCGCGGGCGACGGCGCGCACCGCGCCTGGCTTGCCGATGCTCGCGGCGATCTGCGCGTAAGAGCGCGTCGTGCCGTGCGGGATCGTCTGCAGCGCTCGCCAGACGCGCCACTGGAACGCCGTAGCCGTGACGTCGAGCGGCACCTGCGCGCCCGTGCGGCTGCCCTCGAGCCGCTCCACGACCGCTTCGATCAGGTCGCCGAGCCCGTCCCCGGCGCGCTCCAGCTGCGCGTGCGGGTACTCGCGCCGCAGCGACATCGCCAGCGCGGCGTCGTCGTCTCCGAGCGCCACCGAGCAGACGCCCCGCTCCGTCGCGCCGACGAGCAGCCGGCCCAGCGGCGAGGAGACCGTTGCGTACCGGATGCGCATTCCCTTGCCGCCGCGGCGGTATTCCGACGGCGTCATGCCGAGGCGCTCGCCAGACTTCTCATAGGCGCGGCTGCTCGAGCCGTATCCGGCCTCGTAGATGGCGCTGGTCACGTCGGAGCCCTTCCTCAGGGTGCGCTTGAAGCGTTCCGTGCGCCGCGCGGCCGCGTAAGCCTTGGGCGTGAGCCCGACGATGCGCTGGAACGTGCGCTGCAGATGGAACGGACTCAGCCCCGCCACGCGCCCGAGCTGCTGCAGGGTCACCCGCTCGTCTGCGTGCGCGTCGAGATATCGCCGCGCGCGCTCGACGTTCTCCGAGACGCCGCCGTTTCCGCACCGCAAGCAGGCCCGGTATCCGGCCGCCTCGGCCTCGGACCCGTCAGCGAAGAACGACACGCGATCGCGCCGGGGCCTGCGGGACGGGCACGAAGGACGGCAATAGACACCCGTCGACGACACGGCGTAGACGAATTGCCCGTCGGAAGACGAGTCGCGCCGGAGGACTGCCGTCCAGGCCGTCTCCGCGTCGGGCATCCGTGCTCGGGCCATCTCTGCCGGCATTGTCATTTCCTCCTCCAGGTTCGACAAGATCGAACGTAGCGAGGAGCGCCCCTCTGCGACCATCCGCTTCTTGCGGTCGAATTCGATTCGAAGGCATGCCACAACCGTCCGCGCTTCGAAATGCGTAGCGCCGGCGCATACTGCCGGCGACTAGCCGGTCCGCGCCCGTGAGTCGCGCGCAGCCGGAGCAGCGAAGCGCGCGGGTTCATCGGCAGCCGGCTTTTGCGCGGCAACGATCGCGACGCCGCCGAGAATGAGCGCGAGAGCGGCGACCGAAAGTCCCGTGACGCGCTCCCCAGCGAAGGCCGCGCCGAGCAGGACGGCAACGACGGGGGTCACATACGCGTAGTTCGTCGCCAGCGCCGGCCGCACCCGGGCGAGCAGGAACGTGTACGCGCTGTAGGCCACGATGGAACCGAACACGACCAGATGGACGAAGGCCCCGAGCGGCACCAGGCCAGGAACCGCCGTCATCCGCTCACCACGCGCGAATGCGGCGATCAGCAGGACCGCTCCGCCGGTGAGCATCTCCGTCGCGGCGGCCATCAGGCCCGTCGGGACGGGCAGGTGCCTGCTCCACATCGATCCGAATGCCCAGGTCAGCGCGGAGAAGATCAGGACGACCGCGCCCGCGGGCGACGCGCGCAGCTCGCCGCCGGATTGCAGCATTGCGACGCCGACGAGTCCGATGGCGAGGCCGACCCACTCGCCCTTCGCCGGCCAGCGGCCCCACAGCCCCGCGAAGAGCACCGACCAGAGCGGCACCGAGGCGATGGCGACGGCGGCGACTCCGGACGACACCCATTGCTCCGCGACGACGACGAGCGCATTGCCGCAGACGAGCAGCGTGCCGACGCGCGCCGCGGCCCACCACTGCACGCGCGGGGGACGCGGCTCGCCGCGCAGCCGCAGGAGCAAGTAGAAGATGCCGCCGGCGCAGACGAAGCGCAGCCCCGACATCATCAGGGGCGGAAACCCGGGCAGCGCGAGGCGGATGGCGAGGAACGTCGAGCCCCAGATGAAATAGAGCGCCAGCATCGACGCGACGATGCGGCCGCGATCGGAGCGGGCAGGCTGCGTGGCGACTGCGCTCACGCGCGGTGGGTAACACGCGCGCCGCCAAGGCGCACCCCGGATCTTGCGCTCGAATCGCGCGCGCCGCGGCTGCATCGGAAAGGGTTTGCCGGGCGCTGCCCCGCCGCACACCGCACGGCGTGGGCGCGCCTACTCCTCGATCGACTGCTGCGCGCGCGCCGCCTCGATGAGCAGGTCGACGAGCTTGTCCGCGAGGAGCTTCGACCCTGGGAGCGCCTCGTAGTAGGTCCGGCGGACCGCAGATTCCCGCTTGGGGTCGAGCACCGCGCGGCCGGTCTGACGCTTCGAGTCGCCGATCACGCGCGCCACGTCGAGCCGGCGCTTCACCAATTCGGCCAGGTCGTGGTCGATCGCGTCGACCCACGCGCGGAGCTGCGCGAGCGGCAGGTGCGCGTTGGGCTCGAGCGCGAGGGCGCGCGCCAGCTCGGCGAACCGGGTCGGAACCAGCGCCTGCTCGCTGTCGCACAGGGCGCGCGCCGGATCGTCGTGCACCTCGATGATGAGGCCGTCCGCCCCGGAGGACCAGGCCGCGCGGGCCAGCCCCTCGACCAGGTCGGCGCGGCCGGCGGCGTGCGAGGGATCGGCGATGAGCGGCAGGTGCGTCAGCGGCCGGACCGCGAGCATGCCACCCAGGTCGAGGGTGTTGCGCGTGGAGGTCTCGAACGTCCGGATGCCGCGCTCGCACAGCATCACGCGCGACTCGCCGCTCGCCATGATGTACTCGGCGGCTCCGAGCCATTCGTCGGTGGTCGCGCCCGCGCCGCGCTTGAGCAGCACCGGCCGCCCCGCCCGCCCCACGGCGCGCAGCAGGTCGAAGTTCTGCATGTTGCGCGCGCCGATCTGCAGGACGTGCGCCTTCTCCGCGACCTTGTGCACCTGCTCGACCGCCATCACCTCGGTGACGATGGGCAGGCCGACTTCGCGGCTCGCGGCCTCGAGCCATTCGAGCGCCTCGTATCCGTGCCCCTGGAAGGCGTACGGGTTGGTGCGCGGCTTGAAGACGCCGCCGCGCAGCGCGGTCGCTCCGCAGGCCGCGACCTCCTTGGCGATGCGCATGACCTGCTCGGGCGACTCGACCGAGCACGGACCGGCGATCACCGCGCGCTGCCCGCCGCCGACCTTGAACGGCCCCACTTCGACCACGGTCGACGTCTTGCGCGCGGTCGCGTGCGGCAGCGACTTCACCGCCGGCGCGGTGCCTTCCTTCGGAGAAAGCCGCGCGGCGTGCGGCGCGGGCTGGCCGAGCGAGACGACCTGCACGTCGCGCGCAGGCGCCAGCGCCTGCAGCCGGGCGGCGTCCGCGCCGAGGACCCACATGCGCACCGGGTGCTCCGGCGTTCCCGCGAGCGGCAACAGCGTCGCTCCCGTGAGCACGTCGAGGCGGTTGGTGGCGGTCATCGAGCTGGTCCGCAAGAAGGCGAGGGGCACGCGAGCGCGCGCGTGGTCGGCCGGGCGCAAGTGGACGAAGCGCGTGCCGTTCTGATCGCGGTCCGACATGTCCTCGACCAGCACGTCGAGGCCGGAGATCTCCGCGGCGTGGCGCGAGCACACGGCCGCGTCCGTCGAGGCGTCGCCCGAGATGATCTTCGCGGCGCCGGCGGTGTCGTAGCAGACCACCGGCTCGATCCCCATCGCGGCGAGCCGCTGCGTGCACTGGCGCAGCGCCGCCGGATGGGACCAGGCGCGCTTCACGTCACCGATCGGCGTCCCCTGCTTGGCCGCGAGCGCCAAGCGGACCGGAACGCTCGTCAGGCCAGTCGCGACCAGGTCGAGCCCGCGCAGCACGGCCGCGGCGAGCGGCTCGAGCGCCTCGGTGATGCCGCCGACGATGGCGTTCTCCAGGGGAAAGACGGCTTCGTCGATCGAGCCCTGGCCGAGCGCGTCGAGCACCTTCTCGAAGCTGGCGAACGGCACCGGCACTCCGCCGTGCGCCGCGGCTGCCACTTCTCCGAAAGCGCCGGGCTCGCCCTGGTAGCCCACCTTCAGCTCGGCGGGCGCGTCGGCTTCCGCTGTCTTGGGTTCCCGGTCCGCAATCTCGCGCAGCACGTCTGGCTCCTCGAAAAGGCCCACACTACCCCAACAGCGCGCAGGAGGCGCGTCCTTCCCCACCTGCGGCGAAAGCGACGGGCGTCGGTTCGGGATGATAGGCTTCGGAGAGCATGCCCAAGGTGCCGCCCGACGACATGCCGCTCGCAGCGCCGCCATGGCAGACGGGCCTCTCGGCGGACCCGATGCTGGGCGTGTTCCGCAGGCACTTCGCCGCGCTGCGGGAGGCGCACGCGGCGAAGGACGAGGAAGGCGTGCTGGTCGCGGCGGTCGACCGCAGCGGCCTGTTCGACGCGCATGCGCACCTGCGACTACCCAAGAGCGGGATTGCCCACCTGATCGTCGGGCGCCACGAGCGGTGCGACTTCGTCCTCTCCCGCGACCCGGACGTCTCCCTGCGCCACCTGCTGGTGCGCGCCACGCGCGGGCCGGGAGGTCAGATCCAGCTGCGCGCCATCGACCTCCGCAGCCGCGTCGGGCTGCTCAGCGAGGACGGGCGCCGCTGCGAAGCGATCGCCTCGCGCGGTCCGCTCTTCTTGCAGGTGGCGAGCTACGTCGTGTTCCTGCTGCCGACCGGGCCGGCGGTACGGCCCTGGGCCCGCGACGCCGACGACACCTGGCGCGCCTTCTCTCCGCGAAGCCAGGAGATCCTGCCGCCTCCCCAGCCGCTCAAGTCCCGCGCCGCGCCCGCGGCGGACGCCGTGCGCCTCGCGACCATCACGCTGACCTCGAGCTCGCCGCAGGCAGGAGATCTCACGTCGACCCATGCGGTGTGGAGCGATCAGCTCGAGCGCGGCATCCTGGTGGGCCGCGACGACCGCTGCAGCCACGGCGGCGTCGACGAGGGCAATCTCTCGCGCGTGCACCTCGTGCTGCTCAGCGTCGACGACGAAGTCTGGGCCATCGACACCGCCTCGACCAACGGAACGCGCGTGCAAGACGGACCTCAGTTCCGCCAGCTGCTGCTCACCGGCGACACGGAGCTGGTCCTCGCCGACGCCCTGGCGCTGCGCTGGACGCCGTCGATCCTGTCCGTGCGCGCGTAGTTCGACCCACCCGCGCTTACAAAGTCTTAGGTAATCGGTGGACTACCCATCGATAACCACGGGTGCCCCCGTACCAAATCGTTGACAGTCGTCTCATAGGGATCGCAAGTTTCAAGGGAGACTGGATCGGGGGTGTGCGATCAAGACGCCCAGGTTCCTCGCAGCGCTCGCCTCCCGCGCTCCTTCGCGGGGGCTGCGCAAGCGCATGCTCGCCACCAGGAAGTGGCTCTGGATCGGGCCCGCGGCGGCGCTCGCGGCGCTCGTCGCT
>Ga0114129_10000588_pt1 | contig 44911 bp, 27 predicted proteins | sample RhiMetdeltSRZDD1_FD_80071 | JGI IMG/M metagenome (GOLD analysis project Ga0114129, IMG submission 80071) | Populus rhizosphere microbial communities from Tennessee, USA - Rhizosphere MetaG P. deltoides SRZDD1 (version 2) (version 2) | ecosystem: Host-associated > Plants > Roots > Rhizosphere >...
CAGCGCTTTGCGGCGCGCCTCCGCGCGGCGGGCAAACCCAAGATGGTGATCGTCGCCGCCGTCATGCGCAAGCTCATGCATCAAATCTTCGGCGTCTTGCGATCACGCCGTCGCTTCGATCCCTCCTGTGCTTGACAGCACGACACGGTATCTTCGTGGTGAACGCTCTTGGCGTTAGATGGCGCCACGCGCGCTTTGTGCTTTACTTTTTGCGAGTCTTGTAGACAATAAGAAGTCCCGCCTGGCAAGTTCGCCCGGGACATTTTTCAATCTGTCAAATGCATCTCTTTCTTAGGAAGGAAGCTCCCGCTATGGCTTCGTCAGCGCTGCAAGACGCGACCAAGGACATCATCGAATGGGGAAAAGCCGCTGGGAAAACGCCGTCCACGCGGCCCAAAGCGACCGACATCTTCGGCTCGCTCACCTTCAACGACGAGGTCCAGCGACGCCGTCTGCCGCGTGACGTCTACAAGGCGCTGCGCCGGACGATGACGCATGGCGAGCCGCTCGATGCGTCGGCCGCCGACATCATCGCGTCGGCGATGAAGGACTGGGCGTTCGAGCACGGCGCGACCCACTACACGCACTGGTTCCAGCCGATGACCGGCATCACCGCCGAAAAACACGACTCGTTCATCGTGCCGTCGTCGGACGGCGGGCGCGCCGTGGCCGAATTCAGCGGCAAGGAGCTGATCAAAGGCGAGCCGGACGCGTCGAGCTTCCCGTCGGGCGGCATGCGATCCACCTTCGAGGCGCGCGGCTACACGGCGTGGGATCCGACGAGTCCGCCGTGGCTCCTGACGTCGCAGAACGGCACCACGCTCGTCATTCCGACCGCGTTCGTGAGCTGGACCGGCGACTCGCTCGACAAGAAAACGCCGCTCTTGCGCTCGATCGAAGCGTTGTCGAAGCAGGCGATCCGCATCCTGCGGCTGTTCGGCTCGCGCGCCGAGCGCGTCGGCACGACGTGCGGACCGGAACAGGAGTACTTCCTCATCGACCGGAACTTCTACTTCGCGCGTCCGGATCTCATCAACGCCGGCCGGACCCTCTTCGGCGCCAAGCCGCCGAAGGGGCAGGAGCTCGAAGATCAGTACTTCGGCTCGATCCCGGAACGCGTGCTGGCGTTCATGCACGACGTCGAGAACGAGCTGTACAAGGTCGGCGTGCCGGTGAAGACCCGTCACAACGAAGTCGCGCCGAGCCAGTACGAGCTCGCCCCGATCTTCGAGAACGCGAACGTCGCCACGGACCACCAGATGATGACGATGGAGGCGATGAAGCGAATCGCGCCGAAGTACGGTCTGACGTGTCTGCTCCATGAGAAGCCGTTCGCCGGCGTCAACGGCAGCGGCAAGCACCTCAACTGGAGCATGAGCGACGATCTCGGCAACAACCTCTTCAGCCCGGGCGACACCCCGCACGAGAACATCCAGTTCCTCGTCTTCTGCACGGCGATGCTGCGCGCCGTGAACAAGTGGCAGGGGCTGCTCCGCATGTCGATCGCCAGCGCCGGCAATGATCACCGGCTCGGCGCCAACGAGGCGCCGCCGGCAATCATCTCCGTCTTCCTCGGCGACATGCTCACCGACATCTTCGAGCAGATCGAGAAGGGCGGTGCGAAGCGGACGAAGAGCGGCGGCATCCTCGACACCGGCGTCTCCGTGCTGCCGAAGCTGCCGCGCGACGCCGGCGACCGCAACCGCACGAGCCCGTTTGCCTTCACCGGCAATAAGTTCGAGTTCCGCGCGGTCTCGGCCAACCAGAGCATCGCGTTCCCGAACATCGCGCTGAACGTCGCGATGACCGAAGCGCTCGACTACGTCGCGACCGAGCTCGAGAAGGCCGTGAAGTCGAAGAAGTCGCTCGACCAGGCCGTGAAAGAGCTGCTGCCGAAGATGATCAAGGACAACAAGCGGATCATCTTCAACGGCAACAACTACGCAGAGGCGTGGCGCAAGGACGCCGCCAAGCGCGGCCTCCTGAACCACACGAACACGGTGGGCGCGCTGCCCGAGCTCGTCAAGCCCGACGTCGTCAAGATCTTCGAGAAATACAAGGTCCTGAATTCGCGCGAGCTGCACGCCCGGTACGACGTCGCCGTCGAGACCTACGTCAAGACCGTCAACGTCGAGGCGCAGTTGATGGTCCTGATGGCGAACCGGTACATCCTGCCGGCCGGGCTGAAGTACCAGAAGGACGTCGCCGAATCGGTCGCCGCCGTCCGCGATGCGGGCGGATCGACGAAGGAAGCGAAGCGCATGCTCGACCGCGTGTCGGGTCTCGTGGACGAGCTGAGACAGCGCACGGATCGGCTCGCGAATGCACTCGACGAGCACGTCTCGTCGGCCGAGAAACACGCCAAGTACATGCGCGACACGGTGGTGCCCGCGATGACCGCACTGCGCGACACCGGCGACCAGATCGAGCTCGTCGTGCCGCACGAACTCTGGCCGCTGCCGACGTACCGCGAAATGCTCTTTATTAAGTGACGAGAAGTACGGCAGATAAGAGCTGAGAAGTACTTCTCGAAACGCCGAAGTACGGTACCGGACGACGCTCTGCCCGGCGGGCGGACTGGGCCTGTGGCAGCAGGCCCGAGTAGCAGGCTGGCTGCAAACGCCGCGCGTGGAGCTGTCGTCCGGCTGAAAGCTTAGACACCAACCACGTACGAACGGTTCAGAGGTCTTGTACTTCTGAAGAACTCCGTACTTTTCTGGTCTATCTCTTGTACTTCTCTGTTTAGTCCCCGTACTTCCCAGCTCTTCTCAGCGTACTTCTCGGCTCTTTGCAGCGTACTTCCCGCTCTTACTCCGTTCTTAGTCCCTCCACCGGATCGACTCTCATCGCTCTGATCGCGGGTGGCAGGCAGGCCAGGACCGAAGCGGTGAGGAGGAGTCCTGCGGCGAGCGCCGTCGACGGGAGGTCGCCCGGGGAAATGCCGAACAGCACTCGCGCCAGCGCGCTGTCGGCCAGGCGTACCAGTCCCCAGCCCACGACCAATCCAAGACAGATCAGAACCGCGCCCTGGCGGATCACGACCACCCCGACCGATCGCGGGCGCGCGCCAAGGGTCAGCCGAATCGCGAGCTCGCGGCGGCGGAGCGCCACCGACCAGGAGAAGAGCCCGTAGACGCCCAGCGCCGCGAGGATCGCCGCGAGCACCGCGAAGAACACCAGGAGCGTCATCAAGAGACGTGGCTCGGCGGCGATGGTGCGAAACCGGGATTCGAGCGTCGCGGTGTCGCCGAGGGGAATGCCGGGCGCGGCCTGGCGCAATCCCGCCTGCATGGCCGCGACCGAGCCCGGCAGGTCCGGGCCCAGGACGGTCAGGAACATCGCGCGGAACGGGAACTGCCGGGCCGAGAAATAGAACGCGGGCTCGACGGTCTGGGCGACCGGCACATTTCTCACGTCGGCCACCACGCCGACGATCTCATAGCGCATCGGCCTCGGCTGCGCAGACGGCGTGCCGGGCGGCGGAGACGGCGGAAGTGGATTGACGAGATTCCACCCGAGCGGTCCGATCGCGCGCACGGTGCTGACGAGATACCGGCCGACGATCGGGCCTGGATATCTCCGCGCAAACGTCTCGTTGACGATCACGACCGGCGTCGAGGTGGCCGTGTCGTGCGACGAGAAGAAGCGGCCGGCCAGCCGCGTCGCGCCGATCGCCTCGAAGTAGCCCTCGCTGACGCTCTGGCTCTGTGCCTGAATCTGCTCGCCGGGCCGGGGAGTTTCGCCTTCAATCGTGTACGCCGTCCGCCAGGCGGCCTCGAACGGCAGGAAGTTCGACGCCCCCGCCGCCCGGATGCCCGGGCGCGCGCGAACCGCGTCGAGAATCGCGGCGTGGACGTTCGCCACGGCGTTCCAGTCCGCATAGGTCTGGCCGGAAAGCTGGATTCGGGTCGTCACCGCCTCCGGCGTCGTCACGCCGGTCGGCACCCGGGTCATCTGGCCGACGGTGCGGACCAGCAATCCTGAACTGATCAGGAGCGCGCAGGCGAACGCGACTTCGCCGACGACCAGACCCTGATACAGCGTCCGGCTCACGCGTGACGCACCGCGCTCGGAGACCTTGAGGTCGGCTGACAGTCGGCGCCGAATCAGCACGAGGGCAGGCACCAGACCGAAGAGCAGCGTGGTGAAGGTCGCGATCGTGACCGCGAATCCGAGTACGCGCAGATTGACGGCAGCTTCTTCGAGCCTCGGGATTGACACGGGCGACGCCCCGACGATCACGGGAATGGCGATGGCGGTCGCGATGACGCCGACGAGCGCGCCGGCGAGGGACAGCACGGTAGCCTCCGCCAGCAATTGCACGATGAGGTGACGGGGCGCGGCGCCAAGCGCGGTCCGGACCGCGACCTCGCGCTCGCGCGACAGCGCGCGCGTGAGCAGGAGCGATGCGACGTTGAGGCACCCAATCACCATCAGCAGTCCCACCGCGCCGAAGAGCACGAGGAGCGCCGGCCGGTAGTAGCCAAGCTGCTCTTCGACGAGCGGGATGAGATGCATGCTCCACCCGCTGTTGCTCGCGGCAAACTGCTTCGCGAGCTGATCGCCCAGTGTCTTTACCTGCACCCGGGCCTGCGAGATGTCGACGCCCGGCTTCAGCCGCGCAATGGCCTCGAGGAAGTGGGCCTGCCGGCTGTGCTGATGAAAGTCCCACTGCAGCCGCTGCCACACGTCGACGTCGTCCGGGAAATGAAAACGCGGCGGCATGACGCCGACGATCGTGTACGGCACACCGCTCAGGTTGAGCTGACGGCCGATGAGCCCCGGATCAGCCTGATAACGCTCGCGCCAGAGCCGATCGCTGATGACGGCAATCCGGTTGCGATCGAAGAACGGCCCGCCTGCCGGAAACCCGGGTCCGACCTGCGGCGACACGCCAAGCACCGAGAACAGGTTCGCGCTCGTTTCGATGGCCCGAACGCGCACCGGATCCAATCCCGGGTCGGTGAGATTGATGTCCGGCCGCCACCAGCCCGCCGCGTCTGCGAACGTGTCGAGCTCGCGATAGTCCATGAACGTGACCGGTGAGATGGGCTCGTGCGTGAGTCCTCGTCCGGGGTTCGTGTCCCAGAACGTCACCAGTTGGTCGGGCGCTGCGTAGGGCAGCGGCCGCAGCAGCACGGCGTCGACAACGGTGTAGACCGTGACGCTGGCGCCGGTTGCCAATCCCAGGACGAGCACCGTGACGACGGCGAACGCCTTGTGACGGGTGAACTGCCGGAATGCGAGGCGGAGGGCGTGTCGCATGGAAAGACTCCGAAGCGGTGAGGTCGCGTGCAGCCCGGTCGCGGGTGCGGGATGCTTCGCTCGCCGGCGGGGGCCGACGAGCGCATCGAGCGGAGATTCGTGCAGCAGCGCCAGCGCGCGCCGGACGGCGTCCTCCTCGCTCGCGCCCTGACCGCGCGCCGCCTGATAGAGGTCCTCGAGATGCGCCGACAACTCGTCGACGACATGCAGGGGAAGATGCGCCGCGCCGGTCGTCTCGGCGTACCGGCTCACGATCTCCGGCCAGTGCGGTCGGCCCATCGGCGATCAGGCGTACGGCACGCCGGCGACCTTGCCGAGCGCGGCGACGAAGCGGGCCCAGTCTTCCCGCTGTGCGGCCAGCACCCGGCGTCCGGCTTCGGTGATGCGGTAATGACAGCGCCGGCGCTGGCCGGCCTTTTCGATCCAGCGGCCGCGGATCCACCCGCGATCCTCGAGCCGGTACAGCGTCGCGTAGAGCGACGCCAGCGTGAACCGCAGCGTGCCGCCCGATCGTTCGTCGATCTGCCGTCCGATCTCGTAGCCGTGCAGGCTGCGCTCTTCGACGAGCGCGAGGATCAGGATCTCGGCGCTGCCTTTCTTGGCCTCGTCGATCGATCGCCGCTTGAACATGAAGGACGACTATATGATGGACAACTGAATATCGTCAATGGAGGCGCGGAGCCTTGGAGGCGGAGCGGCGCGGAGGCCGAACTGGGGCCGGTCCGATTCCTATCGCAAGGGGAAAGGCGCGTGTTCTATTGTCTGTCCCTCGGCTCGATCTGCTCGAGCCGGCAATAGTGACCGTCTCCACGATGAGCCCCAGGAAATCGAAGCGATCGCGGTCAGGAGAGCCGGCTCAGCCAATCCCACTGGCCACCCCGCCCAAAGCCTCGACGAACCTCTGGCTGTTGTTTGCCGGCCTCGTGCTTCTCACGCTCGCGGTCTACTACCCGGTCTGGCACGGCGGAATGCTGTGGGACGACGATGCGCACATGACCCGTGCCGATCTGCGATCGATCGGCGGGCTGTGGCGGATCTGGTTCGATGTCGGCGCCACCCAGCAGTACTACCCCGCGGTGCATTCGGCGTTCTGGCTCTTCTCTCAGCTGTGGGGAGAGAACACTCTCGGCTATCACCTCGTCAACATCGTCCTGCACGCCTCGTCGGCGTTTCTCGTGGCGCTGATCCTGCGGCGGCTGGCGATTCCCGGCGGCGTGCTGGCGGCGCTCATCTTCGCGGTCCATCCGGTCCATGTCGAGTCGGTCGCCTGGATTACGGAGCTCAAGAACACGCTGTCGGGCGTGTGCTATCTGGCTGCGGCGCTGCTGTACCTTCGCTACGACGAGAGTCGCGATCGCCGGTGGTACGCGGCTGCCGCCGGACTCTTCGTGTTCGCGCTGCTCAGCAAAACGGTGACGGCGACGCTGCCGGCGGCTCTGCTGGTGATCTTCTGGTGGAAGCGCGGGCGGATCGGGTGGCGCGAGGATGTGGTCCCGTTGTTGCCGTTCTTCGCCGTCGGCATCGCCGGCGGGCTCTTGACCGCCTGGGTCGAGCGCGCCCAGATCGGCGCCGAGGGTCCGGCGTTTCAATTCACGTTCATCGAACGCTGCCTGATTGCCGGGAGGGCGTTCTGGTTCTATCTCGGCAAACTCGTCTGGCCGGCGAATCTCATCTTCATCTATCCGCGCTGGCAGGTGAGCCAGCAGGTCGCGTGGCAGTACGCCTATCCGCTCGCGCTCGCCGTGCTCCTCGCTGGCCTGTGGTGGTATCGAACGCGATCGCGTGCGCCGCTCGCGGCCGGGCTCTTCTTCATCGGCACGCTGTTCCCGGCGCTCGGTTTCTTCAACGTGTATCCGTTCATCTATTCGTTCGTGGCCGATCACTTTCAGTACCTGGCCAGCCTCGGGATCATCGTGTTGGTCTCTGCTGCGGTCGCGATGCTGTCGGCGCCGTGGCGGACCGCCGCGTCAGCGGCCGTGGTCGTGGCGCTCGCGTTTCTTGCGACGAACCAGACGCGTCAGTATGTGGACGCCGAGACGTTGTACCGGACCACGCTCGCCGCGAATCCCGAGTGCTGGATGGCCTATCTCAATCTGGGGAAACTGCGACAGGAGCAGGCCCGCGCCCAGGGCGATGACCCCCGGCTGCTCGACGAGGCGGCGACGTTGTACCGGCAGGCACTGCAGACTGAGCCCAGCATCTCGCAGGCGCATAACAACCTCGGGGCCATCTTGCTGAGCCTCGGCCGGCTGGATGAAGCGCAGACGGAGTTTCAGGAAGCGTTGAGGCGACGGCCGGGCGATCCCGAGGTGCAGTTCAACCTCGGTCTGGTCCTGGAGAAGCTCGGGCGTTCGGAGGAGGCGGTGGCGGCAATCAACGCCGCGCTCGCCGCCAAGCCCAATCAGCGTGGCGCGCATGCGGCTCTTGGCCACGCGCTGCAGTCGCTCGGCCGCATCGATGAGGCCATTGCCGAGTACAACGAGGCGCTGCGCCTCGAGCCGCGCGATGCGGAGACGCACAACAACCTGGGCAGCGCCCTCGGCAAACGCGGCCGCATGGATGATGCAATGGCTCAATATCTGGCCGCACTCGAGATCAATCCGCGGTCGGCGCGAGCCAGCACGAATCTCGGGCTGGCGCTCCTGCGGATGGGCCGCGTGGACGAAGCCTTGAAGCGCCTGAGCGACGCGGTGAGTTTCGATCCGAGCTTCGTAACCGCGCACTACACCCTGGCTGAGGCCCTGACGCAGGCCGGACGGACGCAGGAGGCCGTCAGAGAATTTGCGGCGGCCGTCAAGCTTCAGCCGGACGATCCCGAGCTGCGCAACGAGCTCGGCGTCGCGCTGGCGGTGGTCCGACGGTTCCCGGAAGCCATTGCGGAGTTTCGCGAAGCGCTCCGGCTGAAGCCTGACTACGAGGAAGCAAAAGCCAACCTGGCGCGAGCGCTGCGAGAAAAATGACCACGAACGAGCGGCAGCGAGTGAGGTTCAGTTCAATCCCGCCACTCGACGCCGCAGGTTCTTCACGTGCTCCCAGATCTGCTCGCGCTCCTCGCGATCCGCGTTCTCCGTCCAGTGGTTCAGACGCAGGTAATCCTCGAGGTCGCGCAGCGCGGCGGGGAAATCGTCGAGGTGATAGGCGAGCAGCCCCCGATCGCGCAGCTCGGAGAGAAGATTCGGCTCGGTGACGAGTAGCAGCTCCGTCGTCCAGCGCGCCTGTGGAAAGGATCGCCATTCGACGTACGTGCGCTTCAGGTTGTTGAGCATCCGCGCGAGAAACTGCCTGGACGTGCACGGCTGCAACATGCCGTGGTCGAAGTCCACCGTGTCGCCGACGTGTTTCGCCAGCAGCGCGCGGCAGGCTTCGTCGTCCAGTTCGGCGCCGCCGTCGAACGGATCGAGAATCGGCGCGCCCGCCTCGGGGCCCATCCGCACGAGAAAGTGACCCGGGAAGGCGACGCCCAGCGCGTCGAGGCCGGCGCGTCTCGCGACTTCCATGTAGACGAGCGACAGCGAGATCGGAATGCCGAGCCGGCGCTCGAGCACCAGATTGAGCAGACTGTTGCGAAAGTCGTCGTAGTGCGCGTGGTTGCCCGCGAACCGCTCCTCGCCGTAGAGCAGCGTGTTGAGCGCGGCCACGCGCGTCCGGATCGACGCGCCCGACAGCGGCGCCAGCCGCGCGCGCGCCCGGTCGCCCAGCCGCTCGAGCTCGTCGAGCGACGGCGCCGGCTGGAGATCCGGGTACTCGAGCTTGGCAATCACGAGCGCTGAACGCGCCAGATCGATTGGCTCACGCGCGACTTGCGCATGCAGCTCAGAGAGGAGTGTCGCCGGCGCCCGCATCCTGGTCCGTCAGTGAGCAGCCAAACGCTCGCCAGCCTTGATCGCGACCGTCAACCGGTTCTCGCGTGGCGGAACGGGGCAGACGTACGAGATGTCGTAGACGCAGTACGGGTGGTACGCGCGATTGAAATCGAGATCGTAGAGGCCTGTCGGCGTGCGGTCGAGCTCGAGATAGCGTCCGCCCTTGTAGGTTTCTTCGCCGTTGGTCAGGTCGCCGAACGGCACGAACAGCCGGCGCATGTCCGGCGCCTCGGCCTCGACGAATGCCGTGAGCTGGTACGAGGCGCCTCCGACGGTGAAGCCGAGCGCGCCGACTTTCCGCATACGCCGGAGTTCCGTCGACGACGTCTGCAGCTCGATGACGACGCTGCGCGCGCCCGGATCCGGCGTCAGGATCGCCGGCACGTGATACGCGGGATCGATCGGAAAGTACGCAAGCCCCTGAAACTTCGCGCGCGTCGCGGCCGGGATCGGCGAATCGCTCCCGGTCCGGAAGGCGGCGTCCTTCTCCGATCGGAACGCTTCGACCTGCTGGACGTACGGTCGGTCGTCGGCGGGCGGCGGGGCGGGCCCGGACGTGCACGCGCTCATCAGGAGGACGGCCGCCGGCAGCAAGCGTGGCCGGCTCATTCGAAGACGTACCCCTTTCGTTGCGCGGCGGCGTCGGCAATGCGGCGAGACGGGACGATCGTGTTCATGGGCGCCGGTTTCAGGATGCGCCGGAGGCCGGCGAGGCTGGTCCGCAAGGCGTCGCCGGTGAGCATCGCGGCAAACAGCGCCCGCGCCCGCATCTCCACGCGGACGGCCGCCTCGTGCGTGAACACGGTCGCGGCATCCGCCTGCAGGCCGGCCGAGGCGTGGCCGATCGAAGCCGCATGCGCCGCGCGAAGCGTCGCGCTGTCGGCGCCGAACGTGTCCATCACGATATCCGAGACGAGCATCAGCGCTTCCTGCTCCTGCTGAAGCGCGTCACCGTAGGTCAACGCCGTCAGTCCGAGCGACACAACCGCGACCTTGCGCATCGCGGCGACCGTGCGCCGCGCCTCGCCCAGCGGATCCGTCGTCTCCGACAGCTGCGGGGGACTGACCGACACGAGCTCGTTCTGCACGTCTTTGGCGGCCTGCATCACCGGCAGACCGCTCTTCATCGCGCGCTTGAGCAGCATCGTCGGCACGAGCAGACGGTTGATCTCGTTCGTGCCCTCGAAGATGCGATTGACCCGCGCGTCGCGGTATCGCCGCTCCGCGGGGTAGTCCTTGACGAAGCCGTTGCCGCCGTGGATCTGCACCTCTTCGTCGATCACGAAGTCGATCATTTCCGTGCCGGCAATCTTGAGCAGCGAGGATTCGATCGCGTATTCCTCCAGCGCCTTGGCAATTGCTGAGGGCTCGTCCGCGCCGCCGATGGCGGCGTCGATCAGACCCGCCGTGCGATACAGCATGCTTTCGACGACGAACTCACGAATCGTCATCGCCGCCAGCTTGTGGCGAATGGCGCCGAATGACGCAATCGGCTGGCCGAACTGCCGCCGCGTCAGCGCATACGCGACCGACTCCTTGATCGCCGCCTTGGCACCGCCGCTGCACATCGCGGCGAGCTTGAAGCGGCCGTAGTTCAGGACGTTGAACGCGATCTTGTGGCCTTTGCCGATTTCGCCGAGGAGATTGTCGGCCGGCACGCGCGCGTCCTGCAGGATGAGCGGCACGGTGGAGGAGCCGTGCAGACCCATCTTGTGCTCTTCCTTGCCGGTGCCGACGCCCGGGAACGATCGTTCGACGATGAATCCGGAGAAATGCTCGCCGTCGACCTTCGCGAAGACGATGAAGATGTCGGCGAACCCGCCGTTGGTAATCCACATCTTCTCGCCGTTCAGCACCCACGACCCGTCCGCCTGCTTGACCGCACGCGCCCGGACGCTGAGCGCATCCGAACCCGAACCGGATTCGCTCATGCAGTACGCGCCGACGATCTCGCCGCTGATGATTCTCGGCAGATACGCACGCTGCTGCTCGGGCGTGCCGAAACATAGGATGGGAATGATGGCGAGACCTGTCTGCGCGCCGAACGCGGTCGCAAACGACGCCGACGCGCCGATCGATTCGCCGACGACAATCGACGCGGCCTTGTCGAGCCCGACGCCGCCGACGCTTTCCGGCACATCAGTCCCGATGAGACCGAGCTCGCCGGCCCGAAGCAGCAGCTTCCGCGCGACGGACCAGTTCTTCTGCTCTAACTCTCCAAGTGCCGGCAGGACCTCCTGCTGGACGAACTCCGCCGCCGTCCGGCCGACGAGGCGATGTTCCTCGTCAAGTTTCTCCGGCGTCAGGCACGCGTCCGGAGACGACTCGCCGACGAGCCATTCACCGCCGCGATGAAGGGTTAAGGGCATGTCTGAACCTCGGAACTTCGGAACCTGCTATGGCTTTTCAAAGATTGCCGCCGCCCCCATTCCGCCTCCGATACAGAGCGTCACCATCCCCAGCCTGGCCTGGCGGCGACGCATCTCATATAGAAGTGTCGTCGTGAGACGGGCGCCCGTGCAGCCCAGGGGATGGCCGAGGGCGATCGCGCCGCCATTGACGTTCAGGCGCTCCGGATCGAGGGGCAGCTCTTTCAGGCACGCCAGGACCTGGGCCGCAAAGGCTTCGTTCAGCTCGATCAGGTCCACCTGGCCGAGGGTGAGCCCGGTGCGATCGAGCACCTTGCGAATCGCCGGCACCGGTCCGAGCCCGAACAATTCGGGCTTCACGCCGGCCGTGGCATAGCCGCGAAACCGTGCAAGCGGCTCGAGGCCGCGGGCGCGGGCACGCTCCTCGGACATCACCAGCACGGCGGCGGCGCCGTCGCTCGTCTGCGAGGAATTGCCGGCCGTGACCGATCCCGTGGCGTGAAAAACCGGTCGCAGCTTGGCAAGCGCCGCTGCCGATGTATCCCGCCGCGGGCCCTCGTCGCGATCGAAGACCGTCGACCCTGTCGTTGGCCGGCCGTTCGTCGAGGGCTCGACGGTCTGGACGGTGACAGGAATCAGTTCATCCGCGAACCGGCCGGCGTCGATCGCGGCGATCGCCCGCTGGTGGCTCAGCAGCGCGAAGGTATCCTGAGCGTCGCGCGAGATGCCGCTTTCGCGCGCATGGTTTTCGGCGACGAGACCGGTGCTGAGGTACGTATCGGGATACTCTTCGACGAGGTGCGGGTTCGGCGAAATCTTGTGTCCGCCCATCGGCACGAGACTCATCGATTCCGTGCCGCCTGCGAGGACGACGTCGGCGGCGCCGGCCGCGATGCGGTCGGCCGCGATCGCGATCGCCTCGAGCCCCGACGCACAGAACCGGTTCACCGTCGCCGCGGAAGCCGTCACCGGAAGCCCCGCGCGCAGGCTCGCGATGCGCGCGACATTCAGCCCCTGTTCGGCCTCCGGCATCGCGCATCCCAGCACCACGTCATCGATTTCGTCAGGCGCGACGCCTGGCGCGCGTACCAGCGCTTCGCGCAGCACGATCGCCGCGAGCTCATCGGGACGCGTCGTCCGCAGCGCGCCGTTGGGTGCCTTGCCGACGGGTGTCCGGACGGCGCTAACGATGACTGGTGTGGTCATGAGAAAACCTGTAGTGGGGCAATGAGGCAATGAGGCAATGAGGCAATAACGAATTTCATTGCCCCATTGCCCCATTGCCCCATTGCCCCATTGCCCCATTGCCCCATTACTCAAAGTCTCCCAGCAGATCGGCGAGCGCTTCGCCGACTTCTTCCGTCTTGCCCTCGAACAGGTGACTGGCGCCATCGATCACCACCAGCTCCTTCGGTTCCTTGAGCTTCGCATAGAACGCCCACATGGCTTTGAGCGGAGAGAGCTCGTCGAGCTCTCCGTGAACGAAAAACTTGGGTTTGGTGCTTTCGAGCGTGGCGGCAAACGAGTATTTGTCGCGATTGACGGGCGGAGCGACGCCGATGAGGACGGAGACCCTCGGATCGGCGGCGCCGGTTTCGAGAGCTGCCCAGGCGCCAAAGGAGAAGCCCGCCGCCCAAAGCGCAGCGCCGGGATGCCTCGTGGTGATCCAATCGAGCGCCGCCTGATAGTCGTCCAGCTCGCCACGGCCGCTGTCGAACTGACCCTCGCTCGATCCGACCCCGCGGAAGTTGAACCGCAAAACCGCGCAGCCGATGCGCGCCAGTCCTTTCGCGCCCTGGAAGACCGCCTTCGTGTGCATCGTGCCGCGCTGCGTCGGGTCGGGATGCCCGAAGACGACGGCGGCTCGCGGCGCGCCCGCCGGCTCGTCGAGGAGGGCTTCGAGCCGTCCGGCCGGCCCTGGAATCTCAAGATGCATGAGCGGATGCGGCGCTGGCCGGCGTCCCGAGAAACCGATCGATCAGCGCGGTGAGCTCGTGTGGTCTGGAGACCCAGCCGATATGGCCGGTGTTCGCCAGCACCTCGTGGCGGGTCGTTTGGAGCAGTTTCCGGTACTCGAGTGTGCTGTGGACCGGCACGACGCGATCGAGCGCTGGCTCGCCGGTCACCAGCAGCGCCGGGGATGTCACCCGTGCGCAGTCGCCGGCGATATCTGCGCGCATCCACGCGTCGACCCAGTGCGCCATCTGCGTCGGCGAGAGCGGATGGCGGACGGCGCGTCGCGCGTACTCCAGCGCCAGTTGCATCCGCGACGTCCAACTGCGGCGCGCCGCGAGAATCTCAGGCACCACGCGGTAGCAGGCGCGCACCGTGAAGAGCGGCAGAGCGGCGCGCGGATACTTCGCGCATGCCGCCGACAAGCGATCAAGGGTGAATTGCGGCGATGGCGTGCTGACGAGCACGAGCGCTTGCACGCGATCGGGCCACCGCGCGGCGTACCGTACGGCGATCAGCCCGCCGTAGGACACGCCCATGAGCGTGACACGCGGCACGCCGGCGCGATCGACCAATTCATCGACGATCCGAAGCCACGCCTCGAAGGGATCGCCGCCATTGATGTCGTTGAGCGAAAACCCCAGCACGCGATGCCGCTGCGCCAGCGCGTCGATCGTGGGTTCCAGCCACTCGAGGCGTCCCTGCAGTCCGGGGATAAGGACAATTGGAGTGCCGCTGCCTCTGTCGATCACTGCGGCACCTCGTCAAGGGCAAAGGGCAGAGGGCAGAGGGCAAAGGAAAGGGCAGAGGGTAAAAGGAAAAGAAGGATGGCGAGCGTCAGCTCGTTCCAGACCTTTGCCCTTTGCCCTTTGCCCTCTGCCCTTGCCATCGCGCCCATCGTCAGTTCCTAAGCGTCTTCCCCGTCTTCAGTGTGTACCCGATTCTCTCCAATGTCTTCCGCTCGCCGCACAGGCTCAGAAACGCCTCGCGTTCCAGATCGAGCAAATGCTGTTCCGTTACGGTCGTGCGATGCGGCAAGCCTCCGCCTGAAAGGATCCAGGCAAGCTTCCGGCCAATGACCGCATCGTGGTCGCTGATGCGGCCGGCGCGGTGGGCCAGGTGCACGCCAAGCGAGAGCACGGCCATGAGATCGGGTCCCAGGACGGGCACCGCCGAACGCGGTTGCGGCGCCTGGTAGCCCTCTTCCACGCGGCGCAGCGCGGTCGTCCTGGCGTCGGCCATCACGCGCTCACGATTCATCGTCACGCCATCGACGTCGCGCAGGTATCCCAGACGACGGGCGTCGGCGCCGCTCGACGAGACACGCGCGAACGCCATCGTCGTGAACGCAGACTGCACGTGAGGCCTGATGTCACCTGATCCGGCATGGTCGATGGCCCGGAGCAGCATCTCCTTCGAACCGCCGCCCGCGGGGATGAGACCGACGCCGACCTCGACGAGACCGATGTACGACTCGGCCGCAGCCTGCACGCGATCCGTGTGCAGACAAACCTCGCAGCCGCCTCCAAGCGCCAGGCCGGCGGGCGCGGCGACGACGGGCACGGGAGACGTTTTCAGCGCCATCGTCGCCGACTGAAACGATCGCACCATCAAGTCGATCTCGTCCCAATTGCCTTCCTGCGCTTCGAGGAGCAGCAGCATCAGGTTGGCGCCAGCGGAAAAATGCACCGCGTCGTTGCCGACGACGAGCGCGGCGAAGTTGGTGGCAGCCTCGCGGACGCCGGCCTGTAACATTTCGATGGCATCGCCGCCGAGCGCATTCATCTTCGAGTGGAACTCGACGCAGAGCACCCCTTCGCCGAGATCCACGAGGCTGGCGCCGGCATTTTTCCTGACGACATTGGATCGCTCGCGGGCGGATTGGAGAATGAGCAGGCCCGCACCGGCCGGCGGCAGCGCGTGGTCTCTGAACCGTTTGCGTCCTTGCCCGACCGCGTCGCGAACGATGGCCGGCGGGTCGGAGACCGCGCACGCGTCGAGGATGGTATCGATCCCGATCGCGTCCCAGATCTCGAAGGGTCCCAGATCCCAGCCGAACCCCCAGCGCATCGCGCGATCCACGTCGTCGATGGAATGCGCGACGTCCGTCGCCACACGCGCCGCGTACACCAGCGTCGGTCCCAATGTGCGGCGCAAGAGATCGCCGACGCGATCCTTCGAGAGAAACAACGTCCGCAGACGGGAGCGGAGGTCGTCGTTGGCTGCCGCCGACTCGAGACTTGCGAGTTTGGGCGGCCGCGGCGGAATGTACACGTCCGCCTTCGCCGAGGCGACTGCGGACAATCCGTTGAGATCGAGCGACAGGATCTTCGACGTCCCATCCTGGACGACCTTCTTGTAGAAGCCGGCTCCCGTCTTGTCGCCGAGGAGTCCGGCCGCGACCATCTGCCGGATGGCCGTTGGAAGCTCGAACGCGCGCCGTTCATCGGCAGGCAGGCGCCGGGCGAGGTCATCGGCGACGCGAGCCAGGATGTCGAGGCCCGCGAGGTCGAGCGTCCGGAAGGTGGCGCTCTTCGGCCGGCCGATGACGGGGCCGGTGATCGCATCGATTTCCTCGATGGTGAACTCGCCGGCGGCAGCCGCGTCGATGAGCCGCAGCGCGCCGTAAATCCCGATCCGGTTGGCGATGAATCCCGGCTGGTCGCGCGCGATGACGGGGCCTTTTCCCAGCCGATGATCGAGGAAGTCGATCAACTGCTCGACGACTTGCGGATCTGTATCAGCCGTCGGGATGACCTCGACGAGGTGCAAGTACCGCGGCGGATTGAAAAAATGGGTGCCGGCCCACCGTCGCCTGAAGCGGTCGCTGCGGCTCGCGGCGATCGACGCAATCGGGATCCCGGACGTGTTCGACGACACGATCGTCTCCGTCGCGAGGTGCGGCTCGAGTCGTCCGAGCAGTTCCTGTTTGATTGAGACGTCTTCGACGACCGCTTCGATGATCCAATCCGCAGTCCCGGCCGCGGGAAGATCGTCGAAGCTGCCGGTCCGAATCAGCTCGAGGGCCTCGGGCTGAAAGAGCGGGTCAGGTTTGAGGACCCGCAGACGATTCCGTCCGTCCGCGGCGGCCTTCGCCGTGACGTCCAGCAGCAGCACCGGAAGCCCGGCGTTGGCGAGATGGCCCGCGATCTGCGCGCCCATGGCTCCGGCGCCGAGGACCGCCGCCGACCGGAAAGATCGATGCATACGAGACTGTTTTATACTGCGGCGGGACACCCTATGACATTTCACATCCGCCGTGGTCTGGTTCGATTGCTGCCCCTCGTTTTCGTCGTCTTCGGTTGGGTCCTCGTCTCGACCGCCGGCGCTTGGACGCAGGCCGCGGACAAAACCATTTTTGTCACGGTTCTCGATTCCGACAACAAGCCGGTGAAAGACATCGGCGCGGCCGAGTTCGGTGTCCGCGAAGACACCGTCGTCCGCGAGGTCACCAGCGCCAAGGTGGCGACGAAGCCGTTGTTCCTCACCGTGCTCGCCGACACGTCGAAGGTGACCGGTGGAGGAGGCTTCAGCGCTGGATCGACCGAGTTGATCCGCGATATTCGCAAGTCGCTCACGTCATTTGTCAAGCAGATCGGCGCCGCGAGCCCCGATGCTCAGATGTCGCTGATGGAGTTCGGGCAGGCGGCGGTCACCGTGACGAACTTCACGTCGAAGACCGCCGACCTCGAGAAAGGTATCAACAAACTGTTCCCGAAAGACGATGCCCCGTCCGTGCTGCTCGAGGCGATCGTCGAAGCGGGCAGGAACCTCGCTAAGAAGGAGAGCCCGCGACGCGCGATCGTCGTGCTCAACGTCGAGCCAAGCGACGAGCAGAGCCGCGAACCGGGGCAGAAGGTCATCGATGAGCTGAGGAAGGCCGGCGCTCAGCTCTGGGCTGTCTCGCTCCAGAAAGGCGCCCTCCGCAATCCGCAGCGCGACGTGGTCCTCGAGGTGCTCACCAAGAATACGGGCGGCCGGCGCGAGTTCATCGTGGGCCAGTCGGCGGTCGAGACCATCCTCAAGAGTTACGCCGATGCGCTGACGTCGCAGTACGAGGTCACGTACAAGCGCCCGGCCGGCGCGCCGCCGCAGAACGTGCAGGTCGGCGTTGCGCGGCCTGGCCTCAAGCTGTTCGCGACCGTCTATCCACCGCAGTAAAGACCTCGGGGGGTCAGACCGGGGTCAGACCCCGAACCCCAGGGGTCTGACCCCCGAGGTCTTTTTCTTCCGCTCGTGGCAACACCCCCCAAACGCGCAAGAAGCTCACCAGAGCGCCGACGCACTATCCCCTGGATTGCCGCCGGCGCGGCGGCGATCGGCATCGCTGCCGCAGCGCTGATCTGGTGGCCCCGTTCGCAGCCGTTCGCGATCGAGCCTCGCGCCGATCAGAACGTGCTCCTGATCACCATCGACACGCTGCGCGCGGATGCGCTGTCGTCGTACGGCGGCCCGGCGAAGACGCCACACCTCGATGCGCTCGCCGGACAGGGGGCGCGGTTCACGTTCGCGCACGCCCATGCCGTGGTCACGCTGCCGTCGCATACGTCGATCCTGACCGGCCACTATCCGTACGAGCACGGCATGCGCGACAACACCGGGTTTCGCGTGAAGGACGGCACGGCGACGCTCGCGACACGGCTCAAAGCGCTGGGCTTTGCCACCGGTGCGTTCGTCGGCGGCTTTCCGCTCACGAAGCGCTTCGGGCTGACGCCAGGCTTCGACGCCTACGACGATCAGATGCCGGAAATGGAAGGCACCGTGACCGTGTCGATGCCGGAGCGCCGCGGCGACTTCGTCGTCTCACGCGCCGTCGAGTGGATCGGCCGGCAGACGGGCCGGTTTTTCGGCTGGGTGCATCTCTTCGATCCGCATTCGCCGTACGCGCCGCCGGAGGAGTACCGGGCGCAGTACACCGCGCAGCCGTACTACGGTGAGGTCGCGTGGGTCGACCACGCGCTCGCGCCGCTCGTCGATCGGCTGTCGGCGCTTTCGCGGCCGACCCTGGTGATCGTCACCGCCGATCATGGAGAGAGCCTCGGCGACCACGGCGAGCTCACCCACGGGATGTTTGCGTACGATGCGACGCTGCGAGTTCCGCTGATCATCGCTGAAGTCAGCGGATCCAAGCCGCAAGCCCCACGCCCCACGCCAGCACGCGGCGTCGTCATCGACGCCGCCGTCCGGCACATCGACATCGCGCCAACTGTGCTCGACGCCGTTGGCGCGCCGGTGGATTCGTCGCTGCCGGGATCCTCGCTTCGTGACGTGATTCGCGCGGGGCAGGCCGCCGATCGGCCGTCGTACTTCGAGTCGATGACCTACAACCTCGTGCGCGGATGGGCGCCGCTGCGCGGCGTGCTCTCCGGCAGAACCAAGTTCGTCGATCTGCCGATCCGCGAACTGTACGACCTCGCCGCCGATCCTGGCGAGACGAAGAACGAGGCGCCCGCGCAGGCCGATCGCGTGCAGGTCATGACGAACCTGCTCCGCGGCTACAACGTCGCGCCGCCCACCCGGCCGGAGCCCGAATCGCCGGAGGTGGCCGCCACGCTGCGATCGCTCGGCTATGTCACCGGCAGCGCGCCGGCGCGACAGACGTACACCGAAGCGGACGATCCCAAGCGCCTAGTCAAACTCGATCAGGATCTGCACACAGCCGGCGAGCTGTACCGGAAGGGCAAGGTTCAGGATTCGATTGCGCTCCTCGACAGCGTCATCGCGCGCAGGAAGGACACGGCGGACGCTTATCTTCAGCTTGCCTATGCCTACTGGCAGTCCGGTCAGCTGCGGGAGGCGATCGCGACGCTCGAAAAAGGGCTGGCCAACGGTGCGCCGGACCGCGATGTGCGGATCCAGCTCGGCGTCTACCTGGCCGAGAGCGGCGCGGACAGCACCCGTGCGATCAAGCTGCTGGAGACGCTCCCCTCGACCGATGTGGACGCGTTGAACGGACTGGGTGTGGCCTACGTGGACGCCGGCAGACACGAGGACGCCGTGCGGACCTTCAAGCGCGTGCTGGCGCTCGATCCGACCAACGGCCTCGCGTATCAGAACCTGGCGTCGGTCGCGCTCCGACGGGCCCAGGCTGCGAGAAACGCTGCCGACCGGGACCGCGGTTTCAAAGAAGCCGAGACGCTCGCGCGGCAGGCGCTCGCCGCCGATCCGGATCTTGCGAAGGCATATACAACCCTTGGCGTCATCCTCGCCGGAACCGGCCGGAAGCCCGACGCCATCGAGAGCTGGAAGCGTGCCGTCGCGCTCGACGAGACAGAATTCGACGCGCTCTACAACCTGACCATTCTCCTCGTCGAGGCAGGCCGTCTCAGCGAGGCGCGCACCTACGCGCAGCGGTTCGTGGACACGGCCCCGTCCGCGCTCTACCGCGCGGACATCGACAAGATGCGGAGATTCCTGAGCGGTGGCTAAGAAGGCGCTCATCCTCGGGCTGGTCGCGGCTGCGATCGCCGTCATGAGCTGGTGGTGGTGGCGCGGCGGCGCCGCATTCGCGCTCGACGTGAATCCGGATCGCAACGTGCTGCTCGTCACGATCGACACGCTGCGGGCAGATTCGCTCGGGTCGTACGGCGGACGGGCGCTCACGCCGAACCTCGACGGGCTTGCGGCGCGTGGCGCGCGCTTCACGTTCGCGCACTCGCATGCAGTCGTCACACTGCCGTCGCACGCGAGCATCCTGTCGGGCCGGTATCCGTACGAGCACGGCGTCCGCGACAACACCGGCTACCGCCTTCGGCCGAGCGAAGCAACGGCCGCGACGATCCTCAAGGCGCAAGGGTTCGCGACCGGCGCATTCATCGGCGGATTCCCGCTTGATCACCGCTTCGGTCTGGCAATCGGGTTCGACGTTTACGACGACAAGCTCAGCCAGGCAACCACGAGCGGCGACGACAGCGATCGCGAACGCCGCGCCGATGCCGTGGTCGCATCCGCGCTCGACTGGATCGGGCGCCAGTCAGGCAAATGGTTCGCGTGGACGCACGTCTACGATCCGCACGTGACGTATCAGCCTCCGCCGGAATGGGCGGCGCGCTTCCCGTCGGATCCCTATCTGGGCGAAGTGTCCTGGACCGACTTTGCGCTCGGTCCGCTCTTCGACCGGCTGGCCGCGCAACCTCGCCCGACCCTCGTGATCGTCACAGGCGATCACGGTGAAGGGCTGGGCGATCACGGCGAGCTGACGCACAGCCTGTTCGCGTACGAATCGACACTCCATGTCCCGCTGATCGTTACCGAGATCGCCGGATCCAAGCCACGAGCCCCAAGCCCCAGGCCTTCCGGCGTCGTCATCGACACAGAGGTTCGACATGTCGACGTGCTTCCCACGATCCTCGATCTCATCGGCGCCGACGTCGCATCGAACGCCACGCCGGCGAAAACCGCGCGGCCGGGCTCGTCGTTGCGGCCGATCATCGCTGCGGGGCGCGGTGACGATCGACCCTCGTACTTCGAGGCCATGACCGCGACGGTCACGCGCGGCTGGGCGCCGCTCCGCGGCGTCATCGTCGGCCGCGACAAGTTCATCGATCTCCCGATCGCCGAGTTGTACGACCTGGCCGCCGATCCGAAGGAAACGCGCAATCTCGTCGCGTCCCGGCCCGATCGCGGTCAGGTGATGATGAACGCGCTGAAAGGGTTCGACGTCGCGGCGCCCGGCCGCCCGCAGGCGGAGACACCCGACACGATTGAACGGCTGCGATCGCTCGGCTACATCGGCGGCGCCGTCGCGCCGGTGCGTGAAAAGTACACCGAGGACGACGACCCCAAACGGCTCATCGAGATCGAGCAGTCAATGACGCGAGCGGCCGAGGCGTTCCAGCACGGGCGGCTGCCAGAGGCGATCGAGTTGTATCAGAAGGTCATCGCCAGGCGTCCCGACACCGAAGACGCCTACCGCGCGCTCGCGCTCGTCTTCTGGCGCGCGGGGCGTCCTCGCGACACGATCGCCACGCTCGAGCTCGCGCTCAAGAACAACGTCACTCAGAGCGAAGTGCGAATCAAGCTCGGGCAGTACCTGGTGGAAAGCGGGCAATCGGCCAAGGCGATTGCGCTCCTGGAGCACACGGCCGGCGACGATCCGGACGCGCTGATTGCCCTCGGCAACGCATATCAAATAGCCGGCCGATCCGCGGACGCAATCCGAACCTTCAAGCACTTGCTCGCCGTTGATCCGAAGAACGGCCTCGCGTACGAGAACATCGGCGTCACACAGCTTCAAGGCCGGGACTACGCGGCCGCCGAAACATCCCTTCGACGCGCGCTCGACCTCGATCCGAATCTGCCCGGCGCGTATACGGCGCTTGGCGTGGTGCTGGCGTCGACGGGCCGCAAGAGCGAGGCGATCGACGCGTGGACGCGCGCGGTCAAACTCGACGACACGTCGCTCGACGCGTTGTTCAACCTCACGGTCAATCTCGCGGCGGCCGGACGACGTGACGAGGCGCGGGCCTACGCGGAACGATATCTGAAGATCGCCCCGCTGGGCACGCGTGAGCAGGACATCGCGATAATCCGTAGAGTGCTGGACGGCAGATGACCTCGGGTTCCGTTTTATGGATTTGTAAAACGGAACCCGACGTCTTTACACGCTCATGAAGCGACCGAAGGCACGGCAACGCTTGCGCGATGCGGCTGTTCGGCCGGCGTCCGTAGGGCGGACTGATTCCCACGTCCGCCAGCAGCGGCGGTCGAAAGCTGGTTCGCGTCTCCGGCTCGCTGCAATTCTTCTCGCCGGCGTGCTGACGTACGCCAACAGCTTGTCTGGCCCGTTCATCTTCGACGATCGAGCGACGGTCCTCGACAATGCCTCCATTCGGGACCTGCGAAACATCGGAGCAGTGCTGGCGCCGCCGACGGAGACGCCGGTTGCAGGCCGGCCGCTCGTCAACGCTACCTTCGCGATCAACTACGCGCTGGACGGACTGGATGTCGCCGGCTACCACGTCGTCAACATCGCGCTTCATCTGCTGTGCGCCGCGCTCGTCTTCGCCATTGTCAGGCGGACGATGACATCGCTGAAGCCGGAGACAAGGTTCCAGGACTACGGCGACGATCTGGCGTTTGCGTCGGCGTTGATCTGGGTCGTCCATCCCCTGAACAGCGAGGTCGTGAACTATCTCTCCCAGAGGAGCGAGTCGCTGCTCGGCGTCTTCTATCTGCTGACGCTCTTCGCGAGCATCCGTGCGGCAGACGCCGAGCGCAAGTGGGTGTGGCAGACGCTTGCGATTGTGTCGTCCGCGCTGGGGATGGCGTGCAAGGAATCGATGGTGACTGCGCCGCTCATGGTCGTCCTCTACGACCGCATCTTCGTCTTCGATTCGATCAAGCGTGCGATTCAGAGTCGATGGCGGCTTTATGCGGGCCTGGCCGCCACATGGATGCTGCTCGCCGCGCTCATCGCCACCGCTCCCAGAACGTTGTCGGCCGGGTTCTCCGCCCACGACGCTGCGCCGTGGACCTATCTCCTCAATCAGACCGTCATGATCGCGCGGTACCTGCAGCTTGCGATCTGGCCGCACGCCCTTGTCACGTATTACGGCTGGCCGCTGCCACTGACGCTCGCCAGCGTCTGGCCGTACGTGCTGCTCGTCGTCGCGCTGCTCGCGCTCACCGTCGTGGCGCTCTTCCGATGGCCGAAGGCCGGGTTCCTCGGCGTGTGGTTCTTCGTCACGCTCGCGCCGACGTCAAGCATTGTGCCGATTGTCACCGAGGTGGGCGCCGAACGCCGAATGTACCTGCCGCTGATCGCGCTTGTCGTCCTCGCGGTCGCCGGCGTCGTGTATACGTGGAATCTCGTTCAACGCCGCAATCGACTCGTGCCCGCGGTCATATTGCTGGCAGTTGTCGTCGCGCTCGGAACGCGGACGACGGCCAGGAATCGCGAATACACGTCGAGTCTGACGCTGGCGGAAACGACGGTCGAGCGTTGGCCGACGCCGGCGGCGCACTCGATGTACGGGACCGAGCTTGCGGCGGCCGGCCGGTTCTCTGAAGCCGAGTCGCACCTGCGCGCGGCCGCGCCGGTGTATCCGCCGGCGCGGTACTACCTGGCCAACGTGCTGGCGAACACCGGCAAGCCCGCCGAGGCGATCGCCCTGTTTCAGGAGTTCATCCGATCCCAGCCGCCCGCTCTCGCGCAGGTGCTGCTCGCTCGCGGATTGCTCGCGGGCCTCTTCATGAAAGAAGGGCGCTGGCCTGAGGCGGCCGAGCAGTACCGATCGGTCCTCGCCAGCGCCCCGTCGGATGTGGACACGCGGGCCGCTCTTGCGAACGCGTTGCTCAGGCAGCAGTCGTTCGACGAGGCGATCGCGCAGTACCGGAGCGTCGTGGCCGCGCGTCCTGCCGACGGGAGCGCACTGGCCGGGCTGGGCATTGCGTTGTCAGCGACCGGAAAACTCGAGGAAGCGATCGGAGTCTTCCGGCAGGCCATTGACGCTGAACCGCGAAACGCGCACGCACGGCAGAATCTCGCCAGGGCGCTTTTCGACAGCGGTGATCTGGATGCTGCTGCCGTGCAGGCCAAACAGGCTGCGGCGCTGGCCCCGAACGACCCGACAGCGCACGAGCTCTTCGGTGGAATTCTCGCGACCCAAGGCAACTATGCCGAGGCGCGAAGCGAGTTCGAACGTGCGTTGCAACTCGATCCGCGCTCACCCGCGCGGGAATTGCTGCGAAAGCTGCCGCCAGGGCGGTGAAGTGCACTGGAACGATGCAGGGGCAACGACGGGGCCTTCCATCCGCTTATAAGGACGGGTGGGGTACAATTTCCTGCGGAGCCTTTCCATTTATGCAGAGCGCACGACTGATTTGTTGCGTCGGAGTCGCCCTCATGCTGCTGGGGGGTGTGCCGTCAGGTCCGCTCCACGGCCAGAACGCGCCACAACAAGGCCAGCAGCCGACGTTTCGCGCGACGACATCGCTCGTCGAGGTCGACGTCATCGCCCTTGATAAGAACGGCAAGTTCGTGTCCGGGCTGACGGCCGACGATCTCGTCCTCTTCGAAGACGGCAAGCGCCAGACGATCCAGCAGTTCTACATGGTCACGCACGACGCCGCCGCACCGGCCATGACTGTCGGCGGGACCGCCGATCAGGCAGAGAACCACTCCCACCGCGTGTTCCTCCTGATGTTCGATGAGGAACATCTCGCGAACGAGTCGCTGATGCGGGTGAAGAAAGCGGCGGAGGAGTTCATCCAGCGGCAGCTCGCGCCGGGCGACGTCGCCGGCGTCTTCAGCGCGGGCCAGCTGTACAAGGGCCGCCTGTCATCCGACAAGATCGAGCTCCTCGCGGGCGTGCGATCCGTCAAGCCGGCGTTCGACAACCGCCAGCGGCTGCTAGATAGTTTCCGCGAATTTCCCCGTATCCCCGGCGAGATCGACGCGGCCCGGATCGCCGACGGCGCGCGTGAGCTCGTCGAACAACTCGGCGTTCAGGCCTGCCAGGACGAGCCGGCCCAGTGTCTGGAGGGTGGCGGCCTGCAGCAGATCGAAAACAAGATCGAGCGGAAGGCGCGCGACTACATCCATCACGCGCGCGTGCTCACGGGGAACACGATCCAGAACCTTCAGTACGTGGTGAGCCGCCTGATTCGCATTCCGGGCCGCAAGACGGTCGTGTTCATGTCCGAAGGGTTCTTCGTCGAAGAATCGCGGGCGCTGCTCCAGACTGTCGCCGCGCAGGCCGCTCGCGGCAGCACCGTGATCTACTCCATCGACGGACGCGGACTCATCCACGGAAACAGCGCGATGCCGGACGTCGTGAAACGTGACATGGCGCGGTCCACGGTCTTCGACACCGCGGAAGACGCGCCGACGATCCTCACCGCCGGCACCGGCGGATTCCGGGTCAACAACACCGACGACATGACGCGCGCGTTCGGGCTGATCGCCCGCGACACCAGCACCTACTACGTGATCGGATATCAACCCGACAACAGGATCATGGACGGCAAGTTCCGGAGAATCGAGGTCAAGACCGACGTCGCCGGCCTCACGCTTCGCGCCCGCCGGGGCTATCTCGCCGTGAATCTTCCGCCGCTCGAACAGATCAGAGGCGGAGGGCAGTAGGGTCTAGGCCCAAGGCCAACGGCCGACGGCCCAAGAAGATCAAAGGCAACAGGCAGAAGGCACAAACAGGTGCGCAAACTGCTCACGGTCGTTCTGGCTGCTGCAGCGGGGGCCTCCGGTGCGTGGGTGGGTGCTCAGCAGACATCGACGCAGCCGCCGCCGAGCCCGCCATCACAGCAACCACAGGTCACCTTCCGGCTCGAGGCCGACTACATCGAAGTCGACGCCGTCGTCACCGACGCAAAAGGCGCCGTCGTTCGCGATCTCAAGCGGGAGGATTTCGAGGTCCTCGAGGACAAGAAGCCGCAGAACATCGACGTCTTCTCGCTGGTGGACATTCCGCTCGAGCGGGCGGATCGGCCGCTCTACCGGCCTGCCGGTGTCGAGCCCGACGTGGTATCGAACGAAAAAGACATCGAAGGCCGCATCTACGTCCTCCTGCTCGATGGCAATCACGTCACGCCGCCGGACAGCTACCTGCTGAAGAAGGCCGCGCGGCAGTTCATCGATCAGTACATGGGCGCCAACGATTTGGCCTCGGTGGTGCACGCGTCAACCGGCCCCGCGGAACTCAACCAGGAATTCACGTCGAGCAAACCAGCCTTGCGCGCCGCCGTCGACAAGTTCATCGGCGAGAAAGTGCGATCGAAAGCGCTCAACGTTCTGGATTACATGATGCAGCGGTCCGGGCGCGGGTTCGATCCCGGCGAGTCCAGGGATCCGCACATGCTCGAGCGCGCGGCCAAAGCCGACGCCACGATCGACGCGATCATGCGCGTCTCGCGGTACATGGCCGGCATCCGCGGACGCCGCAAGGCCGTCCTGCTCTTCAGCGAAGGAATCGACTTCAACATCAACGATACGGTCGGACCCCGGACCACGGCCCTTCTGGGAAACCCGTTCGGCGACAACACGCCGAACGAAGCGCTGCACGCCGCGGGGATCCGCGACCACATGCAGGCGATGTACGAAGTCGCGACGCGGGCCAATGTCGCGATCTACTCGGTCGATCCCCGGGGCATCGCCTCGGAAGCAGATTCGCTGCTTCAGGTGTCCGGCATTCCGGACGGTGTGGCGGCCGACGTCGGCGCGCTGACGTCCAGTCTGCGAGAGGAACTGCGCCGCGAGCTGGGAACCTTGCGGACGTTCGCCGAAGTCACCGGCGGCCTGGCGGCCGTCGGCAGCAATGACTTCGACGCCGCATTCCGCCGCGTCGTCCAGGACAACAGCTCCTACTACGTGCTCGGCTACCATCCGGCCGAGCTCAAGCACGACGGCAAGTTCCACGACATCACCGTTCGTGTGAACCGGCCGGGCGTGCAGGTGCGCGCGCGGAAGGGCTACTACGCCGTCAAAGACGCCAAGGCGGCGGCCGTTCCGCCGTCCGATCCGACGGTCGAGCTGCTCAACAGCCCGATGCCGCTGACCGGTCTCAACCTGCGGATGACGACGAGCACGTTGAAGGGGACGGCGCCGAACGTGCGCGTGCCCATCACCGTGGAAGTCGCCGGCAAGGACATCGCCGTCGATCCCAAGAACGAATCCCTCGCCAACACCGTGAGGCTCACGTACGTCGCGCTCGACCTGTCCGGCAACGTCAAGGCGAAGGGCTTCAAGACGATGGACGTGCCGATCAAGGCGGACACGCGCCAGACGATCGCGGAGCGCGGCCTTCGGCTGGTCATGGAGATCGAGCTGCCGCCGGGACGGTATCAGCTTCGCGTCGCCGGCCATGAGGCGCTCGGCGGCCGCACGGGTTCGGTCTTCTGGGACCTCGATGTGCCCGACTTCACAAAGGCGCCGCTGGTCATGACGCAACTTGGGATCTCGTCGGCAATCGCCAGCAGGATGCCGACCGGGTATGACGCCCCGAGTCTGAAGGAACTGCTGCCCGGTCCGCCGACCGCGATCCGCGAGTTCACCCGCGACGATCTGCTCGCCGTCTTTGCCGACGTCTACGACAACGACGCGCGGCTGCACAGCGTCGATCTCAGCGCGACCGTGCGGTCCGAGGATGGGACCAAGGTGTTCGTGGTGCGCGAGGAGCGAAACAGCCGCGATGCGGCCTCAGGTCGCGGCGGGTACGGATACGTCGCGCGAATCCCATTGAAAGATCTTGCGCCCGGCCGGTATGTGCTCTCGGTCGAAGCCCGCTCCCGCCTCGGCGGCGATCCTGCGATGCGCGAAGTTCAGTTCACGGTCAAGTAGTGTGAGGCCTGGGGCGTGAGGCTTGGGGCGTGAGGCGAAGCGAAAGAGACGCGTCAAGCCACCGGAGGTCCCGCGGCCGACGCCGGCAGCCATCGATATCCGATTGCGGGCCGCGCTGATTCTGATTGCCGCGCTCGCGGTCTATTGGAACGGTCTCTCGGCTCCGTTCATTTTCGACGACGCGGGAACGATCACGGGCAATCCTCAGATTCGCGCTCCCTTCAGCTGGCAAAGGGCCCTCTCGCCGCCCGCGGAAAGCGCGGTGACCGGCCGTCTCCTCGTGAATCTCTCGTTTGCGATCAACGTCGCGGCCGGCGGACTGGATTCGACCGGATATCACGCCGTCAACCTGGCGCTGCACGTGCTGTGCGGGTGGCTCGTGTACGGCCTCGTTCGTCGCACGCTCGAGATCGTCGGCGCACCGGTTCAGTTTGGCTGGCGACCCGAAAACATCGCGCTCGCGGCGGCGCTTCTCTGGACGGTGCATCCGGTCAACAGCGAAGTTGTCTTGTACGTCACGCAGCGAACCGAATCGCTCATGGCCGTGTTCTACCTGTTCACGCTGTACGCGAGCGTGCGCAGTCTCTCATCACCGCGACGAACTGCATGGCAGGCCGCGGCCGTGCTGTCGTGCCTTGCCGGCATCGGCTGCAAGGAAACGATCGCCACCGCACCGTTGATCGTGGTGTTGTACGACGCCATTTTCGTGTTCGGCTCGATGCGGAAGGCCATCCACGATCGATGGGGATTCTACGTATGCCTCGCGTCGACGTGGGTGCTCGTGGCCGCGCTGGTCCTGTCCCACGGTCAGACCCTTGCCGCCGGCTTCAGCTCCGCCAACACGTCCGTGTGGACGTACTTTCTGAACCAGCCGGTCATGCTGACGCGGTATCTGTGGTTGACGGTCTGGCCGCAGTCCCTCGTCGTCTACTACGGGTGGCCTCGACCCCTGACCCTCACAGACGTGTGGCCGTCTGGCGTCTTCATCGTTGGTCTCTTCGCTTTGACGATCGTGGCGCTCGTTCGGAAACCACGAATCGGCTTTCTCGGCGCATGGTTCTTCATCACGCTCGCGCCCTCGTCGAGCTTCGTGCCGATTGCCACCGAGGTTGGCGCGGAACGGCGGATGTACCTGCCACTGGTTGCGCTCATGGCGTACGGTGTCATTGGCGCGCTCGTTGCGTGGCATCACTTCTTGAGAAGGCAGCGCCGGCCGGCAGTCAGCCGTTCATGGCTGCCGGCTGCAGCCGTCGCCAGCATCGTCGTCCTGTTTGGCGTGCGAGCAGCCGCACGTTGCCGTGAATACGAGTCCGCGTTGACGCTTGCTCAGACGGTGCTCGCGCGCTGGCCGACGCCAAACGCCAACTACCTCGTGGGAACCGAACTGGCGGCCGTCGAACGGCACGAGGAAGCCATTCCGTACCTCCGCGCGGCGGTTCAGGGCTATCCGCCGGTGCGGTACGTCCTTGGAAAGGAGCTCCTGGCCGTCGGACGGATCGATGAAGGCGTTGCCGTGCTCGAATCGTTCGTCCAAGTCGAACCAGGTCTCGTCGCGACGCGATCGGCCCGCATCAGAATGGCGCGCGCGTTCGAAGCGCGGCAGGAATGGGCTCGAGCCATCGAGCAATACCGGAAGATCCTGACGAAGGATCCGTCGGATGCCGAGGGGCACGGCCTCCTGGCTGACGCACTCGCCGGCGCGCAGATGTTCGACGAAGCCATCCCGCACTATCGCGCGTATCTCGATCGACGTCCAGGCGACGGCAAGGCGTGGACGGGACTCGGCATCGCGCTGGCGGCGACGTCGCAATCAGCTGGCGCCGTCGATGCGTTCCGACACGCCTTGAACGCAGAACCGGCGAACACCCGCTTCCGGTTGAATCTCGCCAGAGGTTTGCTGGACCGCGGCGATCTGTCCGAAGCAGCCACGCTCGCGCAACAGGCGGCGTCGGCTGACGCGAAAGACCCGGCGGCGGAGGATATCCTTGCCCAGGTATTCGCGCGCCGCGGAGAGATCGACCTCGCCCGGCGTCACTTCGAAAGGGCTCTGCAGATCGATCCTTCCTATGCCCCGGCGCAGGAGGGATTGCGAAGCCTTCGCGGCCGGCAGTAAACCCGGCGGCCCCAAGCCCCAAGCCTCAAGCCATCACTTGATTCTCGCCGTTGTCTCGAACCGCCGGAAGTTGGCGTACCGCGCCTCACAGAAAATCTCCTCAACTTGTCCCGACGCGGTGAGCATCTGCGTCCGGGAATTGCCGGCCGCTACTCCTTCCTCGTAATGTTCGCGGAACAGGGTTGGCACCCAGATACCGAGACGCGTCTCCGGCGCGTAGACCGTCGTGAACTCCATCTGCACCGATGAAATCTTCGCCCGGAGCACCGCGCGGCGGACGCGGCCCGTTCCTGCCTCGACGACCAGCTCGCCGTGCGAGAAGACGGGATTGAGGTTCAAGTCGTAAATGAGCCATGGCGGCTTGATCTGGCTGAACGCGAGGGTCACCAGTGTCATGCCTGATGACCGCTCGACCCCCTTCCGCTCGAACTTGAAGCTCTCGCGGTACCCCGGGTCGAGCACCAGCAAGCTCAACGTCGGCTCGTTGAAGTTCCGGATCACGTGCCCGAGGTTGAACCGTGAGTTGTAGCTCTTGAACTTGCCGGCCACCTGCTGGGCCGGAAGCAGTTGCAGGTCTGCGCGCAGATCCGGCCGTCGATCGACAGGTTTGCCGTCGACCTGCATGACATCCCGGATCGCCATCCATGTGCGATCGGCAAACATGAAGGCGATCTCGCTCTTGAGGTTGCGCGACCGCGGCATGCTCGCGTCCGCCGGGACCTGAGTTCGGATCTGCTGGGTGTAGGACTCGTCGGCCAGCACGAACGTCAACTGGTCCTGGTACGCCTTCACGTACGTCGAAGCCGCGTCCACGACGGCAGCTGTCGAGGTGTCCGCGCGCGGCGCCTGGACGGGAGGCAGGGCAAAGGGCAGAAGGCAGAGGGCAAAGGTGAGGAACGAACTGACGCTGGTCATGTCCTTTGCCCTCTGCCCTTTGCCCTTTGACAGAGGATACAAAAAAAACGGGCCCGGGAGTTTCCCGGGCCCGTGTGTGTTGGGTTGAACCGACCTCTAGAAGGTCAGCTGCGCGCCGATGCGGAAGACCCGCGGCGGCACGATGGAGCTCACGGCGTTGTAGCTGGTGCTGCTGAGGTTCTCGCCGTTGGTGGTGTAGTTGGTGATCGTGTTGATGTTGAAGACGTTGAACACGTCCGCCATCACCTTGACACGATTGCGTCCACCGCGGAACGAGAACACCTTGTGCACACCGAGGTCCAGCAGAGGCGTCGCATCCAACCGCTCCGCATTCGCCGCCTCGAATCTGATCGTGTCATACGTGGCCCCGGACAGCGCCGTGGCAGGCGTGCCGGAAGCAGTCAGGCCACCGTTGGCAGTGACGGGTCCGTTGATTCTCCGGTCTCGAGTGGCCCCGTCGTTGAAGTTGAGGTTTCCGGCGATATTGATCCCCCACATCGCGGCGTAGCTGCCGTTGACCTTGACGAGATACCGCCGGATCGTGCTGATGCCGTTGAAGTATTCGATACCCGTCGGATTGGTCGTGTGCTTGGTGTACTGCGGGTTGTCCTGAAGCGTGACCGAGCCGTTCAGCATCCAGCGATCGCTGAACCGCTTGTTCGCGGTCATGACGAAGCCGTGGTACACGTTGTAATTGAGGCTTGTAATGGTGACGGTCCCGACACCTGACGGGCGTACGCAGGTGGCGCAGATCTCATAGTACGTCCCGGTGGTGCCGGAGGCCGCATCGGTAAACGGGATCGGTCCGACATAGATCTGCGACAGCGGGAAGTTCGCCGCACCCGGCTGGTACCCTGCGGTGTACGACGCGGTCCCGTGATCGTAGTTGCGGTAGATGTACTCGACGCCCACCGCGAGATTCGGGATCAGCTCGTGCTGCAGGCCGGTGATGAACTCGCGCGTCCGGGCAAGCTGCGCATCCTCTGAGACGGCGTTCCCGGCTGGCGTGAGGACGCCCGTGGTGGTATCGAACCGCGCGCTGCTGCTTGTCGGTGTGCCGATCAGTTCGCTCGCCTGGACCTTCCCGTCCAGGTTCGCGTCGTTCCAGCAGGAACCGGTCGTGGGGCAGGCGCCGCTGCCGCTGTTCGGTCCCCACGTGAGTGAGGTCGTCGTGAACAAGCCACCGAGACTGTCTGCCAGCGTGATCTTCGTCTGGTAGTAGAGCGAGTAGCTCGCCCGTACCGACGTCTTCCCGTTGCCCCGCAGGTCGTAGATGACCGACACGCGCGGCGCAAAGTTCGCGAAGGACGGGATTGTCGTCAGAACCGGGTTGCCGTTCGCGTCGAGGATGGGATTCCCGGTGTTGAGGTCAAGCACGGTCGACTGGTTCGTCTCGCCCTCGCACTGCGACGGCAGGAGGTCGGGCCGGATCGGGTTGTTGGCCACACAGCCGCCGAGGTACTTCGACGTCTGCCAGTCGTAGCGGACGCCGCCGTTGATGCGGATGCGGCCGCGGCTGTACGAATCCTGGATGTAGCCGTTGTAGCTCCACCAGTCGTTGTTGCGCAGCTGGTCGCGGAAGAGCGCCACCCGGTTCGCGACATATCCAGTCGCCGTGCCAGGGGGCACTTGCACGCCGCCGCCGCAATTGGACGAGTTATTGCCGACGCACTGCAGGCTGGCGCGGGCGCCGCCGCTGTAGTGCGAGTACGACCGGATCGGGTTCCGGCGCCAGCCCACCCCGAACTTCAGGCTGTGGTCGCCGCCGAGCATGTTCGTCAGGAAGTACGTGCCGTCACTCTTGGCTTCCCACGAGTGCCGGTCGGTCTGGTAGCTGGCGGTCAGCGAGCGGCTCGAGAAGCCGGTCGTGCGGTTGCTCAACGACTGCGTGTTGAACAGGCAGTCCGGGTTCGAGCGCGTGCCCGACAGGTAGTCGTCGTAGTTCGTGTTGCCGATGTACCGGCTCTGCAGACAATCACCCTGCGGCGGGACGTCCTGGTAATCCAGGAAGAATCCGCCGTGCACGTAGGTGAACTGGTTGTTGAAGACCAGACGATCCGTCACGATCCACGTGTGCGTCAGCGAGTGCTGCGGCAGCGGGAAGCCCCACGGCTTGTCGCTGGTCTGCTGCGTCGTCGCTTCCTTCAGCGTCGTGGCGCTCGCGCCGCGGGCGTTCCGGTACTTGTTGTCGCTCGAGAACAGGTACTGGAACTTGTTCGCGGAGTTGTACTGGTAGTTGAACTTCCACTCGAGGTTCTTGATGAGCGTCTTGTCGTTGCTCAGGCACTTCTGGACGTCCTCGAGCTTGTCGTAGGTCACGAGCTCGCGGAGCGCGGTTGACCCCTGCCGCTGAGCGGCGACGAGGTCGGCACAGAAGGAACCCGCGTTCGCATCGAAGAAGTTGATGACGCCCGCGTTGATGTCCTGACGGTCGGCCGCGGCCCACCACCAGAGACGGTTCCGCTTGATCGGTCCGCCGTACTCGACCGACGCGTTCGTGATCTTCTTGATCGGGTTGCCCGACAGGAAGCCGTTCTGCCCGGAGTTGAACAACTCCTGCGACACGTTGCTCGACTGCATGTTGTCGTTCTCGAACGTGCCGACGGCCGTGCCCTTGAACACGTTGCTCCCGCTCTTCGTCACCAGGTTGATGCTGAGGCCGCTCGACTGCACCGAGACGTCGCCGCCGCCCGTGACCACCTGGATTTGCTCGAACGAGTCGAAGTTGAAGTACGCCGGGGACGAGTTCGAGGAAAGGTCCGTAATCGAGCCGCCTTCGCGGTTCCACTGCACGTTCGCGCTCGTGCCGTACACCGACAGTCCGACCTGCTGACCTGATGCCGATCCGCCGACGTTCAGCCCGGCCGTGACGCCGGGTGTCATGCCGATGATCTGCCACGGGTCGCGCGCAGTCGGGATGCTCTCGAAGATCTCCTTGTTGAACACCTGACCGGTCGTGGTCTTCTTCGTATCGACGACCGGCGAGGCCGCCGTGACGGTGACCTCTTCGGAGACTTGTCCGATGGCCAGCTTCATGTCGATCTGCGCGTTGAAGCCGGTATCGATGACCACGTTCTGCCGCGCGGCTTTTCTAAAGCCGCTCAGCTCGAACGTCACGGTGAATGTGCCGATAGGCACGCTGGGGAACTGATACGCCCCGGTTTCGGTCGTTGTGGCCGTCAGTGGCTGTTGAAGTGCAGGACCGGTAACGGTAACAGTCACTCCGGGCAACACGCCGCCGGATGGATCCGTGACTTTGCCGAAAATGGATCCAATCGCTTGCGCGTTGGCCGCTCCGGCAGTCAGGGCGAGGATGCCTGCGCAAAGCAGGACGCCTCGGAAGACACGCATCATCTCTTCTCCTCCTTAACGCTCTCCGTAAGCTAAATCACGACGGAACGGGACGTTAGCAGCCGGCCGGATAATGCAGGGAACGCCGGGCAGGCTACTACACAGCCGCAGGGATGGAGAATCGTAACTCCGACATACAATTGGGTCAAGGCGCCGGGTCGCGTGCAAAAGTGTAAGCTTCTGTGCCTCCTAGCCGGCGTCTTTCTCCTTAAATTCATCGTTGTCCTGCAGTTGAAGGACCACCCGCTCGTCCAGCCGGACGTGGGTTTGGACACGTCGGCCTACGCCGATCTCGCGAAACGCGTCGTCGCCGGCGACCTGGGCCTCGGTCCAGGGCTCTATTACGTCTCGCCGCTCTACATCTATTTCCTCGCGGCGATTCTCGCGGTCACCGACTCGTTCACGGCCGCCCGGGTGGCTCAGATCTGCCTCGGTACCGCCGCCGTCGGATTCATCTTCCTCACGGCCCGCGAGTGGTTCGGCGAGCGCGCCGCCTGGGTGGCGGCGATTCTCGCCGCGCTCACCGGACTCTTCACGTTCTATGAGGCGCTGATCCTCCAGGCGTCGCTCGATGTGTTCCTGACGTCAGCCGCATTGCTGTGCCTCACGTTGGCGCTGCGACGGGCGCGGAGCCCCGCCGAAGCCACTGGCGAAGGCGGGCGCGCGAGCGGGGGTGGGGCCCCGCGAGCACTGAAAAAAGCAGACCAGCTTTTTCTTCTGTGTGGATTGATCTTCGGCATCCAATCGCTGAACCGGCCCAACATGCTGCTGGCGGCGGCCGGTCTCGCGGTCACGCTCGCGGTCATGCGGCGATTCCGTCCGGCCGCCGTGCTCGCCGCCGGACTGCTCGCCGGCATGGCGCCCGTCGCGATCCGCAACGTCGTCGTCTCACACGAATGGTCGCTCGTCTCGTCGCACGGCGGGCTGAACTTCTACATGGGCAACAACGAGACGGCAACCGGCTTCTACCACGCGGTGCCCGGCGTCACGCCGAACATCGCCGGTCAGGAGCGCGACGCGCGCCGCATCGCCGAGCGCGCGCTCGGACGCACGCTGACGGAAGCCGAGACCTCCGACTACTTCTTCGATCTCGCGTGGACGTGGATCAGCCAGCACCCCGGCGCGGCGCTCGCGCTCTTTGCGCGCAAGCTCGGGTGGGTGTTCAACGCGCAGCACATCGCGCTGCCGTACAGCTACCCGTTCTACGCGTATGACGCGAAGACGATGCTGCGCTTCTACGTGGTGGGTCCCTGGCTGCTCATCCCGCTGGGACTGGTAGGACTCGTGTTCGCTGCGCCGTTCAGCTTGAGCGCGATGCGGCCGGTCAACGAAGAGGAGCCTCGGCGGAGCCGCAAGCGCTCAGAAAGAGTCAGGCCCGAGAAGCGACCGGCTTCCGAAAACAAACGCCTCATTGCCTCATCGCCTCATAGCCTCATGGTCTCACTCACGAGCCGGAGCGACTACCTCGTCTGGCTCTCATTCGTTCCGTGGTGCGCCATCTCAGTCGCCGTGTTTTTCGTCGCCGAACGGTACCGCCTTCCGATCCTCGTCCCGCTGTGCGTCGGCGCGGGCGCGGCGGTGGACGCCGCCATCCGTGCGGTCGAGACGAAGCGCGCGAACGCCCTTCTCGTTCCCGGCATCAGCTTCATCGTCATCTTCGCGCTTGCCAACTGGCGCCACGGACTGCACGACGGCCGGTGGGACGAAGGACTCCGGATGGCACAGCGCCTGGTCATTCTCGGGAGGTACGACGAAGCCGATCAGTGGGTCGCCAAGCTCGAACCGCAGGCGCCGCGCCGCGGCATGGCGCACCAGGGTGTCGGCATGCAGTACCTCGTCTCCGATCAGACGACGCGCGCGATCGCGCATCTCACGAAAGCGCTCGAGATCGATCCGAATCGGCCGGTCGTCGAGTACACGCTGGGACAGGCGCTGCTCAAGGCGGGCCGCGCCAGGGACGCGGTGCCGCATCTCAAACGCGGCTTCGACGCCGGCATCGAGATTCCGCTCGGCGGGTTCGATCTCGCCCTCGCGCTTCGCGACGCCGGGGATCCCGCGGGCGCCGCGAGCGTCATTCGCCGGGTGCGGTTCACCGACGACACCGACCAGGAGATGTGGTTGAGAGCCGGGAGACTCGCCGCGGAGGTGCAGGCGCCCGACGCGGCGGAACCCTTCTTCCGGCACGCTGTCGAAATGCGTCCGGATCAGCCGAGCGCACATCAGCAGTACGGTCTCAACCTGCTCGTGCTGGGGCGATACGACGATGCCGCCCGCGAGCTGACGGAGGCCGTGCGGCTCGACCCGCGCAACGCCGATTCCCTCTCGCATCTCGCGTACTGCGAGCTGAAACTCGGCCGCCTCGCCGACGCCTCCACGCATGTCGCTGCGGCGCTCGCGCTCAACCCCAATGACCCCGTCGCACGGCAGGTCGCCGCGGCCGTGCGACGCTAGTAATGAGGCAATGAGGCAATGAGGCAATGAGGCAATGGGGCAATGGGGCAATGAATGGCAATGAGGCAATGGGGCAGTGGGGCAGTGGGGCAATGAATGGCCCCATTGCCTCATTGCCCCATTACCCGTGCTCTAAACACTCCCCCGTACCTGTCGTATTCAGGGGAGGGCAGGGTCTCGTCCGCGGCCTACGCCCATCGATAGGAGAAGCGGTTGAGCCGGGAAGTGCCGATGTTGGCTGCAGCAGAACAGCAGGCGCTCGTCACGCGCCTGAACCGAATCGAAGGCCAGATCCGGGGCATCCGGCGCATGGTCCAGGAACCGCGCCTGTGCGTCGAGATTCTTCAGCAGCTGGCGGCTGCCGAGGCCGCCCTGAACCGCATCAGTCTCGCCATCTTCAAGTACCACGTCGACAACTGCGTCTCGGACGGCGCCGCTCAGACCGAGGCCGATCGCCGCAAGCAGCTGAACGAGCTCGTCGACATCTTCGATCGTTTTGCGAAGTAGGAGGCTCTGAGGCTCTGAGCCGATGAGGCTCGGAGGCTGCGTCCAGACAAGCGCTTTTCCCTCATAGCCTCATAGGCTCATAGCCTCAATCAACAGCCCCACCGTTCATCCCTAATCCAACCCCTTGGATTCAGGCACTCGGATTTCCGGGTGTCCGGAACGAATCGTACCTTATTTTTCAATCACTTACAGACAGCTAAGGGCGTCCGAAAACGTGCGAGGAATTTGCATGTTTCCGGCCAAAGTCCCTGCTCGCCGTGAGCCGTCTGGGACGGATCGACGGCAGGCCGTGGGAAATGGAGGGAGCTAAATGATGAGACGACTAGTGCACGTGGCCCTTGTGGCCTTGTGCCTGACGGCGCTGGCTGTGCCGGCGTCCGCGCAAGTCTATACGGGGCGTGTCGACGTCCTGGCGAAAGACGGCACGGGCGCAATTCTCCCCGGGGTCACCGTGGAGCTTGGCGGCATTCAGAACGCCACTGCCGTGACCGACACGCGAGGTGAGGCGCACTTCCTCAACCTGGCGCCCGGTCGATATACCCTGACGGCGAAACTATCCGGATTCAGCGACTACAAGAACGACAACGTGACGGTCGGGGCCGGCGCCATCGTCGGGCTCGACGTCGTGATGACCGTCGGCGGCGTGGCCGAGAAGGTCGAGGTCACCGCGCAGACGCCGATCATCGAGGCCAAGAAGCAGACGGTCTCGACGAACGTGTCGCTCGACGAGTTGCAGAACATTCCGTCCTCTCGCGATCCGTGGGTCGTGCTGCAGACGGTACCGGGCATCGTCGTCGACCGTGTGAACGTGGGCGGCGCCGAATCGGGCCAGCAGTCGAACTTCCAGGCCAAGGGCGCGAGCGACGACGACAACACGTGGAACATGGACGGCATCGCCATTACGGACATGGCGGCGGTCGGTGCGTCACCGACGTACTACGACTTCGACATGTTCCAGGAGATGCAGGTCACGACGGGCGGCGCCGATCCGGCGAATCCAACGCCGGGCGTGCAGCTGAACTTCGTGCTGCGCAGCGGCACCAACCGGTGGCGCGGGTCGACGCGGTACTACTTCGAGAACAACGACCTGCAGTCCGACAATCTGCCCAGCGATGCGATCGCGACCGGCTTGCAGAGCTACAACCGCACCAACAAGTACCGTGACTACGGTGTCGAGGGTGGCGGGCCCGCCATCAAGGACAAGTTGTTTGTCTGGGGCGCGTACGGGAAGACCAATCCGCAGATGGACATCTTCACGTTCCAGGCCACTCAACGCACGAACGGCATTCAGGGCTCGGACAACTGTACAGGGTTCGGCTTCGTCGATGGAACGGCCGGCGCCTACAACCTGACAGCACGGGATTGCACGACGCTCGAGAATTATTCCGCGAAGGCGAGCTACAACTTCAACACGAACACCCGGGCGTCGTTCACGTATTTCCGCGGCAACAAACAAAAGGCTGGCCGCGGCGCGTCCAATACGCGTCCCGCGGAGACGACCTACAACCAGAAGGGGCCGACGGATCTCTACAAGGGCGAGGTCAACTACACGTTGAACAACGCCACGTTCCTGACTGCGCGGTATGCGTACACGGGCGGCGGCTTCTCACTGACGCCGGTCGGCGGGTTGGATGCAAGAGGTTACCAGGATGCCCAAGGCGTCAACCATGGAACCTACTTCTTCTACAACACCGATCGTCCGCAGAACAACTTCCAGATCGAGGGCAACCACTTCCGCGGCGCGCACGAGCTGAAGTTCGGCTTCGGCTACCGGAAGGCGACTGTGTCGTCGCAGAGCGGCTTCCCCGGCGGCATCCGCACGTTCCAGACGGCCTACCCGGACCTGGACGTCACGCTCATTCGCAACTGGGCGTTCGCGGGCAGCGGGGTGTACTGGAGCGCATTCGGCGGTGATCAGATCAGCCTCGGCCGGATGACGCTGAACCTCGGCCTGCGGTGGGATCGTCAGGTTGCCAACATCGACGAAGCGTCGGTGGCGGCGAACGACCTGTCGCCGCTCCTTCCGGCACTGAGCGCGCCGGCGCAGCACGGCATCATCACCTACAACACGGTGACGCCGCGCCTTGGCCTGACGTACGCGTTGAATGAGTCGCGGAAAACGATCGTCCGTGCGAGCTACGGCATGTTCGCGTCGCAGCTGGCTTCCAACCGCGGCATCAACGTGTCGCAGATCCCGTACTACAGCTACGTCTACTACGCGGCGCGGGATCTCAACGGCAACCAGGTCGCGGACCCGAACGAGTTGACCGAGTTCCTCGGGACGGCGGGGTTCGACCCCAACAACCCTCTGGGTGGCAACCCTGACAAGATCGGCAACTACACGGCGCCGAAGACGCACGAATTCCTGGCGGGTATCGAACATGAACTGATGCCCAATTTCGGCGTCAGCGGCAACTTCACCTACCGGAAGTACGTGGACTTCAACTGGGTTCAGTACAACGGGCTGACCTCGGCCGACTACACGCAGGCGGGAACGTTCGCGGGAACCGATCCCGTGGTCGGGTCCTTCAGCGTGCCGTTCTACACGTTCCCGGGGTCGGCGTTGCCGAGCGATCGTCAGCGGCTGGACGAGCATCGGCGCGACTACAGCCAGCGTTTCCTCGGGTTCGAGCTCGCCGCCACCAAACGCATGTCCAACCACTGGATGATGCGGCTGGGCTTCTCGACGAACGACCACCGCGAGTACTTCGGCGGGACTGATGCCAAGGGCGATCCGACGCCGACGATCGTGACCGCCACGAGCGTCGTGCCAGGCCCGCAGAAGGATGACGGTCTGGTCGTGACGACGACGACGGGGAGCGGCAAGAGCGATATCTACCTGGTGCTGCCGAAGTACCAGTTCATCGCGACGGGCGCTTACCAGGCGAAGTGGGACATCAACCTCGGGATCAACTACGTCATGCGGCAGGGTTACGCGTCTCCGTACTTCCAGAGCCGCGCGCCCGGTACGGCTGACGTGCTCAACCCGAACGGGAAGAGCATCCTGCTCGTCGATGACGTCGGCGCCAACCGTCTGGACACCGTGCACTCGATCGATTTCCGCATCAACAAGGCGTTCCGGTTCCAGAACCGGTACGCGCTGAACTTCGATGTGGACTTCTTCAACATCGGGAACGCGGCCACAGAGCTCGGCCGGGTTTTCGATCGCCGGCTGACCACGTTCAACCAGGTGCGCGAGATCATGAACCCGCGCATCATCCGGCTCGGCGTCCGCCTCGGGTTCTAGTCGGAAGCGGTTACACACAAGAGGGCGCCATCCTTCGGGGTGGCGCCTTTTTTTGTCTGAACCCTGGTCAGCGCAGAGGGCAGAGGGCAGAGGGCAGAGGGCAGAGGGAAGGGTAGAGGGGAGAGGGTAAAGGGGGGCGGCTACGAACGTGTATCATGGCGCTTGCCAAGCGCCCCAGTGAGGAGATGCGGCCATGATCACTCATGGTGTCCGCGCGATCATTGCGATATCCCTCGGCATCCTCGCGGTTCCCGTCCCCGCAACGAGATCTGAAGCCCGGCTCCAGGGCGAGATTGAGAAGCAGATCCTCGTCAGCGTCGTCGACGAGTCGTCCAGCAAGCCCGCCACGGATCTCACGGCCGCTGACTTTCGGGTGCGCGAAGACAATGCCGTGAGACCCGTCATCGACGCCCGGCTTGCACAGGAGACGCTCTATGTCGCGCTCCTCGTCGATACGGCCAAGCCGATGCTTGGGGTGACGCCGCCAACCCAGGAGCTGCGGCGCGGGTTGACGATGTTTTCGGAGATTCTCGATGCGGCGGACGCCGAGGCGCGGATTGCGCTGTTCGAGTTTGGCGGCGCGGCCATGAAAACCGTGGACTTTGCGACTCCGGCCGGACTCGCAACCGGCATCGAGCGGTTGCTTCCGAACCAACGATCGGGAGCGGTCCTCTTTGAAGCCGTCGTCGACGCGAGCAGAAGCCTCACTGCCAAACCCGGTCCCCGCCGCGCGCTGGTGTGCATCAACTTCACTTCGCCCGAAACGAGCGCCGTACATCCGAAGAACGTGCTCGCGGAAGTCGAAAAGTCCGGCGCGACGGCGTGGGCGATTTCGATTGAGGATGTCGAAGGCACCTCGTCGGTGCAGACCGGCAAACAGGGCGTGGACAACCGGTCCGCGCCGGACCGTGAGGCGTTCCTCAACACCGTCACCAAGGCCACCGGTGGATTGCGCATCAGAGCGCTCGAGGCGTCATCGCTGGAGACGCACCTGAAGACGGTCGCCAACGCGCTGGTCTCGCAATATGAGATCACCTACCGGAGGCCGGCGGGCGCGTCGGTGAAACAAATTCGTCCCGAACTCGCGCGACAACAAGGGAAAGTGCTCATGAGTCCGTGGGTGCGGTAACCAAGAGAGTCAATCTGAAATCTGCAATCGGGGAATCTGCAATCTCAATCGGTAATCTGCAAGCTGGCAATCTGCAATCTATCGGAAATCTGAAGGCTATCGGAAATCGTGAAACCTGCAATCTACCTGGAATCCGGAGATTCGCCGGTTGTCGGATAGATTTTCGATTGAAGATTGCCGGTAGATTTCAGATTTCCGATAGATCTCAGATTCCCCGATTTCCCGGTTGGCAGATCAAGATTGCAGATTTCCCGATTCCAGTTTTCAGATTGACACAGTTCTCTATTTCTTCCACTCGAGGGCCGCGATCGCCTCGCGGGCGCGCGCCGCGTACTGGCCTGCGAAGGCCGCGCACGCGCGATAGGCGTCGAGCGCGCTTTGACGATCGCGATCCGCGACGGCCTGAGCGGCCATGGCCGAAGCGCCTGACGACTGCAGGCGTCGAAAATACCGTTGGTGATACGCGAAGCCGAGATTGAAGTACCCGATTTCGTCCTTCGGTGCCGCGGCCACCGCGCGAGAAAAACTGGTGACGGCGCCGTCGAGATCGCCGCGGCGCAGGAGCACGATTCCCACCGCGTTGTGGGCGTCGTTGTCGTCCGGCCAGCGCCCGGCGGCGTCGCGCAGGACCGTCAGCGCATCGCTGGTCTTGCCCTGCTGCAGGTACGCATCCGCAAGATCGAAGTACACGGGACGATGATCGGGCCGCTGCGTGCGAACGCGCTGCCAGGCGGTCACCGCGGCGTCGAGGTGCTGGAGTGCGAACTCGGCATAGCCGAGCGCGTAATCGACCCACGGACCGCCGCCGGCGGCCGAGGCTTCCGCGAGCTTGGCGCGCGCGTCTTCGACCTTGCCTGCCGCGTACAGATCCCACCCTTCTTTCCCGAGCGCGGCGGCACGCGCTGACGTGGTGCTCGCAGGATCGGCGATGCGATTGGCCACGCCGGCGACGTCGGGCGCCGCGTCAGGTCGAAGGCGAATGGCGGGTGTCGTGGCTGCCGGCGAAGTGGAGGACGACGCCGTGGGGGGAACGGGTGCACCGGAGGTCACCGGACTCCCGGCCGCTGACGGCGCCGCCGGCGGAGCGGTGTTGGCATTCGGTGACGCGATCGGCGGAGCGGGCACCGCGGCGGCCGGTGCCGACGCCTCGGCCGCCGGCTTCCGATCCTGCACGGTTGCGAGATATCCGCGGCGCGCGCGCACCGTGACTCCGGGTCGCAACACCTTCACGTCGATTTTCCGATACGACCCGTCGAACCGCTGAATGGGGCTGTACCCGATCATGTAGTAGGTGCCCGTCTCACTCGCGATGCCGTCGAGCGGCGGCCGCAGGTCGTTGTGATTCCTGACGCGTTGACCGCCCGTCTCGAGCGCCAGGGTCGCGAGGACGTCGGCGTTGATGTCGAAGCCCAGCACGGCGAGATCGCCGGTACCCGCCATCGGACTCGCACCAAAAAGATCCTGCGTGCGTGCATCCGTGTTGAGACCGCGCGCGTCCAGCGTGGAGATCCGCACGCGATTTCGCGCCGCGAGGCCGGAAATCTGCGTGACCCGTTCCGTGAATTCACCTGTGTAGAAGCCTTCGGACATCAACAGCACGTGTTTTGGCCCCGGAAACTTTCCGAGGCCGTTTGCCAGCGCCTCGAGCACCGTGAGCGCGGTTTGGGCATCACGCGCCGATTCAGCCGAAATGAGCCGGGCCTTGCCGTCGATTTGAGCTTCGACTGCGCTCGCGGCTTCCTTCTGGCACTCCTCGGGCCTCTCAGCGCACGCGCGCTGCACCGCCTGCGCGCGCGCTTTCTCGTTGTCACGGGCGATGAGTAGCGCCTCTTCCTCGGACAGGATGCGCGGCCACTGCCGCATGTCGTTGTACCGGGAGAGATTCGGCGGCCCGAGACTGTTGAGAAGCTTTAGCAGCTCCTGCTTGTCCGTCTGAATGCGATTCCCGAGCATGTTGCCGTTGACCACGACTCCGGCGAGATCGATCGGCCGCAACCCGTCGGCGAGAAAACTCCGGATCGCGTTCCGGCAGCGATCGAATCCGCCGGCCGAGAGGTGCGCCATGTCGAAAACGAAAACAAAAACTCGCGGCGGCAGACTGCGGACCGGAACGTGTGCGCCGGCAAGAGGCGCCTGGGTTTGCGCTGGCAGACCCGGCGCAGGCTGCGAGCGGGAAGCCGCTTCCGACACGAGGTAGATGGTGTCGATTTTCTGAAGCTCGCCTCGCTCGCGCACTTCGAAATCGGCGGCTGAGAGGTCCGTGACCGGATGGCCGTTCTTGTCGATGACGGTGACGTCGACCTCGACGAGATCGACGCCCGTCCGGAATTGTGTGTTCTGCGGCGCCGGAGTCTGCCGATCGCGCGCGGCCGCGCCGGCGCCGCCGGCCAGTAACGCAACCGCGATCAGCCGAGCGGCGCTACTTCTGAACAGTGGCCACGACAAGGGCGTACCTGGTACGGCCGCGGCTCTCGAGGTACGCGAGACGCGTGCCATCGTCTGTCCACGCGGGCAGCACCACGTCTTTCGTCCCCTCGATCTTCTGCTTGTTGCCGTTGCGATCCATCAGCACGAGTTTGCCCGTCTTCTGCTCGGCGAAGGCAATCATGCCGCTTTCTTTCGGACCCCAGCCGTACGTCAGTCCCGGCACGATCGGATGGTTGATCCACTCGCCGACGGTCTCGCCTTTCAACCGGATCGTGCGGGCGGTGTAAGTCTTCATGCCGCGCGACGCTTCGATGGCGGAGGCGCTCGACGTGCCGGCCGCCGGGTCCGCTCCGCCGGTGCCGCCCTTCGCGTAGTCGCCACCGAATGGCAGCGCCATCGCATTTTCGCGCCGCTCTTCCTCGGACGCTTCGAGCTTCAGGCTCGGCTCACCGGGTGCCGTTCGGTCCGATTTCCACGCCCAGTACGCCGTGGCCCAGTCTGGGGGCGCTTCGACTTTCTTCGGCACGCCGCTGTCCAGCGCGATCACGTAGTGAAACGCTTCCTTGATCGACGCATCGCTTTTCGCGTCGTAGGTCATCAGATACAGCTGCGTCTTGTCGGGCGACCACGCGAGTTGTCGCACGAGCTTGCCCTTGAGCTTGTCGAGGTTGACGTCGATGACGACCGACTGCGACAGCCGGTACGTCTGCGGAGCATCCTGAGTTTGCAGCAGCGCGAATCCCAAGAGCAGAGACACGATCATGAGAAGCAGCTCCTATCTTTTCACCGACGTCAACGCATCACGCAGCTCGTTCGACTCCGGCAGCTCGCGCAGACCGGCTTCGATCGACTGAACCGCAAGGGCTGAATGCCCGAGCGCGGTGTACGTCTTCGCAAGCGCCAGGTACGCGGCGGTCATCTTCGGCTCGATCCGCGCCGCGTTACGAAACGCGCCGATGGCGCCGACTTGATCCGCGGCGCCGATGCGCGCCCAGCCGAGCACGAACGCCAGCGCCGCGTCATCCGGC
>Ga0114129_10000589_pt1 | contig 44910 bp, 42 predicted proteins | sample RhiMetdeltSRZDD1_FD_80071 | JGI IMG/M metagenome (GOLD analysis project Ga0114129, IMG submission 80071) | Populus rhizosphere microbial communities from Tennessee, USA - Rhizosphere MetaG P. deltoides SRZDD1 (version 2) (version 2) | ecosystem: Host-associated > Plants > Roots > Rhizosphere >...
GAGGAACGCGAAGAGCGCAACGCGATTCTTTCGAGGTTTCCAACGATTCCGCGCGCCACATCGACATCCTGCCGACGATCCTCGACGCGCTGAAGATCGCACCGCCGCCCGATCTGCCGGGCCACTCGCTTCGCCGCGCGGTCGATCGCCGCGGTGGGTCGGACCGGCCGTCCTACTTCGAGGCGATGTCGCCGATGCTCGACTACGGATGGGCCCCGCTGACCGGAGTGCTTGCCGGCCGAGAGAAGTACGTCGACCTGCCGCTGGCGGAGCTGTACGACCTTGCGGCCGACCCCGCCGAGCGGACGAACCTGAGCGCGGGTTCGTCGGAGCGCCTCCGTGTTCTGGCCGCGCGGCTCGGCGCGTTTCACGCAGCGCTGCCTGGAGTGCCGCGCGTCGAGAATCAGGAAGTCGCCCGACGCCTCCAGTCGTTGGGTTACGTATCCGGAGGCGCTGCCGCGAAAACGCATTACACCGAGGCGGACGATCCGAAGCGCCTCGTGGACGTCGATCAGCGGATGCACGATGCGGTTGCGCTCGACGATGAGGGACGTCCGGCCGAGGCAATCGAGTTGTACCGGCAGGTCCTCGCGCGGCGACCGGACATGATGGCTGCCGCGCGGCATCTGGCGTTCGATTACTGGCGGACGGGCAGGAATGCCGCTGCGATCGAGACGCTGACCGCCGCGATGAAGGCTGGCGCCACGCCCGGCGCGCAGATTCAGCTTGGCACCTATCTCGTCGAGGCCGGCCGACCGCGCGAAGCGCTGGCGCTGCTCGAAGCAGCGGCGGAGGCGGACCCCACGCTGGATGCGCTGAACGCGCTCGGCATCGCATACGGCCGTACCGGCCGGAGTGCAGAGGCCCTGGCGGTGTTCGCCAGGAGTCTCACGATCGATCCGGACAACCCGATGACGCACGAGAACATCGGCGCCATCCATCTGGATGCAGGTCGTCTGAGCGCGGCGCGGGACGAATTCGAGCACGCACTGCATGCGAACCCGGCATCGGCGCAGGCGCTTGCCGGTCTCGCCGCGGTCGCGTTCAAGACCGGCGACCGCGAAACCGCGCTCGCGAGCTGGAAGCGCGCCGTGGAGATCGATCCGACCAATTGGGACGCCCTCTACAATCTTGGCGTCCAACTGATGCGCGCCGGGCGGGTCGCCGAGGCACGCCCGTACCTCGAGCGCTTCGTGCGCACGGCGCCCGCGTCACTCTACGCGAAGGACATTCGGAACATCTCCGCCGACCTCGCGTACCTCCGTCCTTCGCGGTGACCTCCGTCCTGCGGGGTCCGACACGGGTCTGACACCGGTTGGCACGCTATTCGCGCTCGCGGTGCCGATACAACGCCTTCGCGGCCTGACTCGCTTGCTTCCACCGACGTTTGGTCTCCGCCGCAGCCGCCTTGTCGCGCTTGCGCTCTTCGAACGCCGCCTCGCGCGCGAGGCGACGATAGTGATCGACCCGATCGGCGTCGATCCTGCCGCTCTCGACGGCCTCGGCGACCGCGCACCCTGGCTCGCCGGCATGCGCGCAGTCGGTGAAGCGGCATCGCACCGCGAGGACAGCAATGTCGTCGAATGCCGAATCCACGGCCGACTCGTCGGCCCATGGCTGCAGTTCGCGCATTCCTGGCGTGTCGACCAGCAGTGCGCCGCCCTGGAGCTCCACGAGTTGCCGCGCGGTCGTCGTATGGCGACCTTTTCCGTCCTCGTCGCTGATCGTATTGACGCGCAGCACGTCGCGACCCAGCAGCCTGTTGATCAGCGTCGACTTGCCGACGCCGGACGATCCCACCAGCGCGATCGTCTGTGTCGGCCGCAGATACGGCGCAAGCGCATCCAGGCCGCGCGCCTCCAGCGCGCTGACGGCGACGACGTCCACGAGCGGCAGCCGCGCGCGGACGGACGTCGCAACACGCTCCGGATCGTCGGATAGGTCGGCCTTGTTCAGGAGCACGATCGGGACAGCGCCGCCATCCCAGACCATCGTGAGATAGCGCTCGAGACGTCGGACGTTCAGGTCACCCGCCAGCGCGGTGACGAGAAAGACCGTGTCGACGTTCGCGGCGACGACCTGCTCTGCCATCGCACGTCCCGCCGCCGCCCGGCAGAGCATGCTGCGCCGTTCGAGACGAACGTGGATGACAACGCGATCGTCGTTCGGATGCGCGGGCCCGAACCCGTTTTGTGAAATGGTGGCGGCCGGCCGCTGTGCCGCTCCTCCAAGCACGCCGACCCAATCGCCCACCGCCGGAAAATCAGACGCGGTGTTCGCGTCGTGACGGAAACGGCCGCTCACCTCGGCGCGGGCATCGATGTCGCCGGCAATGCGATATTGTCCGCGCTGCTCTTCGACGACTCGAGAGAACTGCAGATCGCTTCGACCGAGGCTTGCGACTTGCGCCGCGAAAAACGGAGTCCACCCTAGACGCTCGCGTACAGACACGTCGACCCCCTTCGTTAGAATCAGTTGTCGTGTGGGTCTGGTAAGCCGGGTGGGTCAGGTAGGGGACTGAAGATCCTCAGATCCTTCGATCTGAGATCCTCAAGTCCTCAAGACGGACCTGTCCCACCCTGGGTCGACGACAGTCATGCGAACAGGCCCTCCTTTCAGGTGAAATAATACCATCAAATTTCAACTTTCAACTTTCAACTTTCAACTCTCAACTTTCAACGCAAAATCTGAGCGTTGAGCCTTGCAACTTGTTCCCTGATCACCGCCCGCCGGTCAACGGCGTGATCGCGCCGCTGATTGCGCGATTGAACGCCGGCACATCGTGCTCCATGAGCGTCTTGTAATCGGCCTTCGCACTGTTGAGATCCTTCTCGATGTTCTCCAGCATCGCCACCGATGTATCGGTGGGCGGGAAGTCGGCGCCGCCCGCCACGTCACCGGCTCCAGGTCCGACTTCGCCATTCAGCCAGATCAGGTTCATGTACACGCGGTACGCCTGCTGAAAGTACTTGTCGTCGCTCGTCATCTGCGCCGGCTCGAGCAGCCGCGCCTCGAGATCGAAGAGCCTCTTGTCCATCTCGGCCACTTGCTTCACCAGCGCCGCTTTGCTCGCGTCGTTCCTATAGGCCTTCTGAACGTCCTCGAGCTGTTTGCGCATCACCTCGAGGGTGTTGATCATGTCTGCCGCGGCACTGATGTCGTCTCGGAGCCGTAGTTGGAGCCGCACCGACAGATCGAGATCGCCCTGCGACGTCGGGATTTTCGGATCCTTGAGAATTTCGATCGGCTGCGTCGACGACTGTCCGTCCACGGTGAGCTTCACCGTATATTTTCCCGGCGCGACGATCGGTCCCACTTGCGCCGGCTCGAGGCCCCAGTGCGTCACCGGACGCGTATCCTGACCGCGGAAGCGCGGCTCCTCCCAGATATGCGGGTTCTCCGGAGGCGTGGTGCGGAGCGCCACGAGCTTCGGCGCATCGTGGCGAAGGTCCCATACCACGCGGTTGAGTCCGGCGCGGGGTGTCAGCCGAACGTCGCGGACCTGTTTGTTGTCGCTGTCGAGAATCTGCAGCTGCGCCGCACGAGGCGCCGCCTTCAAGTGGAAGTTGATCAGCGCCCGGCCTCGCTGCGACCAGCGATAGCTGGGCCGGGGCGCATAGAGAAGCACCGAGGCATCCGTCGCCGCAGGCGTCGCCTGCTCGAGCGGCGTGATGTCATCGAGAACGTAGATCCCGCGTCCGTACGTCGACACGACCACATCGTGAAACTGCTTTTGGACGATCACCCAGCTGACCGGCGCGTGCGGTAAGCCGGCCGATACCTCGGTCCAGTGCGTGCCGTCATCGGTCGAGTAATAGAACGCATGACCCGTGCCGGCAAAGAGCATTCCCGGCTTGTTGGGATTCTCGGCCACGGCCTTTACGTACGAAAGCGGGTGCGAGTTCGGCAGGTCCCCGTTCACACGCTTCCACGTGGCGCCGTAGTCAGTCGTCTTGAAGACATAAGGCTCGCGGCTGTCCATGAGATGCGCGTCAACCGCGACATAGACGGTGCCGCCGTTGAAATGCGACGGCTCGATCTTCGAGATCACGCCCCACGTGGGCATGCCGGTCACGTTCTTCGACACGTCGTTCCATTTCGCGCCGCCGTCGCGCGTGTACCAGAGCTTTCCATCGTTCGTGCCCGCCCACATCAAACCTTTCTCGATCTCCGAGGTCGCGATGGCAAAGACGACTTCGGGCGCGAACTGCCCGAGGTTGTCACCGACGATGCCGCCTGAGGAGATGAGGCGGGTCGGGTCCTGCGTCGACAGATCGGGGCTGATCACCTGCCAGCTCTGTCCGCCATTGGTTGTCTTGAAGATCACGTTGCAGCCGTAATACACGTTGTTGTGATCGAAAGGATCGATCGCGAGCGGCGCAGTCCAGTGACAGCGATACTTCGAGTCCTGCGGCGGTGAATCGAGCGTAATCAGATGCGGCGCGACAGAGCGCGCGATCTTCGTCCGGTGATCGTATCGCGTCACCTTGTTGCCGTAGCACGTGGACCAGACGATGTTCGGATCGGCGGGATCGGGAACGGTGAAGCCCGATTCGCACCCTCCCAGCCCGTGATCCCAGACGTTGCCTGATCCGTTGTAGCCGGCACCTGCGCCTTCGGGCGCAACCATCGACCCGCGCATCGTGCCATCGTCCTGCATGTTGCTGTAGACGTAATACGGCACCTGGTTGTCGACGGCGACGTGGTACATCTGCCCGATGGGCAGCTGGACGCGCTGGGTGCTGCGGCCATGCTGCGTGGTCAGCGTGATCCCTGCGTCGTGCGTGATGGCGAATCGATCCGCGTTCTTGGGATCCCACCAGATGTCGTGATTGTCGCCACCCCAGTTCACGGTGCGGAACGTCTGGCCGCCGTCGACGGACTGGAAGAACGAGCTGTTCGAGACGAGCACCTCGTCCTCGTTCGCCGGCGAAACAGCAAGGTGGATGTAATAGCCGGCGCGGCCGATGAGCTCGCGCGACCAGTTCACGACGCGCCAGTTGACCCCGCCGTCGTCGGACCGCCAGACCGATCCCTGGTCCACGGTCTGGATCAACGCGTACACACGGTTCGAGTCTGTGGGCGCGATCGCGACGTCGATCTTTCCGAGCGGCGCGCGCGGCAGCCCTGCCGCCTCGACTTTCGTCCATTTGGTTCCGCCGTCGTGCGACACGTAGATCCCGCTGCCCGGTCCGCCGCTCAGCATCGCCCACGGGTGCATCTCGACCTGCCACGTGCCGGCAAACAGCGTGCGCGGATTCTTCGCGTCGAGAGCGAGGCCCGAGCATCCGGTGTTCTCGTCGACGAAGAGGACGCGATCCCAATGCTGCCCGCCGTCAGTTGTGCGGAAGACACCGCGCTCCTGCTGCGTGCCGGTGATGCGGCCGATGGCGCACGCGAACACGATGTCGGGGTTGGTCGGGTGGATCAGGATGCGGCCGATTCGACCAGTCTCGGTCAGTCCGGAATGGGTCCACGTGCGGCCGGCGTCCAGCGACTTGTAGATGCCATCGCCGGTGACATCGCTGTCGCGGATCGCCCACGCCTCGCCCGTGCCGGCCCAGACGACATTGGGATCGGACGGCGCGACGGCGAGCGCGCCAATCGCGGCGACGGGCATGCTGTCGGAGACAGGCACCCAGCGGATGCCGCCGTCGGTGGTCTTCCAGACGCCGCCGGACGCGGCGCCGGCGTAATAGATGGACGGATCGCCGGGCACGCCGGCAATCGACGCGACCCGGTTGCCGACCACGGGGCCAAGGAACCGGAATGACAGCCCGTCCACCGACTGGCCGCCGCCTGCCCGGCGCTGCGCGGAGAGACCGACGATCGACGCAAGCGCGAGCACACATGCAGTAAGAAGACGTGTGTTCATGACGTCGAGCATTGTACCGATGTCTGACCCGGCGGCCGCGACTCCGCGCGCGTAACCCATGGTCCCGTGTCTGTTATCAGTGTCAGGTCTTGAGTGTCTGTTATGGGTGTCTGATGCGTGTCCGACAGGTGTCTTAGTCGACGGACGACTGTTAGTCGACTGACGACTGACGACTGACGACTGACGACTGACTACTCCGCGCGAAGCGCGAGCGAAGGATCGACGGCCGCGGCGCGTCGCGCCGGGAGACTGCAGGCCAGCAACGAGACGATGAAGAAGATGAAAGTTGCTCCGGCAACGCTGAAGGCGTCAAACGGGCCGACGTTGAACAGCAACGTCGCTACGACCCGCGCGGTCGCGGCCGATGCGGCGAGACCAATGACGGCTCCGAACGCAAACAGCAACACGCCGTGGCGCATGATAAGGCCGACAATCTCCGCGCGCGTCGCCCCCATCGCCAGGCGGATGCCGAATTCGCGATTGCGCTGTCCGACCGCGTAGGCGATGACGCCGTACACTCCGATCGCCGCGAGTATCATCGCCATCGCTGCAAACGCGCCGAGCAGCGTGGTTTGGAGCCACCGCTGCGCCATCGAGCGATCCAGTACCGCGGTGAGCGTCCGCGCGTCGTAGATCGGCTGCTCCCCGTCGACTGACCGAATCGCGCCGGCCACGGCGGTGGCGACCAGTGAGGGATCCGTCCGCGTGCGGACCACGAGCGCCATCCGATCCTGAGCCCGCTGCTCGAACGGAAAGTAGATCTGCGGCCGTGTGTCCCGATCGACACGGTCGTGGCGGATATGACCGACGACACCGACGATCGTCCCCCAAGGCTGATTCGCGACCGCGATACGGACGCGGCGTCCGATCGGGTCGGCGCCGTTGAACACCTTCGCCAGTCGCTCGTCGATGATCGCGACAAACGGCGCGGATGCATGATCGGATTCGGCGAACATCCGCCCGCCGAGAAGCGGAATCTCCAGCGCGCGGAAGTAGTCGGGCGTCACGGATCGATAGTCGACGTTGCCGAGAACGGCTGCCTTGGCGTCGACGCCCTCGAACACGATTCCGCCCGTTTGAGCGCCGCCAGCCAACGGCAGACGGTTCACCAGGGCAGTGAACGCGACTTCAGGAAGCGCCTTGACGCGATCGACCATCCGGTTGCCGAACGCGGCGATGTCTCGATCGGTCGGATACTTGCTGCGCGGCATCGCGAGGTGCAGGCTATAGACTCCTTCCGGGTTGAAGCCCGGGTTCACCTTACGAAGCTCCACAAAGCTGCGGAGCAGCAGAGCGGCGCCGATGACGAGCCAGAGCGTTGCGGCAATCTGCGCGACGACCAGCATGTCACGCGTCCGCGACCGCGCGGCTGTCTGAGTATTTCCTCGCGAGAGGTCTGAGACCGACGCCGAGAGCCCGCTGCGCGACGCCTCCAGAGCCGGCCAGACGCCGACGCACACCGCAATCGCCGCGAGAACGCCAAGAGTGAAGACGAGCGCCGGCCGGTGCAGGCCGACGTTCTCGACGCGAGGCATGTCCGCCGGCAAGAGCGGCACGAGGCCGTCGATCGCCCACGCCGCGCCAACCAGCCCCAGCCCGCCACCAGCGACGAGCATCGGCAGCAGCTCGCCAATAGACTGCGCGATCAGCCGACCGCGAGCGGCGCCGAGCGCCGCGCGCACCGAGAGCTCGCGCCGGCGAGCCAGCGCGCGCGACACGAGAAGATTGGCCAGGTTCGCGCAGCCGATCGACAGCATCGCGCCGACTGCAGCCAGCAGGATATAGAGCGGTGTCCGCACCGTCGCGACGGTGTCGTTGAGCAGCGGTGCGACCTCGGCGCCGATTCCTTCGTTTTCCCGCGGATGCTCGCGCTCGATCTCCGCCGAGATGATGTCCATCTCCGCCTGCGCCTGCTGTGCCGTCACTCCGGGCTTCAGGCGCGCGACGGACAGATACGAGTAGTTCATCCGGTTGACCAGTTCCTGAGGGTCGAACGTGAACGGCACGTAGATTTGATACTCACGATTCGGATAGGCAAAGTCCTGGCGCATCACGCCGACGACCGTGAACGGCTCGCCGCTCAGATGAATCGTGCGCCCGACGATCGACGCGTCCGCGCCGAAGCGCCGGACCCAGAGGCCGTGCGTGAGAATCGCTACGCGGTCGTGCGTCCCGCCCGACAGTTGATCCTCGTCGCGCGTGAATGTCCGGCCAATGAGTGGCGTGACGCCGAGCACGGAAAACAGATTCGCTGACACGCGTGACCCGAACAGCCGCTCGGGTTCGCCCTGACCGGTGAGGTTGAAGTTGGCGACCGCGCGCAGGACGGCGATGTCCTCGAAGACGTGATTGCGCGCTTTCCAGTCGGCCACGTTCGCGTTGCCGACGAACGCGCGCGGCAATCCCCGTTTGACCGCGGTGTTCCACAGGTTCACCAACCGGTCCGGTTCCCGGTAGGGCAAGGGCTGAAGGAGCACGCTGTACACCACGCTGAACATCGCGGTCGTGGCGCCAATGCCGAGGGCGATGGTGAGAATCGCCGCCGCGGCAAAGCCGGGCGTTCGCGACATCAGTCGGACGCCGTACCGTGCGTCCTGCCAGGCGTTGGCCAGCCACATCACACCGCGGGCATCGCGGGATGCTTCGACGAGCTGCGTCACCGGTCCGAACTCCCTCCGGGCCGCGTCGCGCGCGGCATCGGGCGTCATCCCCCGCGCGATGTTCTCGTCGACGAGATGCTGCAGGTGATCGTGCATCTCGTCGGTGAGATCACGATCGACCGCGTCTCCCCGCACGAGGGCGCGAAAGCGCATCAGCAGCATGTGCGCGAACCGCACAGACTCACTCCTATCCCTGCCTAATCCTGCTTCCGTCCTACGCAGTCCGAACCACCAGGGTGACGGCCGCGGCGAGCCGTTCCCACGACGCGGCTTCCTTCTCGAGCTGTTTCCGCCCTGCTTTCGTGAGCTGGTAAAACCGGGCGCGTCGTTTCTGCTCGGAGACGCCCCATTTCGCGCGGATCCAGCCTTGGTGCTCGAGACGCTGCAGGGCCGGATACAGCGACCCCTGCTGCACGAGCAGCACGTCCTGGGAGAGCTGCTTGATGCGAGACGCGATGGCCCAGCCATGCATCGGCTCGAGCGCGAGCGATTTGAGAATCAACAGGTCGAGCGTGCCCTGGACGAGGTCAACGGGCTTCATTGACTCTGATTATCTACACAAGCTGGTGTCGATAATCAAGGGGACGAGGTGATCATCTGAAGATATTCTTGACGACAAACCACACATTCGCCGGCCGCTCGGCGAGTCGCCTCATGTACCAGGGGAACCAGTACTCGCCGTAGGCGATCAGCACGCGCAGCGGGCGGCCGGCCGCGACGAGGCGCTCCTGCAGCGGCCGTTGGATGCCGTACAACATCGCGTACTCGTAGGCGCCCTTCGGGACGCGGCGATCGTCGATGAACGTCGCGAGACGGTCCGCCAGATGTGCATCGTGGGTTGCGATGTGTAACAGACCACCCGCGCGCTGGCCGTCTTCCGCCAGGAGGCGACACGCGAGTTTGTAGAAGTTCTCGTCGACGTCGACCTTCTTCGGGAACGCGATCGACGCCGGTTCGAGATACGCCCCCTTGACCAGCCGGATCGCCGCACCGAGCGGTACGAGCGACTCGATGTCGCCGGCCGTGCGATAGAGATACGCCTGGAGTGCGATGCCGACGTGCGCCGATCGCGCCCGCGACCGGCGGAACAGATCGAGCGTCGGATCGACGTACGGCGATCCTTCCATGTCGATCCACACGAAATTGCCGCGAGCTTCGGCGCGTTCGACGAGCCGCTGGAGGTGCGCGAAACACAGCGCCTTGTCGAGATCGAGGCCGAGCTGCGTCGGTTTCACCGATATCTGCGCATTCAGTCCCGCGGCCCGCACCTTGTCGAGGACCTCGAGGTAATGTGTCGCCACATTCTCGGCTTCCGCTGCGCTCGTGACGTTCTCGCCGAGCTTCGTGAAGATCGTGGCGACGCCTAGACCCTGTTGTCCGGCGGCGGCGCGCATCGCGTCTTCGAGGTGCTCGCCGGGCATGAAAGTGGAGACCGACCGACGGACGAACGCCGTTTTCGTCGCACGCTCGCGCAGCCAGGCATTGGTCGACATCGCGAGGAGAACGTTCCGAGCAAGACTCATATTGCGGAATGCGGATTGCCGATTGCGGATTGACTGGTTGATTGCGAAATCCGCAGTCCGCAAGCCGCAATCCGCAATGTCACAGAAGTCCCCTGATGAGGCCGCCGTCCACCTGGAGCGCCGCACCGGTGATGTACGACGCCGCGTCCGACAGGAGAAAGGCGCCAGCCCGGCCGAACTCGTCCGGGATGCCATAGCGGCTCATTGGGACGGTGGCAATCGATCGGCGTTCCTGATCGTCGACAGCGATACCCGCCTTCCTCGCATTGATCTCGTCGAGCTGACGCAGGCGATCTGTCGCGATGCGCCCAGGAAGTAGCGTGTTCACGCGAATACGATCCGGAGCCAGCTCGACCGATAAGGTCTTGGCCAGCGACGTGACGCCGGATCTGAGCACATTCGAGAGGGCGAGATTGGGCACCGGTTCCTTCACCGAGGAGGAGGTGCCAATCACGATAGCGCCTCCGCCGCGAGTCCGCATCGATGGAACGACCAATCGCACTGTGCGAATGACGCTCATCAGCAGGAGATCGAACGCTGCCTGCCACGCCTGATCGTCGAGGCTGAGCGCCGTACCGGCGGGTGGTCCACCGGTGTTCGCAAACAACAGATCGATACCGCCAAACTCTTTCATCGTGGCGGAGTACCACGACGCGATCGCACCCGCATCGCTCAGATTCGCCGCGACGGCAAGTGTGCGGCTGCCGCTTTCGTCCGAGATCGTCGCGGCGGCACGTCGAATCGCTTCGGCATCTCGCGATGCCATCGAGACAACCGCCCCTTCCGCGGCCAAGGCACGCGCCACGGCATAGCCGAGCCCCTTGCTGGCTCCGCCGACCATCGCAATCTTGTCCTTCAGTCCGAGGTCCATCGTGTTTGTGAGCAGAACATGGTACACGAATTGACCAGGGCGTCATTTCGGGCGTGCTCAATACGCCGTGGCTCACCCGGACGCGCCGGCGAGCTGAACACGTGGCACTTTAGGGGAATTGCTCGGGCGGGAACGAAGTCTGAAGTCTGAAGTCAGAAGTCTGAAGTTTGAACCTCAAACTTCTGACTTCTGACCCCTCCGACTTTAATCTTCAAACTTCAGACTTCAGACTTCAGACTTCAGACTTCTTACCCTCAACCGTTTGCAGGTTTCACGGTGACGAACAACGTACTGCCCTGACGGTTGATCAACAGCAACACCGGCTTGTCAACCGTCCGCTTGAGCGCGCTGCGCAGCTCTTCCACGGTCTTCACCGGCTGACGATTGACCGACTCGATCACGTCGCCTGCCTGGATGCCCGCATCCGCCGCCCGGCCGTCGGGATCCACGTCCTGCACAACCAGGCCCTGCGCGCCTTTCGTACCGAGGCGGGACGCCATCTCCGGCGTGATCGGCGCGACGGACACGCCGAGCGCCGCTTTATCGGTGCTGTCCGGTTCGCCGTCGCCTCGCCGGGCGACCTTCTCAGGATTCGCCTCGTCCAGCTTCACCGTCAAGTGCTTCTCGCTGCCGTCGCGAATGATCGTCAGCTCGGCGTTCGTTCCGGGACCAGCCGCTGCGACACGATTACGCAGCGAGTTGAAGTCGTGCACCTGTTGGCCGTTGAACGATTCGATCACATCGCCCTGCTTCACGCCGGCTTTGTCCGCAGCGCTGCCAGGCGTCACGGAGCTGACGATGGCGCCCCCCGCGTGCTTCAAGCCAAGGTTCTGCGCCATATCGGACGTGACCTGCTGGACGGTGACGCCGAGCTGCGCCCGGGTGACCTTCCCCTTCGTCCGGAGCTGCTCCATGACGCTCTTCGCCATGTTCACCGGGATCGAGAAACCGATGCCGATGTTGCCGTCCGTGTTGGAGAGGATCTGCGAGTTGATGCCGACGAGCTCGCCTTTCATGTTCACGAGCGCGCCGCCCGAATTGCCATGGTTGATTGGCGCATCGGTCTGCAGGAAGTCTTCGTAGCTGCCGTCACCAGGGCCCGTCGAACGTCCCTTTGCGCTGATGATGCCCATCGTCACGGTTTGCCCGATACCCATCGGATTGCCAACCGCGAGAACGACATCTCCCACCTGAACGTTGTCGGAGTTGCCGAGCGGCAGGGTCTTGAAGTCGGACCCGGAGACCTTGAGCAAGGCGAGATCGCTGGCCTTGTCTGTACCGACGAGCTTCGCCGTCAACGTCCGTGAGTCCGTGAGATCCACTTTGATCTCGTCCGCGCCGTCGACGACGTGGTAATTCGTCAGGATGTAGCCGTCAGTTGTGACGATGACGCCGGAGCCGAGCCCACGCTGCCGTGGCGTGCGCATCTGGGGGCGCGGTCCCTGACGCTGGCCGAACTGATCTCCAAAGAAGCGACGGAAGAGGTCCTCCGGGTCGCCCTGGAAACCGGTCGGCGCCATGCGGGCCTTGCCGGTAACGCGGACGGTCACGACTGCGGGTGCGGCGATATTCACGATATCGGCGTAAGAATCGCGGCCGGCCGCAATCGAGTGAGTGACAGGGGCCGTGGTCGTGGCCGGTGCGACGCGTGCCGTCGTCGATTGCGGGTCGGCGGCGAAACCGTGCCAGACGGCGCCTGACGTGAGCAAGACAGCGGCGGCGAGGGCGATTCCTGCCCGAGCCGCACGCTGGCGGAGATTGGTACGTGCGTTCATAATCTGTGTCCTTTCACGGAGAGTACTTGTCGTCTGTTCGATTAGACGGCAGCTCCTGTTGCCAGGCCGTATCAGGAACATTACAAACGTGAAAGGTGACAAAAGGCTGCTCGACGTCTTACTTCGAGGGACGGGTCGCTCGAATTCCTAAGTTCTCCAGCTCAACGATTTGGCCGGAATTTTGTAACGATTTTGGGAGGATATGATGCGTCGGTCGCTGTTCGCGAACGGGATCCTGCTGGCGTTTATCCTGACGCAGGTCGCGGACGGGCTTCTCACCTATCTCGGGATCAGGACGTTCGGGGCGGCCATCGAAGCCAATCCGCTGGTCGCCTGGTACGTCGCGACGTTCGGGGCAGGAGCGGCGCTTGTCGGCTTGAAGGGACTGGCAGTCGCATGCGGCGCGGCTCTGCACCTGCGCGCCATGCACCGAACGATCGCGGTCCTCACCGTCATGTATCTGACCGCTGCCGTCTGGCCCTGGTCGCGGTTGTTCATCGCGGTAATCGCACCGTAAACGTCGATCCCCGGCCCACTTCACTTTCGACGCTGACCGTTCCGCCGTGTGCCTCGACGACGGCCTTGACGAGGCTCAGGCCGAGGCCCAATCCCCGCTCCGTGCGGCTCGTGTCCCCTCGAAAGAGCCGATCGAAGATCCGCGGAATCTCGCCGGCTGGGATGCCCGTTCCGGTGTCGCGGACACGGATCAGCGCTACAGTCCCTTCCTGACGCACCTCGACCCCCACGCGCCCGCCAGCAGGCGTGTACTTGAGCCCGTTGTCGATGAGGTTGGCGGCCACCTGCTCGAGCCGAGTCCGGTCTGCTGTCACCACGACGTCCGTGGGAGCATCGACTGTCAGCGTGACGCCCTTCGCCTCCGCGACGTCGCGGTAAAGATCGACGGCCCGCGCCACAACGGCCGCGAGTGTCACCGCCTGGCGCTGAAGCTGCATCGCCCCGCTCTCGGCTTCGGAGATGTCCATCAGCGTCGTCAACATCACGAGCACGCGGTCCGATTCCTCGACGCAGTCGGCCAGCGCCTCACGGTACCGGTCGACGTCGGGCGCTCCAGCGAGCGCCATTTCGGCCGTGCCACGCAACCGCGTCAGCGGCGTCCTCAGATCGTGCGAGACGTTGTCGAGTGAGTGGCGCATCGCGGTGACCAGACCCTCGATCTTGTCGAGCATCGCGTTGAACAGCGCCGTGAGCTCATCGAGCGCATCGCCGCTGCCAGCCACCGGCACGCGCGCATCGGTGCGACCCGTCAGGATGATTCGGCGCACCGCCTGCGACAACTGGCGGATCGGAAACAGGGCGGACTGGGTCACGAGCCATCCGCCAGTGAGTGCGATGAGAACGACCGACAGAGTGACGAGGCCCAGCGCAGCACGAAACCGCCCGAGGAGAGCTTCGCGTGCCTCCGTGCTCTTGCCGACTTGGACCAGCGTGCCGTCGGCGAGGCGCACGGTGGCTGTCTCGAGTCGCGTTTGATCCCAGCCCTCGGAGTCGCTGAGGACGACCGCTTCCACGCCCCGATCGACGATTCGCACGAACAAACGTTCGGGCGCGGTGCGTTGTTCGATGCGTACCGTGTTCGCGAGCACATTGATGCCGCCGCGAAGATACGCGGCGGCGTACTCGCCGAGCTTGGCCTGAAGAATCTGTCGGTCGCGCTGCACGAGCGATTGCGACGTCAGGTAATACGTGAGGTAAACAATCGCCGTGGACCCGATGACGAACAACGTGGCGTACCACAGCGCGATCCGCAGTCCAAAAATGAAGGGGCGGGAGCCTTTTTCAGCTGTTGCCGTCGTCATGTGCAGATGTTGAAAGCGGCTCCCGGCCCCTCAGGACATAGCCGACCCCACGCACAGTCTGTAGGAGCTTCGTATCGAACGGCTTGTCGATCTTCTCGCGCAGCCGGCTCACCAGGACGTCGACGACATTGGTCTGCGGATCGAAGTTGTATTCCCACACATGCGACAGGATCATCGTTTTCGACACGACGCGGCCTGGGTTGCGCATCAAATACTCGAGCAGCGCGAACTCGCGCGGACGCAGTTCAACGGGTGACCCGCGGCGTGTCACACGACGCGAGAGGAGATCCAGCACCAGGTCTTCGACCGTGAGCGTCGTCGGCTCCGGCGCACGCGTCGCGCGACGGACCAGCGCCTGCACGCGCGCCAACAGTTCGGCGAACGCGAACGGTTTCGTGAGGTAATCATCGCCGCCGGCTTGGAGGCCGCGGACGCGATCGTCCACCGATCGCCGCGCGCTCAGAATCAGGACAGGGGTCATGACGCCGCGCCGCCGCAGCTCCTCGATCAGCGAGAGTCCATCACGCTTCGGCAGCATCACATCGACGATGGCGACGTCGTAAGGCTGCCGCACGGCCGCGGCAAGGCCTTCCTCGCCGTCAGCCGCGTGGTCTACCGCAAACCCGGCCTCGCGAAGGCCGCGGACGACGAACTCAGCTATCGAGGCGTCGTCTTCGACGACAAGGGCTCGCACAACCGGCATGATAGCCACGGCGCGCGAAAAGCGCATGCTGTCGGCTAACGTGCGGGCGTGCCTGCCGGTGCGGCGCGAAGATACTGCGGCGGCCATGGAATCTCGCGCCCAAGCTCGCGCGCCGCACGCATCGGCCAGTAGGGATCGCGTAACAGCTCGCGTGCGAGCAGGACGCAGTCGGCGAGCTCTTCGCGAATGATGCTGTCGGCCTGCCTCGGATCAGTAATAAGTCCGACGGCGCCCGTCGCAATGCCTGCTTCGCGGCGGATGCGCTGAGCAAACGCCACCTGATAACCCGGACCAAGCGGGACAGCGGCATCGGCCACGGCGCCTCCCGATGAACAGTCGATCAGGTCCACGCCGCGCGATTTCAACCGCCGCGCCAGTTCCACGCTCTGGTCGATGTCCCAGCCACCGTCCTTCCAGTCGGTCGCCGAAATCCGGACGAATACCGGCAGCCGATCGGGCCAGACGGCGCGGACGGCATCCGCGATCTCGAGACACAGGCGCACGCGATTGTCGTACGAACCGCCGTAGCGGTCCGTGCGCGTGTTGATGAGTGGCGACAGAAACTCGTGGATCAGGTATCCATGTGCTGCGTGCACTTCGAGGACGTTGAATCCGGCCTCGAGCGCCCGCACCGCACCTTGCTCGAACGCGCCGACGATGCCGGCGACGCCGTCGGTCGTCAGCGGTTTCGGTGTCGGATATCGAGCGTTGAACGGCGCAGAGGTCGGGCCAACGGGACGCCATCCGCCTGCTGACTCCGGGACTTCGCCTCCACCTTCCCAGGGCCGGACGGTGCTGCCCTTGCGACCGGCGTGCGCGAGCTGGATGCCGGCAAGTGTGTCCTGCTCGTGAATAAAATGAACGATACGCGTCAGGCCGGAAACGTGGTCATCCTTGTAGATGCCGAGATCCTGCGGACTGATGCGACCATCCGCCGTCACGGCGGTCGCCTCCGTGAACACGAGAGCCGCGCCGCCAACGGCGCGCGTGCCAAGGTGAACGAAGTGCCAGTCGTTCGAGAAGCCCTCCTGGCTCGAGTACTGACACATGGGCGAGACGATGATGCGGTTCCTCAGCGTGAGCGAACGGAGCGGCAACGGGTCGAACAGATGCGACATCGCGTCCCATTCTCGCTCGGATCGCCGCCGCATGCGGGCGCAGGTGCACCGGTGTCGGCCGAGGAAAGAGACACATGCCAGGCGCAAGCGATGGCGGCTGGTGAAAGAGAGGGAATCAAACGCTGGATAGACAGCAGGTCGATGCGTGAAACCAACAGCCAGCCGACGCTTCGTGCGCGTCACGACGCAACCGCTTCACCGCTTGCCACTGCGCAGGTCCAGCCATCAACGCCTTCCCCAGCGCGCTGTTCAGCCGATCGTCGCGGATGCCGACCGCTGAGTAGACCGCGACGACAGACAACACGTTCGCGTCGAACGACACGTCATCCTGCCGCGTCACCAGGAAGACGAGTCCCTTGCCGAGTGTGGGCGCCATTCCCGGCATGGTCGACGTGAGCGGCAGGATCATTCGACCGCGAGGCGCCAGCGCATTGAGCCACGGATCCAGCGGATGCGTCGCGCCCGCATTGATCATGATGGCGTTGAAGGTTTCGCCGTTCACCTGCGACGAGTCGCCGTAGCGCACATCGACCCACGGCATCGGCGCGAGGTTCCGCTTGGCAGCGGCTGCCAGCGCCTCGTCCACCTCGAACGCGACAACCCGGCCGGAGGACCCAACGGCCTGTCCGATGACCGCGGTGTAATAGCCAAGACCACTACCGACGTGGAGGACGTGAGACCCGGGCAGAAGATTCAGCGCGTCAAGCCATACGGCGAGCGTACCGGGCTGACCGTTGAACAGCTGGCGCGCGGGATCGATCGCCACGGCGATGTTGTGGTAGGTGCGACCAGGATCCGCGTCGGGAGTGACCTGCAGCGGAAGTCCGGCACCCGGGCCGCTTCCCAAGCCGGGCATGTACGGCGTTTCCGCCAGCACGGTCCATGGACCAGGCCCAAGGTACCGCTCGCGCGGAACGGTGGCGAAGGCGTTGACGAGATGAGGCGATCGCAGTTTGCAGACGGCCTCCAGCTCTTCGGCGAAAAAGCGGCGGCGCAGATCGAGATCCACTACTTTTTTGTCCTCGGCTTCGTCTTCTTCTTTTGTCCGCGTGGCACCGCGTAGCCGAGAACATCGAAGGCCTGCTTCGGCTCGAGGCCGCGTACGAACTCCGCGATCTCGGGCCCCAGCGCGAGTGCCCGGGGCGGCGCCGCCCACAGATATGCCTGCTTCTTATCGGGCCGCGGGATGATGCGGATCTCACCCGCTTCGTTCAGCCGCTTGAGCACGGTGTGGATGACGGCGAGGTCGTTGGAATAGATCGACAGATCGACACCGATCGCGAGCAAGCGCTCGCGGACGTCAATCGGCGTCATCGGCACACCGGCGCGCAAGGCGAGGCGCACGGCGTCTGTGATGCTCATCGGAACCGTCGGCGTCAGCCCAATCAGCTTCGACAGCGTCCCAATCGTCTGCGCCAGGTGTGCGAGGCGCTTGTCGATGTCGCGGCGCTGCTCGCCCAGCGATTCGTATTCCTTGATGGCCGCGGCGAGCGCGGCGCGGTAGTCGGCGGACACACTTGAGTTTATACATTTCGTGTAAGACCATGTCAACGTACGGACAGTCGGTGCGCTTCCGACATCTCGCGATCGTCGCCGTCGTCGACGACATCACCGAATACTTGATGCAGCTCTTACGGGAGCAGCGCGGACCCGTTTCAGATCGCCGCCTGCTGTTGTGGTGCTGTAGTACGCTACGAATCTGCGAACGCATGATCGCATCGCCCGTCTTCGAGCTCCTCGATCCAGACCTGCCGAGCGCTCCTCATTGAGTCTCCGACGGGACGAGAAAGGCACTGATTCGTGAAGGGCGTCCTGCTACTGCTGATTCTGTTCGTCGCAAGCTCGGCCATGGCGCAGTCTCGAGGCACCGGCCGCCAAACTCAACTGCCGACGCCGCCGGCGCCATTCCTCGGAGGGGTGCCGCACGGGACGGCGACCGGCGGCGTCATCACCGTCACGATTCTGGACGCGATTGCGCGTGCGCTGCAGCACAACCTCGGCGTGCTCGTCGCCGAAGAGGCGATCGGCCGTGCCCGCGGCGTGCGCTGGAAGACGCTCAGCGAGCTGCTGCCGAATGTGAACGGCCATTTGTCCGAAACGCGGCAGAAGATCAACCTGCAGGCGTTCGGCTTCGGCTCGCCAGGCGGCCCGTCATTTCCTGGCGTCCCCAACATCGTGGGACCCTTCAACGTCTTCGACGCCAGAATCTCGGTGTCGCAGCCGGTCATCGACCTCGCCGCGTTGAACGACGCCCGCGCCGAATCACACAACGTCGAAGCGGCGCGCTTCTCAGCGATGAGCGCGCGCGATTTCGTCATCAACGTCACCGGTACGCTATACGTTCACGCACTGGGGTCGTTCGCGCGTCTGGAGTCGGCGCGAGTGCAGCAACAAACCGCGCAGACGCTCTACGACCAGGCCCTCGATCTGAAAAAGGGCGGCCTCATCGCAGGCATCGATGTGCTCCGCGCCGACGTGCAGCTCAGTAGCGAGACTCAGCGATCGACATCGGCCAGAAACGAATTCGAAAAAGCAAAACTGCAGCTCGCCCACGCCATCGGGCTGCCGATCGGACAGGATTTCGCCCTCGATCCTCACCTGCCCGAACTGCCCGAGACCGACATGACGCTCGAGCGTGCGATCGATCAGGCGTACAAAGCTCGGCCCGATTATCAGGCCGCCCTCGAGCGGGTGCGGGCCGCCGAGGCGTCGCGTCGCGCGATCGTCGGCGAAGGGCTTCCGTCGGTTCGGGTGAACGCGGACTACGGCGACATCGGGCTTTCGCCCAGCGACGCGCAGGCCACGTACGCTGTATCGGGTGTCGTCAGTATTCCAATCTTCCAGGGCGGCCGTACCCGCGGCCGGTTGCTCGAAGCCGACGCTGACCTGCGTCAACGCCGCGCTGAGGCGGACGATCTCAAGGCAGCCATCTACTACGAGGTTCGAACGGCGTTCCTCGACCTGGAAGCGACGACGGAGCAGTTGCGCGCCGGAACGCGGGCGCGCGACCTGGCCGCGCAGCAATTGACGCAGGCGCGCGATCGATTCGCGGCCGGCATCGCCAGCAACATCGAGGTGGTGCAGGCGCAGGAGGCGGTGGCGCTCGCCAACGAGCAATACATCTCGGCGCTCTATGGCTACGATCTCGCGAAGGGTGGACTGCTCAAGGGCATCGGCACGGGCGAGGCGATGTTTCGCCAGCTCCTCGGAGGTGCTCGATGATCGCTCGTGTCCGCATGGCGGCCGGAGCTCTGGTCCTCGCGGCGATCGCGATCGCCGTCTGGTTCTGGCTGAGCGCCGGACACGAATCGACAGATGATGCCCAGGTCGATGCGCGGGTGACGCAGATTTCGGCGCGAGTCAACGGCATCGTCGCAAGGGTCGCGGTCAACGACAACCAATTGGTCGACGCCGGCGCCGTGCTCATGGAGCTCGATCCGCGCGACTACCAGGTGGCGGTCGACAAGACGCGGGCGGAGCTTGCGGACGCCGAAGCGTCCGCTCTCGCCGCCCAACGCAACATCCCCATTACGTCCACGACGGCAGCCAGCAATGTCATCACCGCTCGCGGCAGCATTACACAGGCACAGGGCGGTCTCGCCGCCGCCGAGCGCGAGCTCGACATGGCACGCGCCCGGCTGACTACCGCACAGGCGCGCGTCCGCGAGGCCGATGCGAACGCGGCGAAAGCGGCACGCGATGTCGAGCGGCTGCGCGGGCTGCTTGCCAAAGACGAAGTGTCACAACAGCAGTTCGACACGCTGGTCGCTACCGCAGAAGCGCAAAAGGCCAGCAGCGATTCTGCGCGCTCGCAAGTCGCGGAAGCCGAAGCAGGCATTCGCGTTGCCGAGGGCAAGGTGACGCAGGCCCGCGCCGGAGCCGAACAGGCGCATGCTGAATTGCAGACGGCGGAGACGGGACCGCAACAGGTCAGCGCGATGAGGGCGCGGGCTGCGGCGGCCGAGGCGCACGTTCAGCAAGCACGGGCGAATCTGGCGCAAGCCGAGCTGAATCTCCAGTACACGGTCGTCAAGGCTCCCGCCCGCGGAGTCGTCTCGAAGAAAGGCGTGAACCAGGGGCAGGTCGTTCAGGCCGGACAGCCCCTGCTCGCACTGGTGCAGATAGACGATGTGTGGGTGACGGCGAACTTCAAGGAGACGCAGCTGAAGGAGATGCGGGCACAGCAGCGAGCCACGATCACCGTCGATGCACTCGGCGGGCGCACATTCAAAGGCAAAGTCGACAGCATCGCAGGGGCTACGGGCGCCCGCTTCAGCTTGCTGCCACCGGAGAACGCAACCGGCAACTTCGTCAAGATCGTGCAGCGCGTGCCGGTGAAGATCGTGCTCGAGCCTGGTCAGGATCCGGACCACCTGCTGCGACCCGGGTTGTCAGTGACACCGACGGTGTACACCAAGTAGGGGACTAGAGGACTGGGGACGTGGGGACTTGAAGACCAGCTCAGTCCCCCAGTCCCCGTCCATGACGACGATGAACGAACCACGCCACATCAATCCGTGGCTCATCGCGATTTCCGTGATGTTTGCCACGTTCATGGAGGTGCTCGACACGACGGTCGTGAACGTCTCGCTGCCGCACATTGCCGGTAGCCTGTCGGCCTCGATCGATGAGGCGACCTGGGCGCTCACGTCGTATCTCGTCGCCAACGCGATCATTCTGCCGATGACCGGATGGCTTGCGAGCACGTTCGGCCGCAAGCGCCTGCTGATGCTCTCGGTCGTCGGATTCACCGCGTCGTCTTTCCTGTGTGGGCTCGCGCCGACGCTCAGCTCGTTGATCCTCTTTCGCATTCTCCAGGGTGCGACCGGCGGCGCGCTGCAGCCGCTCTCACAAGCAGTGCTCCTCGAGGCGTTCGCGCCGAGGGACCGCGGCAAAGCCATGGGCTTCTGGGCCCTCGGCATCGTCGTCGCACCGATTCTCGGACCCGTACTCGGAGGCTGGCTGACGGACAACTACAGCTGGCGTTGGGTCTTCTACATCAACATCCCGGTCGGCGTCGCCTCGATCGTGATGACGAAGCTCTACATCTTCGACCCGCCCTACCTCCGCACCGAGTCGCGCAGCGTGGACTACTGGGGCATGGGCATGCTTGCCGTCGGGATTGGCGCGCTGCAGATCGTGCTCGACAAGGGACAGCAGGAGGACTGGTTCGAGTCGACCTTCATCACGATCCTCGCGATCGCGAGCGCCGTCACGCTGATTGCCCTGGTGGTGCATGAATTGACGACCGACGATCCGATTGTCGATTTGCGCGTCTTCAGGGCCCGCAGCTACGCCGTGGGTGTGCTGTTGATGACGATCGTCGGGTTTGTCCTCTACGGCAGCATGGTGTTGTTGCCGGTGATGCTGCAGACGCTGCTCGGCTATCCTCCGCTTCAAGCGGGCATTGCGATGGCGCCGCGCGGCATCGGAGCCTTCTTCATGATGCCGATCACCGGCCTGCTGACCGGGCGCTTCGATCCGCGCAAGCTGCTGACGAGCGGGCTGATCGTTGGCGGCACGTCGCTGCTGTGGCTGTCGAGGCTGAATCTGCAGGCGGGCTACTGGGACATCTTCTGGCCCCAGCTGATTCAAGGCGTCGGCATGTCGCTGCTGTTCGTGCCGCTGACGACCGTTGCGATGGATCCAATCCCGCGCGAGCGCATGGGCAACGCGACCAGCCTCTTCAACCTGATGCGCAACATCGGCGGCAGCATCGGCATCGCGACGACCGGCACGATGCTCGCCCGACACAACCAGTCAACGAATGTGCTGCTCGGCGCGAACGTCACGCCGTACGATCCAGCTGCTCAGTCCCTGATCGCTCAAATGAAGGGCGCATTCATGGCGGCTGGCGCCGACGCAGCGACCGCGACCACCCGCGCGTACGCAGCCGTCTTCGGCCTCGTGCAAAGGCAGGCGACGATGGTGTCGTTTGTGGGGATCTTCCAGCTCCTCGGCGTCCTGTTTCTCGCGCTCATTCCGCTCGTGCTGCTGATGCAGCGCCCGAAGGGCGGAGAACATGTGACGGCACACTAGCCGGTTGCTGAAAGAGCCAGCAACCTGAACTGAAAACTAAGAACTTGGAAGTCAGAAAAGAGAATTCTGGCCATTTCTCGCTCGCCTCTTGAGTTCTCAGTTCTAAGTTCTCACTTCAGCCTGCGTTTTTCAGCAGCCTGCAAGACTCCCGCGCCACGGCACGCCGTGCGCTGGAAGGGTTTAAACTGAGTAATCGGCATGAAGCTGCACGGTGCCCTGGTTCTCGCGCTCATATCCACGAGTGCGTCAGCCGCACAGTCCCAGGTCCCCCCGCGGCCTTCATTCGCCGAATGGCTGACCGGCGTTCGCTCGGAAGCATTGGCGCGCGGCATCAAGCCGGATATCGTCGAGGAAGCGCTCGGAAAGATCGAGGAACCGCTCCCGGTCGTCATCGAGCGCGATCGTGCTCAGGCTGAAACGGTCCTCTCCCTCGAAAAGTACCTGACTCGTGCGCTGGCGCCGAAGACCGTTCGTGCTGGACGGGAGATCGTCGCACGCCATCGGGCGCTCCTCGATCAGGTCAGTGCACGCTACGAGGTCCCGCCGCGGATCATCGCGGGCGTGTGGGGCATGGAGTCGAGCTTCGGCCGCTTCACCGGTACGCGGCCGATCGTCGCGGCGCTGGCCACGCTCGCCTGGGATCCGCGCCGGTCGACGTTCTTTCGCAACGAGCTGTTCGACGCGCTCGAGATCGTGAACCGCGGCGACATCGAGTTGACGCAGCTGCGCGGCTCCTGGGCCGGCGCGATGGGCCAGGTGCAGTTCATGCCATCGAGCTACCTGAAGTTCGCGGAGGACTTCGACGGCGACGGGCATCGCGACGTCTGGAGTGACACGGGCGACATCTTCGCCTCGATCGCCAACTATCTGAAAGGTCACGGATGGGTCGCCGGCCAGGATTGGGGACGTGAAGTCAGGATCACGCGGGAATCGGCGCGGCGGATCGCTGGCGGTGTTGCGCGCCGCAGCGGAGGCTGCCGAGCCACCCGCGACATGACGGTGCCTTTGCCCCGCGGACGCTGGCACGAGCTCGGCGTGCGGCTGCCCGGCGGTAAGCCGCTGCCAGCGTCGACGCCGGAGGCGTCGCTCGTCTCAGGTGAGACGCGACACTTTCTCGTGTACCACAATTACGACGCGATCCTCGATTACAACTGCGCGAATTCGTACGCGATCAGCGTCGCGCTCCTCGGCAATGCCGTCCTGTCGTCTGAGCCCGCCAAAAAGCCGGCCCAGAAACCCGCGAGCAAGCCACGCACGAAGCATCGAGCGCGCCGCCCGTAGCGGTATTCAGGCATGAGCTTCGGATCGCGGCCTGCCAGGCCGAAGCTCCGCGACGTGACAGGGGCGAAGGCGGGTGGCCTACAATGGATGCATGGCCACGTTTGACCTCGACGAGCGCGGACTGGTGGTCGCGTGCAAGTCCTGCGGGCAGAAAAACCGGCTCCCCTATGCGCGTCTGGCAGATCCCGTGCGCTGTGCTCGCTGCAAGACGCCGATCGAACCTCCTGCCACACCGATCGACATCCATACTTCCGCCGATTTCGATCGACTCGTCGGCTCCGCGTCGCTCCCGATCATCGTCGACTACTGGGCGCCGTGGTGCGGCCCGTGTCGCATGGTGGCGCCTGAACTCCAGAAAGTCGCCGCACGCCTGGCGGGCCGCGTCTTGGTGGTCAAGGTGAACACCGACGAGCTCTCGGACCTCGGCCAGCGATACGGCATCCGCTCGATTCCGACCATGGCGGTGTTCGCCGGCGGCAAGGAAATGGCGCGAACGTCCGGCGCGCGTCCCGCGGCCGACATCGAAGCGTTCATCGATCAGGCGGTTGCCGCGCCTCGATAGCGCCACGCGCTCGGCTATCATCTCCGCATGATACGCGGGCGGGCTTTCCTCATCGTTGCGGGCTTGGCGGCTGCGATCTCGAGCGCGCAGCCGGTCCCGACCTTCTCCCTCGAAGAAGCGACGATCGCCGACCTGCAGCAGCGCATGCAGACCGGACAGGAGACGTCACGATCGCTCGTCGAAAAGTATCTGGCTCGAATCGAGGCGATCGATCGCGGCGGCCCTCTGCTGCGCAGCGTCCTCGAGACAAACCCGGACGCCCTCACGATCGCGGATGCGCGCGACGCCGAGCGCAAAGCACGAGGTCCACGAGGGCCGCTGCACGGTATCCCCATCCTTCTCAAGGACAACATCGCGACGGCGGACAAGATGATGACCACGGCAGGATCGCTGGCGCTCGCCGGCGTAAAGCCGCCCAAGGACGCCTTCATCGTCGGACGCCTGCGCGAGGCGGGCGCGGTGGTCCTGGGCAAGACGAATCTGAGTGAGTGGGCGAACTTTCGATCGACGCACTCTTCCAGCGGCTGGAGCGGACGCGGCGGTCAGACAAAGAACCCGTACGCGCTGGATCGCAATCCATCGGGTTCGAGCTCGGGATCCGGCGTCGCGGTGGCGGCAAACCTCGCGGCCGCGGCAATCGGCACCGAAACCGACGGCTCGATCGTGTCGCCCTCGAACAACAACTCGCTCGTCGGCATCAAGCCGACGCTCGGCCTGTTGAGTCGAAGCGGCATCGTGCCGATCGCCCACAGTCAGGACACCGCCGGTCCAATGACGCGCACCGTAGCGGACGCCGCGGCGTTGCTCGCGGCGATGGCTGGCGTCGACGCCGAAGACCCGGCCACGCGCGCAGGCCGCGGGGGACGGACGCCACAAACGGACTACGCGTCGGCGCTCGATCCGAACGGCTTGCGCGGCGCGCGCATCGGCATCGTCCGAAATAAGTTGTTCGGGTACAGTCCCCCCGCGGACGCGCTCGCCGACTCGGCGATCGCGGTCATGAAGCGGCAGGGCGCAACGATTGTGGATCCGGTGAGAATCCCGACGCTCGGCACGTTCGGGGACAGCGAGTTCGAGGTGCTGCTCTTCGAGTTCAAGGCGGATCTCAACAAGTACCTCGCGTGGCTGGGCCCGGCTTCGCCCGTGCATTCGCTGAAAGACGTCATCGCCTTCAACGACGCGCACAAGGGTCAGGAGATGCCGTACTTCGGCCAGGAAATCCTGGCGATGGCGGAGAAAAAAGGTCCGCTGACCGATCCCAAGTACAAAGCGGCGCTTGCGGCCAATCACCGCAAAGCCCGAACGCTCGGCATCGATGCCGTGATGACGCAGCACAAACTGGACGCGCTGTTTGCGCCGACCGGTGGGGTGCCGTGGCTGACTGACCTCGTCAACGGCGACAGCTCGGCGGCGACTGCCGAAGCGCCGTCGACGATCACTTCGGTTGCCGGATACCCGCACATCACGGTGCCGGCCGGCTATGTCCGAGGCCTCCCTGCAGGCGTGTCGTTCTTCGGGCGCGCTTGGAGCGAGCCGATGCTGATCAAGCTCGCCTACGCCTTCGAGCAGGCAACGAGACACAGGAGACCGCCGACTTTCGCGGCGAGTGCGGATCTGTCACAACACTAAGCGCAGCACTCGCAGCTCTTCAGGCCGGGCTCTGCCAGATCGCCCGGCCGACGAAGAAGGGGCCGAGCCGTTCGAGATACAGCGACGTCTGTTGTGTCTTCCTCATCGTCTGGACGATGGCGGAGAGCGGATACAGCTCCTTCCCGACGAGGCCCACGACGAAGTCGTTATCGAGCTTGTCGAGGCCATGACACGCCAGGCGGATGTCGTGCGCATAGTCGCCGGCGCCGAATGACATGCCGATGGCACCATGCTCGGCGAGGATCACGCGCTGTTCTTCGGCAGACAGCTGCGCGAACTTGCCGCTTCGGCGCAGCGGATACCAGATCCCCCATTTCCATTCAGGGTTGAGGACGGTGCGGCGTGGGCGCTGCAGCAGAACATCAGGAAGGTCCGGCTCGTAGCCGATCGCATAGGTCCGGCCGAGCATCGTGTATTCCGGTTTCTGGACGAGCTCGGCGAAGTCGGCTCCGTTCAGAACCGGCCGTACGCGATCGAGAAAGTAATCGGGATCTTCGTCGAAGGTGAGAAGCGCGATTCCGCGCGGATCGTTCGCGTCCTCGTACAGCACACCGGAGATCTTCGCACGCGCCAACGCGTCGCCGAGGTGCGCAGGACTCGCACACCCGCCGAATGCCATGAGCTGCATGAACAGACGCGCGTTCAACCGCTGGGGCTGGCCATCCTTCATCCCGCCTTTTTCGGTGATGTCCGGCGGCGCTGGACCGCGACGCGCTTCAGTCATCCCGCGATTATACTCACCGTGAAATGTCGTACCGCGTGCGAGAGGCGACGCTCGACGATGTCGACGTGCTCGTGCGTCACCGCATCAGCATGTTCGTCGACATGGGACTCACGCTCGACGAAGCCGCGCTCGATTCGTCGTTTCGCGCGTGGCTGGCGGAAAAGATGCCCGACGGCGTGTACCGCGCCTGGCTGGTCGAGGCGGCAGACGGCGCCGTCGCCGGCGGCGGAGGGATCTCGATCCTGCCGTGGCCGCCTGGTCCGAACTATATGGGCGACAAGATTGCGATCGTCTACAACGTCTACACAGAGCAGGCGCATCGCCGCCGCGGTCTCGCCCGGCTGATCATGAACACCATCCACGCGTGGGCGGCCGAGCACGACATCGCGTCGGTCGCCCTCAACGCCAGCGCCGACGGCCGGCCGCTCTATGAGTCGATGGGTTATCAGGTTGCGCCGAACCCGATGATGTTCTACCCGCTGGTGAAGCCTTCGTCGTGATATATAATTCCCCGTTCGGGCCTTGAAAGCCGACCGCGTAGGTCCGGCTAAATCCGGACACTACTACTGGATACGCACATCACGGAGATACGCGAGCATGCCGTTCATCATCACCGACCCCTGCATCGAAACGAAGGACACCGCCTGCGTTGACGTCTGCCCGGTGGACTGCATTCACCCGCGCAAAGACGAGCCCGAGTTCGCGCCGGCGACGATGCTGTACATTCATCCCGAAGAGTGCATCGACTGCGGCGCGTGTGTGCCGGCGTGTCCCGTGGCGGCCATTTACGAGAGCATCGACGCGACGCCCTCCAATCAGAAGGACCTGATCGAGGCGAACGCCGTTTACCGCAACGGCGATCCGGCGACGATGGCCCAGGCCGAAGCGATCGTTCAAGCGCACATCGCCGCGCAGCCCGCGCTGATGGCGATTCCGGCCGCCGAGCGGCAGGCCGCGCACGCGTCACACTAGCCACGCGCCGCTCTCGGCTTTCAGCGATCCAGCATTCAGCCTTCAGCGGTCTGACAGCCGGGGGCTGTCAGTCGGAAGCCGATGAAGCTCGCCACCTGGAACGTCAACGGCATCCGGGCGCGGCAAGCGCAAGTCCAGGAGTGGATCGCGCACGAGCGCCCGGACGTCGTCTGCCTGCAGGAAATCAAGGCGACGTCAGAACAGATTCCCACCGCCCTCTGCGAGATGGAGGGCTACTGGTGCTATTGGCATGGTGGGAAGGGTTATTCAGGCGTCGCCTTGCACGTGAGCCAATCGTTCTCGCCCGAGCGCCCCGCATTCGCGCATCCAGGTTTCGACTACGAAAACCGCATCGTGACCGTCGAGGTCGGGGACCTAACCGTCGCCTCTGTCTACGTACCCAACGGCGGGAAGGACTTCCCCGCCAAAATGCAATTTCTCGAGGCGCTGGATCGGTATGCTGTGGAGTTTCAAGCCACGGGCCGCCGCCTCGCCCTTCTCGGTGACATGAACGTCGCTCGAACCGAACGGGATGTGCATCCACGCGAACGAAAACCGCGGGCGATCGGCCAGCTTCCCGAGGAGCGCGCGCTCATCGAACGGGTCCTCAGCCATGGCCTCGTCGACCTCGGGCGCGCGGTCGATCCCGACAACGACGGCCTGTTCACCTGGTGGGCGCCGTGGCGGAACATGCGGCAGCGCAACATCGGATGGCGGCTCGACCATGTCTTCGTGAGTGAGTCGCTCGGCGCGCGCGTGATTTCTTGTCCCGTGCAGAAAGACGTCGGGACGAGCGACCACGCGCCGGTCGTCGCGACCTTCAGTGTCTAGCCACGCAACGCGAGGCACGAAACCAGATCAGATATTTCGTGTTTTCATGTTTTCGTGGCATCTTCCACGCATGTCGATAGTGGTCCAGAAGTACGGCGGCTCGAGCGTCGCCGACGTCAAAAAGCTGCGACAGGTCGCCGAACGGGTGATGCGGACGCGCGCTCTGGGGCACGATGTCGTAGTCGTCGTGTCGGCGATGGGCGACACGACCGACGAGCTGCTGTCGCTTGCCAAGCAGGTGTCGGCGAACCCGGACCGCCGCGAGCTGGACATGCTGCTCACGACCGGAGAGCGGATTTCGATGGCACTGCTGTCGATCGCGATCCGCGATCTGGGCGGTGATGCCATCAGTTTCACGGGCAGCCAGTCGGGCATCATCACGAACGACCGTCATGTGGACGCGCGCATCATCGAAGTCCGCCCGGTCCGTGTCCAGGACGAGCTGGCGCGCGGAAAGATCGTCGTCATCGCCGGGTATCAAGGCGTGTCGTATCGACGCGAGGTCACCACGCTCGGCAGAGGCGGCAGCGATACGACCGCGGTAGCCATGGCTGCGGCGCTCGGCGCCGAGTATTGCGAGATCTGCTCGGACGTCGACGGCGTCTACACTGCCGATCCTCGAGTCGTCCCGGACGCGCGGCGCATCGACGACCTTTCGTACGAGGAGACCCAGGAGCTGGCCGAAGCGGGCGCGAAGGTGCTGAACGCACAGGCGGTGGAATTCGCGAAGGAGGCAGGGATCGCCATCTACGCGCGAGCGACGGCGGCGCCGTTGCCTGGCGCCGACCCGTCATCCGACGGCACCGTCGTCCGCAAGCATGCCGCGCGAGTACCGGGCACCGTAGTCGGCGTCGCAAGCGAGCGTGACGTGTTGATGTTCCACGCCGAGATCGATGGCGCGGCTCAACTCGACGCGCTACTGCCGTTCCTCGACGAACACCACGTCACCGGGAAACAGCTGCATATCTCCGACGGCCGGATGGCGTTCGTGGCGTCACGCGAGAACCTGCACGAAGAAGGCCGGATGCGCGAGGCGTTTCGGGGACGGTTCGGAGAGCAGGTGAGAATCGTCGACACGCTGGCCGCCGTCAGCATCGTCGGCGCCGGAATCAACGCCAGCTTTCAGAACGTGCGGCGCGGGTCGGGCGCCTTGGCTGCCGTAGGCATCGCTGTGGACGGCATCGCCACTTCGTCGTTCCGCATCACGTGGATGATCGACGGCGGGCGCGTCGAGGAAGCCGTGCGCGTCTTGCACCGGACTTTTATCGAGCCGCCGGCAGTTCCCAGTCTCCAGTCCCCAAGTCCCCAAGTTCCTTAGTCCCCAGAATGTCCGACGTCCTCAATCGCTTTCTCCGATACGTTCGTTTCGACACGCAATCAGACGAGAAGTCGACGACATTTCCAAGCACGGACAAGCAACTGGTCCTGCTGCGCGCGTTGACCGACGAGCTTCACGCCGCCGGCATCGCAGACGCGTCGATCGACGAATACGGTTACGTGATGGCGACAATTCCGCCGACCACGAACAAAATCGGCGTGCCGACGATTGGGTTTCTGGCGCACGTCGACACGTCGCCGGAGATGCCGGGTGCCGGCATCACGCCAATCGTGCACCGCAATTACGACGGCCGCGATCTGATCCTGCCTGACGATCCGACGGCGGTGCTGCGACTGCGCGATGTCCCGGCGCTCGCGGCTCAGATGGGGCACGATATCGTCACCGCCTCGGGATCCACGCTCCTCGGCGCCGACAACAAGGCGGGCGTCGCGGAAATCGTGACGGCTGCGGCGCTGCTGACGGCGCACCCCGAGATCCCGCATGGAACGATTCGCCTCGCCTTCACGCCGGACGAAGAAGTCGGGCGCGGCACCGCGCATTTCGACGTCGCCAGGTTCGGCGCACGCTGCGCTTACACCATGGATGGCGGCAGTCGCGGCGAGATTGAAGTGGAGAGCTTCTCCGCGGATGCCATGACGGTCGCATTTCACGGCTTCAACACGCATCCCGGTTACGCGAAGGGCCGGATGGTGAACGCCATCAAGGCGGCCGCGCGATTCATCGATCGGCTGCCGGAGGAACTTCGATCGCCGGAGACGACCGACGGCCATGAAGGGTTCGTGCATCCGTATTCTGTCGCGGCAGGCGTCGAATCGACGTCCGTACGGTTGCTCATCCGCGATTTCGTGACGATGGCGTTGAAAGACAAAGAAGCGGCACTCGAGGCGCTCGCGCTGGAGGTTGCCGCTGGGTACCCGGGAATGCGCGTCGAGATCAACGTTGAAGAGCAGTACCGCAACATGAAGGAAGTGCTCGATCAACATCCGGCGGTTGTCGAATACGCGCGCGAGGCTATTCGGCGTGTCGGCCTCGAGCCGCTTACGCATCCTATTCGCGGAGGCACCGACGGCTCGCGCTTATCGTTCATGGGGCTCCCGACGCCGAATCTGTTCGCCGGCGAACACAACTTCCATTCGCGCCTCGAATGGGTGTCGGTGCAGGACATGGAAAAGGCAGTGGAAGTGATAGTGGAGCTGTGTAAGGTCTGGGAGGAGAGAAGTTAGAACTTGGAACTCACAACTCGCAACTCACAACTAACAACTGACAACTGACAACTCACAACTGCATTCAACAGCTTCCTCCATACACATTGACCCGTGCTTCGACGCCTTTGGGTTTGACTTCGACGACGACGAACCGCTCGTTGTCCCAGCCGGAGAACTGCGCGAGCCAGAACAGCTTTCCGCCAAGGCGCAGCACGCCGAACGGAAACATGTAGCTGGCGCCCGAGCGATTACACTGCAGCAGATCGACAACCGTCGACACCGAGCGCACCTTTCCCTGCTCTTTCGTAAACCAACCTGTGCCAAAAGCAAGCGCCTCGCAATTACGCGCCGGCTGCCCCAGCTTGAGGTACGCTCGCGTCGCTTCGACGTAGTACACGCGCGGAGCCTGGCCGTAGGCGTATACGGCTTCGATGTCCGGGACGCGGCCCTCGCGCGCCCGCTGCGTGATTGGATGGCCGAAGTCTTTTTCGACGAGACGCTCGGCGTTGTTGAATGCGATGCGCACGTCGTCGCTGATTTCTTTCACCTCGATCGACGAGGATGAGAGAAGCTCGATCGGCTCAACGGCCTGTGGCGGCCATACGGCGAACCCGTCCTTCGGATACGGTTGAATATTGGGCGGCGGGACCTCTTTGTCCGATCGATAGGTGGTCTTGAGCCCCACCTGACGGACGCAATGCACGTTGATCCAGTCCAGCTGCGTCACTTCCAGATGCTGCGGCTCGGCCTTACCAGTCCAGGCGTCCCATCTGTGCAACGCGGACGTCGCCCCCCACCATCTGGAGGGCACTGCGCGCAGGTCGATCGGTACGGTCAACTCCAGTTTGGGCGCCGGCCAGCTCGTCGCCCACCGCTTGCCATCGAAGGTGGCGAAGGGGATGACAATCCCGTCACGGCGCAACACGCCCACGCCGAAGGCGGCGGGCCGATCGGCGGCGGCGGCGGCCAGGCCAATCGCTGCAAGGCCGAGCGCGCGCGCCGTTCGCAACGTCATTGGCGCGGAGTATACTCCGCGAGTCTGGAGGCAGGAGCCATGACGCAAGACATGACGCGTGCGGACCTGCAGTCAGTGTCCGATCGACTTCAGGAGGCGTTCAAGCGGCGCGATCCGGTCGGCATCGCCGGCTTCCACACGCCCGACGGCATCGTCGAGAGCCCGATGTTCGCGACGCTCCGCGGGCGCAAAGCGATCGAAGAAGCGCAGCGCGCCTTCTTCACTTCGTTTCCAGACGCGACATGGACGATTGACGCGACGGTCATCGATCCGCCTTACGTCGCGATGTTCGTGACGATGAACGCCACACACATGAACGAGTTCTTCGGGCTGCCCGGCACCGGACGCCACATCGAGTTCCGCCTGTGCCGGCTGCTGCGGATGGAAGGAGAACTGATCGCGCACGAGGCGCGTATTTACGACTTCACCGGATTACTCGTGCAGGTGGGTGTGCTGAGGGCGAAGCCCGCGAAACCGTAAAGTTAAAAGAGAAAAGTTAAAGGTTAACTTTTACCTTTTAACTTCCGCCGTAGGCAGCGGGGGCGCAGGCTCCACGCTCATCGTGAGCGCGGTGAACATCATTTCTTCGAAGGTCTGATCGCCCCACCAGACATCCTTGGTCGGATCGGGGTTCGACTTGTTCGCTGCCGAATTGTCGTACCACGCGGTCGCGTGGACGATGGTCCCCTTTGGAAGCCTGATCGGCTCTTTGTAGATGTAGTCGGTCTGCCAGTCGAAGTTGTAGTTCGGCACCGACAACAGCGTCTCTTTCCTGCCGTCCGGGAACGTCGCTTCGTACGTCCAGCGCTTTCCGCGAACGTGCGTATGCGGCAGGAGGCTCCAGAGCATGAAGTCGCGATTGAGCGTCATCTCGGCGTCGACGCGCGCGTCGGCATCGCCGGCCGCGATGTGCAGTCCGCCGTTGGCGAGCACCGCTCCGACGAGCGGCGTCTTCGGCGGCGTCTTGGCAAACACCAGGCCGATCTTCGTGCGATCGGCGGTCGGCTTGCCGGTCGTCGTGTAATGCATCTGGAAAATCAGCGTCGAGCCGGCGAGAAACTTCGTCGCCGTTCCCGGCTGATAGACGCGGTAGCCGTTCCCCGGCACGTAGCCGCCGATTGAAGGGCCGAGCCGCTTCGGCATGGGACGATCGTTCGGGCCCGCGTTCTTCCTCTGGCCATCCGGCAACGCCGGGCCGCCGGTCTGCCCGGCAGGAATCTCCATGCCGTCGGCGAACGTGAATGCCGGTTGTGGGCGCGGTCGGCTCTGCTGCGCGCCCGCCGGTTGGGGCTGGGCCGGCGCCTCCGGCGGCCGCATGTACACAATGACGTGGTGTACTGCGGCGCGGTTACCAGGCCGGACCTCCACCGCCTGAACCCACCGATCTTCCATCAACTTCGTCGGCACTTCGAAATACTGGTACGCGATCGTCCCCGACGGAGGAAGGGGATAGTCCTCCTGCATCTCGAACACGACGTCCGGCTGCCCGATGGCCCAGCCTTCGGCGTACTTCGGCGCCGCCGGAAGATCTTTCGGATCTCCCTCGGGTGCTCCCGCGCTCACCCAGCGGAGGATCGTGTCCTTCTCGGCGGGCGTCAGACGGCGGTCGTTGACGAACTCGCCGAACGCCGGATCTGCATGCCATGGCGGCATCGTGCCCTTCGACACTTGTGTGCCGATCGCCTTCACCCACGGCCGCGCATCCTTGAAGGTCAGGAGCGACATCGGCGCGATCTCACCAGGCCGATGGCACGCCGTGCAGTTCTTGTAAAGAATCGGCGCGACGTCCTTACTGTAGGTCGGCGCCGAGGTCTGCGCGGCGGTCTGACCGGCAGACGCGAGCACGAGCGCGGCGGTAACGATTGAGAGCTTCATCTACCTCGCGCCTCCGGGCGCGACGGTTTTTGTTTGCGTGTCCGCCAGGCTGAACGTGAATGCCGTGAACTGCATCTCTTCCCACGTTTGATCGCCCCAGTACACATCCTTGTTGGGATCCGGGTTCGCCTTGTTCGCGGTGGAATTGTCGTACCACGCCGACGTCTTCAAACGTGTCCCCTTCGGGAGGCTTAACGGCTCCTTGAAGATGTAGTCGGTCTGCCAGTTGAAGTCGTACTTCGGCACGTTCAGAATTACTTCCGACCGACCGTCGGGATAAATAGCGGTGACTTCCCACTTCTTGCCCCGCATGTGGGTGTGCGGGAGAAGGCTCCAGAGCGTGAGGTCCTGCTGAAGCGTGAGCTCGGCGTCCACGCGCGTGTCGGGGCTGCCGGCCGGCAGCACGAAGTTTGCGTTCTGCAAATTCCCCACATGCACTTCCGTCTTCGGCGGCTCGGGCGCGTACTTGACGCCGATCCGCGTGCGGTCCATCGCTTCCTTGCCGTTGGCTGTGTAGTGCATCGCCAAGGTCAACACCGCGCCGGCGGGGATTCGCAGCGCCGTGCCCGGTTGATATACGCGGACGGACTGGCCCGGCGCATAACCGGTGAGCCACGCACCAGGATCGCGCTTGGGCGCGCGATCGTTCTCGACGGGCGCCTTGTCCGGTTTGGGCGCGTCCGCGGGACGTCGCATCCCTTGCGCGAACGTGAACGGCGGCGCGACGCGCGGCGAGGGCTGTGCGCCGCGCATGTACACGATGACATGGTGGACCACCGCACGATTCCCGGGTCGGACCTCGACGGCCTGCACCCATTTGTCTTCCGTGAGGTTGGTCGGCACTTCGAAGAATTTGTAATCGATCGTGCCGCTCACCGGAATCGGGTAATCCTCCTGCATCGTGAACACGGCATCCGGCTGCCCCATTTGCCACCCTTCGGCATACGCCGGCAGCTTCGGCAGATCGGACGGATTGCCTTCGGGCGCACCGGAGCTGGCCCATTTCAAAATGATGTCGCGCTCCTCCGGCTTCAGCCGACGGTCGTTCACGAACTGGCCGTGAGCCTCGTCGGCATGCCACGGCGGCATCGTCCCGTTCGCGACGCGCGTGGCGATCGACTTCGCCCACGGTCGTGCATCTTTGTACGTGATCAGCGACATGGGCCCGATCTCGCCGGCTCTATGACAGGAAGTGCAATTCTGATAGAGGATTGGCGCGACCTCTTTGCTGAACGTCGGGGCGGCGGGAGCCTGGGCACGAAGGCCCGAAGGCGCAACGAGACCGATAAGGCCCGCCAGGGCCACGGCAACCTGGGTGCGACTCATACACTCCTCTGCTGATGAACGGGTTTGGGGCCCCAAATGGTACCACGTTTGACGAGGTTCCCTCAGAGGAGGTTTCAGAGCGTGACGTGCTATCTGCGACGACCGCCTTTTCGTCTCCTCGAGCCGCCCTTGCGCTGGGGCGGGACCTTTCCGCCCGCGCGCCGCGCCTCGCTGAGGCCGATGGCAATCGCCTGCTTGCGGCTCGTGACTCTCTTACCTGAGCGGCCCGACCGCAGCGTCCCGCGCTTGCGCTCGTGCAGCGCCCGCTTCACTTTGCTCTGAGCTTTTTTCCCGTATTTCGCCATGTGGCCGAAACGAGCAAAGTACGTACCCGCGAACGTTCAGGGCGATGTCACGACCTCCGAGAATGCATTCACCAACGATCGATCCCGCCACCCTTTCGAGGCCTCATCGTCGATGATGCCCAGCGCTTCGTCGTGGGGAATCGGCGTGTGGTAGGGACGCTCGGTCGTGAGCGCATCGAAGACGTCGACGATTCCGATGATCTGGGCAAGAAGGGGAACCTGAGCGTTTTTCAACCCATCAGGATAACCGCTGCCGTCGAGACGCTCGTGATGATGCCGGACGATCGGCCGGACTTTCTGAAGCGACCGCAGACCAGTGCAGATCGCATCGCCGACAATCGGATGCTCGCGCATGACACGTGATTCCTGGGGGTCGAGTTTCCCGTCCTTCAGCAGCACGCGATCCGGTACGACGATCTTGCCGATGTCGTGAAGAAAGCCGCCGCGCTCGAGTGCGGCGAGATCGGCCTCGTCCAGACCGATCGCTCGACCCATTCGCGTCGCATAGGCAGCAAGGCGCTGGCAGTGCCCCTGCGTTGTCGGATCGCGCGCTTCGATCGTGGCACCCATCCCGAGAATGACCGATTCCGCCGACTCGAGCTCGTCGGTGTATCGCTTCAACCTGACGAGCGACTGGATGCGTGCGTGCAGCTCGAGCGGGTCGAACGGTTTGCCGAGGAAGTCGTCCGCGCCCGCCTGGATGCCCTGCAACCGATCGTGACGCTCCGATTGTGCCGTCACGATGACGACCGGAACCAAACGCGTGAGCGGCTGCTCTTTCAGACGCCGGCACAGCTCGAATCCATGGCCACGCGGGGCGACGAGATCGAGCAGCACGAGATCCGGTTTGCCCGCTTCGCAGGCTGCAAGAACCTCTTCGACCGAGCGCACGACCGACACCTGATGGCCTTCGCGCGTGAGGAGCCGCTTGAGATATCGCGCGCTGATGTCGTCGTCATCCGCGACGAGGATTGATGCTGGGGCTGCCACGGCGACCGTAGCCGTGCAAAAGCAAGGCCGCGAGGTCAGCAGTAGCGGGTAGTGGTAATGTTCTTGCTCGGCTTTTCGGAACTGGTTTGTGCAATGGAGGTTCTTCGATGCGCGCTCTGATTGCTGCTCTCGTTCTCGCACTCCCGGCCGGCTCGGCCGTGGCCGCCGACATCTCCACGAAGGAAGCGAACCGTGTAAAGGAAGCCGCCACGGTTCTCCAAGAGATTCACGCCGTGCCCGACAAAGATATCCCGCAGGAACTGTGGGAAAAGGCTGAGTGCGTCATCGTCGTGCCTGGGCTGAAGAAGGCCGCCTTCGTCATCGGCGGCGAGTACGGCAAGGGGTTGATGAGCTGCCGTCATGGCGGCGAGTGGGGCGCGCCGGTATTCATGGAGGTCGGCAAAGGCAGCTGGGGCCTCCAGATTGGCGCCCAGTCGATCGACCTCGTGCTGCTCGTCATGAACGCGAAAGGCGTCGAAAAGATGCTGCGCAACAAGGTGACGCTCGGAGCGGAGGCGTCGATCGCGGGCGGCCCTGTCGGCCGCGATGCGCGTGCCGCGACCGACGCACAGATGAAGGCCGAGATCCTCTCCTACTCGCGAACGCAGGGATTGTTCGCCGGCGTGAATCTCTCGGGAGGTGTCGTGAAGCCTGACGTTGACGACAACACGGATCTCTACGGACCCAACGTCTCGGCGCGCGACGTCGTCACAAGCACGACGACCAAGGCGCCCGCCGTGACCGAGCCGTTCATGAAGGCACTGCGGCGGGAGAAGTAGCAGAAAAACGACGGGCCGCTGGCTTTTCCTTAACGCCTCCGCCGGCGATCCGCCGCAACCGCGCGCGAGCGCGACGATGAGCGGGCGCGTCTACGCGACCGCGCCGGCTTGTCCGCGTCCTCGTCACTGGCAACTGCCTCAGCGTTCACGAAACTGTCGGCAATGCCAGTGAGCTTGCGGTCCGCCTCCTTCTCTTCTTCGAGCGTGTCTTCGAGCAGCGCGGCGACGTCGCCCTTGCCGAGCAGGTTGGCCCACGTCCGGATCGTCCCGTAGCTCGCGATCTCGTAGTGCTCCACTTTTTGCGCCGCCGCGATCATGACCGCATCCCGCGTCGCATCGTCGTCGGCCTCCGAGATCATGTCGTTCCCTTCGGTCAAGAGGTGGTGCATCCCTTCGCAATTCTTTCCGCGCACCGCGAAGCCGAGCTGCTCGAACACCTGCTCGAGACGATCGATGTGTCCCTCGGTTTCTCCGAGGTGTGCCTGAAGCGCTTCTTTCAGTTCAGGTGCTGACGCCTTCTTCACAAGCTTCGGCAGCGCCTTGGTGAGCTGCTTTTCTGCGTCGTAAATGTCCTTCAGCTCGTCATGCAGCAGATCTTGAAGTCCTCCCATGGCCATATCCGTCACCTCCGGAGCGTCTGTGTTTACTGAGTTGCGACGAAGCGTCAGCAAGATTCGTACTCGGCATACAACGTGCAGCTTCGCACCTCGAGCGGTAAAGAGCCAAGGAGGTTAAGCTCATGCGTGTATTGAAAGCGTTATGCTGCGCGGCGATCGTGACAGTGCTGACCGCGCCCGGCGTGCGCGCGGACGAATGGAACAAGAAGACGATTCTGACGTTCAGCGGTCCCGTTCAGATTCCCGGCGCGACGCTTCCGGCGGGCAGCTATGTATTCAAGCTCGCCGATCTCTCCGGCAACCGGCATGTCGTCCAGGTCTTCGACAAAGACGAGAAGGGGATCATCGCGACGCTGCTCGCAATCCCCAACGAGCGGCTCGAGCCGGCCAACGATCCGATCATCCTGTTCAGCGAGCGGCCGGTCGGTTCGCCGCAGGCTGTCAAGGTGTGGTTCTACCCCGGCGAGCGGATCGGCAATGAATTCGTGTACCCGAAGAGCATGGCAATGAAGCTCGCGACTGCCAATCGCACGTCGGTGCTGGCGATGGAGGACAGCAATACATCCGCTGCGTACAAGACCGCGGAAGTCGGACGCTTCAACGAACAGGGTGTGTGGCAGCCCGAAGGCAACTCGGCGGTTGCTACTACGACTCCGGCGCCCAGATCGACGGCGTCTCAGGCGGCGCCGAAGTCGGCGGCGGCGCGGGCCGACAACAATACTGCGGGGACGAGCGGCAGCCGTACGACGCGCCGTCATCTCCCGCGAACCGCCAGCCCTCTTCCGCTCTACGAGCTGTTGAGCGGCTTGTCGATCGCAGGCGGCTTGATGATTCGTCGGCTACGCAACTAGACTGCAGAGGCCAGGTGGGTCTGGTGGGTCGTGCAGGTCTAGTGGGTCGTGTGGGTGTTGTCGCCGCGGCGATGAACCTCTACTCACTGGGCCCACACGACTCACCCGACCTGCTCGCCCTGCCCGCCCCGGTTAGCCTACCTGCTCAAGAGCCCAGCTTCCGCGGTGACTCGAGCGAGCTCGTTGTCTTGCCTGTCGTCGTCACCGACAAGCAGAACCGGTACATCTCCGACTTGACGCGCGATCGGTTCGTCATCTTCGACAACGGCCGCAAAGTGCCGGTCGAGCTCTTCAGCAACGAGGATGCCCCGGCGACGATCGGGCTCATCCTCGATTCGAGCAGCAGCATGCGCAATAAGCTCGGCGAAGTGCTCGCCGCGTCGCTCGCCTTTGCGAAGACCAGCAATCCACAGGACGAGTTGTTTGCGCTGCGATTCAACGACGACGTACGCGACGCTGTGGCGGACAGGCGGTTTCTCCTCGCCGACGATCTCGTCGCATTGCAACGAGCGATCGCCTCGCTGCGCGCCGAAGGACGCACGTCGCTGTACGACGCGCTCATCGCCGGCCTCGACCACCTCCGCGACGGAACGCGCGCGAGGAAAGCGTTGGTGGTCGTAAGCGATGGCGGCGACAACGCGAGCCAGGCGACGCTCGAACACGTGCTGGCGCGCGCGCGCGACTCGAACGCGGCCATCTATACCGTGGGAATCTACGAAGAAGGCGACATGGACAAGAATCCGGGCGTGTTGAAGTCCCTGGCGCGCACGACAGGCGGCGAGCGCTTCCTGCCGAGGTCGCCCGGTGAACTGATGCAGGCATGCGAGCGCATTGCCCGGGAGATCCGAAGCGGCTACACCCTGGGATACGTTCCACCTGACCGCGACGGCGCGTACCATCGCGTCCGCGTCGAGATCGTCCCCGCAGACGCACGCCGTCTCAGCATCCGCACGCGCCCCGGGTACTTTGCCGCGGGACGTCCCTCGCAGCCATGACCAGGCGGGGCCTCTTGGTGTCGCTCGAGCGCGGATTGCTCGGAGTGGGGCTCGCGCTTGCGGTGTGGTGCGGATTCGTGTTGGTACGGGCGTACCAGGCGCAGAACCTGCCGGTGCCGACGCTTGTCATCACACAAACACTGCCACCGGATGCCGCTAAACCCCCGTCGCCTCCGCGTCCCGCTCCCGCGGTCGGCACTTGGGTGGCGCGTCTCGAGGTACCGTCGGTAAAAATCGCGACGACCGTTCTCGAGGGGAGCGACGATGCGACACTCAGCCGTGCATCGGGGCACATCGAGGACACGCCATTTCCCGGAGAGCGTGGAAATGTCGGGATAGCCGGCCATCGCGACACTGTCTTCCGTGCGCTTCGGCATATTCGTGTCGGCGATCCCCTCAATCTCACAACCGCCGATCGCGTCTATCGCTACCGCATCAGCAGAACGCTGATCGTCGGCCCCGATGACGTGTACGTCCTCGACCCAACCGCACATCCGACCCTCACGTTGGTCACCTGTTATCCATTCGACTTCATCGGCCACGCGCCGCGCCGTTTCATCGTGCATGCCGACTTGGTGTCAGACGAGGCAAGGGCGGTCGGGTCTGCGGGGTTGAGTAAGTCGAGTGAGTCACGTGGGTTCAGTGGGTCCGGTGGGTCTAGTGGTAGGTAAGGCGACCCACCTGACCCACCCGACCCTGCCCTGGCCCATCCGAGTGGTATCCTGAATACATGGAATCGGTCGATCTCACGTCGAACCTGCTGGGCGAGCCGCGGCAGGGGGAGCTGGACCTGGGGCCGGGCACTCCGGCGCCCGAACGGGCTGCCCCTCCCTCTCCTGTCGTCGAACGGGGCTTGCCCTCCGCTCCGGCACTCACGGCGGTCGAATCCCAGGATCACGTAAGCGCGTGGAAGCGGATGGGACGTGAGATCGTGGCCTGCGTCCAGACGCTGCTCTCGGCTGCGGTTTACGCGACGCTCATCGTCACGTTTGGCGTCCAGGTGGCGCGCGTCGACGGTTTGAGCATGGCGCCCACTCTCGAAGATCACGACCGGCTGATCGTCAACAAGCTGGTGTATGAAATCGGTGATCCCCGCCCGGGGGACATCGTGATGCTGTATTACCCGCTCAATCCCGAGAAGATGTTCGTGAAGCGCGTCATCGCCAGAGAAGGCGATACCGTGCGCATCGTGGACGGCCGCGTGTACGTGAACGACATTCCGCTGCACGACGAATACGTGCCCGCGGAATTCCGAAGCCACGACGACTGGGGCCCACAGGTGATCCAGCAGGGCTACTACTTCGTGATGGGCGACCATCGCAACAACAGCTCCGACAGTCGCCACTGGGGCCCGGTGCCGAAGAAGTACATCGTCGGCAAGGTGAAGGTGCGCTGGTGGCCGCTGCAAGACGCCAGGATTTTCTAAGTTTTAACTTTCAGTATCTCTTCATGCTCCTGGCGGAGCTTGTACTTCTGGATCTTCCCTGACGCCGTCATAGGAAATTCGTTCACGAACCGCACGTACTTCGGCACTTTGAACTTCGCCAGCGCGCTGGCGCACCACGCAATCAATTCCTCGGCGCCAGAGTCGGCCTGGGGCTTCAATCGAACCGCCGCGGCCACCACCTCGCCGAAAAATGCGTCGGCCACGCCGTAGACGTACCCGTCTGCGACCGAGGCGTGCTCGCGGAGCCGATCCTCAATCTCTTTCGGGGCGATGTTCTCGCCGCCACGGATGATCAGATCCTTGATGCGGCCGGTGATCCGGAAGTAGCCGTCCGAGTCGACGCTCGCCTCGTCGCCGGTGTGAAGCCACCCGTCGCGGTCGATGGCCGCGCGCGTGGCGTCGGAGTTGTTGTAGTAACCCTTCATCACGTGATAGCCGCGCGTGCACAGCTCACCGCGAGCACCGATCGGCCGTTCGGCACCGCTTTCAGGATCGACGATCTTGGCTTCAACCTCAGGAAGGAGGACGCCGACGGTCTGCGATCGCTGCTCGACCGACGCGGTGCGAGGCGTCATCGTGATGACGGGCGACGATTCGGTCATTCCATACGCGATCGTGATTTCGGGGAGGTGCATGTCCTTCATCACGCGCCGCATCAACGGTTCGGGACAGAGCGCGCCGGCCATGACACCGGTGCGCAGCGATGTGAGGTCGTACCGACCGAAGTCCGGGCTTTCGAGCTCGGCGATGAACATCGTCGGCACGCCGTAGACCGCCGTGCAGCGCTCGCGATGGATCGTGTCGAGCACGCGCTTCGCGTCGAACGCTTCCACCACACAGAGGCACGCGCCGTGCGTGAAGGCGCCCATGACGCCGATCACGCAGCCGAAGCAATGGAACAGCGGCACACACAGGCAGAGGCGATCGTGGGGCGTATAGCCGAGCACCTCACCACATGCGAAGCCGTTGTTCAGGATGTTCCCGCTCGAGAGCATCACGCCTTTCGGAAAGCCGGTGGTGCCCGACGTGTACTGCATGTTGATGACCGTATCGGGCTCCACGCTCCGGCCCAGGTCTTCGAGCTGGGCGAGCGAGGCACGCGACGCCTGACCACGAACGTCCTCATAGGGCACGATCGCGACGTCTGGAAACGCGTTGCTCAGCGACGCGACCCCGGCAGGCCCCGCGTCGCCGACCACGACGATCCGTCTCAACGTGGGGATTCCGGTTGAAGCGGTCCCCACCTGAACGAGCTCGCCGATGTAATCGACGTCGCGAAACCCCTTGATCGTGACCAGCGTGGCGGCTTCGCTTTGACGCAGGACGTAGTCGATGTCGCGCGCGCGCAGCGACGTGTTGGCCGTGACGAGGATGGCGCCGATCTTCGCGAGCGCGAACTGAAGAACGATCCATTCGGGCACGTTCGTCGCCCACACGACGACGCGCTCTCCTGGCTCGACGCCGAGCGCCACGAGTCCGCGCGCGATCGTTCGTACCTCATTCTCGAGTCCTTCAAAGGTCCATCGCGGGCCGTGCGCGTACACGAGCGCGTCGCGCTGTGGAACCGCGCCCGCGAGACGTGTCAGCAGGTCGCCAACCGTGACGTCACGGTAGGGTGGCTGGTCCATTGCGGCGGCGATTGTATACTGATGCGCCGTGGCCGAACCCTGTACCGTCGTCATAGGTGCGTCAGATGTTCTTCCTGCTCTGCGAGCGCGCGCCGGAGTCGTGGACGGAGAGCTGCTCGAGTTCGCGCATACCGATGCGCTCGCCGCGCTTCAGGCAATCACGACGCGCCGGCCGCGGATCGTCGCCCTCGAACGTTTATTCGCGATGACGTCGCGCGGTGCGGCGCTCATCAACCGTATCAAGGCGGATCCGTCGCTCGTCGACGTCGAGATCCGCGTCATCGCGCACGACAACGATTACTCGCGCATCGTGCCGAGGGCCAAGCCATCCACCGCCGCGCCGGCCCTCGACAACACCGGCACAAGGCGCGCGCCGCGCTTCAAGATGGCCGGCCGCGTCGACGTGCTGATCGACGGAAAGACCGCGCTGCTCGTCGATCTCTCGACCGTCGGTGCGCAAGTCATTTCACCGGCCGCGCTCAGGCCGAATCAGGAGATCGCGATGGTGTTGCCGGACGGAGGCGGCCCCGTGAGGTTCAACGCGAAAGTCGCATGGACGGCCTTCGTGACGAGCCCGGATGGCGCGGCGCGTTACCGCGCCGGCGTCGACTTCCTCGACGCGAACGCCGCGGAAGTGGACGCTTTCCTGCAGCCTCGCAAGGCCTGATCGTCGCGCACGATGTCACCGGTCTCCACCACCAACTCCGGCGTCATCTACCAGGCAATGAAGAACTGCGGCATCCGGTTGATGTCGGCGCTTCCGGAAACGTGGCTCGTCCACCTCATTCGCATGGCCGAAGAGGATCCCGAGATGACCCTCGTCCGGCTCGCGAAGGAAGAAGAAGGCGTCGGCATCTCGGCCGGCGCACATCTCGCCGGCGTCAAATCGGCGATGCTGATGCAGAACCACGGGCTGCTCGCGTCGATCAACGGCATCGTGTCGTGCGCTCAGCTGTATCGCATCCCATTGCTGATGCTCGTGAGCTACCGCGGCGAGTTCGGCGAGCGCGATCCGTGGCAGACGGAGGGCGGCGGCGTCACCGAAGAGCTGCTTCGTGCGCTGCGGATTCCCTTCTCGTATCTCGATCGCCCCGACCATGTCGCGGCGCGCATCGCCAAGGCGCAGACACTGGCCCTTTCCGCCAACAAGCCGGTCGCGCTGCTGCTGTGCCGCGACTTGATGTGGGAAGACGCTTGACGCGCCTCGACGCCTTGAACGCCATCTATTCGCGGCTGGAGCCGCGCGTCGTCGTCACCAACATGGGCGCCGTGGCCGCTGAACTGCAGTCGATCGGCCATCGGCCGAATTTCTTTTATCTGCAGCACGCGATGGGACTCGCCTCGTCGATGGGACTCGGCATCGCCCTGTCGAAACCGGATCGCCACGTGATCGTGCTGGACGGCGACGGCAGCGTGCTGATGAACCTGGGCGGGTTGACGACGCTCGCGCGCTATCGGCCGCGCAACCTCACCCACGTCGTCTTCGACAACGAGAGTCTGCTCTCGGTCAGCACGGCGAGGGGCGACTTCCCCACGGCGACGTCCACCGGCAGCGATCTCGCCCGCATCGCGGCCGCAGCCGGCGTTCCGCGCACCATCACGGTGTCGACGATCGACGCGCTCGTGCAGGCGCTCGACGAGGCCATCGCGGCCGGCGACCTGGCGACGATCGTGGCGAAGGTCGAGGCGGTGGGACCGCCGGCGTACGTGACCGACCTCTCGCTGCTGGAGAATCGCTTTCAGTTTCAACGATACTTGCGAAGCTAGGAGCGCGTGATGTCCACTCTGCTGGCCCAGCTCGCCGACGCGCTGCGTGACGGCTCGCTGACCGTCGTCGATCTGTCGCAGCCGCTCGGCCCCGCGACACCGGTCATCGATTTGCCGCCGATGTTCGCGGCCTCGCCCGGCGTCACCATCGACGTCATCTCGCGCTACGACGAGAAAGGTCCGGCGTGGTACTGGAACACGCTGCGGTTCGGCGAGCACACGGGCACGCACTTCGACGCGCCGGTGCACTGGATAACCGGCAAGGATCTGCCCGAGAACGCCTGCGACACGTTTCCGGCGTCGCGATTCGTGGGGCCGGCGTGTGTGATCGACGTGACCGCCGACGTCGAGCGCGATCCGGATTTTCTGC
>Ga0114129_10000590_pt1 | contig 44892 bp, 37 predicted proteins | sample RhiMetdeltSRZDD1_FD_80071 | JGI IMG/M metagenome (GOLD analysis project Ga0114129, IMG submission 80071) | Populus rhizosphere microbial communities from Tennessee, USA - Rhizosphere MetaG P. deltoides SRZDD1 (version 2) (version 2) | ecosystem: Host-associated > Plants > Roots > Rhizosphere >...
CAGGCGTGGAAGGAGATCGTGCCGGAGAGGAAGGACGCCACCCTCGACAGCGCGCGCATCGTCGGTGGGAAGCTCAGCCTCGTCTACCTGAAGGACGCGGTCAGCCACCTCGAGATCCACGAGCTCGACGGAAAGCTGCTCCGCGAAGTGCCTCTGCCCGACGTCGGCACCGCCGGCAACCTGGTCGGGCGTGAGGACGAGGACGAGGCCTACTTCGAGTTCAAGTCGTACACGCACCCGCCGGAGATCTTCCGCACGTCGGTCGCGCGCGGCGGGACGGAGCTCTACTCGCGCGTGAAGCTGCCCGTCGATCCGTCGCTGTACCGGACCGAGCAGATCTTCGCGACCAGCAAGGACGGCACGCGCGTGCCCGTCTTCGTCGTCCACCGCAAGGACGCGCCGCGCGACGGAAGCTCGCCGGCGCTGCTGTACGGCTACGGCGGCTTCAACGTGGCGATCACGCCTGCGTTCAAGGGCACCATCTATCCATGGCTCGAGCGCGGCGGCGTCTACGCCGAGGCGATCCTGCGCGGCGGCAGCGAGTACGGCGAGGAGTGGCATCGCGCCGGGATGCTGCAGAACAAGCAGCACGTGTTCGACGACTTCCTGGCCGCCGCCGAGACGCTGATCGGGCAGCGCTTCACGCGCCCGTCCCGACTCGCCATCCGCGGCGGATCGAACGGAGGGCTTCTCGTCGGAGCGGCGCTCGCGCAGCGGCCGGACTTGTTCTCCGTCGTCCTCTGTCACGTCCCGCTCATCGACATGCTCCGCTACCAGCTGTTCGGGTCGGGGAAGACGTGGATCCCCGAGTACGGGACCGCCGACGATCCGGAGCAGTTCAAGTACCTGGCGGCCTACTCGCCGCTGCAGCAAGTGCGCGACGGCGTCCGCTACCCCGCGACGCTCGTGCTCTCCGCGGACGCCGACGATCGCGTCGACCCGATGCACGCGAGGAAGCTCGCCGCCGCCTTGCAGCATTCCTCGGCCGGCGGGCCGGTGCTGCTGCGCATCGAGAAGCACTCCGGCCACGGCGGCGCCGATCTGGTGCGCGCCACCGTCGAGAAGACCGCGGACGAGTACGCCTTCGCCTTTTCGCAGCTCGCCCGGGCCGAGGCCGCTCCGACTGCCTCGCGCTGATCAGACCGGGCTGATCTCGCGCTTGCGAGACGGGCGCTCCACGCGCTTGGACTCGGTCAGCCGGAGGTAATGCGCGAGGAGCGGGCGCGTGTCGCGCGGATCGATCACGTCGTCGACGTAGCCGAGCGCGGCGACGCGGTAGATGTCGATGTGCTCGCGCAGGCTCGAGGCGAGCTCGGCTTTGAGCGCGGCGGGATCCTCGGCCTGGGCGAGGAGCTTGTTCGCAGCGATCGCGACGATCCCTTCCGCTCCCATGACGCTGATCTCCGCGCCTGGCCAGGCGAGCAGCGCGTCGGGTTCGTAGGCGCGGCCGTTCATCACGTAGTACCCGGCGCCGTATCCCTTGCGCATCACGACGGTGAGCTTGGGTACCGTCGCGGATGCCACGGCGTACAGCATCTTCGCGCCGTGCCGGATGATCCCTTCCTTCTCCACCTTGGTCCCGACCATGAACCCGGGCACGTCCTGCAGGAAGACGAGCGGGATCTCGAACGCGTCGCACAGGTTGACGAACCGCGCCGCCTTGTCGGCGGCGTTCACGTCGAGGATGCCGCCCAGGTGCATCGGGTTGTTCGCCACCACGCCGACGCTGCGCCCGTCGATGCGCGCCAGCGTGGTGACGAGGTTGCGGGCCCAGCGAGGCTTCAGCTCGAACGTCTTGCCGTCGTCGACCACGGCGGCGATGACCTTGCGCACGTCGTAGGCCTGGCGGGGACTGTCGGGAACGGCGTCGAGCAACGCTTCCTCGCGCCTGTCGACCGGATCGGTGCACGGGCGTCGCGGCGGTTTCTCACCGGAGCGCAGCGGGAAGAAGGACAGGTACTCGCGCACCGCGGCGAGACAGGCGGCGTCGTCGTCCACCTCGAGATCGGCGCATCCCGAGATCTCGGTGTGCACCTTGCTGCCGCCGAGCTGCTCCTCGGTGACGTCCTCGCCGACGATGCTCTTCACCAGGTAGGGGCCGCCGATGGCCATCGAGGAAGTGCCTTTCACCATGGGAACGAAGTCGGCGAGCCCGGGGATGTAGGCCGTGCCCGCGGCGCCGGGCCCGACCATCGCCGCGACCTGCGGCACGACGCCGGAGAGCACCACCTGCTCGCGGAACAGATAGCCGGTGTCCGCGAACGATTGGAGGATCGCCGACTGCCCCACGTCGGTCGACAGCCGCGCCCCTGCCGAGTCGACGAGCCAGATCATCGGCACGCGTTCGCGCAGCGCCAGCTCGCGCAGGCGCGCAACCTTGCGCTCGCCGACGGGCCCGATGCTCCCGCCGTGGACGGTGAAATCGTAGGAGGCCACGCAGCAGGGCCGACCGTCGATGAAACCGGTCCCGCACACGACTCCGTCGGCGGGCGCGGGCCGTTCCGACTCCTCGGGCAGCTGCCCGAGGTGCGTCGCGAGAAGGCCGATCTCCACGAAGGTCCCCGGGTCGAGGAGGAGATCGAGGCGCTTGCGCGCGTCCAGCTTCCCCCGTTCGCGCTGCCTCTGCAGGCGTTCCTCGCCGCCCATCCGCAGCGCTTCCGCCTTGCGGCGGCGCAGCTCCTCGACCTTGTCGCGCATCGACATACCCGCTCCGCTCAATGACCGCTATTTACTTACATTGACTCATATCGAATCGATAACGAGGATGTTTGACCCTTTGTGGAATGCTCGCTAGCGTGAACATTTGCACGCCGGGCAGTCTGCGGATCGGCGAGGGGGACCCGGCGTGCATTGGAGCTTCTGACCCGCATGCCTGCGCCGTCGGCTTCCCCCCATCCGCCGGAAACCGCCGGATCCGATCCGCTCGTCGGCCGCACCGTCAACGATCGCTACCGGATCGTGGGGGCCATCGGCCAGGGCGGCATGGGGCGCGTGTACAAGGCGTTGCAGTCGCCGCTCGACCGCGTGGTGGCGCTCAAGATCCTCGGAGCGGGGCACGACCGCGACCCGAACTTCTACAAGCGGTTCTTCCTCGAGGCGTCGGTCACGGCCAAGCTGACGCATCCGAACACCATCACGCTCTACGACTACGGGCGCACGGAAGACGGCATCTTCTTCATCGCCATGGAGTACCTCGACGGGCGCACCCTGTCGCAGGCCATGCAGCAAGACGGCGCGCTCGGCCAGGAGCGGGTGATCCACGTCGCGCAGCAGATCTGCCGGTCGCTGCGCGAGGCCCATGGGCTGGGGATCATCCACCGCGACCTGAAGCCGGCGAACGTCATGCTGCTCCGCCAGCAGGACGACCACGACTTCGTCAAAGTGCTCGACTTCGGCCTGGTGAAGTTCTTTCACGGCGAGAATCCCGACGGCGACATCACGAACGCGGGGACGTTCATGGGATCGCCGCACTACATCGCGCCGGAGCAGGCGCGCAACCAGAACCCCGATCAGCGCTGCGACATCTACTCGCTCGGCATCCTCCTCTACCAGATGGTCACGGGGAAGGTGCCGTTCACCGCAGCGAACCCCGTCGACATCATCCTCAAGCACTTGCACGAGGCGCCGGCGCCTCCGCGAACGGCCCGGCCCGACCTCGACATCGACGCGCAGCTCGAGCAGATCGTGCTGCGCTGCATGGCGAAGGACCGCGCCGAGCGGTTCCAGTCCATGGACGAGTTGCTGGTCGCCCTCAAGGCCGTGCGCCAGCGCCTCACCGGAACCGCCGGCCCACGTCTGGTGCCGACGCCCGTCACTCCCGACGCCCTCCGGCCGGTCGAGGCGCGGACTTCGCCGCTCCCCGAGGTCGTGCCGACGCCGGTGGAAGCGCTGCAAGTGGTCGAGTTGCACGACGAGCGTCCGCGCGCGTCACGGCCGCCGCCACCCCCGCCCGATGCGCTCGACGACGCGCCGACGACGCTGCGGTTTGCCGGCATGGGGGATCCGCCGTCTTCGACGCGGTCCATCTGGATCGCGACGGGGGCTGCCGCGATCGCCGCCGTGTCCCTGGCGCTGTGGGTGGGCCGCCCGCAGCGGCCCAAGCCGACGGTCACCGTGGAGCATTCTGCGGCCATTCCGGTCGCGCCCGCGCCGTCCCCGGAGCGCGCGCCGTACCCGACGGCCAGCGCCGGCCTCACCGTCGTGGCGCTGACCAGCGTTCCTCCGGGCGCCGAGGTGGACGACGCCGACGGCCGCGCCCTGGGGCGGACGCCGATGGAGCTCCCCGTCAGCGCAGGCCGCCCGCTGCAGCTGCTGCTCCGGCTCGAAGGCTACAAGCCGTTGCCCATCCTGCGCCGCGCCGTCTCGGGCGACCGCCTCGCCATCGCCGCGACGCTGAAGAAGGAACCTTCCCGCACGACCCCGCCGCGCGGGCCGGCGCGGCGATCGGTCGGCTACAAGGACGACCCGTATTGAGGACCCCCCGCATGACGCAGACGACGCGCCCGCCGCTACGCTCCAAGATTCTCCTCGCCACCGTCTCGACGCTCGTCGTCGGCCTGCTCGCCGCACCTGCGGCGTGGGCCGACGCCCGGAACGAGGCCAAGCGTCACTTCCGCGACGGCATGGCGCTCATCGCGGCGGGGCAGGTCGAGCGTGGCATCGCCGAGCTCAAGGACGCGTACGCCATCAAGCCGCACCCCGATCTCCTCTACAACATCGCCCGCGCGTACGTGGATCTCGGCAAGATCCCCGAGGCGCTCGACTACTTCCAGCGCTACGTCGCGACCGATCCCGACGACCGCGCGCAGGTCGAGGCAGTCATGGCGCGGCTCTCCGCCGCGATCGGACCCCGCCCGGCGCCCCCGGCCGCGGCTGCGCCGGCGCAATCCGTGGACACGGCGCAGCTCCTGTCCGCGCTGCAGGAGCTGATCGAGCGCAACCGGGCTGTGGCGCAACCTGCCGCCGCCAAAGGCGCGCAGGCCCGCACGGCTCCGGCGCCGGTCGCCGCGAAGGCGAAGCAGGACGACGAGATGTTCGAAGCGACGGAGGTCACCGCGCGCACGCGCGCCACCGCGCGGGAGATCGCCTCCGCGCTGGAAGGCGGTCGCACCGACGAGGACATCTTCGAAGAGCAGGTGGTGACCGCGGGCGTGCACGCCAGCTCCGAGGCGAAAGCCCCTGCCTCGCTCACGGTGATCACCGCCGACGAGATCCGCCTCACGGGCGCCGCGACGATTCCCGAGATCCTGCGGCGCGTACCCGGCGTCGACGTGGCGGAGATGAATCCCTCCGACACGAACGTGTCCATCCGCGGCTTCAACCGGCGGCTCGCGAACAAGGTGCTCGTGCTCGTCGACGGGCGCAGCGTCTACCAGGACTTCCTCGGCGCGACCTTGTGGCCGCTGCTGGACGTCTCGGTGCAGGACATCGCGCGCATCGAGGTGATCCGCGGTCCCGGATCCGCGCTGTACGGCGCCAACGCATACGCGGGCGTCGTGAACATCATCACGCGGACGGGCGACGAGGTGAACGGAGGACGCGCCTTCGTCCAGACGGGGAACTACGGCACGGTGCAGGGAGCCATCTCGGCGGGCGGGCGCAACGGCAAGCTCACGTACCGGACCACGGTCGCGTACGACCACGCGGACAAGTGGACCGCGGAGGCGCCGGCCGGGTTCAACTCGCAGTTCGCGCAGCCGGATCGCAGCCGCGACATCCAGCGCGCCGAGCTCGCCGCCGAGTACCAGTCCAGCGGGCTCCAGGTTCGCGCCGGCGCCGGCTTCGACAACATGAACGCCATGGAAGTCTTCCCGCTCGGATCGCTGCGCACCTTCGGCAATGAGGGGCAGGGCGGCTTCGTCCGCGCGGAAGCGACCTACGGCGAGACCAACGTGAAGGTGTACTGGAACGCGCTGCGCATGCGGTCGGGCCCCGAATACTGGCCCGCCGCGCTCCCGTCCATCTCGGCGAGCGTCCGCTCGGACGTGGTCGACGCCTCCGCTCGCACCGGCCTCGAGTACAAGCTTCTCGGCCGCCATCGCTTCAACTTCGGCGCCGGGTTCCGGTACTCCACCGTCGATTGGGGATTCCTCGCCCCGCGCGCCGACGGCGGCACGCGCTACACGCAGGAGCATTTCAGCGGGTTCTTGCAGGACGAGTGGGAGCCGGCGAAGCGCGTCAGCGTCACGCTCAGCTACCGCGTCGATCGCCACCCGCTCCTCGCCGACCAGCACATCACCGCGGGCGGCCTGGTGCATTCGCCGCGCGGGACGGTGCTGGTCGAGGTCGCGCGCGACCAGTTCGTGCGCTTCACGGCAGGTACCGCCTTCCGCGCGCCCACCTTCCTCGAGAGCTACGCGAACCTGTACGCGCCCGTGTTGCCCACGGCGGGGATCCGCTTCCAGGGCGACCTGAGCTTGAGGCCCGAGGAGATGCTGCAGGCGGAGCTCGGGTACAAGGGCCGCATCGGCGATCACTGGACGCCCGAGGCCGTCGTCTACGTCGAGCGCGTGCGCAACCTCATCACCGACGGCGCGCTGCAGCCGGCGCCTCCGGGCAGCTCGACGGCAGGGCAGACGGTGCTCGGCTTCACGGGGTTCCAGAACGAGCCGAATCGCTTCGTCGGCGTGGGCGCCGAGCTCGGCCTGCGGTACCAGCCGGGCGACGGGATCGACGTCGGAATCAACTACTCGCTCGAGAAGCTCTCCGACTGCACCTCGAGCTGCACGAGCGATCACGCCGCCGCGAACCAGTCGTCGGCCACGCTCGCCAACACCGCGCAGCACAAGCTCAACGTGGTCGCCACGTGGCGGACGAGGGGCAACTTCGATCTCGGCCTCGATGCGCACTACGTCTCGAGCGTGACGTGGTTCGAGAAGTCGTTCGACCCGAGCGCTCCCGCGGGCGTGGTGCTCGCTCCGTACGCGCTGCCCGCCTACACCCTGGTGAACGTGCGCGTGGGATATCGCTTCATCCGCGATCGGCTCGAAGGCGGCGTCGCCGTGTACAACCTGCTCGGCGACGATCACCGCGAGCATCCGTTCGGCAGCCCGATCGGGCGCCGCCTCCTGGTGACGGCCGCCGCTTCGTTCTAGGTGTCCGGCAGCGGGCGGCGTTAGAAGTCCGGCCGCGATGCGGCTGGTCTCGATCCAGGTCGGACTGCCGGCGAAGTACGCGGGACGCTGGACGACCGCGTATCGCAAGCAGCGAGTCTGCGGTCCCGTCGGCGTCCGGCGGGAGAACCTGGACGGGGACGGGCAAGCGAATCGGCGCGTGCACGGCGGCGCGGAGATGGCCGTCCTCGCGTACCCGGAGGAGCACTACCCCAGGTGGCGCGCCGAGCTCGCTTGGTCCGATCTGTCGCACGGCGCGTTCGGCGAGAACTTCACCGTCGCGGGGACGAGCGAGAGCGACGCCTGCGTCGGCGACGTCTGGCGCGTGGGGTCCGCCGTGCTGCAGATCTCCGAGCCGCGAAAGCCGTGCCGCAACATCTCGCGGTTCTGGCGGCGTCCCGGCCTCGAACGGCTCGTCGAGCGCAGTGGCCGCCACGGCTTCTACTTGCGCGTCCTCGAGGAAGGCGTGGCCCAAGCGGGGCAACCGATCGCGCTGCTGGAACGACCGCACCGGGAATGGACCATCGCGCGGGCCATGGCCGCACGGCGGAACGGGGCGCGGGATCGGAGCGAGGCAGCGGCGCTGGCTGCGGTTCCGGCGCTCGGAAAGGACTGGCGGGCGCATCTGCTGCTCGCGCTCGGGCGCTCGTGAGCGTCGCGGCGCGGCCGGCAAAGGAAACGGGCCCGGCGCCGGCGCACCCGGGCCCGTCCAGAAAGATCGACCTCGCTGGGCGTCTATCCGCGCTGCGCAGCGGGATCGTCGTCGAGCATGTCGTTCGGCGACGGGATCTTGCGCAGCTCAGCCTTGGAGATCTTCCACGCCTGTTGCACGACCCAGCTCAACGAGCGGTCGAGCCGCTGCGCCTGCTGCTGGATCTCGTTGAGCATGTCTTCGGGGAAGTACAGGCTCTGCTTGCGCGCGTCGTTGGCCGACATGCTATTCGCGCTCCTCGCCCGGTGCGCGGCCTTCGGCGCCGATGACGTCGTTCACCGAGGGGAAGCGCATGATCTCGTTGCGAGCGATCTTCCACGCCTGCTGCACGATCCAGGACAGCGACCGGTCTTGCCGGTTGGCCTCCTCCTGGATCTCCCGCAGCATGTCCTCGGGGAAGTAAAGGCTCTGCTTTCGCTTGTCAGTACCCGCCATCAACACCCTCCGGGTGCCGGCGCCGCCGCCGGATGCGGCGAGTGCCCACGTGCCATCACCCTGTCTAGACGTGGACGACAGCGGGGTCAAGGATCCGCCTTGTAGGTCCTACGTGTAGCGGGCGGGCGTCCCCTGTAAATCCTTCCTGCGGTCCGTACGGGCGCTCTCGATGTGCGACGGCGTCGTCTTGGCGCCCACTCGTCATCTCGCGCGCTTGCGCGTGAGCGCGCAATTCTAGCGGCTCTCTCTGTCGCTTTTCGTGCGGCCCCCGGCAGGGTTTTCGCGTGGCACGTCCTTCGCAAGACCGGTGTCACGAGGGTCGAGGTGGCCATGTCGATCAGCGGACTCATCACGACGAAGGACGTGCTGAAGCACAGCGCGACCATCGTCCGCGAGTTCGGTCCCGCCACCTATCTGCGGTGCTGCCTGGCAATCCTGCGCGGCCGGCAGACGACGTTCCTCAACCTCGTGTTCGCGCGCTGACGAGAATCCAGACACCGCGACGTTCGGATCGCGATCGGCCAGCGCAGCCAGCGGGCTGACGGGCAGGCGCCAAGAAAAAAGGCTGACCAGGCTCTCGCCTGGCCAGCCCCGATGGGCTCGGAGGGGGAGGGGGGGACCCCCAAGCCCACTGCCCTTCGATCTCTTACCGGCCATGCAGCCGGTCACCGTCCAGAACCTGTTGTCCGCGCCCGTTGTTCCCCGCCGCCGGCCCGGTGCCCTCTCTCGCCGCAGAAGTTGGGTTTGCGACACGCGCGGCGCAAGGGCAGACGGACCACAACCCCCTGAAAATCGGCGCTTCGTAGCATAACGAGGACGCGCCGCGCGCGCATCGCGAGCGGCCGGCCAGGCGGCGAAACGCCCCGGACGGCCCTGTGTCCGCGCCGGTCCGACGCACGGTTTGCCTGGGCGTACGGAAGTCTGCGCCTCCGGTAGAATCGCCGAGCGAGATGACGCGCGAGCGCGTGGAGATGGCAGTCCTTTCCGCGGCCGATCTGCTGCCACGCGGCGCGTCGATCCTCGTCGCCTGCTCGGGCGGCGCGGATTCCGTGGCGCTGGCGGCTGCGCTGGGCGCCTGCTCCGCGGAGCTCGGCATCCGCGTCGCGATCGGGCACGTCGATCACGGGATCCGGCCGGAATCGGCGGGCGACGCGGCGCAGGTGCGCGACGTGGCGCGACGGCTGGCGCTGTCGTTCCACACGCGCCGTCTCGCCGGGGTCGATGGGCGCGATCTCGGCCTCGAGGCCGCCGCTCGCGAGGCGCGCTACGCGGCGCTCGTGGCGCTCGCGTCCGAGGCGGGCGCCGGACGCGTCGCCACCGCGCACACCCGGCGCGATCAGGCAGAGACGGTGCTGCTGCGCCTCGCGCGCGGAGCAGGGCCGGGCGCGCTCGCGGCTATCCGCCGATGCCGTCCATTGACCGACTCCTTGCTGCTAGTCCGGCCCCTGTTGGACGTGCCGCGGGAAGCCACCGAGGCGTACTGCCACGCGCGCGAGCTGCCCACGGTGCGCGACGAGCACAACTCCGATCCGCGGCGGGCGCGCACGCGCGTGCGCGAGCTGATGCCGGCTCTTGCCGCGGCGCTCAATCCGAATCTCGAAGAGGCGCTTGCGGGCGCAGCGCGGATCGCGGCAGACGAGGATTCGCTGCTCGAGTCGCGGGTGGGTGCCGTGTTCGCGGAAGCGCGTGCAGCAGACGGCCTCCAGGTCGCCCGCCTGGTGGGCGAGCATCCCGCCATCCTCCGTCGCCTTCTCCTGCGGGCCGCGCACGGCGTCGCCCACCCGGAGCGCGCCCACCTGGAGCATCTCGTTCGCTTTGCCGGGCGGGCGAGGCCGGGGCGCATCGACCTCCCCGGCGGGCGGGCCGTCCTCGAGCGGGGCGTGCTCAGGTTCGAGCCGCAAGCGCGGCCGCGCCAGGCGGTCCCCGTCCCCGGACCGGGCGTCTACGGTTGGGCCGGGCGCTCGTTGCATGTGGGGTCAGGTGCGCAACGCGTGGATCCGCGTCTGGCGCCGTTTCCCTGGACCCTGCGCGCGCGGCTCCCGGGAGACCGCTTCCGCGTCGCCGGAAGGCGGGAGAAGAAGCTCGGCGACGTCTGGCAAGCGGCCGGCGTGCCGGCTTCGCGGCGCGACAGCGTCCCCCTCCTCGCCGACGCGTCGGGACGCGTCTTCTGGGTCGAAGGGTTGCCCGAGGGACCCGCCTGCGCCTCCCCCCGGGCCGACGCGGTCCGCTTCGGATTCCGGCCGGAAATGGATGCCTTGCGCTAGGCGTTCCTCGGCAAGCGGCGAAGCGTTCCTGCTTTTGCTACCATCACGACCCGACAGGCCACGGAGGAGGAGCCTTAGGTGAGACAGTCGTACAAGACGTTCTTTCTCTGGGCCGTACTCATCCTCCTCTTCTTCTCCTTCTACTCGATCTTCTCGCGCCAGCGCGGCGCCGAGCCGACCGAGATGCGGGCGAGCGACTTCTACGCTGCCGTTGAGCGAGGGGACGTCGCCGAGGTCACCGTCAAGGGCAACACCCTGCAGGGCAAGCTGAAGAACCGGCAGGACTTCCGCACCGTGTCGCCACTCGACACGCAGCTCCTCGATCGGATGCGGCAGAAGGGCGTGAGCCTCTCCTTCGAGAAGGAGGACTCGCAGTCGCTCTGGGCGCAGTTCCTCGTCTCCTGGATGCCGTTGGGGATCATCTGCGTGCTCTTCATCTTCCTCATGCGCCAGCTGCAGGCGGGCGGCGGCAAGGCGATGAGCTTCGGCAAATCGAAGGCGAAGCTCCTCTCCGAGAACCACAACAAGGTGACGTTCGCCGACGTCGCCGGGATCGACGAGGCCAAGGACGAGCTGGAGGAGATCATCCAGTTCCTCAAGGACCCGAAGAAGTTCACCAAGCTCGGCGGCCGCATCCCGAAGGGCGTGCTGCTGATGGGTTCGCCGGGCACCGGAAAGACGCTGCTCGCGCGCGCCATCGCGGGCGAGGCGGGCGTGCCGTTCTTCAGCATCTCCGGCTCCGACTTCGTCGAGATGTTCGTGGGCGTGGGCGCGAGCCGCGTGCGCGACCTCTTCGAGCAGGGCAAGAAGCACGCTCCCTGCATCATCTTCATCGACGAGATCGACGCCGTCGGCCGCCACCGCGGCGCCGGCCTGGGCGGCGGCCACGACGAGCGCGAGCAGACGCTGAACCAGCTGCTCGTGGAGATGGACGGCTTCGAGTCGAACGAGGGCGTCATCCTCATCGCCGCCACCAACCGTCCCGACGTCCTCGACCCCGCTCTCCTGCGGCCGGGCCGCTTCGATCGCCGCATCGTGGTCCCGCGCCCGGACGTGAAGGGGCGCGAGGGCATCCTCAAGGTCCACACCAAGAAGACGCCGCTCGCGCCCGAAGTCGACCTCGACTCGATCGCGCGCGGCACGCCCGGGTTCTCCGGCGCGGACCTCGAGAACCTCGTCAACGAGGCAGCGCTGCTCGCGGCGCGCAAGAACAAGGAGCGCCTCGACAACGGCGACTTCGAGTTCGCCAAGGACAAGGTGATGATGGGCTCCGAGCGGCGGAGCATGATCATCAGCGAGAAGGACAAGAAGATCACCGCCTGGCACGAGGCGGGCCACGCGCTGGTCGCGCGGCTGGTCCCGCAGTGCGACCCGGTGCACAAGGTCACCATCATCCCGCGCGGACCCGCGCTGGGCCTCACGCAGATGCTCCCCAAGGAGGACCGGCTCAACTGGAACCGCCAGGCGGTGCTCGACCGGATCGCGATGGCGATGGGCGGCCGTATCGCCGAGGAGCTGCAGTTCAACGAGATCACCAGCGGAGCCAAGAGCGACATCGATCACGCCACCCAGTTCGCGCGCAGCATGGTCTGCGAGTGGGGCATGAGCGAGAAGCTCGGGCCCCTCGCGTTCGGCGAGGACCAGCAGGAGGTCTTCCTCGGGCGCGAGTTCGGTCACCGCGCGCGCAACTTCTCCGAGAAGACCGCCATCGACATCGACGAGGAAGTACGCCAGATCGTGACGACCCAGTACCAGCGGGCGAAGAACCTCCTCGTCGAGAACAAGGCCGCGCTGGATCGCATCGCCGAGGCGCTCCTGGAGTGGGAGACCCTCGACGGCGCCGACGTCGAGGCGATCCTGGCAGGGAAGCCGGTGCAGGCCCGGCCGACCCCGGCGAAGACGCCGGAGGCGAAGCGGCCCGAGGTGAAGGAGAAGTCGAAGATCCTCGATGCCCTGGGAGGGCTCGCCGCGCCGGTGCCCAAGGTGGAGACGGGTAAGGCCTAGTCCGCCTTTTCGATAGCTTTCGGTAGGGCCGGTGGCCTTGCGGCGCCGGCCCTTTTGTTTTGCAGTGTTAACCAAGAGCGCTCTGGATGTTTCACGTGGAACGAACCCACGGGGGGCCATTCGATATGAAGAAGATTGCGTTGGCGATGCTGGCGGCAGTGCTGGGCGTGTCGATGGCGGCGGGAGCGGCGGAAGTGGACCGGCGCGAGCGCCGGCAGCAGGAGCGCATCGCCGAGGGAGTGCGCAGCGGCGAGCTGACGCCGCGGGAAACCGCCCGGCTGGAGCGCAAGGAAGCGCGCATCCATCGCGAGATCGAGCGCGACCGCGCCGCCAACGGCGGCACGCTCACCCCCGCGGAGCGGCGGCGGATCAACCGGCAGCAGAACCGCGTCAGCCGGCAGATCTACCGCGAGAAGCACGACGCGCAGCACCAGTGACGGTGCGCGCGGCTCCGCCCTCCGGACGGGGGTAGACTGCCCGCCGCGATGCGGCTGGTGGAACTGCAGCAGGAATCGGACTCGCTGGTGGCGTGCGCGGCCGCCGGCCGCGCCGTGCCGGACCCGAATCTGCGCGGCTGGGCGGCGCTCCTGCCGTCGCAACCGGCCGTGCTGCACGAGGGGCTGCGCCAGTCCGGCGTTCCCGTGCTGCAAGGAACGCGCGGCGCGCTCGCCGTCGCGAGCGTCGCGCAGCTCTGGTCGGCGGGGCGCAGCCTCGCCGACGCGCTCCGGGATGGCGCAGCGCGCGCGCTGGCGGCCGACCTGGCGCGGCGGGCGGAGCGCGTCGAGGCTCGCCCGCCGCCCTGGAGGCTGCCGCGCTCGCGCCTGCCGGAGGGCAGGGCGCTGGTGATGGGCATCGTGAACGTCACGCCGGACTCGTTCTCCGACGGCGGCAGGTATGCGACCTGCGAAGCCGCGGTCGAGCAGGGCCTGCGCCTCGTCTCCGAAGGCGCCGACCTGATCGACGTCGGCGGCGAATCGACCCGTCCCGGTTCCGCGGCGGTCTCCCTGGACGAAGAGATGGGGCGCGTGCTCCCCGTCGTGCGCGACCTGGTCAGGCGCGGCGGCGTCCCCGTCTCCGTCGACACGACCAAGGCGGAGGTGGCGCGCTCCGCCGCGGCGGAAGGCGCCGAGATCGTCAACGACGTGTCCGGCCTGCGTCGCGATCCGGCGCTCGCCGGCGAAGTGGCGCGCGCGGGCGTCGCGCTGTGCCTGATGCATTCGCGCGGTACGCCCCAGGACATGCAGCAGCGCGCCTCCTACGGCGATCTGCTCGGCGAAGTGCACGACGAGCTGAGCGAGGCCGTGCGCCGGGCGCTGGAGGCAGGCATCGCGGAAGAGAGGATCGCTCTGGATCCGGGTCTGGGGTTCGCCAAGACCGCCGAGCACAACCTCCTGCTGCTGCGCCGGCTGCGCGATCTCTCCCAACTCGGCAGGCCGCTCTTGGTGGGCGCCTCGCGCAAGTCTTTCCTCGGCAAGTTGAGCGGGAAGGCCCCCGCGGACCGGCTCATCGGGTCCGTGGCGGCTTCGGCCGTCGCGGCGCTGAACGGAGCCTCGGTCCTTCGGGTGCACGACGTCGCGTCCGCACGGGAGGCGCTCGCGGTCGTGGACGCGGTGCGTTCGTCGTCTGGTTGACACCCAAGATGTGGCTTGCAAGTTGCTCCTCGGACGCTCGCACACCTAGATTCCCGCCATCCCACCGGAGCCCTCCCACATGGCCTTGCGATTGACCGACAAGCCGTCAGAGCCCGCACGCCGCCTGTTCGGCACCGACGGCATCCGCGGCGTCGCGAACGTCGACCCGATGACGGGCGAGATGATGCTCCAGCTGGGGCGCGCGCTGGCGTATCTGATCAAGAACGGATCGCACCGGCACCGCGTGGTCATCGGGAAGGATACGCGCCTCTCCGGCTACATGCTGGAGACCGCGCTCGCCTCCGGGATCTGCAGCATGGGCGTGGACGTGCTCATCTGCGGCCCGCTGCCGACTCCGGCCATCTCGCAGCTGACCGTCTCCATGCGCGCCGACGCCGGCGCGGTGATCTCCGCGAGCCACAACCCGTATCAGGACAACGGCATCAAGTTCTTCAGCCGCGACGGATTCAAGCTCCCCGACGAGATCGAGATGAAGATCGAGGAGCTGATCGCGAACGACGAGCTGCACCACCTGCGGCCCACGGCGACGAGCATCGGCAAGGCGTACCGCATCGAGGACGCCGGCGGCCGGTACGTGGTGTTCGCCAAGAGCACCTTCCCCAAGGATTTGACGCTCGAGGGCCTGACCATCGTCGTCGATTGCGGCCACGGCGCGGCCTACCGGGTGGCGCCCTGCGTCCTGCAGGAGCTGGGCGCGAAGGTGATCACCATCGGCGCGGAACCGGACGGGAAGAACATCAACAAGGGATTCGGCGCCCTCCACCCGGAGACGATGTGCAAGACCGTCCTCAAGACGGGCGCCAACCTGGGCATCGCGCTCGACGGCGACGCGGACCGCCTCATCGTCGCCGACGAGAAGGGCCGCGTGGTGGATGGCGACGCGGTGATGGCCGTCTGCGGACTCGACCTTTTGCGCCGCAGATCGCTGCCGAAGAAGACGGTGGTCGCCACCGTGATGAGCAACATGGGGCTCGACCAGTGCATCGCGAAGGCGGGCGGCCGGGTGGTGCGCACGCGGGTCGGAGACCGCTACGTGGTCGACGAGATGCGCAAGAACGGCTACGCATTCGGCGGCGAGCAGAGCGGCCACCTCATCTTCCTCGAGCACGCCACCACGGGCGACGGCACCGTCGCGGCGCTGGCGCTGCTCAGCGTCATGGTGCAGAGCGGGAAGCCCATCTCCGAGCTGGCCAAGGTGATGGACGTGTACCCGCAGGCGCAGCTCAACCTCGCGGTGCGCGAGAAGCCCGAGCTCGGCTCGTTGCCCGCGGTCATGCGCGCGATCCGCGACGTGGAGAAGAAGCTCGGCAGCGAGGGGCGCGTGCTGGTGCGCTACAGCGGGACGGAGGCAAAGGTCCGCGTGCTCGTCGAGGGCCCCCAGAAGAAGCTCATCGACGGCTACGCGGGCGACATTGCCGCCGAGCTGAAGAAGGCGATCGGCGCTTAGAGGCGCCGCGCTCCCCGGCGCGCCTCGAAACCGCGCCGGACCGTGCGCGCGTCGAGGCGTGTCCGCAAAGCCGGAGCAGCGCACCGTCGTCCGGCGCGGTAGACTGCCGCACGCTCGGAGGGACGCGATGCGGCTGGGCGTCAACATCGATCATGTCGCGACGCTGCGGCAGGCGCGGCGCGGGCGGTATCCCGACCCGGTCGCCGCTGCCGCCGTCGCCGAGCTCGGGGGCGCCGACCAGATCACGCTGCACGTGCGCGAGGACCGCCGGCACGTCAACGACCGCGACCTCTCGCTTCTGCGGCAGACCGTGAACGGGACGCTCAACCTGGAGATGGCGGCGCTGCAGCCGATGGTCGAGCTGGCTCAGCACGAAAGGCCCGACACCTGCACGCTGGTCCCCGAGCGGCGCGAAGAGCTGACCACCGAGGGCGGACTCGACGCGATCGGCCATCGCGACGAGGTCCGCCGCATCACGCGCGCGCTCCGCGACAGCGGCATCGAAGTATCCCTCTTCGTCGACCCGGATCTCGAGCAGATCAAGGCGAGCCACCGCGCCGACGCGCAGGCAGTCGAGCTGCACACCGGGCGCTACTGCGAGGCGCGGACCCTCGAGGAGCGCAGACGCGAGCTTTCGCGGCTCGCCGACGGGGCCAAGGCGGCCATGAAGCTCGGCATGCGCGTCGCCGCGGGGCACGGGCTCGACTACTGGAACGTGGTGCCGGTCGCGCGCATCGAGGAGATCACCGAGCTGAACATCGGCTACGCGATCGTCTGCCGCGCCGTGCTCGTCGGCCTCGAGCGCGCGGTGCGCGACATGAAGGAGCTGATCGTCCGGCCGGGGCGCGCATGAGGCTCCTCACCGCCGCCGAGCAGCGCGAGCTGGATCGGCACGCGGCCGAGCTGGGTCTCGCGACCCGCGTCTTGATGGAGAGCGCCGGCGCCGCGGTCGCGCGCGAGGTGCTCGCCCTGCACCCGCGCAGCGTGGCCGTCTGCTGCGGACCCGGGAACAACGGCGGCGACGGCTTCGTCGCGGCCCGGCTCTTGCGGGAAGCGCTCGGTCACGAGTCGGTCACCGTCGTGGCGACTGCGCGGGAGAAGTTGCGCGGCGACGCGCTCGCCGCCGCGCAGGCGTGGCTCGGCCCGCTCGCGCCGCAGGCGCCGCAGGCCGACGTCGTCGTCGACGCCGTCTTCGGCAGCGGGCTGTCGCGCGCGCCGGCCGGCGCCGAAGCGGCGGCGATCACGGCGACGAACGAGGCGCGAAGCCGCGGCGCGCGGGTCGTCGCGGTGGACGTGCCTTCCGGCCTCGACTCCGACACGGGGGCCGTCTACCCCGTCCACCTCGCCCGGGCAGACGTCACGGTCACGCTGCACGCGCCCAAACGAGGTCTGTACCTCTACCCGGGCGCGGCGTGCGCAGGCCGCATCGCCATCGCGCCGATCGGCATTCCGCGCGAGTTGGAGGAGCGGCTCGAGTCGCCGCCGTGCGAGCTGCTGGACGAGTCCTGGGGCCGCGCGCTCTTCACGCCGCGCGAGCGGACCGCCCACAAGAACGACTTCGGTCACGTGCTGGCGATCGCGGGTTCGCCGGGAAAGTCGGGCGCAGCGAGGCTGGTGGTGGAAGCGGCGCTGCGCGCTGGCGCCGGGCTGGTGACGCTCGCGGCGCGCAGCGATGTGCTGGAGGCCGCGTTGCCCGGAGTTCCGGAAGCGATGGGACTGGCGCTGCCTGGCTCCGGGCCGCTCGGCGCCGCGGATCTGGAGCCGCTCCGCGAAGCTGCCAAGGGAAAGACCGCGCTCGCCATCGGGCCCGGGATCCCTCGCGGCGCGGAGACCGGCGCGCTCATCGGCGATCTCCTCGCCTCGCTTTCGCCCGGATGCGCGAGCGTGCTCGACGCCGACGCGCTCAACGCCCTCGCGGAGCACCGCGAGCGCATCGCCGAGTGGCTGCGCCGGGCGCCGGTCCGGCCGGTGGTGACGCCTCACCCGGGCGAATTCGCTCGCCTGACCGGCGAAGAAGTCGAGCGCATCGAGTCCGACCGCGTCGGCGCCGCCGTCCGCGCCGCGCAGCGGTTCGGCGCGTGCGTCGTCCTCAAGGGAGCGCACACGGTCGTGGCGGATCCGGAAGGCACCGCCGCGGTGTGCGCGCATGGCAATCCAGGGATGGCGACGGCTGGAGCGGGGGACGTCCTCACGGGAATTGCGGGCGGCGTCCTCGCGCGCCGATCCGGAGCAGGCGGCATCGGCGAGCGCGCGCGCCTCGCCGTGGTCCTCCATGCGCTGGCCGGCGATCTCGCCGCGCGCCGCACCGGCGAAGCGGGACTGCTCGCAGGCGACATCCACCGGACCGGCCTGCTGCGGCTGTTCCGGCGCTGGCGGCGATGATCCTGGGCTCGCCGGAAGAGACGCGCGCGCTAGGGCGGCGTCTCGGGTCGCTGCTGCGGCGGGGAGATTTCGTCGCGCTCTACGGCGAGCTCGGCGCGGGCAAGACGCTGCTCGTGCGCGGCGTGGTCGAGGGAACCGGCGCGAGCGACCGCGCCAGCTCTCCGAGCTTCGCCCTCGTGAACCTGTATCGCGGCGGCCGCGTACCGCTGCAGCACCTCGATCTCTACCGCCTCGCCGGCCCTGCCGAGCTGTTCGCCCTCGGGTTCGAGGACCTGCTCGCCGAGCCGGCCGCGACGCTGTGCGAATGGGCGGAGCGCGCCGGAAACGCCCTCCCGGTCGACCGCCTGGAGATCCGCCTCGAAGTGGTCGGAGCCGAGCAGCGGCGCGCAACGTTCGCCGCGCTGGGCGGGCGCGCGGCCGAGCTTCGCGGCGAGCTAGAGAGCCGCCCGGCAAAGCCTTAGGTCCGCGTCGACGCCGACGATCGCGCCGGCACGGACCTCGCGCCACGCGCTGCGGCCCGGCGGCACAGGCTCGTGCAGGCGCGGGTCCTCGCTCGCCACGGCGAACCAGGCGACGCGACCGTCGCGGTCGGGCTCGGCCGCCGAGACGTACAGCGTCCGCCCGCGGCGGCAGGCGAGCATCATGCGGCCGTCGGTGGCGAGGAAGGTCGTGGCGGCGTCGGGCCCGCAGGCGCCCACGGCGATTCGCACCGTCTCCGCCAGCGCCGCTGCCGCGTCGGCGAAGCTCGCCATCGTCGGATCGCAGCGGCGCGACAACCGGCTGAGGAATGCGAGGAAGCACCGCTCGCTGTCGGTTTCCCCTCGCAGCTTGTCCCGCAGCGCCGGCTCGATCTCTGCCTCGACCGCGGCGCGGCTCTCTTCCCAGTGCGGCAGCGTCCCATTGTGCGCGAAGAGCCACGGTCCCCACTCGAACGGGTGCGTGTTCTCCAGGGAGACGCGCCCGATGCTCGCCTTGCGGATGTGCGCGAGGATCGTCGAAGCCTTCACGAACGACGAAACCTCCTCGAAGTCCTCGTCGCCGTGCGCGGCCGTGAGGCTGCGCACCACCTGAGGCACGCGCCCGACGTACCAGCCCAGGCCCCACCCGTCGGGGTGCTCGCGGCTCTGCACGCGCAGGGCGTTGGCGCCGTGGAGCAACTCGTGCGCGACTCCTCCCGGGGCGGCGGTGCGGCAGCCGAACAGGCGGCACATGCGCGCATTGTACGGCGGCGCCGGGGGTCGGAACCTTCTTCGACGGCGCGATGTCGGAATCGCGGCGCCGCGGTAGGAGCCGCGCGCCGATCTCGCGACTCGCACGCTCACGTGAAATGCTGGCGGGTGCCCGAGCGCATGCTAGCGTCGGCGCAGCGTGAGCGACAAGACCGCATCGAGGATTGCGGCGGCGTCTTTCCGGCTCGCCGGCTGTGCCCTGGCCCTGGCGCTCTCCTGCGCGCGGTGGTCCGGTCCCCCGGACCCGAACTTCGCCAAGGCGCGCGACCTCTACCAGCAGCTGTACGCGGCCGAGCTCGACGAGGCGTACGGCCATCCCAAGATGGACGAGGTCGTGTCTCTTCTGCAGACCGTGCACAAGCGGTCGGTGGACGCGCCGTCCGCGCAGGCGCTCCTGCACGCGATCGAGCACGGCCGCGAGGAGCTGGCGAAGGTCCACGCCGAGCGAGAGAAGCTGAGCAAGGCCGCCGCGGAGATCGTCGCGACGCGCTCGAACATCGATCCGAGGCGCGTGCTGCAACAGCCCGATGCGGGTCCGCCGCAGGATCCCTATGGGCCGACGGCGTCGATCGCGCAGATCAACGGCGAAAGCGGCGGGTGCCTGGTGGCCGGCGAGTCCTTCCGCGAGGGCGTGACGAACCGCACCGGGACGGTGTACCGGCTGGCTCCCAATCCCGTCTGCAAGGACAAGCTGCCGGGCTTCGTCGGCCAGGCGGTGATGGTCTCGGAAGGCAAGATCTATCGCCGCATCCCCGAGTCGGAGGTACCGCATCCAGCGCGGCCGGCCGGCGGCGCACCGGACGCGGGCGTCGCTGCCCGGCCGGCGGCTGCGCGGCAGGCGGCCGCGCCCGATGCGGGCGTGCAGGAGTACCTGGTCGTCCCCGGTGGACCGCTGCCTCCGCCCGAGGCGACCGCCGCGCGCTAGGCGGTCCGCGCCTGCGCGAGTGGCGCCGCGCGGGGCGGTCTGTTAGGGAAGTCCGCCCGATGGCGGAGCTCGCGTACACGTTCCTCAAGCTGCTGCCCCGCAACACGCTCTCCCGCGCCGTGGGCGCCGCCTGCAGGATGCCCGCGCCGCGGCCCGTGGTGCGGGCGGTCATCCGCACGTTCGCGCGCAAGTACGGAGTCGACGTCGCCGAGGCGGAGCGCGCTCTGGACGAATACCCCACCTTCACCGAGTTCTTCACGCGGCGCCTCAAGCCCGGCGCGCGGCCGATCGCGCCGGGCGAGCTGGTCCCCGTGTCTCCTGTGGACGGGACCGTGGGCGAGGTAGGCGACATCGTCGAGGGGCGGCTGCTGCAGGCGAAGGGAAAGCACTACAGCCTGGCGGAGCTGTTCGGCGGACCGTTGGCCGAAGAGGACGCCACCGCTTTCGCGGGCGGCACGTTCGTCACCATCTATCTTGCGCCGCACAACTACCACCGCATCCACGCGCCGCTCGGGGGAGCGATTACCGGGTACCTCAACGTCCCGGGCACGCTGTGGCCGGTGAACGCGATCGGAGTGCGGAACGTGGAGCGCCTGTTCTGCGTCAACGAGCGGCTGACGACCTTCCTGCGCACGCCGCGGGGCTCCTGCGCGGTCGTCGCGGTCGGCGCGATGAACGTCGGCCGGATCCGCGCCATCTACGACGACGTGGTGACCAACGCGCGGCGGACGCGCGCGGTGCAGCGCAAGACGTACGAGAAGCCGATCCCGGTGGAGAAGGGCGCCGAGCTGGCCATCTTCGAAATGGGCTCGACGGTGGTAGTCGTGTTCGCGCCGGGCGTGAAGATCGGGGCGAAGGTCGTTCCGGCGCGTCCCATCAAGCTGGGCGAAAGGCTCGAGTGATGGGCCAGAAGGTCCCGCCCGTGAAGGGCACGCGCGACGTCCTGCCCGACGAGACGTATCTGAAGAAGGACGATCCCTGGATCCGGACCGGGCATCTGCACCTCATCGAGCAGGCCGCGCGCGAGCTGTTTCCGCTCTACGGCTACCGCGAGGCCCGCACGCCCGTGCTCGAGCGCACCGCCCTCTTCGCGCGCGGCATCGGCGACGCGACCGACATCGTGGCGAAGGAGATGTACACGTTCGAGGATCGCGACGGGACGCAGGTGTCGATGCGCCCCGAGGGCACGGCTTCGCTCGTCCGCGCGTACGTCGAGCACGCGGTGCAGCAGCAGGAGCCGGAGACGAAGTGGTGGTACGCCGGGCCGATGTTCCGGCACGAGCGGCAGCAGCGAGGCCGTTACCGGCAGTTCACGCAGATCGGCGTCGAAGCGCTCGGCTCGCCGGGGCCGCGCATCGACGCCGAGCAAGTCGAGATGCTCGACCGCTGGCTGCGCGCCCTGGGCATCCCGTTCGAAATGCACGTCAACACCCTGGGGGACGCGCAGTGCCGCCCCTCGTATCGCGCCGCCCTGCAGGGCTACCTGCGCGAACACGCCGCGGAGCTGTGCGAGGACTGCCGCAAGCGCACCGAGACGAATCCCATCCGCGTGCTCGACTGCAAGAACCCGCAGTGCCAACAGGTCGCGGCCGGCGCGCCGAGGATGGACGAGTTCCTCTGCCCGGCCTGCCGCGAGCACTTCGACGGGCTGCGGTCCGCGCTGTCGCGCCTCGGCGTCGCGCACGTCGTCGATGCGAAGCTCGTGCGCGGCCTGGACTACTACACGCGCACGACCTACGAGGCGATCGCCACGAGCGGTCTCGGATCGCAAAGCACGGTCGCCGGGGGCGGGCGCTACGACGGCCTGGTGCGCGAGCTCGGAGGAGGGGACGTCCCCGGGATCGGATTTGCGGCCGGCGTGGAACGCCTCGCACTGCTGGTCGCGCAGGCGGGCAGGGAGCTCGCAGTCCGGCCCGTGATCTTCTTCGCGGCCCTGGGGCCGGAAGAGGAAGCGCGCGCGGACGCGCTCGCGTTGGAGCTGCGCAAGGCGGGCATCCCGGCAGAAGTGTCCTTCCGGCGGAGCAGTCCGGGCAATCAGATGAAGCGCGCGGATGCGCTGGGCGCGCGGTTCGCGCTGGTGCTCGGCGACGCCGAGCTGAAGTCCGGCCGCGGCAAGCTCAAGGAGCTGAAGACGGGCGCGGAGCACGATGTAGACCTGTCGGAACTGCCCGCCGCGATCCGCAAGCTGTCGCCTTGAGGCGAAGGGTTACCGCGAGCGCCCCTGGCGCGATCGTTTCGGCGCGAGGTCCTTGCCTGCCTGCTCCAGCCCGCGCGGGTTCTCCATCAGCGCCTTGGCGGCGTCGGCATTCTGCCGCGCCCACGCGGCGAACCCGTTCAGCGCGGGCCGATGCTTGTCGAGGAGATCCTGGAACTGGGGCCAGTCGGCGCGCTTGGTGTGGAACGCGACGACGTCGTCGCGCGGGTTGTCCAACGCCCAGTCCACCAGCGCCTTGGTCTGCTCCGGACGCAATCCGTCCCAGGCGAAGAGCTTGCGCGCCGCCACCGGGTCCTTGCGCGCCCACTCCTGGAGCGCGTGCGCCGCGTCCGGATGCGTGGTCTTCCATTCCGTCACGGGTACGGCGGCGACGAGCAGGCAGAGAAGCGCGCGGAGCATGCGGGACCTCCGCCGCACACGCTGCGTACGCCCCCGTTGCTGCGCAATCGGCAGGACCGCTCCCCCGCCCGGGGGGCGACCGGCCAGCGCATTGCCGCATCGTCCGCTCTAGGCGTGCCGCCCGGAGGTACGCAGCCGCCGCGACAAGACCTGGATGACACCCATGCCGATCTCCGGCCGTTCCTGGAGGATGTCGCGGAAATCGTCGCGGCCGATCTTCAGCAGCACCGCGTCCTCGACGACGGTCGCGGTCGCGCTGCGGGGGTGGGAATCGAGCACGGCCATCTCGCCGAACACGTCGCGCGCGCCGAGCCGTGCGACGGGCTTCTTGCCGCGGTGCACCTGCACGGCGCCTTCGACGATGAGGTAGAGCGCGTCGCCGGGTTCGCCTTCGGCGAAGACCTGGTCCCCCGCGGCGAGGGGTTGCTCCTCGGCGATGTCGGCGATCGGCGCCAGCTCCTCGCCTGCCAGCGCGCGGAACAGGTCCACGGACTTGAGGAACAGGACCTTCTCGACCGCCGTGATCACGCGATCGCCTTCCTGCCCTTGAGGAGCTCGGCCGCGCTGCGCCGCACCGACCTCGCGGGGTCCTGCAGGAGACCGGCGAGCAGGGTGCGCGCTTCGTCGCGCGGCAGGGCGCCGAACAGGGCGCACGCGGCCGCCTCGCGCAGCGCGGGATGAGCGGAGCGGATGGCGATCCGCAGCGCGGGGGCGAGAGCGCGCCGGTCGATGCTTCGCGCATCCTGCGCCCAGCGCACCGCGCAGGCGGCCACCCAGGGGCCCGACTCGCCGGCGGCGAGCGCCGCCATCAGCTGCTGCGGCTTGCGCGGATCGGGCTGCACGGCATCGGCCCGGCGCTTGACGTCGTCGAGCGCGGCGAGGACCAGGCGCCGCCAGGGATCCTGGAGCGCGTTCTCGAGCACCTCGATGGCGTTCCCGCGCGAGGGAGCGGAGTCGCCGCGCAGGTGCTCTCCGACGATGTCGAGGCGCACCTTCGGGACCAGCACCTCGAGCAGGAGGAGCGCCTGGAGCAGGCGATGGTCGCGCTCTTCGAGCAGCGCCAGGGCGAACAGGTCGCGCGCGCTGTGTGGGACCTGGCCAGGGCGCATCGCGGGCAGGTCGAGCCGCTTGAGCGTCGCGAGCGCCAGGCGCGCGCCGGCGAGCTCGGCGTGGATCGCGGCCTCCACGCGCTGGACGTCGATGGGTACGCCCGCGCGGCGGCGGGCGATGCGCGCCAGGGCGCGCGCGGCGGCTTTGCGCACCGGGGCCGGACCCGCCGCCAGCGCGAGGACCAACGCCTCGGCGCCGGCCGGCGTCCCGATCCGCTGCAAGACGAGTGCTGCTCCGCGGCGGACTCCCGCGTCCGCGGCCTCGTCGGTGAGCACTTCCCGCATCATCGGGACGATCTCCGGGCCGAACCCGGTCAATGCCGCGGCTGCTTCGAGCATCGTGCGCCGGTCCTTGAGCTGCTCGACGAGGGGCCCGACCAGCTCCATGTTCCGCAGCTTGCCGGCCGCGGCGATGGCGCGCCGCCGGACCAACGGGTCGGGGTCGCGCAGGAACCCCATCAGCGGGCGATAGAACCCGCGCACGCCGATGCGCTCGAGCGCGTGCGCCGCGGCGGCGCGGTCGTCGGCGTCGGCGGCGGTGAGCAGCGCATCGAGGGGCGCGGCGGCGGCGAGCAAGCCGTCGAGGCCGCCGTGACGGATGAGCGCTACCGCGCCTGCGGCGCGGACCACGGCGGGGTTCCCGGGGTCGAGGAAAGGGACTACCGTCGGAATCGCGTGCTCCTCTTCGATGGCGCAGACGGCGCCGAGCGCCGCGCCGCGGACCTCCGGGACGTCGTCGGCGAGCAAGGCGCGCAGCCGTTCGCGCGCGGCCTCCACGCGCGCTTCCCCGAGCCGTTCCGCGGCGGAGGCGCGGATGCGCGGATCCTCGTGCAAAAGCAACGCGCGCAGCTCCGCCGAGAAGTCTCCGCCGGGGACGTGCTGCAGCAGCGCCAGCGCATGGAGCGCGGTGGCGGCGTCACCTTGCAGCGCGCCGCGGACTGCACGGATCGTGGTCTCGCTGCTCGCCGCGAGCGGCGTGGCTTGCAGATCGAGGTGCCGTCGCTCCAGCGACTCCAGCAGGCTGCGCACGTACTCGGTGCGCGCGCGCAGCAGGAGCAGGATCCAGAGCGCGACGAGGAAGAGCACCGCGAGCGTGAGCGGCCGGCCCTTGCCGCCGGACTGCTTGTAGAAGAGGAGGACCGCGCCCGTCAGCGCGATCGCCATGGGCCGCAAGATACCGTCGATGAACGCCTTCGCCCGGCCGCGGACGGACGGCTGCACGGGCACGTAGAGCAGCTGCACCGAGGCGTCATTGATCGTGTAGCGGAAGATCGTGTCCGATCCCTTCGCGAGGCTCGCCACGAACAGACCCGGGTTCGGCATGGCCGCGGAAAACCCGGAGCCGAGCGCGAGACCGGCGGGGAGCGGCAGCAGCGAGGCGAGGATGCCGTAGCGCTCGAGGAGGCGTCCGGTGATCCAGATCTGCACCGCGAGCGCGATGGCGCCGCAGATGCCGTAGAACCGGCCGAAGTAGCCGGCCAGATCGTTCTGCGGCAGCACGGAGGCGGCCGCGAGCTTGAACTGGAAGTCGACGACGGTCACCGCGGCGGCGCTCACGGCAGCGACGGCGGCGACCAGCATCAAGTGGCGGTTGCCGAGGAACGAGAGCCCGGTGCGCGACAAGAGACGCACCATGCGACGGGGCCGCGGTCCGGCGATGAGCGGCGCGGTCGCGCTGAGGCGCGCGCCGGCGCGAGAGAGCAGGGCACAAGCGGCGAGCTGCGCGACCATCAGCCAGAGCAGGTTCGGCGCGCCGATGCGGCGGGCATAGCGCGACACGAGAAGGCCGAAGACGACGTTGGCGAGCGTGCCGCCTGCGCCGACGAGCCCGAAGAGCCGCTTCGCTTCGCGCGCGTGGAAGACGTCGTTCGCCATGGTCCAGAACTGGATGACCACGAGCGAGCCCATCGCTTCGACGAAGACGTACAGCGCGGGATAGACCCAGCCGCCCGCGGTGGCGCGCACCAATCCCCAGAATGCGGCGCAGAGCGCGCCGCAGGCCAGCGCGGAGGCGGAATTGAGCACGCCGCGCGGCACTCTGTCGGCGACGCGGCCGTATCCGTACGACACCGCGACGATCGCGGCCGAGGAGAGGATGTACAGCCACGACAGGCCGCGCGCGGTGCCGTGCGCGAGGTAGAGCGCATCGCGAACGGAGCGGCCGACCACGACGGCGCCGATGGCGCTCGCCGCATACGCGGCCATGATCGCGGTGCGGCGTTCCTCGCCGGGCCGGATGCGGAATCCAGCCTCCAGTGCTCGTTCGAACGTGCCTGGCATGGCCTGCGTGGAGACTAGCAACGGGCCTGCACGCAGTCGCGGTTCGTGCGAGGGGGAGAAGGCATGCGCAAGTGCGGAAATCTCGCCGCGCGTAGGTGATCAGAACACGCCGCCGAGCGCCGCGTAGCAGTCGAGGATGGAGACGCTGCTGCGCTCCAGGCCGTGGGCGCACCCGACGCGCACGTCCGTGGGCAGGACATACCCGAGCACGACTTCGGCGCGCAGCTCCGCGCCGGCGCCCGCGTGGAGCCGGAATCCGCCGCTCGCGCGCAGAGGGCCGTCGTCGAACGGCATCCAGGCGTCGCCGACGTCGGTGAACGCCGACGCGTGCAGCCGGCGCAGGTAGATGGGCAGCGTCCAGGCGCCGGTCTCGACGTCCACGAGGGGAAGCCGATACTCGAACGTGCCGAGCGCGTAGGCCTCGCCCTCGAACGCGCCGCCCACGAAGCCGCGCAGGATGCGCACGGGAGCGCTCACCGGGCTGAGGATGCTGCGGACGGGATCGCCCGCGTCGAAGCCGCCGAGGCTGAACAGGTGGCGCTGCGAGAGATCGCCGCGCGCCACTCCTCCCGCGAGGCGCGCGGCGAAGACGTGGTGGAGGGGCATGCCGTCCTTGCGCCAAGGCAGCGCGAAGAAGCGGGCGTACGACGCGGAGAGCTGCCCGAAAGTGAAGTCGGAACCGAGCTGCCTCGCCGCCAAGCGCGCGGTGAGCGCGAACCGTTGTCCCTGCTCGGACGAGATGCTGCGCACGAAGCGGCGTGCGTCGGAATAGACGTACGAAGTCGACACGGCGGCGACGAGTCCGTCGGGCGGGTTGTCTCCGTTCACGGCGGGCGTGTTCATCGCCAGGTGCGTCAGCTCGTACCGGATCCCGATCCGGTGGCTGCGCTCCGCCTGGGAGAACGGGAAGGACGCGGAGATCGTCCCCTGCACGATCCTCTCGGTGTAGCCGGGTCCGGCGCCCGAGGCCGTCTCGACGTCGCGCAGCGTCGTGACGGACACGTCCGGGTAGAGGGTGTGGTTGGTGTAGACGACGTCCCATCCGGGTTGGCGCGAGTCGAGCGCCCACCACGCCGCCGCCTGATAGTCGTGGCGTCCGGCCGCGTCGAACCCGGAGGTGATCGCTCCGAGGGTCGTGCCGAGCGCGTCGGCGGCCGCGTACGGCAGCCACCAGTGCGGCCGCAGCGTCGGCAGCGCATCGTACCGGCGCACCGGGTAGATCTCCTCCGGCGGAATTGGCGCGGGCGGCGGGCGCGCGGGCGCTTCGGCCGCGTCGACTCGGACGAACGTCGTCGGATCGAACGGCATGCGCGACACGTCGTAGCCCCCGGGGCCATAGGTGACGAGCGCGAGCTGCTGCCCGTCCGGAGACACTTCCGGCTCGAAGGCGCCGAGGACGACGTTCGTGGCGCGCCAGAGCGTGCCGTCCTCGAGGCGGAACGCGTAGACGTCGAAGACGCCGCTGCGGTCGCTCGAAAACAAGAGATAGCGGCCGTCCGGCGACCACGAAGGATCGCGATCGAAGGCGCGGTCGCGGGTGACGTCGCGGATCGCGCCGCCGTCGCGGTCGATGACGCGCACGTCCCACGCGCCGCCGCGGTGATGCAGGAACGCGATCTGCCTGCCGGACGGGCTGAACCGAGGCGATGCCACCGGCTCGCCCTGCGGGTCGTCGAAGAGGAGGCGAGGAGCGCCGGCGCCTGGCTCGAGCAGACCGATGGCGGTCGCGCCGCCCGGCCGGCGCCAGGAGAACGCCAAGGCGCCGTCGCGCGCGACGTCCGGCTCGCTCGCGCGCAACCCGCGCGTGAGCCGCTCGGTGGCGCCGGTGGCGGGATCGAGCGCGTAGAGGTCCTGTACGTCGGCGAACTCCTGGTAGATCTGCGTCCGGGCGTAGACGATCCGCCCGCGCGCGTCCAGGGCGATGGTCCCCTCGCCATACGTGTCGCCCAGGTGCCGATCTCCGGGCGCCGCGCCGGACGGCGCCTGTCCGCCGAACCGACAGCAGGGCCCGAGCCGCAGCCCCCGCAACTCGGGCAGCCGATGCGGTCCGGCATTGAAGTAGTAGAGCGTGCTCGAGTCGGCGCTGAAGCGGGGCGAATGCGTGAGCTCGCCGAGGCCCGTGAGCGGCTCCAGGACCGTCTCTCCCCCGGCGCGGACCGCGTCGCGTACGGCGCGCGCCTGCTGCTCCTCGCTCGCGCGAAATTCCTCATAGAGCGCCAGGTAGCTCTTCCCGAGGACGCTCTCCGACGACAGGTTGACGGCGAGGGGAATCGGGCGTCCGCCGAAGTCGTGCGAAAGGTCGCGCAGCGCGCCGAATCCGTACTCGTCGCCGATCCAGGTGAGGAAGCGGCCGCCCAGCGTGTACCAGTTGCTCGCGCGCGGCCACGCAAGCGTCAGGCTCGAGAGTTGATCGATGCGCGGGAAGCGCCCGGAGAGCGCCTGGGCGCGCGCGGCCATCTCTTCGGTCGACGCCCGGACGCGCCCGGCGGCGCTGACCTCGCTCTCCGCCATGACGGCCATCCCTTCGATCACCCACGGAGGCTGGCCGCCGTTCGGAATCCAGAGCTTCCCGAAGATGGTGTTCGCGGCCGCGGGAACGCCCAGCACGGTGTCGAGATGGAGGATGTGCGTGTACTCGTGGTTGATCAGCTCCGCGACCCAATCGTCGAAGTCGCTGATGCTGGAGCGCGGGTCGGGAGTCGCGGCGAATCCGTGCACCAGATCGTAGAAGAGCGGAGTGGCGCTGCCGTTGGCGAAGTCCGTGTCGTCGCTCAGGACGAGCTGCGTGCGCTCCGAGGGCCGGTGCTCGAGGAGCGGCGAGAGGCGCGAGTGCGCTTCCTCCGCGATGCGCGCGACCTTGGCTGCCAGCCGGTACTCGCCCTGGTGGAAATGGATCTCGAAATGGGGCGTGTCGATCGTCAACCACTGGTAGCGTGGATCCGCGAGCGCGGCGGGCGCCCACAAGAGCGCGCAGAGCCATGCCTTGCGCATCAGGAGCGGGCTTTGCCGGCGACGGGCGGAGCGCGAAGGCGCGGAGCATCGGCGGCCGCGGCGGCTCGCAGGCGCGGCTGGATGCCGGCGAGCCACTTCTCCAGGCGCAGCGTCAAGAGCTCGGGCTGCTCGAGCGGCGCGATGTGCGTCCCGCCGGGCACGGTGAGCATCTCCGCGCCGGGGATGCGGTCGTGCATCTCCTCGGAGAGCCAGTAGGGGGTGAACGTATCGTGGGTGCCCGCCACGACGAGCACGGGCACGTCCACCTCGGAGAGGTGATCGAAGGCGCTGTGCTCGCTCGCGTGCTTGAGCATCCCCAAGAAGAGGCGCGGGTCCATGCCGGAGAGGTGCTTGAAATAGGGCGCGAAGTCCTCGCGCCGGACGACCTTCCCGTTCACCTCCAGGTGGGTCGCGAGCTGGTAAGCCCACTCGCCGCCGGCGACGAAGCGCCACAAGAGATCCGTCGCCTCCGGCCATTTTTCCGCGGCGGAGATGAGCGAGGGCAACACGGTCTTCAGCATCTTGGAGTCGTGGAACGTGTCGAGCGGCAGCCCGTGGCTGCCGCAGACGAGGGCCATGCCGAGGACGCGTTCGCGATGCCGCCGGTGGTATTCGAGCGCGACCTGCACGCCCATCGAATGCCCGAGCAGGACCGCCTCGCGCGTCCCCGTCGCGTCGAGGACCGCCGAGAGGTCGTCGCAGAGATCGTCGAACTTCACGCGGCTGCGGTCCGCCGGAAGTCCGCTGCGGCCGTGGCCGCGGTAGTGCCAGCGCACGATTCGATGCCGGGGCGCGAAGTCGCGCACCAGGTACTTCCAGGCGAAGCCGTCGCATCCGATGCCGTCGCAGCAGACCAGCGCCGGCGCGCCCTCGCCCACGGCGCACCAGAAGATGGGAGTGCCGTCCTTGCCCTTGGCGTGGCCCTCGTCGCCTTCGGGCGGGAGCTCTTCGCGCATGCCTGAATGGATCCCACAGGCCCGGCGCCGTGCAAAGCGCATTGCCGCAAAAATTGCTGCGACCGACGCAAGGCCAGGGGGGCGAAGTCCGACTTGCGGGACTGCGCGCGAATCCGGATCATCGCGCCGTGGCGCACCACCATCATGGGACGATCACGGCAGGGCCGCTGCGCGAGGGAGAGGCAACGCGGCTCTCCGTCACGTTGGCCCTCGCGCTCCTGGCGACGGTCGTCGAAGGCGTCGGTGGCTGGTTGGCGCACTCGCTCGCACTCCTGTCCGACGCAGGACACATGCTCGCAGACGCAGGCGCGATCGCGCTCTCGCTCATCGCGCTGCGCATCGGCGGGCGCCCGGCCGACGCGCGGCGCACCTACGGCTACTATCGGCTCGAGATCCTCGCGGCGCTCCTCAACGGAGCGGTGCTGATCGCGATCGCCGTCGGCATCGTGGTGGAAGCGTGGCAGCGGCTCTTCCACCCTCATCCGGTGCACGTTCGGGCGGTCGTCCTCCTGGCGCTCGTCGGGATCGCGCTGAACGCGGCGGGCATGTGGCTGACGCATGCCCGCGACTCGAGCATGAACCTGCGATCCACGTTCTTGCACCTCGCGGGCGATCTGCTCAACTCCGTCGGCGTGCTCGCCTCCGCGGCGATCATCGCCTGGACGGGCCGGCTGGAGGCGGACCCGATCATCTCGTTCGTCATCGCCGGCACGATCGTCTGGAGCGCGGTGCGCCTGTGCCGCGAGGCGGTCGACGTGCTGCTCGAGGGGATGCCGGCGCATCTCGACTTCTCCGAGGTGAACCAGGCGCTCGGCGCCGTGCCCGGGGTCGCCGCGGTGCACGATCTGCACGTCTGGACGATCACCAGCGGGCTGGTCGCGCTCTCCTGTCACATCGTGGTGAACTGCGAAGGGCCGGATTGCCGGAGCCACGACGAGATCCTCACCGACGCGCGACAGGTGCTCCGGGACAAGTTCCGCATCGAGCACACCACCATCCAGTTCGAGAGCGAGAGCTACCAGCACGACGACGTGGTGCACTGATGGAGGGCGCCTGGTCCCGCCGCCCCTCCGCGGCCGTGTCGCGCCTGTCGGGCCGCCGGCTCCTCCTGCTCAGCGCGCGCGACCTGCTCTCGGCAGCGCGCGAGGAGGCGTCGCTGCTCGTCGCGCTCATCGCCCCGGTGCCAGCCGCCGTCGCGGGGTTCGTGCGCGCCGCCCGCGATGCCCGCGCGCCGCTCTTGCTCGCGCGCCCCAGCGGCGCCGCCGAGGAAGTCGGACCAGAGGAAGCGCGCGACGACGCCGCGTTCGTGGAGTCCGCGCTGAACGCGGCGAGCGACCTGCGCTTCCAGGGGCCGCTTGCGCTCCTGAAGGAGCCGCCCCGGGCGGGGAGCGCGGTACCGGACGACGTCCGCATCCGCCGCGAGATCGAGGGCGGCTTCACCGGCGTCGCGATGGCGACCAGGCCCGAGAGCGCCCCGGCCGCGCGCGATGCAGCGCTTCTGGCGTCCCACGTCTGCCAGCTCGAGCTGGGGCTGGAGATCGTCCCGCTCGGCGGATCCGCGAAGCTCGCGGCCGATCTGGTCCGCCAGCTGCGCTCGCGAGGCGCACCGCCCAGCGCCCTTCGCGTCCACGACGCCGACCCGGACCTCGCTTCCGAGTTGGGTCCGGTGGCCATGAGCACGACGGCGGAGACGGACGTCGGGCAGCTCACCGCGCGCGGCGCCCGCCAGCTCGTCGCCACGGGTCCCTTCTTGCGCGCGTTGGAGAGCGCGGTCGCCCCCGACGTCCGCGAGACCCTGCAGCGCTGGGCCGACGAACGAGGCGCGACGATGGAGCAAGCGGCCGCGCGCCACGCCCGCGTCCTGCGCGACCTCACTCCGGCCGAGCACGAGAAGCTCGAGGCGCTCTGCTGCTTCGAGGCGCTCGAGCTCTACGGGCGAGCGGGCGTGACGAACACGGCTGCGCGCATCGAGCAGCGCGTCGCCGCCGTGGCGCGGCACGAATGAGAGTGGTGGGCGGCGAGCTCCGCGGCCGCACGCTGCGCGCGGTACCCGGCCGGACCACGCGTCCCACGGCCGATCGCGTGCGCCAGAGCCTCTTCGACCGGCTGGGGCAGCGGTGCGACGGGCTGCGCGTCCTCGACCTCTACGCCGGCACGGGAGCGCTGTCCTTCGAGGCGCTCTCGCGCGGCGCCGCGCACGCTACGCTCGTCGAGAACGATGCCAAGGCCGCCCAGGTCATCCAGCGCAATGCCGACGAGCTGCGGTGCGCCGACCGGTGCACGCTGGTGCGCGACGAGGTCGGCCATGCGCTCGCGAGGCTCGCCGGGCCGTTCGATCTGGTCTTCTCCGACCCGCCGTATGCGCTCCGGGCGGCGCAAGAGACCGTCGCGGCGCTCCATGCGGGCGGCCTGATCGCGGCGGGCGGCCGGCTCGTCCTGGAGCGGGATCGGCGCGAGCCGCGCCCCGACCTCCCCGTCGACCTCGAGCTCGCCGACGAGAGCCGCTACGGGGACACGGTCTTGCTCATCGCTCGTCGCCGTTGACGGACACCGCACCGGCATTCGAGGATGCGCGGGTGCGCATCGCTCTCTACCCAGGCTCGTTCGATCCCCCGACCCACGGGCACCTCAGCATCATCCAGCGTGGGCTCAAGCTCTTCGACGGGCTCATCGTCGCGGTGCTCAAGAACCCGGCGAAGGACGCCGTGTTCACCGTCGACGAGCGCGTCGAGCTGCTCGAGGGAGCGCTCGCGAAGGACAAGCGCGTGCAGGTGAAGACGTTCAGCGGCCTCTTGGTGAAGTTCGCCCAGCAGGAGGGCGTGAACACGATCCTTCGCGGCCTGCGCGCCGTCAGCGACTTCGAGTACGAGTTCCAGATGGCGAACATGAACCGCAAGCTCGACCGCGGGATCGAGACGCTCTTCATGATGACCGGCGAGGACTACTTCTACATCTCGAGCCGCTTCGTGCGCGACGTGGCTCGGCTAGGAGGAGACGTGGCAGGGCTCGTGCCCCCGAACGTGCTCGAGGCGCTGCGGCGGAAATTCGGACCGCCGCAGGGAGCGCAGAAATGACGACCTTCTCGCGACGCGTGCTGGCAGCGAAACCATCCGCCTCTCTCGCGGTGACGGCGCGAGCGATCCAGCTCAAGCGCGAGGGCCGCGACATCGTCTCGCTCAGCGTCGGCGAGCCGGACTTTCCCGTCTTCCCGCACGTCGCCCAGGCGGTCGAGGACGCGCTGCGGAAGGGATACACGAAGTACACCACCTCGTCGGGCATCGCCGAGCTGCGCGAGGCGGTGAGCGACTGGATGCACGCCGAGGTCCGCCAGCGGTACCCGATCGGGCAGATCATCTGCACGGCGGGCGCGAAGCAGGCGCTCTACAACGCTTGCCAGGCCCTGCTCGACGACGGCGACGAGGCGGTGATCCCGAACCCGTACTGGGTCAGCTACCCGGACATCGTCCGGCTGGCCGGCGCGACTCCCGTCGACATGGTCTCGCGCGCGGAGGACAGCTGGCACCCGTCGCCCGACGCATTGGCGCGCGCGATCACGGCGCGCACCAAGGTCGTGATGCTCGGAAGCCCCAGCAACCCGACCGGCGCGGTGTGGTCCAAAGACGCCATGCAGGGAATGGCGCGGGTACTGGAGAAGCACCCGCAGATCACCATCCTGTCCGACGACATCTACCACCGCCTGGTGTATGGCGGCGTCCGCGCCTGCAACATCCTCGAGGTGGCGCCGCAGCTTCGCGACCGCACGGTGCTCATCAACGGGTGCTCGAAGGCGTACGCCATGACCGGCCTCCGGCTGGGCTGGGCGTGCGGACCGCAGGAGATCATCGCCGCGATGAACAAGGTGCAGGACTCGAGCACCTCGAACCCGAGCTCGCTCGCGCAGTATGCCGGCGTGGCCGCGCTGCGCGGGCCGCAGGAGCCCGTCGAGGCGATGCGCGTGCAGTTCGAGCGGCGACGCGATCTGATGGTCGAGCTGGTGCGCTCGATCCCGCGCGTCCGCTGCGCCCGCCCCGAAGGCGCCTACTACGTCTTCTGCGACGTCTCGGCGTATCTCGGCCGCGTCCCTGACGACGTGAAGCTGACGCAGCTGCTCCTGGAGGAACACGGCGTCGCCGTGGTACCGGGATCCGCCTTCGGCCAGGCCGGGTACCTGCGGCTGTCGTTTGCAACGTCGGACGCGCAAATCCGCGCCGGCATCGAGCGGATGTCTCGCGGGTTGCAGGCCCTGGTGTAGCTCGCCTTCGGGCGTGCTACAGACGCCGCACGGAGGTCAAACATGCGCAAGCTGCTCAAGGCACTCGCGGTCGCTGTCGCGCTGCTCTTCGCCGCGCCCTCGGTCTCGTCGGCGACGACCCTGGTCGCGGCCGCGAAGAAGAAGACGGAGAAGCTCGACCTCAACACCGCGACCGAGGACCAGCTGAAGGAGCTGCCCGGGATCGGCGATGCCTACGCGAAGAAGATCATCGCCGGCCGCCCCTACAAGGCGAAGGACGAGCTCGTCGAGAAGAAGATCGTCCCCAAGTCGACCTACCAGAAGATCCGCAACCAGGTGATCGCCCACCAGGCGAAATGACGCGATGTGGGGACACCATGCGTAATTCGCCGACCGATGGAGTTACGTATGGTGTCCCCGAAAATGCTAGAGCCGGTGGATCTGCATCATTGACGCGCCGAACGTTGGGCGGTTCGGGGGGACGGCGCTGGCGATGATCACCGCTTCGCCGCGCATCGCATCGCCTGAGCCGACCAACGTCTGCGCGATGTTGGCGATCATCTCGTCGGTCGCCTCGAACGGCTTCGGTACGCGGCGCGCCGTGACGCCCCAGTAGAGCGCCATGCGCTGGTACGCCTGCTGCGAGGCCGTGAAGGCGAGGATGCGCGCCGTGGGCCGGTACTCGCCGATCTGGCGGGCCGTCTCGCCGGTGCGCGTGTAGACGCAGATGGTCCCGATGCCCAGTTGCCCGGCGGCCGCCGCGCACGCCTTGGCCACGGCGGTCGCGAAGGTGCTCTCGCCGCGGTCGAGGATGGCTTCCGGCAGCGACTGGTAGCGCGCGCTGCGCTCGACCTCCTCGATGATCGCCGCCATCGTGCGCACGGCGTCGACCGGGTTCGCGCCCGTCGCCGTCTCTGCGCTGAGCATCACCGAGTCGGCGCCGTCGAGGATGGCGTTGGCCACGTCGCTCACCTCGGCCCGCGTCGGCTGCGGCGAGACGATCATGCTCTCCAGCATCTGCGTGGCGACGATGGCGATCTTCCCGTGGTAGTTCGTGCGCTCGATCCCGGTCTTCTGGATGAGCGGGACTCGCTCGAGCGGCATCTCCACGCCCAGGTCGCCACGCGCGATCATCACGCCGTCGGCGATCTGCGAGATCTCGTCGATGCGGTCCACCGCCTGCGGCTTCTCCAGCTTGGCGATGATCGGCATCGTCGGCGCGTACCGCTTGATCAAGCGGATGTCGTCCGCCGACCGGACGAAGCTCATCGCGACGTAGTCGACTCCTTGCGAAAGACCGAACTGCAGGTCGACCAGGTCCTTGTCCGTCAGCGCCGGGATGCTCACCGGCGTCCCGGGCAGGTTGATCCCCTTGTTGTCGGAGACGATCCCGCCCACCACGACGCGGCAGCGCACTTCCTTCTTGCCCGACTTGATCACTTCGAGGCGGATCGCGCCGTCGTTGACCAGGATCGGGTCGCCCGGGGTGACGTCCTCGGGGAGGCCCGCGTAGGAGCAGGAGAAGCGCTCCTCGGTACCGAGGATGTCCTCGGTGACGATGGTGACCTCGGAATCCTCGACCAGCTTCACCTTCCCGCCCTTGATCTTCCCGACGCGGATTTTCGGGCCCTGGAGGTCGAGCAGGATGGCGATGGGACGGCCGGCGAGCTCGGATGCGCGCCGCACGTTGGCGATGGTGAGGGCGTGGTCTTCGTGGGTGCCGTGGCTGAAGTTCAGCCGCGCGCAGTCCATGCCCGCCGCGACCAGCTTCGAGAGCGTCGGCTCGTCGCGGGAAGCCGGCCCCATCGTGCAGATGATCTTCGCCTTGCGCATCGATGGGGGAGCCTAGAGGCAGAGGTCCAGGGCCGCAAGGTTGCAGCCGCACTCTCGTTCGCGCGGCTCGCGCGCCGCGCCGCGGAGCGCAACGCGCCGCAGGGGAGGGTAGGACGTTCAAAAATCGAGATCGCGTTCTTTCGATTCCTCGTCCTCGGTCTCGTCCTCGTCCTCGCTCTCTTCTTCGTCGAGGAGCGCGGCCTTGCGCGCCACCGCGGGCGCCTCGTCGTAGGGCGGCGGCAGCTCCTCGCTGTTGATCTCGATCGCCAGGGTGAACTTGCGGCGCAGCGGAGTGATGGCCGCGAAAAGGTCCTCGAGCGCGCCGACCAGCGCCTCGACCTGCTCACCGGGCGCGTGCGCGCCGCAACTGGGGCAGCGCAGCGTGGGGTCGCTGCTCAGGTCGGAGATGTCGACGCCGAACGACTCCTCGCACTTCTGGCATTGGAACTCGGGCTGCATCGTTCACCCCCGGTGCGGAGAAGCCGGCGTGAGCATAGTCACACCCCGCGACAAGGGAAGAGGGCGCCGTCTCGTCCGTCGGTTGACGCGACGCGCAGCACAATTCCGTCGGAGCGGCGCGCGACCGGTCGCATCCGCCGGGCGGAAGCGCTCCAGGCTGATGGCGGGCGGCGCATGTCGTGCCGGCAGGTACTCATCGCCGCGCGGCGCGACAAGTGGGCGCATCGGTCCGGGCGGTCGGATCTGGTATGGTCGCCGCCCCGCGAAAGGAGCTCCCATGGCGAGCGCTGCTCCAAAAGTCCCCGCTGGCGGTGAGCCCATCACGTTGCGCAACGGGCGGTTGCAGGTGCCCGAGCAACCGATCGTACCGTTCATCGAGGGCGACGGAACCGGCCCGGACATCTGGCGGGCCTCGCGGCGCGTCTTCGATGCGGCTGTCCAGAAAGCGTACGGCGGGAAGCGGCGCATCGCCTGGACCGAGGTCTACGCGGGCGAGAAGGCGAAGAACCTCTTCGACAACTGGCTCCCCGACGAGACGGTCGACGGTTTCCGTAGGTATCTGGTCGGAATCAAGGGTCCGCTGACGACACCGGTCGGCGGCGGCATCCGCTCGTTGAACGTGGCGCTCCGGCAGATGCTCGACCTGTACGTGTGTTTGCGTCCCGTCCGGTACTTCAAGGGAGTGCCGAGTCCGGTCAAGCACCCCGAGAAGGTCGACATGGTGATCTTCCGCGAGAACACAGAGGACATCTACGCGGGCATCGAGTACGCGGCGGGCACGCCCGAATCGCAGAAGGTGCTCGAGTTCTTCGCTCGCGAGTTCCCCAAGGAGGCGAAGAAGATCCGGTTCGGTAGCGCGCAGGCGGCGCAGGAATGGCAGAAGCAGCTCGAGTCGATCGGCGCTCCCCGGCGCGAGGTGGGCGTGCAGGTCGGCGTCGGGCTCAAGCCGATCAGCTATCTCGGCAGCGAGCGCCTCATCCACAGCGCGATCTCCTACGCGATCCAGAACAAGCGGAAGAGCGTCACGCTGGTGCACAAGGGGAACATCATGAAGTTCACCGAGGGGGCCTTTCGCGACTGGGGCTACCAGATCGCGAAGAGCTTCTTCGGCGCCCAGGAGGTCGACGGCGGCCCGTGGTGCAAGATCCCGCAGGGCAAGCCCGGCGCGGGCACGCTGATCAAGGATGCCATCGCCGACATCACGCTCCAGCAGGTCCTCACCCGGCCGGAGGAATTCGACGTCATCGCGACGCCCAACTTGAACGGCGACTACCTGTCGGACGCGCTCGCGGCGCAGGTCGGCGGCATCGGCATCGCGCCCGGCGGCAACATCAACTACCTGACCGGCCATGCGGTGTTCGAAGCGACGCACGGCACCGCGCCGAAGTACGCGAACCAGGACAAGGTGAACCCCGGTTCGGTCATCCTCTCCGGCGAGATGATGCTCCGTTACATGGGATGGAACGAGGCGGCGGACCTCATCATCCGCGGCATGGACGGCGCGATCGCCGCGCGGACCGTCACCTACGATTTCGCGCGGCTCATGGTGCAGGAAGGGCAGTCGGGCGTGAAGGAGCTGAAGTGCTCCGAGTTCGGCGAGGCCGTCGTCCGGCACTTCACGTAGCGGTCTTCTGGGTCTTCCGGAGCACGCTGCTGATGTTGCCCAGCAGCGCGTCCAGGTCGAACGGCTTGCGCACGATGGCCTCGACGCCGAGGTCCGCCGCCTCGTAGCCGCGGTTCGCGCTCAGCACGATCACCGGAGGCGGCGTGAGGGCGGTGTCCTCGCGCAGGCACTCGAGAAGCTCGAGCCCGTTCATGACGGGCATCATCAGGTCGAGGAGCAGGATGCTCGGGGCCGCGCCGGAGCGGAGCTTGTCGAGCGCCTGCCGGCCGTGGATGGCCGTATCCACGGCGAAGCCCTCCAGCTCGAGGATCTCGGCGACCGAGGTTCGCACCTCGGCGTCGTCCTCGACGAGGAGCACGGATGGCCGGAGCCCTCCCTCCATTGGCGGGTGCAGATGCCACGGTCGCGCGACGAATGCAAGCGCCGTCGACTGAAGAGCGGCTTCGCCGAACAGTGTGGAACCCGCGGGCTACCCCGCCGCGGCGGCGATCGCGTGTCGCGCGCGGGGCACCAACGCGAGGCCGTGCCGGAGGCGCAGCGTCACCCGCGGCAGCGGCGACACGCGCTGGCCGGGCGCAAGATCGAAGCGCCATCGCTGGGCGATGGTGGCGAGCAACAACGTGCCGGCGAGCCAGGCGAAGCCGTCGCCGATGCAGACGCGCGGCCCGCCGCCGAACGGGAAGTAGGCGAACCGATGCCGCGCGCCGCTGCGGGCCGGCTCGAATCGAAGCGGGTCGAACCGCAGCGGCTCGGGCCACAGCTCGGGGTCGCGATGCACCACCCACTGGGACATCACGGCCGCGTCGCCTGGACGAAGCTCATACCCGCCAAGGGAGACGGGCTCGCAGGCGCGCCGCCCGATCGCCCACGCCGGAGGGTAGAGTCGCATCGCCTCGCTGAGCACCATCACCGTGTACGGCAGCCGCTTCACGTCGGCCGCGCCCGGCGGAGCGCCGCGCAAGACCGAATCCAGCTCGTCGTGCAGAGCGCCCTCCACGGCGGGGTTCTGGGAAAGCAGGTAGAACGTCCACGCGAGCGCGACCGCGCTGGTCTCGTGGCCTGCCAGCAAGATCGTCATGGCTTCGTCGCGCAGCTGGCGATCGGTCATCGCTCCGGTGCCGCCCTCCACGTCTCGAGCCAGGAGCAGCATGCTCAAGAGATCGCCGCGGTCGCGTCCGCTCTTGCGGTGCTCGCGGATGAGCCGGTACACGACTTCGTCGAGCTGGCGGCGCGCGCGCGCGAACCGCAGTGTCGAGGGGACCGGCAGATACAGGAGCAGCCGCCAGAACGGGACGCGCGCGAGCGTGAACGTGTCCATCGCCACGCCCAGGGCCCTCGCGACCGTGTCCGCGTCGGAGGCGACGTCGCTGTCGAACAGCGTCTTGCCGACGATCCCCAGGGCGAGGCGCATCATTTCGGGGACGAAGTCGAGCGTTTGCCCGTCGCGAAAGCGGTCCGAGGCGCGCAGTGCGTGCTCCACCATGATGGCGCCGTATCCCGCGATGCGCGCGTGGTGGAACGCCGGCTGCGCCAACCGGCGCTGCCGCCGGTGGAACTCGCCCTCGGAGGTCAAAAGGCCTTCGCCGAGGAGAGGCTTGGTCGACTCGAGCCCCTGATCCTTGATGAAGCAGCGCGCGTTCTTGACCAGCACGTCCTGGACGAGCTCCGGGTCCGCCGCGAACCACACGCGCCGCGGACCGATGCGGTAGTGGACGAATCGTCCGTAGTCGCGCCGCAGCGCGGTGAAGAACCCGAGCGGATCGCGGCTCATCCGCAGGAGCCGCTTCAGCCCGAGCTCGTCGGGCGGCCCGGGCGGGAGCGCGGTCGCGGACCGCATCAGTCCGCGCTCTGAAGCTCAGCGCCGCCGCAGACCGGCGGGGGCTGTGCGAACAGCTCCTCGATCTCGCGCGCGAACCGCTGGTTGACGGCTTTGCGGCGCAGCTTGAGCGTCGGGGTCAGCTCGCCCGACTCGATTCCGAACTCGACCGGCAGGAGGCGGAACGTCTTGATCGTTTCGTACGAGGCGAGGCCGCGGTTCACCTCGTCGACCTGGCGACCGATGTGCTCGATGAAGCGCGGGTCGAAGCAGAGCGCTTCGACGGTACCACCCTGTGCGCCGCAGGCCCGCGCCTCGCGGAGCGCCGTGTCGCGATCGAGCGCGATCAGGGCCGCCAGGTGCTTGCGCGCGTCTCCGACCACCACGGCGTGCGCGACGCCGGGGATCCTCGCCAGTTGCCCCTCGATGTTCTGCGGCGAGACGTTCTTGCCGCCGGAGGTGATGAGCAGGTCCTTCTTGCGGTCGGTGATGTGGAGGAACCCGCCGTCGTCGAGGCGTCCGACGTCGCCGGTCCGCAGCCATCCGTCAGGCGTGAGCGTCGCCGCGGTCGCTTCCGGATCCTTGAAGTAGCCCATGAACACGTGGGGTCCGCGGACGAGCACTTCGCCGTCGACGTCGATGCGCACTTCGGTATCGGGCCAGGGCACGCCGACGGAGAACATCTTGCGGCGCGACTGGGTGTTGCTCGTCGCGGCACCGGTGCATTCGGTCTGGCCGTACAGCTCGTAGAGCGGCAGGCCGAGCGACTCGAAGAACTCGAGCGTCGATCGCGCGATCGGGGCGGCCGTCGTCCCGACCATCCGCGCCCGGTCGAAGCCGAGCGCGGCGCGGATCTTCCGCCCGACCAGCGCGTCGAGGATGCGGGCGAGTGCGGCGCGCTCGCCGCGCGAACGAGCCAGCGCGGTCCGCTGCGCCAGCCGGAAGAGCTTCTGGCGGAGCGGCGGCGCCTGCGCGACGCGCTCCTCGACGCGCGCTTCGATCTTCTCCCAGACGCGCGGCACCCCCAGGAAGATGGTCGGCCGGATCTCGCGGAGCGCTTCCGGGAGCCTCTCGATCTGCTCGCAACAGGCGACGCAGTACCCGTTCACCGCCGGACCGTGCAGCGAGGCCATCTGCTCGGCGATGTGGCTGAGCGGAAGATACGAGATCAGCTCGTCGTCGGGACCGAGCTCCATCAGCCGGCGGCCCGTCTGCGCCGAAAAGAGCAGGTTGCCGTGCGACACCATCGCCGCCTTGGGCGGGCCGGTGGTGCCGCTCGTGTAGATGAGCGTGGCGAGGTCGCTCCCGTCCACCGTCTGGAGCCGCGCTTGGACTGCCGAGTCGGGAACCTCCCCGCCGCGCGCGAGGAAGTCGGCCCAGGAGAGGGCGCCGGCGGCGGAGCCGTCCATCACGACGCAGGCGCGCAGCCGCGGGAGGCGGCCGCGCATCGCCTCCAGCTTCCGCAGTTGGACGGCGTCGTGGACCACGGCGAACACCGCTTCGGAATGCTCGACCACGTACGCGGCCTGCTCCGCCGTCAGCGTCGGGTAGTAGGGCGTCGGGACCGCCGCAGCCGCGAGCGCCCCGAGGTCCGTGAACAGCCACTCGGGGCGGTTGGGGCCGCACAGCGCCACGCGATCGCCGCGCTTCACCCCCAGCGCGATGAACGACCGCGCGACGCTGCGGACCTTCCGGGCGTATGCGGTCCAGTCGAGCGCCGACCACCTGCCGTCCGGGGAGCGCCGCTTGAGCGCGGCGCGATCCGCATGCGCCGCCGCCGTCTCGAAGAACGTGTGGATGGTCGAGGTCCGCTTCATCGCCGCACGGCCTTTGCCGAGTCGAGGTACGTGTACGTCTTGCCGCCGTACCGGAGCGTCTTCGTCCTCAGCTCGAAAGTATAGCTGCTCTTCCGTGGATCGACGTCCTTGCCGTCCGGGTCCGTCGGCAAGCGGATCGTCAGCTCCGTGGCCGGCGCCTGCGGCCGCAGCACCTCGCTCGTGACCTGGTAGGCGCTGGCGGGCGCACCCCCCTCGATCGCTTCCAGCAGCGGCCGTCCGTCCGTCCCCTCGAGCGGAACGCCGAGGAGCCGCGCCACGGTGGGCGCGACGTCGACGTTGCCCGTGGGCAGCGGGTCCTTGAAGGCGCGGCGGAAATCGGGCCCGGCGGCGATCAGCACGTTGTGGACGTCGCGCGGGCTGAAGCTGCCGTGCATGCCGCGGTAGGCGTTGCCTTGCAGCGTCCCGGCGTACTCGATCCCGCGAACGCCGTCGATGACGGCGTCCTCGTCGAAGTCGTACCCGAGCACGATGTCGGGATTGCGCCCTTGTGCGTTCGCCGCGTGGATCGTGTCTAGCGGCAGCGTGCCGGGGACCGCGCCGTACCGCTGGTCGACGAAGATCGGCCCCACTTCGCTGCGGCTCTGGAGGAACGCGACCGTCTTGCGCACCAGCGCGGCGTCGTGATCCGGGACGTAGACGTAATCGCTCCCCCCGTTCATCGCGACGACGAGCGCGCCCGCGCCCAGCTGCGCGGGGACCTTCATCGCCGGCGCCTGGTACTTCTGCCCGGCCTTGCCGCAGACGCTCCCGTCCACGTCGGTCAGGGTCGGGTACACGGGCGACCCGTCCGCCTTGACGCCCGCGGAAAGCGAAAGGAACGTGCAACCGACGCCGTCGTACACCGTGAATCCCGCCCGGCGCAGCAGGTCGGCGAGGCGGACCATCCCCGAGACGGAATGCCCGTTCGGATCCGTTCCCCCGCTCTCGCCGTCGCGGATCGCCCGCAAGGGAAAGAGGTCCGGCGCGCCCGACACGTTGCTGTGCCCGTGATCCGAGACGACCAGGATGTCCGTGCGGGCGTCGAGCCCGAGCTGCTTCAGCTTCTCCAAGATGCGTCCCAGCAGCGCGTCCTGCGCGCGCAGCGCATCGTGCCAGTTGGCGGAGCCGATTCCGTACGTGTGCTGCGTGGAGTCGGGATCGCGCAGCCACAACAGGCTCAGCCGTGGCTGCCGGCGCGGCAGCAGATGATCGAGGTACACGCCGACCATGTACGCGAGCCCGGCCTTGTACCGGCTGCCGGATCGATCGGTCGGATCCGTCGAGACGCCGTCCTTCAGCCGTTGCGGCGGCTTGAACTCGGTCGGGTTCCCGTTCGCCGACGCGAGGACCAGATCGCCGTGCCGATACGTGTTCGGCGTGGTGGCGGGGAGAGGGATCCCTGCCGCCTGCAGGTCCTTCGCCGCCGAAAGCGGAACGACGGTCTTCTCGTCGAGCACGACGCCGCCGCGTTCCACGTCCTGGAGGTACGCGGCGCCGGTCTTGCCGATGGCGACGGTGGAAATTCCGGCCTTCTGCGCCGCACGGAAGAGCGTGGGCGCGAGGAGCAGCTTCCCCTGCAGGTGGTTCTGCAGATCGTCGAGGATGGCGTAGTCCTCGGAAAACACCGGCTGGCGGAAGTCGACCGGCTTGCCCGACGAGTCGTTTCCTTCCGCGCCTGGCTGCCACACCACGTTCCCGTAGTAGCCCGTCGTGCCGGGGTACCCGCCGGTCGCGAAGCTGGCGGAGTTCATCATCGTGAACGTCGGGTACGTCGAGTGGTTGTCGGTGAACTCGCTGCCGCCTTCGCGGAGCCGCGCGAGGTTGGGAGTGTCCGACGGATCGATCGCGTCCGGCCGCAGGCCGTCCCAGACGACGACGATCACGCTGCGAGCAGGCGCTTCGCCTTCGCGCCGTGCGGCCGAGGCGCATGCGATCCAGAGCGACCAGGCGGCGACGAGGGCAACGCGCAGCATCGCTGTGCGGGAGCTCGGCATGGGTCCTCCGGGCGGCCACCTAGACCCGGATCCGCGACGGGGTGTCAAGGCGCGGTCCGGATTGCGGGGCTCGCAGTAGTGCGCTATGAGCGCCGCCGCCTCGACTCGGGAGACCACCCATGGCCCGCAAGAAGATCGCGCTCATCGGAGCCGGACAGATCGGCGGCAATCTCGCCTTGCTCGCAGCACAGAAGGAGCTGGGCGACGTGGTGCTCTACGACGTGGTCGAGGGCGTCCCCCAGGGCAAGGCGCTCGATCTGATGCAGGGGCGCGCCGTGGACGGCTACGACGCCCGCATCGCCGGCACGAACAAGTACGACGAGGTGGCCGGCGCCGACGTCGTCATCGTCACCGCCGGGGTGCCGCGCAAGCCCGGCATGAGCCGCGAGGATCTGCTGGGCGTGAACATCAAGATCATGCGCGACGTCGCCGGCAACGTGAAGGAGAAGTGTCCAAACGCCTTCGTCATCGTGATCTCGAACCCGCTCGACGCCATGGTCTACGCGATGAAGAAGATCACCGGCTTCCCGAAGGAACGGGTGGTCGGCATGGCGGGCGTGCTCGACAGCTCGCGCCTGCGCCTCTTCGTCGCCGAGGAGCTCAACGTCTCCATCGCCGACGTCCAGGCGCTCGTCCTCGGTGGCCACGGTGACGACATGGTGCCGGTCACCCGCATGTGCTCGGTGGGCGGCATTCCGCTGGAGAAGCTCGTCTCCAAGGACCGCCTGGCCGCGATCGTCGATCGCACGCGCAAGGGCGGAGGCGAGATCGTCGCGCTGCTCAAGACGGGCTCGGCGTTCTACGCGCCCGCGACCAGCGCGATCGCGATGGCCGAAAGCTACCTGCGCGACAAGAAGCGCGTGCTGCCTTGCGCTGCATTCCTGGAAGGGCAGTACGGCATCAACGGCTACTACATGGGCGTGCCCGTGGTGATCGGCTCGGGCGGCGTGGAGAAGGTCCTCGAGATCGAGCTGACCGCCGACGAGAAGACGATGTTCGAGAAGTC
>Ga0114129_10000594_pt1 | contig 44664 bp, 36 predicted proteins | sample RhiMetdeltSRZDD1_FD_80071 | JGI IMG/M metagenome (GOLD analysis project Ga0114129, IMG submission 80071) | Populus rhizosphere microbial communities from Tennessee, USA - Rhizosphere MetaG P. deltoides SRZDD1 (version 2) (version 2) | ecosystem: Host-associated > Plants > Roots > Rhizosphere >...
GGCTCGTTTCTCAGGGTGTAGTGCCACCACTCGTGGGCGGCGTTGCGAAAACCGGCGTCGGTCATGAGTTGCCGTAGGAGCAGGCGGTTGCTTCTGGGTGTGCCGGTGAGGCGGCGGTCGAGGGTGTGCGAGCGGCTGTCGAAGCAGTCGTAGCCGGTACCCATGTCGATGCCGTTGTCCGGAAACCGTTGGCGGTGAGGCGCTGTGCACGGCGTGAGCGGTTCACCGGGCACGTAGGGCCGCTGCGGGTGCGCCGGAAGCGCGACCAGCGTCAGATCGACGGTGCTGCCTCGGCTGTGCGCGGACCGACCGTTGCTGACGTAGCCCTCGGCGAAGACAGCGCTCTTGGCCAGCGAGGGAAAGAACTCGGCCTTCATCGCGTTCTGTGCTGGGCGCTTGGCCCACTGCTGGAAATCCCGCCCGGCCCGAAGCGGCCGGTAGCAGTCATACATTTTGAGGCTGTATCCCTTGGTGCGCGCGGCGTTCTGTGCTCGATGCAATGCCTGTGCCGCCTGCTTGGACAGTACGCAGCGCGGCGCGAAGTAGCCGCTGATCACGCGGCCGACGAAGTTGTGCGCGGTGGCGTACCGCATGTCCAGCATGATCGTTTGGTCGACGCCGGACAGGTCGACCGGGCCCTTCGGAAGGCCGGAACCGGTGCGGGCAGAGGGGCTCGTAAGGGGCTGCGGACTGGCGCTGGTACTCGCAGTCGGCGAACCGGGCGCGGCAACGGTGGTGGGCGTACTCGCACCGTGGCACGCGGCGAGCAGTGCTACGACGGCAAGGGAAAGCGCGGCCCTGCGCATGTGCTCTGTATACCACCGCGTTGCGGCCGGGCCGGCTTCAATTCCAGACGAGCAGGTTCTCGATCGGCCGGTCATAGCGGTACGCCACGGGCTGCGCTCCCGCTCGGGCGCCTGTAGCGGGCAGTTGACTGTTAGCCTGACGCGGGCCCCTACCGGTTGGAGGAGCATGTCGCAACCGACGCCGCCTTATGGTCCTGGTGAGCAGCAGCCGCGAGCCGTCCCAGCCGAGCGTTACTCGGGGATAGGGCTCATAGTCGGCATACTCGGGGGCGCTGTAGCCCTGGTGCTGGTGGCATGCGCCGGCGTGGGCTACTTCGTCCTGCGGTCGATCCCGAACAAGCCGGCCACGCCGCTGGCCCGGACGTCGACCTCGCCATCGCACTCGCCGTCGAAAGCGCCCGGCCGGCGGACATACACCACGACCCTGGAGGCGGGCGGCTTCCGGCTGCGGGTGGAGATCAATCCGGCTAGAGCCGGCGAGAATCTCGTCCACTTGTACGCGTTCACACTCACCGGCCGGCCGCAGAGGGTCGAAGAATGGCAGGTGACCGCGTCGCTGCCGGCCGCCGGAATCGACCCGGTGAGCATGCCGGTATTGAAGATCACCGAGAACCACGCCACCGGGACGATCTCGTTGCCGGCCAGCGGGCAGTGGGAATTCCGGTTCACGCTGCGTACTCCGACAACGGACCAGGACTCGGTCACCGCCCAGGTGCCGATCAAGTAAAGCGGTTCAGGTCTCCGGCGGCTTTGCCCGAAGTATCCGGCGAGCGTCGTCGAGTGTCGGCTGACCGGGGCGGCGTAGCCAGAGCAGCGCCAGGACTGCGGCCAGCACTAGCAGGTCGATCAGGAGAAGCGTCCCGCCCAGCGGATCGACGCCGTGCTCGTGCTCGGTATCGAGCCCGGCGGCGCCTCCGGAAGGCGGAACCCCGGTGCCCACGTCGACGTCCTCGCCGGCCGTTGAGCGTACGGTCACGTGCGACTGCGGTCGGTCGAGCGTACCGGCGAACGTGAGGTCTACTGTGGATGGCGGGTGGTCGAGGATCGCACCGTCGGCGGGCGCGCTGGCCGACAGGTCCGCACCTGCGCCGCCCACCATCAGTGCCAGCAGCCCGCTGGCGACCCAGCGAATCACCGGTCTGCGGCCGTCAGTTCACCGGCACGGGCCGCGGGCGCGCAGCCGCATTGCGCGTGTGCGAGCTCGCCGTCGTTCGGTCGCATGTGGAAGTACACCGCGATGATCATCGGGATGAACACGATCGAGTTGTAGAACAGGTGCAGCTCCACGCGCGGGAAGGCCAGCTGCAGGATGCTCGCCGGCACGGCCTGGCCGAAGAACGGCTGATGGATCTGCGCCTGGATCAGCAGCAGCAGGTGCTCGATGTGGTGCCAGAACTGGATCACCAGGGCCACCGTCCACCACGCCTTAGCCCGGCCGGCGAAGCCGGGGCGCAGCAGGAAGAGGCCGATGAGCATCACGATGGCGTACCCGTAGTGCAGCCACTCGGAGGTGACCAGCCAGGGGAACGGCGTACCGAGCGCACCGCGGGCTTGCGGCCGCGGCCAGCCCAGCACCCAGATCTGGTACGCCTGCGTGATGTGTTCGGCCCAATGCGCCACGACGACGAGCATGAACACATTGAGCGCCAGGCGATGGCCTCGGCTGTTGAGTGTGGACAGAAGGCCCCTGGTCGGGGCGTAGGGGCCGGTTGCGATGGCGGACATGGCGGACTCCTTGCCGGAAAGCGGATGCGGGTGAGGTCGGCCCCCCGGTGGCCGGCGCCGGCCACCGGGAAGCCGGCTATGGGGGGTCAGGCGGCTGCCGGTATTCCGGCGGGCACGGGCCGGCGCCGGTCGAGCAGCCACTTGAGCCACCAGTACGCGCCGCGGGCGAGGCAGACGATGGTGACCGCGAAGAACAAGGTGTAGACGATGTTGAATACCATGAGGATGCCGTACGCGACGCCGACCAAGGAGCCGAACATGAATTGGTTGCGGAACGGGGTCGGCGTGGTGCCGGGGTCGGTGATCATGTAGTTGGTGAAGAGGATGAACGCCACACCGGTCATCGGCCCGAGCGCCGCCCAGATCGCGACGTCCCAGATCGCCCAGCGCAGCAGGGCTTGGATGACGAACGCTCCCGTCCAGCCCATGATGAGGCCGACCTTCTTGGTCAGTACGGCGTTGAGGACGGTACCGGCGGTCGCGATGATCAGCGGGATGCCTATCCGGATCGTGTTAGGCACGTTCTCGGTGAAGTGGTACGGCGGGGCCACATTGACCCACGCGAACGCCAGCAGGGTGATCGTGATGCCGAAGTTCGACGGGTTCATGAAGTGCCGGATGCGGCCCTTGATGGGCGCCTGGAGAACGTACTTCTGCCCGATCGCCACGGTGACCGCGAAGGCGATCGGCCAGAACTTCGAGTTGGCGTACAACAGCATGTTGGTCGCCAGGGAGGTGATGTGGGTGGGCAGCAGGAACGTGTAGAGGCCCCACATGCCGTGGCCGCTGTACGCCGGCCGCCGCCGCTGCGCCCACGCCGCGACGGATTCGAAGAGGAACTCGGCGCTGTAACCGGTCAGCAGCGCCAGGAAGGGCCACGCCCACGGCTGCTCGAAGCCGAGGACGGTGTACCCGAGGATGTTGAAGATGGACATGGAGATGGCGAAGTTGCGCAGAGCCTTGTAGCGGGGGTCCGTGTTCTCCACGCGCGGCGGAGCCGGAAGCGCTGCGAGTGCGGGCGAAGCGGCCACCCGCGCCGGCGCGGTGGTCAGGGTCGGCGTCGCTGTGCGGTGGGCTGCGGTTACCCGTTGGACATCCGTCATCGGGCTTGCACCTCCTGGGCGTGATCGGTCAGCAGAATGTCGTGCCAGCCCGCCGTCAGGTCGAGCTGCTGCATGTGGGTGGCGCCGGCGAGATCGCGCCAGCACAGCAGCGCGCCGACGGGCTGAGCGGCCGGGCGGCCGAGGCCGAAGAAGACGTCGAAGCTGCGCTTGCCGGAGTGGCCGCTGCCGCCGTCGAGCTGGGCGATGTGCGTCTTGCCGTCGGCCGTGGTGATCGTCACCTGGGCGCCGTACGCGGGCGTGCGCCCGTCCGGCCCACCGGCGAGGGTCGGCCGGTAGAGCCGCAGGCCGAGGAAGTCGCCGGTGCCGGCCGGGCCGCTGTTGCGGAAGTAGGACGGCGCGGCCCATTGGCGGGCCACGGCGAAGTCCTGCCGCCCGTCGGCGTCGGCGTCGGCGACCGCGATGCCGCGGCTGGGCGTGGTGTCGGTGAAACCGAGGTCCGTGTTCAGGTTGACGAACTTCTCGCTGCCGGTTTCGCGGACCCAGAAGCCGAGCGGCTGCGTGCCGGCGATGTCGTCGCCCGGCTCGGCCTTCGGCCACATCGACGGCTCGCGCAGCATCAGGTCGTTGGTCATCGCCAGCTCCTGTAGCCAGCTGAACCGGTTGACGGTGCCCGTGACGAAGCCGGCCGCCTGCACGACCGACGGCTGCCCGCTGTTGTCGAAGTCGGCCATCTTGGCGTCCCAGCCCCAGCCGATCCAGGCCATGTTCATGGCCGCGGCCTTGTTGGTGAAGGGTGCCGTCCCGCCGTCCATCTTGGCGCGGGCGTCGGCCGCGTCCTTGGCGTTGTTGCGCCACACCATGTTGCTCTCTTCGAGGCCCCAGCTGGTGGTGATGTTGCTGATGAACATGTCGAACTTGCCGGTGCCCAGGAGGTCGCCGAAGTCCATGCTCATGCCCTTGAACGAGTCGTGGCCGACGACCAGCGACTTGGGGTCGAACGGGCCGCGTACGCCTTCGCCGAGGCGGAACCGGATCTGCCCCGGGGTGGAGACGTTCTGGAAGAACCGGTCGTTGCCGAAGTCGTTGGCCACGTAAAGCTCGGGCAGGAGATCCCCGTCCAGATCCGCCGAGCCGGCGCCGAGCGTCCAGCCGGTGCTGAAGGGGACGGGGATGGCGCTCTCCTGCTCCTCATAGCTCACCGAGGTGGCGGTCGCCGACGTCCAGTGCAGGATGTGCGCGCCGCCGGCGTTCTGCGCCCGCGACATCGAGTCGTTCATCTGCACGGTGGGCTGACCCTGGGGGTTGAGCACCTCGGTGTCCGGGAAGTAGTTGAAGACGCCGATGTCCGGCCGGCCGTCGCCGTCGAAGTCGGCCACCGCCACCGCGTTGGTGTTCCACCGTGGACCGTGGTAGAGACCGTCGCTCGTCGGTACGCGCGCGACCAGTTCGGCCGGCCGGAAGGCGGCCATGGCCAGCGATGCCGTGCCGGTGTTCAGGAAGAGCACCGGCGTACGGCCCCAGTAGTAGGCCAGCAGATCGGTGTGCCCGTCGAGGTTGAAGTCGCCCGGTACGCAGCCCATCGGCGCCATCGTCGAACTCATCGGCAACGGCGCGGGGTCGAGCACGAAGGGCGCGTAGCTGCCGGTACCGGGGGCCGGTGTGACGATGACGGAGTCGCTGCGAGTGTCGACGACGCACAGGTCGTTGGCGGCGCCCTGACCGTCGAGGTCGTTCACGGCGACCGCCGCGCCGACCGACGAGATCCACGAACGGATGTGTTCGTACTGGGGATTGACCTCGCGCAGGTTCCGCTCGGGCAGGCCCGGCGGCAGCGCGATCGGCAACTGCGTGAACTGGAAGCGGGCCGCGAGCTGACCGCGGGTGGCGGCGGAGGCGCTGGGCAGCTGCGCCGTCACGAACAGCGCGGCGACGACGGCCAGCACGGTCAGGGCGGGTGCGAGTCGGCGGAGGACTCCGGATGACGATGGCATGGGTTCCCCTCGATGTCGCGCACGCCTCGCCGCCCGGCGGCGGCGGCACCACCGCTACCCGGCGAGGAGGATGCGATCAATGGCCGGACCCGTACGCGATGGACGCCGGGCCCGTCGAACCTCGGATGGGAGTCATCGTCTCGGCCGAGCGCCGAAATTGTCTTCTCATATCGTGCGGTCGCGGCGGGGAGAGCCTTTGTGCGCACGATGGAAGAGGCTCATTGCGAGCCGCCGGCGCAAACCTATTCGCAAGCCCATTCGGCGCCCGCTTCTTCTTTACCGGCGCCCAGCCCCAGAAAGTGCGTGTACGCGATGCGCCTGAGCACCGCGAAAACGACCTCGAACAGCACCATCCTGGCCACCACCGCGGTCGGCCCGCCGGCGGCGTTGGGCGCGCCCGAACCGCGCAGCTCGCGTACGGCCAGCCGTTCGGCGGCGTCCACATAGGGCTCCAGGGTCGCCGTATCGACCTGGACGCCCATGCTCTCCAAGGCCGTCATGACGCGTACGAGGCTTTCCCGTTCGGGGGCGTCAGAGCGTATCTTCCAGCCGAGTTCGTCCAGCAGCTGCGAGACCCTCCGGGAGGCGTTCTCGTACGCCGCCGTGCTGGCCGACGGCATGGGCTGCTCCGGCACCAGCGCGCGGTTGACGACCTGAGCCAGGCGGTGTGGCGATCCGCAATTGCCGTCGACGGCAGCGAGTACCTCGCGAACGGACGCCAGGCTCATCATGCCGATCCCCGTCAGCAGGCGGATCAGCCGAAGGCGGCTCAGGTGGGTCTCGTCGTACTCAGCCTGGTTGCGCGCGATGAGCGTACCGGGCCGAAGCAGCTGTTCACGGAGGTAGAACTTGATGGTCGGAACCGAGACGCCGCTGAGCCGGCTGAGCTTCGAGATTTTCATGACGCTCCCGTCCATGCCGGAGGGACGCTCCATGCTGTCATAGAAGATCGTAACTATGCAAGGAAGTCTCGCGTCTTGAATTTTGCGCAAGGCAAAGCTCTCAGCAGGCACTCGGGGAGGTTTAAGGCTGCCCGTGATCGATGCCTACCTATGTGTACGATCACGATTACTGCCTCGACGAAGTTGATGCGACGGCGGGCGCCCATCGGCGCCCGCCGGCGCCGCCGCCCGCCTCGTCGAGGCGCCGCCCGAATGGATAGCGGAAATCACCGACATCCTCTCTCCAAATAGTTGCTCAGCATTACCGCCATTTGCGGCGGCGTGCCGCAACGTCGGCCTAGCTCGGCAAACACCGGCGCGACGGGTGCGGAGAAACGCGTACGAAACAGTGTCGGCTATTGCTCAAGCTCCATCGGCTACCTAACATCGACAACTGTCGCTAGGCCGGAGTGACGCGGGGAGTTTCATTCCTGTCAGACCAATGTGGAATCCCAACCGACGCCGTGGCGAACGCGCGCGACGGCGTATTGCCGGTATTCCGCGGCCCTGGCCTGGCCAGCACTACCCGATGCGGAGGCGCCATGGACAGTTCCGCCGAGAAGGCGGTCGAGCGAGTGATCACACTCATGCGCAACAACCTCGACGAGCAGCTCACGATCGACGACATGGCCAGGGTGGCCATGTTCAGCAAGTTCCACTTCTCCCGGATGTTTCAGCGGGTCACCGGCGTCTCGCCGGGCCGGTTCCTGTCAGCGCTGCGGCTGCAGAAGGCCAAGCACCTGCTCGTGTCCACCTCGTTCAACATCGCCGACATCAGCCTGCGGGTGGGCTACACGAGCGTCGGTACGTTCAGCACGCGGTTCACCCGCAGCGTCGGGTTGTCCCCGACGACCTACCGCCGGCAGCTCGGCGTCACCGAGCAGATCCGCACCGGAATGTCGCCGTACGCGGCCGAAGGCCCGCTGTCCACAGTGCGGGGCATCGTCCGCCCCGCCGTCCGCGAGCGTCGCGATCTCATCTTCGCCGGCCTGTTCCGCGACCGCATTCCCGAGGGCCGCCCGGTCGCCTGCGCGGTCATCGAACAGCCCGGACCCTACCTCTTGGAGAAGGTACCGCCCGGCATGTGGCACCTGCTCATGCACTCGGTGCCCGCCGACCGGCCCGACCATCCGCTGCAGGCCGTGGACGATCGCGACGTCGCGGTCGCCACGCTCGGCCCCATCGCGATCCGCCGTAACGTCGTCGTCGAGGGCGCCGACGTCCAGCTCAAGCCGATGCGTGCGCTCGACCCGCCGGTCCTCATGGCGCTACTGGACATCCGCACCGCCGCCCGCAAGCGGGTCGCGCACCGGGCCGCGGCCGCACGCTGAGCCGCGCTTCAGGCGAAAGGCCCGAACCCGAGGAGGTCCGGGCCTTCGGCCGACCGTCACTCTGCCTTGTGGACAGTCATGGGCAGGCCACCGCGTACGCGCAGCGACAGCATCGGCTCCGGCGTCACCTCGTGGCCGGGTACGGTCGCCAGCCGCAGATCGCGTACCAGCATCGCGATGACCAGAGTGGCTTCCATCATCCCGAGATGGTTGCCGACACAGAACCGAGGCCCGGCACCGAACGGGATGTACGCGTACCGCGGCCGAGCGGCTGGGTGCCGCGGATCGAAGCGCTCCGGCTGGAAGGACTGCGGCGATGGCCAGAAGTCCGGGTGCCGGTGCAAGGTGAACGGGCTCACCACGACGTCGGCGCCGGCCGGAACCCGGTACGCGCCGACCTCGTCGTCGGCCAGGGCCTTGCGTGGCAGCAGCCACACCGGCGGGTACATCCGCATGACCTCTTCGAGGACCATCGTCGTGTAGCGCAGCTTCGCCAGGTCCGCCACGCCGGGCAGCCGGTCGCCGAGTACCTCGACGGCCTCGGCGCGCAGCTTCTGGCGTACCACTGGATGCTTGTCGAGCAGGTGCAGCGTCCAGCTGAGCGTGCTCGCGGTGGTCTCGTGCCCGGCGAGCAGGAGGGTGACCAGCTCGTCGCGTAACCGGGTCCGGCCGATCCGCGGGTCGGTTTCGGCCGCTGTGGAGACGATGAGGCGGGACAGGACGTCGTCGCGGTCGGTCGTGGTGCCGCGCCGGGCGACCAGTTGATCCACAATGGACTCAAGCTGGCGCCGGGCGTGGCGGAAGCGGATCTGGCGTGGCAACGGCACCCACCGCGGCACGGCGCTGAGCGTCTCCAGCTCGAACATGGCCTGGTCCTGCACCGCGCCGAAGGCGGCGCCGATGCCGCCGTAGGCACCGAGGTCCGCGTCGAGCAGAGCGTGCCCGAGTACGCCCAGCGTGAGGCCGGTCATCTCCTGGACCACGTCGACCGGCGGTCCGCCCTCGTACGCGCGCAGCCGGTCGATGAGCCGGGCGCCCTCCTGGGCGATGACCGGTGCCTGGGCGGCGATGCGCTTGCTCTGGAACGCCGGCTGGATGACCGTACGCTGTTTGCGCCACAGCTCGCCTTCGCTGGTGAGCAACCCGTCGCCGAGGGCTCGCCGGGCGTGCACGAGCCCGATTCCCTTGTGGTAGTTGGCCGCGTTGTCGGCCAGGATGTGCTTGGCGTAGTCGGGGTGATTGAAGAAGTACAGGGTCTTGTGCCCGACGCGCAGCCGGGCGGCGTCGCCGTAGTCCCGGGCCGCCGCGGTCATCATGCCGAGGCGGTCCCGGGTCATGACGGCCAGCATCTTCAGCGCTTCCCTTCGCGGTGACGCGGGTGGTGCGATCACGATTGCGCCTCCTCCGAGCCGGTGTGGGGGGTCTCGGGATGCAGCCGGCGGAACCGGCCACCGAGGAACAGCAGCGCCTCGTCCTCGTCGGCTCGGTGCAGCGACAGGATCCGGCCGACGAAGACCGTGTGGTCGCCGCCGTCGAACGCTCCGCTGACCTCGCACTCGAAGTGGGTGAGCGCCCCCGTGATGAGCGGCGCGCCGGTGACCGGGCCGGGCTGCCAGCCGACGGCGTCGAACTGAGCGGCGCCCAGCGGCCGGCGGCGGTCGGCGAAGTACGCCGCCACGCCCGACTGGCTCGCGGCGAGCACCGACACGGCGAACTGTCCGGCCTCGGCCAGCACGGTGTGCATGACCGCGGTGCGGCCGACACAGACGAGCACGAGCGGTGGATCGAGCGAGACACTGGTGAACGAGTTGGCGGTCATGCCGTGGGGGGTGTCCCCGCCGACGGTCATCACCGTGACGCCGGTGGCGAAGGTGCCGAACGCGCGCCGCAGAGCCTGCTGATCCGCCGGCGAGCCGGCCGCGGTGGCGGCCGGGTCGCTGGATCTCATGTGGATCTGCACATCTTCCTCCTTGGATCGCCGGTCTCAGGCCCGCGCCGCGGCGGCCGACCGGTAGGGTTCGAGCGCCCGCTCCAGCGCCGGGGGTACGCGGGTGGGTACCGTGCGGGTGTTGGGACCGTGCATGCACGCGACCCGCTGCATGCCCCTGGCCACCAGCACCTCCCCGGCCGGGTCCAGCCGGACGTAGTCGAAGCCGAACTCGATCTGGGTCTGCGCGAGCTCGGTCAGCCGCATCCGGATGGACAGCTCGTCGAAGGCCGTGATCTCGGCGTAGAACTCGCACTCGACCTTGAGCGTGAACAGTTTCAGGTCGGCCTGAAGGTCGGCGAGCACCTCGGGGGCGCGCTCCTTGAGGAACATCTCGCGGCAGCGGCCTTGCCACCGCAGGTAGTTGACGTAATAGACGTTTCCGACGATGTTCGTCTCCTCGAACCCGACGGTGTGGCGGTACTCGTAGTAGTCCATCAGTCGCGTCCCTCGGTGAGCACGGCGAAGACGACCGGCGCGGCGGCGCCGCGCAGGGTGGTGCGGAAGGTGGCGATGCGCAGTCCGCCGAAGGCGAACACGACCCAGCCGGGCCGCTGCGACTGCTGCAGCGTCAGCGGACCGGGGGCGGCGTGGCCCGTCTTTTGCAGGCACTCCAGGGCCGCCCACACCCGGGTTCCGGCGCTGTCGCGGTTCTCGCCCGGCAGGCCGGCCACCAGATCGGCGAGGGCCGCCTGCGCGCCGAGCAGGTGCGGCCACACGTCCGTCGCGCGCAGGTCCACCGACTCGACATCGCATCCCAGCGGGCCCTTGCCCGTGACGCACAAGGTCACCCGGCTCGCATGGGAGCTGGAGACCGTGTCGCCGCCGGCTATCTCCGGCCGGCCGTCGTTGCGGTACACAATGGACGCCGGACGGCCGAGCGACCGGCTGGCCGCGAGCGCGGTTCGCGCCCGCCGCTGCGCGACGAAGTCACCGCGGTCCTCGCTGGTTTCATCGGGCTCGACGGTCACGGCGACCTCGGCGCCGATCAGGTCGCCGAGCGCGCGTTCCAAGTACGGCCCGATCAAAGGGGCGGCCCATGGACCGGACGCGTCGTTCTTGCGTACCGCCCGAAGGGACAGGCCCTCCCAGCGCTCGAACACCACGCCGGCGCCGTCGCGCAGCACCACGTCATAGACGTAGGTGTCACCGTCGCGGGACCGCTCGACGGCCATGCACCGCAACGAATCCAGGTCGAACATGGCCGGACCGGCCGGATGGATCCGCTCGATGCCCTGAGGCAGCAGGGTCGCATCCGGTACGCACACCTGGTTGCCGTGCATCATCGCGTCGCGTACGCCGGGGTCGCCGAGGAGCAGATCGGTCGGCAGGTGGCCGGCGAACCACGAGGTCTGCCGGTCGGCTGCGAGGTCGACGTCGATCGCCCGTGCGGCCGCCCGGTGGTAGGTACGCAACCGCTGGAAGCGCGGCCCTTGGAAGAGGATTGGACCGTAGAGGTCGGTGGCCGGGTCGAGCGCCACCGGGGGCGTACCGTCGCTGGACATCTCCGGCGGGCCGTCCGGTGCGGCCGATGCGCCGAGCCGCAGCCGGGCTCGGAAGTGATCGGCGGCGTACGCCGTCTCCTCGCTGTGGATTGCGACCTCGACGGTGTCGTGACCGGTCACCACGCAAGCGATCCGGATGGTCGTGCGGCCCGACGGCGGTACGACGATGGGCCGCAGGAACTGAGCCTGCTCGATGACGGGCGCGCCGACGCGGCCGGTGGTGGCCAGCGCCACCTGAGCCATGGCCTCCATCCCGAAGACGGCCGGGAACAACATGTTGCCGTCGAGAAGATGGTCGGGCAGGTAAAGGTCGGTACCCGCACTCAACTGCACCTGGCTGACCAGTTCCACGCCGTGGTAGCGGATCAGCGGCCGTTCGACGAAGCGCAGCAGCGGCAGCTCGGGCCGATCGTAACGAACAGTGTCGATCCCTTCGGTACGCCCGCTGATGACGGTCACCGCGGGGGCGTCTGGATCGGTCACCAGCCGGCGCAGAATGTCGATGCCCTGATCCGGGGTGATGGGTGTGACGCCGTCGCGGGTCAGCGACTCCACAACCGATAGCCGTTCTCCCATCCCGACGCCCGACCACACCGACCACTCCAGGCACAGGGCCCGGCATTGCGGGTGATCCCGGCCCACGCGCAGCGTCTCGTCGGCGAGCCACTCGTTGGCGGTCGCGTAGTGCGCTTCGCCACGCAAGCCCGCGCGGCCGATGATGCTTCCCAGCGTGACCAGCAGTTTGAGGCGCTCCGGCTCGACGGCCGCCAGCACCGCCCGCAGACCGCCGATCTTCGGCGCGAAGGTCTTGTCGAACTCGGCCATGTCCAACGTGGACAGCGAAGCCGGTTCGTTACGCCCGGCCCCGTGCAGCACAGCGGTCACCGGACCCAGTTCGGCGGTCAGCTTGGCGACGGCCGCGGCTACCTGTGCGGCGTCGGTGACGTCGGCTTGGGCGTACCGGGCGGTGACGCCGCGGTCGCTGAAGCGAGCCAGGTTCGCCGCCAGTTCGAGGTCGCCGTCCGGGTCGGAGCGGCCGATCAGGCCCAGGCTCGCCCCGCTGGCGGTGGCCAGCGACAGCGCACATTCGGCGGTGATGCCCTTGCCGCCGCCGGTCACCAGCAACACATCGTCGCCCGCGAGCAACTCCTCGGTCCGATGTGGACGTATCGGCAGCACCCGCAGGGTCGGCACTCGGCGTACGCCGTCCGCGTCGTAGAACGCCTCGGCGAACGTGGACGTGGCGGCGACCTCCTCGGCGATCCAGCCGACCGCGGGCGCGATCGGGGGCGCATGGACGATGGTCACCTTCAGCTGCGGCCCTTCCAGCCGCAGGGTCTTGGCCAGGCCCGCCGCGCCCCGATCGTGCTGCACCAACACGAACCGGCCGCCGGTCGAGCCGGACAACGCCGCTTTCGCGCCGAGGAGAGCCGACTCGATGTGCGCCGGCGTACAACCCTCCGGCAGGCACACGAGCACCCCGGAGCCGACGTTGGCGGTCTGCAGCCGCCGTCGCAGCGGCTCGGCGAGCGCGTTGTCAGCGCCGGCGTAGACGCGCCACTCCCCGTTGTCCTCGACCGCTGCGCGAGCGGGGCGAGGCACCTCGTCGAGGTCAACAGACCACGGCCGGGCCCAGGGCGCGGCACCGGCCACGATCGGCGACTGCTGCGGGCCGCCTCCGTTCGCGGCCAACTCCGCGAGCGTGTCGGCGAGTTCCTTGACGGTCGCCGTGGCGAAGTTCGTCGGAGCCTGCGCGGCGGCGACGCCGAGCCGGCCGGCCACCTGGTTGACGACCTGGCCGACGGTGATCGAACTCAGGTGCAGGTCGTCCAGGAGCCGGCTGTCGTCGCGGACGAGGTCCAGCGGCAATTCCGCGCGCTCGGCGGCGAGCCGCCGCAACAGCTCGGTCGTCGACTCGCCGGTCTCCTCGACCGCCTGTGCCGGCGCCGTTACGGCGGCCGTACGGCTGGCGGGCAGGGCGACCTGGGGCGCGGACTCGCACGGGCTGGCGAAGAAGCGGAACTGCTTGCCGACCTGGAGCGGACGGGTCATCCGGCCGTGGAACAGGCCGGCGTCGACGCGAGCGGCGTTGAGCACGAACGCCGCGGCCACGACGCTCAGCAGGCCCGCGAGCGACTCGTCATCGGTGTCGAGCGCCACCACCGGCACATCGCAGGCGCCGGCGGCCAGCCCGGACAGCACCCGGCCGGGGCCGACCTCCACGAACAGGTCCACCTCCTTCGCCGCGATGTCGACCGCCTGGCTGAACCGCACCGGATCGGTGATCTGCCGGTGCAGCAGCGCCCTGAGATCCACATCGGACGGCAGTGGCTCGCCGGTGATGGTGGACACCACGCGCCGCTCCAGCGGGGTGAATTCCTTGTCCCGCAAGGTCGTCGCGAACGCGCCCGCGGCCGGGGCGATCAGTGGCGAGTGGAACGCGTGCGAGACCGGGAGCCGGGTGGCGGCCAGTCCCGCCGCGTGGGCCCGCGCGCACACGGCCTCGACGGCGTCTTCGGCCCCGGCGACGACTGTCTGATGCGGACCGTTGAAGCCCGCGATGACGACCGGCAGCCCGGACAGCAGCCGGTCGACCGTCTTGGCCGCACCACCGATGCTGGCCATCGTGCCCGACGCGCTGTGCTGGCTCATCGCGGCACCACGCGCGGCCGCCACCTCCAGCAGCGTCGCCTCGCCCAGCGCGCCCGCCCAGTGCAGCGCCGAGATCTCACCCAGGCTGTGTCCCACCGCGACGATCGCCTCGATGCCCAGCGTATTCAGCACGCGCAGGCCCGCGAGCGAGCCCGTCACGATCCGCGGCTGCGCCACCTCGGTCGCCACCGCGTCCGCGCCCGTGGGCAGCGCCGCCCGGCGGTAGACCTCCTCGGCCTCGGCGAACCGGCGGCGCAGGGCACCACCGTTCAGGCTGCGGCCCGAGCCCTGGCCGGGGAACAGGAAGCCGATCCGGCCCGGCCCGGCCGCGTGGCCCAGCAGCGCCCGCCCGTCCGCGGCGAACGCGGAGGTTTCGCCCGCGTCCAGACGCTCGATCAGATCGCGCAGCTTGCGCTCCGCGTCCTCCGGCGACGACACCACGACCGCCGCGCGATACGGCAGATCGCGCAGCTCGTCGTGCAGGGTCAGCGCGAGGTCGCTCAATTGGCCGTACGCGATGCCGAGCACGAAGTCCGCCACCCGCACGATCCGGTCGCGCAGATCCCGTACCGAGGCGGCGTCGACGACGAGCAGCTCGACGTCTTGCAGCGACCGGGCGATCGACGCCATGCGGGTGTCGAGCCCGGTACGCCGCCGCGGCGCGTCGTTGTCCAGCACGATATGGGTGTTGATGCCGCCGAAGCCCATGGCGGTGACACCGGCTCGGGCCGGACCCCGGTCCGGGAACGGCTCCGCCTTGCGCAGGACGCGCAGTGGTGCGCCCGGCTCGGTCAGCAGCTCGTGCGGGTCGACGCAGCCGATGGCGGGCGGCAGGACCCGGTGGTGCACGGCCATGGCCGCCTTGATGAGCCCGGCGACTCCGGCCGCCGCCTTGGTGTGCCCGATCATGGCTTTGACGGAGCCGATCACGGCCGGCCGCGCGTTCGCGTCAGCCTCCTTGCGCGCCAGCGACAGCGCCCGAAGCTCGGTGGCGTCGCCGACGGGCGTACCGGTGCCGTGCCCCTCGAACAGGGCAATGGTCTCGATCCCGAAACCCGCCCGCTCGTACGCCCGCCGCAGCGCCAGCCGGTAGCCGGAGACTTCGGGCCGGGTGATGCCGCCCTTGCCGTCGGAGGAGATGCCCCATCCGGCGACGGTGGTGTAAATGCGATGACCGGCCTTGCGCGCGTCGTCCTCGCGCATGAGCACGACCATGCCGCAGCCCTCGCCCGGCCAGAAGCCGCTGGCGGCCTTGTCGTACACCCGCATCTCGCCGCGGGCGAGGGCGCCGGTCTTGGCGAAGCCGATGATCTCGAACGGGTCGATGGACAGGTCGACGCCGCCGGCCACGACCACGTCCAGCTCGCCGTCGACCAGCCCCTTGCAGGCGGTCGCCACGGACAGCAGAGACGACGAGCAGGCACCATCCACTGTGTACCCGCCGCCCTTGAGGTCGAAGTGGTTGCAGATACGTCCGGCGATGGTGTTCGACAGCCCGCCGGCGAGGGTGTCCTCGTCGATCTCGGGGAACGGGCTCTTGAAGGTGGCCTCGAATCCGTCCAGGAAGGACGCGAGATGCTCGTCGTCCCAGTCCTGCTCCTTGAGCGCGGCCGCGACCATGCGGCGTACGAACGGCCAGCGCAGGCGCAGCTGGTTGGCGCGGGAGAACTCGCCGGTGAGGCTGTTGCCGACGATCACACCGACGCGCTCGCGGGGCAGCCCTTCGGCCATCGGGAAGCCCGCGTCCGCCAGCGCCGTCGCGGCGACGTCCAGAGCCAGCCAGTGGGTCAGGTCGGTGGACCGGTAGGTGCTGCCGGCCACCTTGTACGCGATGCGGTCGAACTCGTAGCCCTCGATGACAGCGGCGGTGCGCGCGTAGAACCGGTCGGGCGTACGCGGGTCGGCGTCGTAGTAGTCCTCCAGCCGCATCCGCACATCGGGCAGGCGGCGGAAGGCGCGGCGGCCGGCCACCGCGTTCTCCCACAGCTCTCTCGGCGAGGTGGCATCCGGGTAGCGGCACGCCATCCCGACTATCGCGATCCTAGTCATGATCCTTTATGGCCCTTCTTTCAGTGGCGGTGGCTCAGCTGTGCGTACGGGCAGCCAGGGCGTGGGCGATGCGCTGCCGCCAGACCTCCCAGGACGGCAGCAATCCGTCGTGGTTGAGGTCGGCGAGCGCCTCGTCGGTCACCTTCTGCGCTTGTAGCACCGACATCCCGCAGAACACCTGGGTGGCCAGTTCGTTGTGCGGCACGATGAGGCCGGCACGGGCTCGGGCACCGGCGGCGAACGCGCTCCCCTGCGCGATCTGCGGGTGGTAGCCGTCGCCCAGTTCCCAGAACCGGCGTAGCTCTGTCTCGTGTGCGCCGCCGGCGTACGTCGCCGCCAGGCCCGCACCGGCGAACAAGTCGGAGCGGCGCGGCTCGGGGAAGCGCCCGATCATGGACGCCACCAGTTCGGCGTCGGCTCCGCCGACGAACCACATCGCCCGGCCGATCCCCTGGTCGATGACGCGGTTGGCGTACCAGCCGTAGGTGCCGCCCGGCCAGGGGAAGCCGGTCTCCTGGTACTGCTCATAGACGTACTTGTCGGTCTTGAAGTACGCCTGGTGGAAGCCGTACCCGTCGAGGACCAGCCAGCGCAGCAACGGATCGGGGGCGTACAGAGTGGACCACCGGAATCGGGGCAGCCGCGCCATCGCCCAGCCCACACCGACGTACGCCATATAGACGTGGTCGTTGCCGCGCCCGCAGAGGAAGTCGGCCACGAGTCCCCGGCCGCCGATCGGCAGCCCTTCGCGGACTGCGAAACCCATCGCGGCACCCTCGTACGCGAACCCCCGGAACTGGGCCGGCACCGTCTCCAGGTGCTCTTCGGCCTCGGCGGCGGTACGCGCTTCGGCTGCGTAGGCGTACCCGGTGAGGAAGCTCGCCCCGATGGTCTCCAGCAGGTCGCGCCCGGCGGTGCTCTTCACGTGGAAACCACGCACGTCCATGCGGGTCGCGGCGACGCCGGGGGTCAGAATGCGGCGCCGCAGCGCCCGGTACAGGCTCATGAATCGCTCCACAATCGATAGACGTCAGTACACTGACTCTTCCGATCGTGGCAGCGATACGCGGCCGAATCTTCTTCTGCGTTGCCCAGTACGAGCAGCTCAGGATATGCCGGAACGGACGCGGATAGCGCTGTCCCTCCGCTCGTCCGGGGCAATGAGACGAGCGGCGGGACAGCGAGTACGCAGTCGCGGTCAGCCGGGGGAGTGGGCTCGCGACGGCGACAGCTCGGTTCGGACCAGCGATCGCCAGATCTCGTATTCGGGGACGTCCTCGGTCGCGGTCAGGCCGCCGGCCGCGATGTCGTCGGCCATCCGGGCGGCGTGGCCGATGTCCAATCCGGACAGTGCGCGGATCGCGGCGGCGGAGTGCTCCGGCTCGCAGCCGGAGAACGAGCGCGCCTTGGCCGCGAAGACCGCACCCTGGGCCAGATCGGCGGCGTACTCGCCGGTGGCGGCCCGCAGCCTGGTTAGCTGCTCGGCCGACGCGCCGCCGGCGAACGTCGCGGCCAGGCCCACGCCGCTCCAGAGGTCGGCGTGCCGGTCGGGGGCGAACCGCTCGACCGCGGCGATCACCGCGTCGATGTCGGCACCGTGGATGAACCACAGCGCCCGGCCGACGCCCTGATCCCAGGCGCGGGCGAAGTAGCCGGCGTAGCCCTGCCAGGGGTACGGCTTCGGACGCGCCTGCCGCACCACCCACTTCTCCGTGTCGAAGTACGCCCGGTCGAACCCGAGCCCGTCGATGACGAGCCAGCTCATGGTGGGGTAGTAGGGCGTGGTGCCGAGGTCCGGTAAGGCGTTGCGCCACAAGGGACGCGGCAGCCGGGCGAGGGCGAAGCCGATGCCGATGTAGGTCAGGAAGATGTGCGGCTGACCGGGTCCGGCCAGCAGCTCGCGGGCCTGTCCGCCCCGTCCGCCCGCGATCGCGTCACGCACCGTGTACGCCATCGTCGCCCCCTCGTACGCGAACCCACGGAACTCGGGGTCGACGAGGTCGAGGCGGCGCTCGACCTCCCAGAGCGTACGCGCGTCGATCGCCCACTCGAAGCCGCAGACGACCGCTTGCGGTATGGCTTCGAGGCGGCGGGTCACGGCGCTCGGCCGGACCGGGAACTTGCGGCCGGCGAAGCTGACGTCTTTCAGGCTGGGCGTCATCGCGAGACTGCGCAGCGCTCCGAGAAGGGTCGGCATGATTTCTCCAGTGTGATCAGGGGCGTACTGCGGTCACCGGGGCGTGCCAGCCGCCCACCTTCCGCGCGGCCACGTAACTCGCCCATGAGGCGGCTTCGACGAGACTGGCGTCCTCGGGGTGGCGGGCGCGGAACTCGGCGATCACGGGCTCGTCGACCTGATAGGAGGCCAACGCCGTCAGCAACGCCAGCCGCCCGCCCGGCCGGTCCGCCTCGGGCAGCCGCTCGACCAGCCGCTCGCACCAGGCTCGGCTCAATCCGGTGTCCTCGCCACGCCACGTCGCCAGCCGTTCGGCCACCAGAGTGCGGACCGCCGGTGACAGCGATCGCTCGCCGGCCGCTTCGAATTCGGCGTAGGCACGGGCGGTCGCGGCGGCGATGGCCGGGCTGCCCTGCGCCCAGGCCGCATCGGCCGGCAGCGCGGCCGCCGGTAGCAGTGGCAGGGACCGGCCGGCCGCCCGCGGGTCACGCAGGGTCGGCCGCAGGAGCCGGCTGACGCCGTGCTTGAACCGCCGCCGGGTGGCCGGGCTGAGCCCCGGCGGCAGCAGGAAGTTCGACAGGAACACGTTCACCATGCGGGACAAGTAATGCAGGCTGACGACGACGCCGACCAGTTCGGGCCGGCCGTCCTCGGCGAACGGCGCCGCGACCGCCTCATCGGGCAGCCCGGCGGTCCGGGCCCAGCGGGCGTACGCGGCCAGGCGCGGGTCGGCCAGACCGTCGAGCTTGTCCGCGACGATGGCCTCGGCGTCCTGTTCGGTGGCGAGGTCGTACATCCCGACGCTGTGCATGTCCACGCAGTAGGGGCAGATGTTGGCCACGGCGACCGCGGTCGCGACGGCCTCCTTGACCCCCCGGTCGACGTGCACGGTCGGCAGCATCGGCTCGCGCAGCAGCATCCAGTACGCCGCGGCCAGCCTGGGCACCGCGGAGTGCAGCTGCACCGGCGGCACGACCAACCCCATCTCGTCGAGGACCTGGCCGTAGACGTCGGCCAGCAGACCCGAGGCGGCGGACACCGGCACCGGCGTCACGTATTTCACCTGCCGTTGAATCACCGACGAGGCGACCCGCCCGATTCCCATGACTCGACCTCCCGAACGCGTATGCGCCTCAGTATCGGCACCTATGGATGTCTGCGGCCAGCCGAGGGCGGCGAATGCGCACTTTCGAAGAGCGCGGCCACTCAGCATGCCGGAAGATGCGGTCGGCGCGGGCCCGCTCGCACGATGGTGCGGCATCGGATCGTCCGAGCGAGGAGGTACCGCCGTGCTCGCAGACCTCGACGCTTCGCAGGTGATGACCCTCGAAGCGTTCGCCGACACCATCATCCCGGGGCGCAAGCGCTCCGCCGACGACCCGGCCGTGGCCGGGGTGGATGACGACCCGGGCGCCGTCGAGGCCGGCGCACTGGAACTGCTGTCCCACCCGGCCGGCGGCCTGGCCGACTCGCTGTTCGGACTGGCGGCCCTGCTGAACGCGCACGCGCAGCAGTACATCGCCGAGCACAGCCTCACCGCCGACGGCACCCTGCCCGCCTTCGTGGCGCTGCCCTTCGCCCATCGGCTGACCCTGGTCGCCCGGCTGACCGCGGTGGACCATCCGGAGAAGGCGTTCTGGGTCGGGCTGGCGCTGTTCGCCAACATGGCGTTCGACAGCGCCGCCCATCTGAGCACCCCCGAGGCGCTGGCCGCCGGTCACCCCGGCTTGACCCTGATGGGCTACGCGCACCCCGATCCGGACGGCGTCTACCGCTTCCCCCGCTTCTCCTACGGCCGGCAGCTGGCCCAGCCACACCCCGGCACGACCCCGGAAGGAAATCCGGCATGAGCACGAACACCGAAAGCACCGACGTCGTCGTCATCGGCAGCGGCTTCGGCGGCGCGATCGCGGCGTACCATCTGGCCGCCGGGGGCGCCCGAGTCGTGGTGCTGGAACGCGGCCCGTGGCTGACGGCCGACGAGTTCGACCACGACTTCCTGCTCGGCAAGTCGTTCACGCGCGCCTTCGACTTCACCATCGGCGACGGGATGAGCGTACTGAGCGGCAACTGCGTGGGCGGTGGCAGCGTCGTCTACTTCGCAACGATGCCCCGCGCACCCCGGTTCATCTTCGACCGCCGTGGCCGCCTCGGCCGGCGGATGTGGCCGGCAAGCATCACCCGCGAAACGCTGGATCCTTGGTACGACCGGGTTTCGGCGGCGCTGCCGGTGACACAGCAGTCGTGGGACCGGATTCCGTACGGTGGCGGTCTGTGGGCGGCGACCTGTCACAACGCCGGGCGTACGGCCAACGCGGCACCGAGCGCGGTGGACGTGAGCCTGTGCACCAACTGCAACTGGATGTACGCCGGCTGCAAGTTCGATGCCAAGCGCTCGCTGCTGCTGAACTACCTTCCCGGCGCGCTGGAGTGTGGGGCGCAGATCCGCCCGCTGCACGAGGTGCAGCACCTGTCCAGAACGGACGGTGGCGGCTACCGCGTGCATTACCGGATCGTCGACGAGGAGGACTACCGGATCCTGCACGGCGCCGGGACTATCGACGCGAAGATCGTCATTCTGGCGGCGGGTACGGCGGCCACCCCCGTGATCCTCCAGCGGTCCGAGGCGACCCTGGGCCTGATGCCGCACGCGGTGGGCCGGTACTTCTCCGGCAACGGCGAGCGCCTGAATACGGTCGTCTACGACGAGCAGAAGGTACGCGAAGTCCTCGGTCTGGACCGCGGAGACGGAGTGGCTTATGAGGCGTACCAGATCGGTCGGGGGCCAGTGGTGGCCACCTGGGATCGGCTGGACGGGAACCTGCCGGAGTTCGAGCGGTACTCGCTGGAGCAGCTGTACTTCCCGCCGGGCCTGGGCACGATCCTGGCCCAGGTGCCCGGCGCGGCGGCGCCCAGCTGGTTCGGTCCGTCCAAAAAGGATCTGCTGCGGCAGTGGAAGTCGTGGCTGACGATCTTCACCATGTCGGAGGACGACAACGAGGGCATCCTCGGCCCGCCGCCGCAGACCGGCGCGGCGACCCGGTTCTCGCAGCAGATGCTCGGGCACAACACGCTGCACTACCGGGCCACGGCCAATACCCTGCGCGGCTGGGAACTGTCCGACGCCGACGTCCGCGACATCGCCGAACGCGACGGCCTGGCGAAGGTGGCGCCGTGGACCAACGATCTCGTGGGCGCGTACACGGTGCATCCGCTGGCGTCCTGCCGGATCGGCGACGATCCGGCCACCTCCGCCCTGGACGAGCGGCACGAGCTTCGCGGCCATCCGGGAATCTTCGTGACCGACGGATCGGCCGTCCCCGGCGCGCTGACGGTCAACCCCGCCCTCACGATTTCGGCGCTCGCCGAGCGGGCCATGCCGGGGATCGTCGCCGCCGCCCGCGACCGCGGAGTAGCGGTCACCTACCAAGGCGACCTGCCGGCGGGCGTCGCCACCAGCCGGCCGAAGCTGCTCAACGCCTGAGCCGCGGCGCGGCCGCCGTCCCGAACGGAGAGACCGATGGGCACCCTGCTCGCAAGGGCCACGCGCGGCGGTACGCTGCGCCAGATCCGTTACGTCACACCGGTTGCGCCCTCCGCCGCGCGCGGCCTGGTCGCCTCCGTATACCGGCAGGTCGAGCGCGACTTCGGCATGCTCGCCCCGCCGATCAGCCTGCACTCGCCGGCTCCGGCCAACCTCGCCGCCGCGTGGGCCATGCTGCGCGAGAGCCTGCTCGCTCCGGGCCGCACCGGCCGCGCGGGCCGCGAGGCCGTGGCCGCCGCCGTGTCGTCGGCCAACCGCTGCCCCTACTGCGTGGACGTGCACGGCAGCACGCTCGCCGGCCTGATGGCGGCCGGACAGTCCACTCCGGACCGTCCCATCGCCGAACTCATCGCCTGGGCCCAGAACGAGCCCGGTCCGGCGCCGTTCCCGGCCGAGCATGCGCCCGAGTACTTCGGCGTCGCGGTCACGTTCCACTATCTCAACCGGATGGTCAACATCTTCCTGCCGCCGTCGCCGTTCCCGCCGGCCGTGCGCGGGGTCGCCCGCCGCGCGGCCGGCCAGATGGCCACCCGGCTGATGGGGTCGCTCGCCCGCCGTACCGTCCTACCACGACAGTCGGTGGGTCTGCTGCCCACCGCGGCGCTGCCGGCCGATCTCGACTGGGCGCGCGGCCACGCCGGGGTCGCCGAAGCGTTCGCGGCCGCGGCTCACGCCGTGGACCAGCAAGACATTCCCGATACGGTACGCGCAGCGGCGCAGTCCTGGCTCGTCAAGGATGTCCGGCCCGACCTGTCACTGAAGGGCTGGCTCGACGACGCGGTGGCCGGCGTACCGGCCCGGGATCGGCCGGCCGCCCGGCTGGCGGCGCTGACGATGTACGCCTCCTACCGCGTCACGCCGCAGTACATCGCCGACACCGGGCTCGACGATGCCGGCCTGATCCAGCTGACCTCTTGGGCGGCCTTGCAATCCGCGCGGCACATCGGTACGCGGCTGGCCGCCAAGGCGTACCCGGCCAGTGTGGACGACGCCCCGTGACCCGGCCGGTACGCCCCTGGGCGGCGCTGGCCGTGCTGTGCCTGGGAAACTTCCTCATCTTGCTGGACACCAGCATCGTCAACACGGCCGCGCCGAACCTGATGACCACATTGGACGCTTCGCTCGATGAGCTGCTCTGGGTGCTCAACGGCTACCTGCTGGCGCTGTCCTGCCTGCTGATCGTGTTCAGCCGGGTCGGCGACCGGTTCGGGCCGCGCCGGGTCTTCATCGGCGGCCTGACCCTGTTCGGGTTGGCGTCGCTGGCCTGCGGCCTGGCGGGTACGCCGGCTCAGCTGATCGCCGCCCGGGTGGCGCAGGGCGTCGGCGCGGCCGCCCTGTTGCCGCAGGCGCTGGTCCTCATATCAGCGATCTTCCCAGCCCAGCGGCGCGGTGCCGCGCTCGGGATATTCACGGCGGTAGCCGGCGTCGCCGCGGTCGCCGGCCCGACCCTTGGCGGCCTTCTGGTGACCAGCTGGGGCTGGCCCTGGATCTTCTTCATCAACGTGCCGCTGGCCGCGGGCGGGATCGCCGCCGCCCGGGGCCTGGTGCCCGACTTGCGTACGCCGCCCCCGCGCGGCTTCGACGTGCCGGGCGTCGTCCTGGCCACGGCGGGCCTGTTCGCCATCGTCTATGCCTTGATCGAAGGCGAGCGCCGGCACTGGGGCCCGGTCGCCGGGATCGTCACCATCCCTGGGCTTCTCACCGCAGGCGTCCTGCTGCTCGTGCTGTTCCTGCGATGGGAGTCGCGCCGCCCCGAACCTCTGGTACCGCTGCGGTTGTTCCGGGACCGCACGTTCGCCGCCGGTACGGCGATCACGCTGATCACCTCGTTCGCGCTCTACGGCTTCCTGCTCGTGTTCGTCATCGAGACGCAGACGGTGCTCGGCATGAGCCCGCTCGTCTCCGGCCTCACAGCGTTGCCCTGGACGTTCGTGCTGAGCGCGGTCGCGCCGGTGGCCGGGCGGCTGACCGACCGGGTGGGCGGCCGGATCCTGCTGCGGGCCGGCCTGTTTCTGTACGCCCTCGGCGTCGCCGGGGTGGCCGTGTTCCCGCAGCGCTCCTGGGATAGCTGGTCCTATGCGGGCGTCCTGGCATTCGTCGGCCTCGGCATGGGACTGACGATCGCCCCCACCACGACGGAAGCATTGCGTGGCATCGCCCCCGAGTACGCCGGCCCCGCATCCGGCGTACTCAACACCGCCCGGCAGGTGGGTGCCGCGCTGGGAGCGGCCGTCATCGGCGCGGTTCTGCAGAACCAGCTCGTGTCGCGACTGTCCACCGTGGTTACCGATCGCCCCGACGCGGCGGCCATTCACCTCACCCGGTTCGCCGATGACGTGTTCGCCGAAGCCTTCCTGCCGGCCGCCCGCTGGGCCCTTCTCGTCGCGGCCGGTGTTCTGCTGCTGGGCAGCATTCTGACTGTCTTCATGCGACAGACGCTCCAGCCCGGCGCGATGGCACGCTCGGAGAAGACCGCGGACGCCGAGCGTATACCTGCTTGATCCCAACCATCTACCTGTCGCAGAAGGGAAGCGCCCGTGACAATCAACGACGTCTTCACCGATCTCACCAAGGAAGGCGACGAGCTGGACGCCGTCGTCGCCCACCTCGACGACGCCCAGTGGTCCACGCCGACCCCGGCCGAGGGCTGGACCGTCGCCCACCAGATCGCTCACCTCGCCGCCACCTTCAAGCTCGCCACGCTCGCCGCCGGCGCGCCCGAGATCTTCGAGAAGGTGAAGGCCGGGCTGTCGCCGGACTTCGAGGCCAATGTCAACGCAGCCATGGCACCGTATCTGGCCGAGCCGCCGGCCGGGCTGCTGCAGCGTTTCCGCGAGGAACGGGCGGCCGCCGACAAGGCACTCGGCGCACTAACCGGCGACACGCTCGTTCCGTGGCTCGTGCGCCCGCTGCCCGCCTCGGTGCTCGCCGCCGCCGGCATGATGGAACTGTTCGGCCACGGCCAGGACGTCTACGACGCGCTGGGCGTACGCCGTGTTTACGACGACCGCGTCGGACACCTCTGCTTCTTCGGCGCGCGTACGTGGGACTTCGGTTACCAGGCGCGCAACCTGCCGGTGCCCGACGTCGCCCTCCGATTCGAACTCACCGCGCCGTCCGGGACGGTGTGGACGTTCGGCCCCGCCGATGCGACCGAGATCGTCCGCGGCCCGGCCGTCGACTTCTGCATGCTCGTCACCCGCCGACGGCACCGCGACGATCTCGCACTCGTGGCTGCGGGGAGGCTCGCCGACGAGTGGCTGAACCTCGCGCAGGCGTACCGTGGCCCGGCCGGACCCGGCCGTAAGCCCGGCCAATTCGTCCGCTGAACCCGCGCGGAACCGCCCCCGGCCCGGTGGCCGGGGGCGGTTCTCCTTGCCGCCATTGCTCCGCGTCTCAGTCGCGGGGGCAATTGTGGTAGACGGCGAGCTTCCAGTGGCCGCCCTGGTTCACCAGGATCCAGGACGCCCGGATGGCCGACTCCGCCGACAGCTGCTTCTGGCCGGGCGGGATGACGCCGCCCTCGGTCAGCAGCGCGACCACGCCCGCGCCCAGCGGTTTGATCTCGATGGGCTGGCCGGTCACCGTGGTGTCCTTGAAGCGGCCGGCATACTCGGCGGCCATGAATTCGCGGATCTGCGCCCGGCCCTTCTTGTAAATGCCGGGCAGCATCATCGTTCCGTCCTCGGCGAACAGGTCGGCGAACGCGTCGGCGTCGTGCGCCGCCCAGGCCGCGATCATCTTCGCCGGTACGGCCGCGATGGCCATCTGGTCGGCGGCCGACGGCGGGGCGGCAGTAGTGGTGGTCATCTTCGGGCACGCTCCTTCTGGTGAATATTCCTATGTGGATCGTCAGTCGGGCGCTAGGCGCCCGCCTCGGTCAGCCAGGAGCGGCCGGGCTCCGGGCGGCGGATCGCATGGCGCAGGACGCGGAACACCATGCCCGGCTTCATGAGCGCGGTCGGCGGGTCGAGCAGGCCGGCCACTCGCATGAAGCCCGCGGTGACCTTCGGGTCCTTGGTCGCGGCGTACTGCAGCCGGGCCATGTACGCGTTGCCGAACTTCACCTTGAACGACCGCTCGCCCTCCACACCGGGGAAGTCGAGGTCACCGCTGACCGAGACCTCCCAGGGCGTGTCGATGATCCGGGAGAACTCGGTGAACAGGGCCGCCGCGTCCGGGGTCTGCCCCGTCCGCAGGTGCTGCCGCAACGCGTCGGCCTCCATCGCCGCGACCGTCATCCCCTGGCCGTAGACTGGGTTGAAGCTGCACACCGCATCTCCGACGACGAGGTAGTGCGAGGGGAACCGGCTCAGCTTCTCGTAATGCCGCCGGACGCTGGCCGGGAAGCGGAAACTGACCGGGTCGTTGTACGGCTGCGCGTCGCGGACCGCTTCGTAGATGTCCGGGATGGGCAACGTACGCGCGAAGTCGAGGAATCCGTCCGGATCGGTCGGCGGATAGTCGCCGAGAATCCCGGTCAGCGACAGGTTGATCGTCTCCGGTCCGATCTTGCCGTAGAACGCTCCCCGCGGATGTGCCGGTGAGGCCACCGGGTTGATCGAGTACACGCCCTCGTCGAGCATGCCCGGCGCGAGCTTGTAGTGCCGGGTGGTGTAGGCCAGGCCGATTTTCACCTTCTCTTCGGCCGGCCGCTCGTAGCCGAGCTCCTCCAGCCAGGCGGGCGTACGCGAACCCCGGCCGGTCGCGTCCACGATGAGATCGGCCCGGATCACGCGCTCCGTGCTGGAGCCGTCGTGCGGCTGCACGCGTACGCCGATGATCCGGCTGTTTCCCGGCGCGGCGACGATGCCGAGGATGTCGTGCTGCTCAAGGAATGTGACGTTGGGCAACGCGGCCACCCGCTCGCGGATGTGCGCCTCCAGCATCGGCCGGGGCGCCATCACCGAACGCAGCCCGGTGTAGGCGATCTGGATCGGCCGGGCGTTGAGATACCAGCGCATCTCGCCGAGATCGCAGCTGGGTATCCCGGCGCCGGTCAAGCCGTCGGTCAGGCCCGGGAACAGCTCCTCCATGATGAGGTGCCCGCGGGCGTGCAGGGCATGGGCGTGGATCGCGTGCGGCGCGCCCCTACGAGTCTCGGTCACGCTGAGCACGGTGTCGCGGTCGACGAGCAGCACCTCGCCATAGGTTTCGGCGAGCACGCGGGCGGCGAGCAAGCCGGCCATGCTCCCGCCCAACACCACGACACGCTTTCCGGCCTGGTTCATCGAGGCACCCTTCAACGCGGTCATCGGTCAGTCCTTTTTCAACAGCCGGCTGAATTCGCGAACGTCGGCGACGAGCAGGTCCGGCTCCTCCATAGCGGCGTAGTGGCCGCCCCGGTCGAACTCCGACCAATGGATGATCGAGGGAAAATCGCGCTCGGCGTACCTGCGGATGGCTACGTAGGCCGCGTGCGGGAAGACGGCCACGCCCATCGGCGGCGAGATCGTCGGGTAGCGGCCGCGCAGCGAGTTGATCGGCAGCTGGTCGACGACCTCGTAGTACATCTGGTTCGAGGAGCCGGCCGTACCGGTCAGCCAGTAGATCGTGGCGTTGGTGAGCATCTGGTCGCGGTCGACCGCGTCCTCCGGCACCTGCTCGGAATCCGTCCAGTCCTTGAACTTCTCGACCACGTACGCCAACTGTCCGACCGGGGAGTCGGTGAGGGCGTACGCCACGGTGTGCGGCCGGGTCGAGTGCAGCTTCATCGTTCCCGACAGGTGATCCAGGAACCGCTGCGCGTGGTCCAGGCGCTGCTGTTCGAGGTCGGTGAGGTTCTCCAGATCGGCCGGGTCCTCGCTGGGGTTGGTCGCCAGCATGTTCAGGTGCACCCCGGCGACGTGCTCGGGATCGACCAGACCGGTGAGAATGGACACCGGCGCGCCGAAGTCGCCGCCCTGCGCGATGTAGCGCTCGTAGCCCAGCTGAGCCATCAGGTGCGCCCAGGCACCGGCCACCCGGAGCATGTCCCAGCCGGGTTGCTTGCTGGGCCCGGAGAAGCCGTAGCCCGGCATGGAGGGGATCACGAGATGGAACGCGTCGGCCGGGTCGCCCCCGTGCGCCCGCGGATCGGTCAGCGGTCCGATGATCTTCATGAACTCGGCCACCGATCCCGGCCAGCCGTGCGTGATGAGCATCGGCATGGCGTCCGGCTCGGGCGAGCACACGTGCAGGAAGTGGATGTTCGCGCCGTCGATCTCGGTCATGAATTGCGGGTAGGAGTTGAGTTCCGCCTCGGCGGCTCGCCAGTCGTACTTCGTGAGCCAGTACTCGGCCAGCTCCTTGAGGTACGCCGTCGGAACCCCCCGATCCCAGCCCACGTCGGGCAGGTCGACCGGCCAGCGGGTGGCGCGGACGCGCCGGTGCAGATCCTCCAGCTGCTCCTGCGGAATCTCGATGCGGAAAGGCTTCATCCCAGCCCCCTAGGGTCGGTCGCGCGCACGCACCGCCCGGAGGCGGCCTCACGGCGTGGTCATAGATTCGGCTGCATCAATCTGTCACCGATGCCACGGTGGCCGCATCTTCAAGGCTGCTGCTAAGGGGCACGCGGGAAGATGGCCGCCGCCGGCTTCTCCGCAAGGATGGCGGTTATGGCTACACAAGAGCGCTGGCGGCTCTCCGTCGACCCCGAGGCGTGCGTATCGTCCGGCAACTGTGTGGACATCGCGCACGGCCGTTTCGCCCTCACCAATGCGGGCGCGCACCCGGTCGACGCCGAGATCGATCCCGACGACGTCGTCGTCGAGGCCGCCGAAGCCTGCCCCATGCAGGCGATCCGAATCGTGCAGCTGGGCACCGACCGCGTCATCGCACCCTAGTGTCGCGTAACGCCTTCTGCGCACGTGTGAAGAAGCGCACGTTCAGAGGCGGTGAGCGGTTTATCGATGCATACGGTCGGTCTCACCACTGTTCCTGAAGCCTCCCGGGAGGTTTGCCATGCAAGACCGTTGCCCCTACCACCTCGACACCACCGGCCAGGATGTGCACGGCGAAGGCGAAGAGCTGCGCAGGCAGGGCCAGGTGGCCCGGGTGGAGCTGCCCCAGGGCGTGCTGGGCTGGACCGTCGTCGGCTACGAGGCCGCGATGAAGCTCCTAGCCGACCCGCGCGTCTCGAAGAACCCCCGCAAGCACTGGACCGCTTTCCTCGACGGCCGCATCCGTCAGGACTGGCCGCTGGCCAGCTGGGTCGCCATGGACAACATGACGACCGCGTACGGCGAGGATCACGCCCGGCTCCGCCGGCCCGTGGTCAAAGCGTTCACCCCCAAGCGCGTACGCGAGATGCAGCCCTACATCGAGAAGACGGTCGCGACGCTGCTCGACGACCTGGCCGCCACCCCGGCCGGCGAAGTGGTGGACCTCAAGCGCCACTTCGCGTACCGGCTGCCCGCCGCGATCATCTGCGACCTGTTCGGCATCCCCGAGGAGGCGCGGGCGGACATCCTGCGCGGCGGCGAAGTGACCACCGACTCCTCCATCACGCCCGAGGAGGCCGAGGCGAACGTTCGCATGTGGACGGCGAAGTTCGCCGAACTCCTCGCGGCCAAGCGCGCCAACCCCGCGGACGACCTGACGACCGACCTCATCTTCGCCGAGAAGGAGGACGGCGTCGGCCTCACCGAGTCCGAGCTCATCGGTACGCTCTTCGTCGCGCTGGGCGCCGGCTCGGAGACGGTGATGAACCTGCTCACCCACGCCGTCTACAACCTCCTGCGTAACCCCGACCAGCGTGCGCTGCTTGAGCAGGGCAAGGCGAGCTGGGACGACGTCATCGAGGAGACGCTGCGCGTGGAGTCGCCGCTGAACATGCTGCCGCTGCGGTTCGCCGTGGAGGACATCGACATCGACGGCATCACCATCCACAAGGGCGACCCGATCCTCATGGGCTACGCCGCGATCGGCCGCGACCCCCACGTGCACGGCGAGACCGCCGACCAGTGGGACATCACCCGATCCAACAAGGAGCATCTGAGCTTCGGTCACGGCGTGCACTTCTGCTTCGGCGCACCGCTGGCCCGCCTGGAGGCCCAGATCGCACTGCCGGCGCTGTTCGCCCGGTTCCCCGACCTCACGTTGGCCGTCGAACCGGCGGAACTGGAGTCCCAGGGCACGTTCATCATGAACGGCTACAAGACCCTGCCGGTACGCCTGGAGAAGGCCCCGATAGCCGCGACGGCTTGACCGTTCCGCCCGCATGCCGCTGCCTCCGGCGTACCGGAGGCGGCGGCATCGGTGTGCCGGACTGGGTGCGGTCAGGCCGGCACACCGGTCCCGCGCATCACCCGCGCGCCGAGCACGACGCCGACCATGAGCGGGATGAGCGCCACGAATGTCCACGTGAGGCTGAACGCCTCCGCGAACCAGCCGATGAGGGCCGGACCGAGCAGGATGCCGCCGTAGGTGAACGTGGTGACCCGCGAGACGAAGGTCGCCGCGGCCGGCCCCTCGCCGCCGGCGTGCCCGACCGCGCTGAAGATGAGCGGCACGAGCACCGACATGCCGGCGCCCAGAATCGCGAACCCGGTAAGCGAGGCGCCTTGCGTCTGTCCAATCACGACCACGGCCAGCCCGACGACCGCCACGAGGCCGGAGAAGCGGAACATGTTCGTGTTGCCGAACCGGCGGGTCAGCCGGTCGCCGACCAGCCGCCCGGCCGTCTGGAACGCGGTGAAAGCCGTGTAGCCCAAGGCCGCCACGGCCAGAGTCGCGCCGCGGCTGTCGTAGAGGAAGACACCGCTCCAGCTGACCACGGCGGCCTCGCAGATCATGACGACCAGACCCATCGCGCCGAACAGGAGCACCGGGCCCGTCCAGCCGGTACGCCAGCCCACCCGCTCGGCGGGCTGGCCGTCCCGGGCCGGCGGGCGCTGATCGACGGAGGCGGGCAGCAGCCAGACCGTCAGGACGGTGCCGGCCACGATGAGGACGGCGCCGATCCCGAGGAAGTGCCGGCCGGGCGAGACACCGGCCCGGATCACGGCCGCGCCGAGCAGCGAGGCGATGACCGCGGCGATGCTCCACGCGGCGTGGCAGCCATTGAGGATCGGCCGCTTGCGGATCCGTTCCACGGCCACGGCATGGCTGTTCATCGCGACGTCGAGCGAGCCGTGCACCATCGCGGTGAAGACGACCGCGACCGCGAGCGCGTAGACGTTCGAGGCCAGGCCGATGGCCGCCACCGCGATCGGCAGCAGGAACAGCGTGATGCGGATGACGCGTACGCTGCCCAGCCACGCCACGAAAGCACCGACGAACTGCATGGTCAGCAGCGCCGAGGTGCCGAAGCAGGTCATGACGACGCCGAGCTGGGCGTCGCTGAGGCCGAGCCCGACCTTGATCGACGGGATGCGCACGATGTAGCTGGCCAGCAGCAGGCCGTTGACCAGGAACACCCCGGTGATCGCCCAGCGGGCGCGGATCGCCGCGCTCTCGGAGACGGCAGCGTCCCCGGCGACCGGCTGGACCTCGGCCACCATCGCGTCCTCACTCATTCCCGGCCTCCCCGGCTGTCGAAAGATTCACGGAAGCGTCCACGTCGTGCAGCACCTCCACCTTGCGGCCGATCCGGCGCGCCTCGGCGAGGATCTCGGCGCCCCAGCGCGGCCAGAGCCCGGCCAGTCGTGAGGTGATGAGCACCCGGTCGACCGACTGGTCGGGCAGTGTGGTGCGCAGCCCGATGGCGTGCCGGCCGCTGTGCCGCCCGTCACGGGTTGCCGCATCCACCATCGCCGCGTCGAAGTCGCAGAGAATAGCGCCGCCGGCCAGATCTGCGGGGACCTGCGGGCCGCAGCCGAACACGGCCACCCGGCCGCCGTACGGCGCCGCTTCGATCTGCCGGCACACGTTCAGGGTGCGTACGCGGTCCGCTTCCGCCTGCACCTCGACGTACCAGTCCGGCCACTCCCAGAATCTGGTGTCGCGTATGGCGAGGACGCCGAGTTCGACGGCCGGTTCGGTGAACTTCGCCAGGAAGATCAGCATGTTCTCGTAGAACGTGCGCATCCGGTCGCCCATCTCGCGCCCGTGCGGCCACTCGACGACCCAGGCGTCCTGACTGAACACAAAGGATAGACCGGCGCGGGCCATCCGGTAGCCGATCTCCAGATCCTCGCCGCCCCACTGGACGAAGGTCTCGTCGAACGCGCCGATCGACCAGAAGTCCGCCGCGCGTACCGAGCAGTTGAAGGTGAAGAAGAGCTGCCACGGAAGCGGGTCGCGGTCCATGACGAAGCCGACGGCGGCCATGCGGTCGTAGCGCCCGTCGCGGAACTCGGGATGGCCGGCGAACCGCTCGGCCACGGCGGCGAGCGTGGGCAGCCGGTCGATCGCATCATCCAGGCCGGCGATGTTCGCGAGGTTGGCGCCGAAGCCGTGACCGTAGCCCACCACCGCGCGCCGGACCGCCGGATCCGCGTGCGCGGCCAGGTGCGCGGCGACGAATCCCGGACCGGGCAGTGCTCCCGCGTCGAGAAAGACCAGTACCTGCCCGCGCGCGAGCCGGGCACCGGCATTGCGGGCGTGGTTGGCGCGAAAACCCAGATCCTCCTGAAAGTGGTACGCGACCGGCAGCCGGCCGGCAAAACTGTCGACAATGGACCGGGTGTCGTCGGATGAGCCGTCGTCGCTGACGATCACCTCGAAGACCCCGGCCGCGACGTCTTGCCGCGTCAGATGATGCAGCTGCCGGCGGACCAGGTCGCCGCGGTTGTACGTGGTGATGATGACCGATACCTGCGGATCGGGAGCGTCCACGACAGATCACGACCTTCCTCGGTGTCCGGCCCGGCGGGGCGGCCCATTCAGCGTTGTACGCCCAGCCGCGGTAGTGCGGCTGGGCGTGGGGTTCCTTCCGCTCAGGCAACCGGTGCGAGGCCGCTCGATACGCCGGCGAACTCGGCCACCAGAGCCCAGTAAGCTTCGGGGTTCTCCTCCTGGGCGAGGTGCCCGGAGTCCGGCACCCAGGCGGCTGTCACGTTGCGGATCCCGGCTTCCTGGAAGCCCTTCACGTGCGGCTCCAAGACGTGGCCGGCGGGCTTGTCGCCGTGCAGGTACAGCAGCGGCGTATCGATCTCGCCGGTCGCGGCCGCGTTGTCGGCCACATCCTGGGCCATCGCCCGGTACCACGAGAAGGCGGTGGCCATGCTGGTGCCCGCCCGGTACGCCGCCACGTGCGTCTGCCGCGACTGCTCGGTGATCCGCGTACCGTCGCCGGACAGCTCGTCGTACCAGTGGTCGAAGAAGGCCCGCTCGCGGTCGCGTACCAGCATCTCGGGCAGGCCGGGCTTGGCGTTGAAGTGGAAGTGCCACATCGACGGGTCCCGGGTGCCGATCTCCCAGGGGAAGACACCCGGCACGACGACGTGCAGCACGACCGCCCGGGCCAGACCCGGAATGTGGCGCAGGTAGGCGTACACGACCATGCCGCCGATGTCGCCACCGACGAGCGTCACGTCGCGCAGGCCGAGCTGCTCGAACAGGCCGTGCAGCTTTCCGGCCATCGCCTTCTTGGTGCCGTCCGTCGGGTCGCCGGTGGAACCGCCGATGCCGGGCAGGTCGATGGCGATGGCGTACGCCGACGGCGCGGCCAGTTCCAGCATGCGCCCGTAGCTCGCCCAGGACGTGGGGAACCCGTGCACGAAAACGATGGGAGGGTTGGCGGGGTCGCCCGCCTCGACGATGTGCAGCGACGAGCCGCTCACGTCGATCTGTCTGTGACGCGGATTGGCGTCCATCTAGTCGCTCCGGTTCTCTGCCAGCACCCAGGCCGCCCTCGGGACGGCTCAGAGGAAAGGAGTGTTGGGTTCGAGACCGACGAGGCTTCGCCCGTACAGCTCGATGTTGGTCTCCGGCAGGGTGAGTGCGTGGATGCTCATGGCGTGCACGTTGCGCTGGATCCGCTGGATGGGCACGTTCTCATAGATCGACGAGGCGCCGCTGATCGAGGCCAGGTTGTCCACCGCCTGCCGGGCCAGCTGGGCGATCCGGCCGAGCTGCACCCGCGAGTAGACCCGTTCCTCGATGGACCACGGCTCGTTGATCGCGGCCTTCGCCTCGACCATCTCGGCGAACTTGTGCGCCCGGGTCTCGGCTTCCTCGGTCAGCAGCGCGGCTTCGCCGATCTTCAGGTGGGTGATGGCCGCGTCGCGCTGGCTGGTGTAATAGGTGTAGGTGATCGGCCGGCCGGGCAACCGCTCCAGGAACGCCTCCATGGCGTACTTGGCGCCGCCGATGACCTGACCCGACGTCGCGGCGGTCGAGGTCACCAGGAGGGGGATGTCGTAGATGGCCTTGCCGCTGTTGTTGCTCGACTGGTTCTGCGGGCTGAACAGGTCCATCTGAGACACGACCCGCTCGGCCGGAACGAACAGGTCGGTCGTCTGGTAGGTGACGCTGCCCGTGCCCCGCAGCCCGGTCACGAACCAGTCGTCGATGATGCCGATGTCCGAGGTGGGGATGAGCGCCGTCATGGCTTGTGCTCCGCCGGGACCGTCCAGCATTCCGGCGGTGAAGACCCACTGACTGTGCAGGACGCCCGACGAGAACTTCCACTTGCCGGTGTAGACGTAGCCGCCGTCCACCTTGCGGACGGTGCCGGTCGGCGAGATGTTGCCGGACACGCGGACGTTGGGGGTCGCGAAGACTTCGTCCTGGACGTGGTCGGGGAACCGGCCGACCAGCCAGTTGATCAGCGACCAGACCGAGAGGCAGAAGGCCGCCGAGCCGTCTCCCTTGGCGATTTCGGCGTGGACGTCGATGAGCGTACGGGCATCGGACTCGAATCCGCCGTATTGCCGGGGTACGCGCATCCGAAGCAGGCTGGACTCTTCGAACGCGGTCACCACGTCATCGGGCAGGCGCCGGTTCTCCTCGATCCACAGCGCTCGCTCGCGCAGCAGCGGCGTCAGCTGAGCGGCTCGCTTGACGAGATCCTCACGTGTGGGTATCGCCGTGTGCATCGTAGGTCCTCCTTATGCCGCTGCGGCCGGGCCAGAGGACTTGATTGTGCGGAGGCCCGGGGAGACGCCGCATCTTCGAGATTGCCGATCATAGATATCCGCGGCCCTGGTATCCGCACCTCTGCGGTCAGAGCACGCCGGCGACGCCGATCAGGTTGCCCTGCGGGTCGGTGAAGTGCCCGACCACCAGCGGCGAGCCGGGCGACTGCACCGGGCCGAGGACGCGCTTGCCGCCCAGCGCCTCGGCGCGGCGCAATGCTTCTTCTACATCGGACACTCCTACGTAGACCAGCACCCTGCTCTCGAAGCCTTCACCGCCCGCCACGCCGCCGGGTATGCCGCCGCCGTCGGGGGTGGGGATCTTCTCGACGAAGCCGTAGGTGCCCGGCGCGGAGACACCCTCGGCGACCTCGCCGCCCACCGCGAACTCCCAGCCGAACAGGTCTCCGTAGTAGGCCCGCAGCTGGCTGGGGTCCTTGCCGACGATCTCGAAGTGCACGACTGGCTGTCCCATGGTCCACCATCCTAGGTGAGGCCGCTTGTAAAAAACAACAACATAGTCTTATTTTTGTAGCGCGAGATCACGGGATCTCGCCCGGAGGAATCGAGGAGCTCGCGAATGCCCACCCAGCGGATCTACGGCGACGCCTGCACCATCGCCCGCGCGTTGGACGTCGTGGGCGAGCGATGGGCGCTGCTCATCGTCCGGGAGCTGCTCTTCGGGCCCCAGCGCTACTCCGACCTGCGCCACGCCCTGCCGGGCGCCAGCTCCAACCTGATCGCCGACCGCCTTCGCGAACTCGACGCAAACGGCGTGGTGCTGCGGCGTAGGCTCCCGCCTCCGGCCGCCTCCTGGGTCTACGAACTCACCGCTCGCGGCCGCCGGCTGGAGCCCGTGCTGTATGCCCTCGGCGCTTTCGGCAGCGATGTGCCGGTGCCGCGGGACGCGTACCTCAGCGCCACTTCCGCGCTGCTCTACCTGCGCCAGTCCGCCCGCCCCGAGCACCGCTGGCCGGTCACGGTCTGCGGCATCCAGCTGGAGGATCAGCCCTTTACGGTACGCAGTAAGCAAGGCCGGATCGAGGTGCGACGCGGCGAGCCGGAGCAAGCGGTGGCCCGGCTGCAGACGACGCCCTGGGGGCTGATGGAGCTGATCTCCGATCCGTCCCGGCTGTCCGACGCGGACGTCGCCGGCGATCCGGGCGTGTTCCAGCGCCTGTTCGCCACCATCGCCGGCTGAACGCCGGCCCCGGCCGGGATGGCGGACCCGGCCGGGTGACCACGGGTCAGACTCCTTCGGTTTCGGTACGCGGCCGCCGCGTCAGCCCGACCATCACGAGTACGCCCACCACGGCGATCAGGGCGCAGGCCACGAATCCGGCCTGGAAGCCCGGTCCTACGTCGTTTCCGCGGGCGTACGCCAAAATGACGGTGATGACGATGGCGACGCCGAATCCGCCGCCCGCCTGCAATGCGGCCGTGTTGAGCCCGGATGCGAGCCCGGCATCGCCGCGGCTGACGCCGGACAGTGCCGCTGCGGCCGCGGCGACGGTCGCACAGCCCATCCCCGCTCCGAAGATGATCAGCCCCAGGAACGTCAGTATGTTCCACGAAGCCGCCACGACGGTCTGCACGAGAATGAGGCTGCCGACGGCCATCAGTGCCATGCAGACGGCGCCCACGGCCCGGAAACCGAATCGGGTGACGAAGAACTGCCCGACCGAGGCGCCGATCGCCGCCGACAACGGCATCAGCGCCTGCCGGAATCCGAACTGGGCGGCGGACATGCCGAGCACCGTCTGGGCGTACTGCGAAATGGTGACCGAAAGCCCGAACGGCAGGATGCCGACGGCGAGCATGCCGAGGTTGCCGCCCACGAGATTGCCGGACCGGAAGATGCGCAGCGGAACGAGCGGCGCGCTGGAGCGCTGCTCGACCACGACGAACAGCGCGAAGAGCACGACCGCACCCGCCAGCAGCCCGAGCGTCTGGGCGCTGACCCAGCCGGCGGTCGGTACGACCACGACGGCGTAGAGCAGAAGGACGAGGCCGCCGGTGCTGGTCAGCGCGCCCGCGACATCATAGGTACGCCGCATGTCGGCCTCGCTGCTCTCCTGAAGCAGCAGCGGGCTGAGCACGAGCATCGCGATCGCGACCGGGACGTTGACGAGGAACACCCACTGCCAGCCGAGCCCGACGAGCGATCCGCCGACCAGCAGCCCGGTGACGGCACCGAGGCTCGCCAGGCCCGCCCAGCCGGCCAGGGCCCGGTTCCGCTCGGTGCCTTCGCGGAACATGTTGGTGAGAATCGACAACGCGGTCGGCGTCATCATCGCCGCCGATACCCCATGCAGGGCCCGAGCGATGATGAGTACCTCCTGGTTCCAGGCGAACCCGCACACGATGCTGACCACCAGATAGAGCGCGGTACCGATCATGAAGACGCGACGCCGGCCGAGGAGATCGGCCGCGCGGCCGCCGAGCAGCAGCAGGCCGCCGAAGGTGAGGAGATTGGCGCTCAACACCCACTGCGCGGCCTCCGGGGTAAGGCCGAGCGCGGTGCTGATGGCCGGAAGCGCGAGGATCACGACCTGGGAGTCGAGAATGACCATGAAGTTCGCGGCGCACAGAAGGATGAGGGCGAGCCAGCGCCGGGAGCCCAGGGCCGGGGTCTCCGGTCGGGTGGTGAGAGTCTGCGGTAATGCCATGGCTAGTCCTTTGCCGGGTGAGGAGTGGCGTACAGGACGGGCGGGACGCGACAGACGGCGGGATCTGCGAACTATCCATCGTGATCAATGATGTGTAGCAAATTTGGGTGGGGGAGTCTTCTTCGAAAATGCGCATCCGCCACCTGAGAATCCCTTGACGGTCGCCGCCCAATCAGGCTTGAACCTCCAGCAGAGCGTCGCCGAGCGGCGTACGCGACGTCAGGACGATCCGGCCCGACCGTCGAGAGTCGACCAGGCCGGCCCGGCGGAGTATGGCCGGATGCTGGCTTACCGCGGGTAAGCTCAGGCAACGTTTTCGTGTCGGCGAAAGCATCATCGGCAAGGCGACGGTGGACTGTGGAAACGCGGACGGTGCCCGGCGCCGGGGCGCTCGCTGGGATCCACCGCCGATCAGGGTACAAGATCCATGGCGGGCCGGCCGGCGGCGACGTCCACCGGCAGCGATACGTGCTCGTGAAAGACCAGCCAGCCACGGTCCGTACGCCGGCTGCAGCTGGTGACGCGTACCCAGACGCCGACCTCGCGCCCGTTCGTCAAGGTTCCCGCCGCCCGGCTGAATCCCCGCGCGACCGCCATATCGGCACTCGCCGCGATGGTCAGATCGCGCAGCTCGACATCGATCGGGCCTTGGTAGCCGTCGAACCAGTGCCGGAACCGGTCGCGGAGCGCCTCGGCTCCGGCGAACTGCAACGGTGGCACGACGTCGAAGTAGACGACGTCGTCGGCGTACAGGGTCATCAGGCGATCCAGATCCTTGGTCCGGATGGCCCCGAACTGGCGGTCCATGAGTTCGCGGACCGCCGCCATCGCATCCTCATACATCTCCATGCCTTACTGACGAGCCAGCGGCGGCAAATGTGACGCGCGATTCTCGGCCGGTGGCGGCGTGGTGGATCCTATTCGGACGATGCTGGCCGGCCGCGGGTGAGTACCTGGGCATCCAGTGGAGCGAATGGGTCCAGGGAGAACAGCGCCTCGACCGGCAGGCCGAAGTGACGAGCCAGCCGCAGCGCCAGCTCCAGGCTGGGGGTGTAGTCGCCTCGCTCGATGTAGCCGATGGTCTGGTAGTGCACGCCGACCGCGTCGGCCAGCTGCTGGCGGGAGAGGTGAACCAGCACATCAACAACGGTCGTAATCCACAAGGCCGGTACGCCCACGGGCGCGGCTGTGCTTTCATCGACATGCCGCCTCACGGGAAGGACAAGTAATGCGCATCTCCGCTCACCTGGACGTCGATGTGATCGCCGTGGAGACCGACGACCAGCTGTCCGTCCTCATCGAGATGACCGCGCCGATACCGCCGGAGACCGGGCCGGGCCGGCCGCCGTCCACGCTGGAGGTCGTGCTGGACCGCAGCGGGTCGATGGCCGGCGGCCGCCTCGACGGGGCCAAGACCGCCCTGGCCGGCCTGGTCGACCGGCTGGACCCGACGGACAACTTCGGCGTGGTCGTCTTCGACGACAGCGTGCAGGTCGTAGTGGCGGCCGGCCCGCTGACCGACAAGAACGCGGCCAAACGCGCGGTCGCCGAGGTTTACTGCGGCGGTAGCACCGATCTTTCGTCGGGATACCTGCGCGGCTTGCAAGAGGCGGAGCGGGTCGCGGGCCAGACCGGGGCGACCGTACTGCTGATCTCCGACGGCCACGCCAATGCCGGCGTCACCGACCCGGAGGCGCTGGGCGGCATCGCCCGCAAGGCGCACGCCAAGAACATCACCACGTCGACGCTCGGCTACGGGCTCGGCTACGACGAGCGCCTGATGTCGGCGATCGCCCGCGGCGGATCGGGCAACGAGCACTTCTGCGAGGAGCCCGACACCGCCGGTACGCTCATCGCGGGCGAGGTGGAAGGACTGCTGTCCCAGACGGCTCAGGCCGCGTCGCTGACGATCCGGGTGTCGCCGCACGTACGCGCGGTCCATGTGGTCAACGACCTGCCGACGACGAGCAGCGGTGACACCATCGTGGCCGAGCTGGGCAGTTTCTACGCCGGCGAGACCCGCAAACTCGTACTGACCTTCGAGATCCCCGCCATCGCGACGCTCGGGCTGGCCCAGGTCGCCACCTGCGATTTCACCTGGGTCGAGCTGCCGGCGCTGGCGCAGCACACCGTCGGCGTACCGATCCACGTCAACGTCGTCCCCGGCGACCAGGCGGCTGGGCGCGTACCGGACCCGACCGTGCGTACCGAGCTGGTGTACCTGCAAGTACAGCAGTCCAAGCGCCAGGCCTCGGAGTACCTCAGCAGCGGCGACTCGGCCTCGGCGATGAGAATTCTCGGACTTTCGCGAAGCACCATCAACCAGATCCTCGCGTCGGCTCCCGAGTCCATGCGGGCCGACCTCGCCGACGAGTCCGCCGCGCTGGCGTACGTGGAGGACCAGGTACGCCAGGGCATGATCTCGCGGGCGGCCAAGTACACGTCGATGGATTCGCAGTCGAAGTCGTCGAAGCGCGGGCGGCCGACCCAGCCCTCGCCGCCCGGCGACCACACGAGCGAGTCCTAACCGGAGCGGACGGCTGGCCGGCTCGCTAAGGATCGATGATTGCGATGCGGTTCATCGCCACGGCGTCACCGATCCGCCCGCGGCGCAGGACGGCGCGTACGCGCGCTTCGAATGCCCGTTGCGCGAGCTTGTAACGCTCGCGGCCGGCGGTCAGATTCTCGGCGGTCGGCTCCAGCCGCAAATAGGCGAGGTACGCCCGCGCGATTTCCAACGCCGCCGGATACAGTTCTTCGGCGCCTGGTGTCATGAAGAAACGCACGCTCGCCTCGTAACGGTCCGGGCGTTCGTCTTTCGGCGGCTCACCGCGTTCGCGAGCGTCGCGCGCCCGGCCGAAAAGGCGGCCGAACACGAGTGAGTACTGCACCGCGGCCTCGGACAACCGCGCCAGCTCATTGTGGTGCTGCGCGGCGCGCCGCCGAGCCAGGTCGCCGAACAGGACTAGGAGGCCGCCGACAATCACTCCGCTGAATCCGATGAGCGCATCCACTCATGCATGGTCGCGCGCCGTTGCCACATCGGCTATCAGATTGACGCCAGCGCGCCTCGGCTATTTCACAGCGGATCTGCTGGCGTACACCTTCGATGTCGCCTCAGCGGTCCGCAGCCGACATGGCCTGCTGGTGTGCCAGCAGGCGGGACACATCCTCGGCGGTCATGGGCTGGGCCAGGTAGTAGCCCTGGCCGAGGGTATAGCCAAGCTCGCGGAGCACGGCCGCCTGCTCGGCGCTCTCGATTCCCTCGGCGACGGTGTCCAGGCCGAGCGCGTCGGCGAGTTGGATCACCGCGCGTGCCACCGCTTGCCGGACGCTGGCGGCGGCCGGCTGGCCGTCGTCGATCTCGATGCCGTCGACGAACGACTTGTCCAGCTTGACGATCGCGGCGGGGAACGCGCGTAGCAGGCTCAGCGACGATTCGCCGGTGCCGAAGTCATCCAGCGCCAGGCGGATGCCCATGCGGTCGAGTTCATACAGCGTCCGGGAGACCTGCTGGCCACGGAGTACGGCCGACTCGGTCACCTCCAGCACCAGCCGCTCACTGGGCAGTCCGCTTTCGGCGAGTGCGGCCGCCACATCGGACACGAAGTCGGGGTCGTGCAGTTGCCGCGCGGACACGTTGGATCCCGCCTCCCGCAGCGCATCCGATCCGAACTCGGACAACCACGCGGCCGCCTGGCGGCAGGTCTCGCGCAGCACGAACCGGCCCAGCGGCACGATGAGTCCGGTCCGTTCGGCGGCCGGGATGAAATCGACCGGCCAGACGACACCGCGGGTCGGGTGATGCCAACGGACCAACGCCTCGACACTGATCAGCCGGTTGTCGTCCAACCGCAGGATCGGCTGATAGACCACTTGGAACTCGCCGTTGTCCAAGGCCCGCCGCAGCTCGCCGCCGAGCTGCATATACGCCAGCACGGGCTCTCCCATGCCGTCCGCGTACCGCACGAAGCTCGCCTTGCCGCGCTGCTTGGCCATATACATTGCGACGTCGGCGTCCCGCAGCACCGTGTCGACGGTCGCGCCGGGCCCGGCGTCGGCGATGCCTATGCTGGCCTGCACCAGCAGCCGGTGCTCGCTGATCGGGCGGTTGAGTACGGCCAGCAGCCGGCCGGCCAGCCCCTCGGGGTCAGCATCGGCGCCAGTGAGCAGTACCGCGAACTCGTCGCCACCAACCCGCGCCGGCAGGCCGTCTTGCCCGACCTCGGCGCGCAGCAGCTGTGCGATCGAGACGAGCAGCCCGTCGCCGACGCCATGGCCGAGCAGGTCATTGACGGTCTTGAAATCGTCCAGGTCAACCAGGAGCACCGACGCCTGTCCCGTCGTGGCTAGGACGGCCGCGAGCCCGTCCCGAAACAACGCCCGGTTGCCCAAGCCGGTCAGGCCGTCGTGACTGACCTCGTACTGCAGCCGCCCCTCCTGGACACGTGCGTTGCGAAGCAGCCGGGCGTTCTCCCGGAATGCGATGAACTGCCGGACCGTGACCAGCGCGGTCACCACCACCGCAGCGATCACGACCACGCGGCCCGGCCAGCGTAGCGGTGCGCCGAACGCGACCGCGATCAGTGGTACGTCCACCGCCGCCACGGCCAGGTAGGGCAGCAGCACGTTGCCGCGGGCCCGATCACGGCGTAACCCGAGATTGGCGCGCCATTGAGCCGCGACACCGACCGTGGCCAGCACCGGGGCCAGCGGCATAACGATCGCCTGGGCGGGGATACCCGCGGCATAGCCGAACCGCACCGCCAGCACGGCGACGACGCCGGCGGTGACACCACCGCCGGCCGCAATGAGCCGTATCGCCGCGCGGTCGACGGGGCCGCCGCCCGCAACGTACGACACCTTCGTCGCGGCGCCGACGGCAACCAAGAATGCGAGCCCGACCAGCGCCATCGCTTGTCGGCTCCAGGGCTCGCGGGCGGACAGCATCGGGGCCAACCCGGCGTACCACAGCACCGCTGTGCAGCCGAGGAACGCGATCGTGCGGTCGAGCAAGATGCGCCACCGCTCGACGCCACCGGTCGCGATGATCGGCACTCGCGCTACAGCCCAGATGGCGAGACCGAACCCGATTGCCACACAGGCTGCGGCCGGCAGCGGCATGCTGCGCGTACGGGCCAGCGAGGCGTGGGTCAGCATGTCCACCGCCAGCCAGCCATAGCCGATCGTGATCACGGCCATCGCGATGAGTACGGCGCGCCAGAAACGCCAGGCGACCGGATCAAGGTCGCTGCTGCGAGACATGTGATAGACGGATGCGGTGGCGAGCGCGCCGCCCATGGGAACGAATATGTACGCCAGCGCCTCGGTGCCAGCACCGACGGTGAGATAGGCGACCCACCAGGCGGTGCCGAGAGCGACAACTCCCGCGGTAGCTAACACATAGCGACGGGCGGCCACCGCCATGCCGGCGACAGCGGCCGCGGGGCTCGCCGTCGACCGAAGCGCCTCCCGCCTCACGGCGCTGACGATATCCCGCGCATTGTGTACCGGATCTCACCCGAACGTTTGAATGTTCACCGATATGTGCACTGAGAGGCCAGCCCGTTCGGCGGCCGGAGCTGCCCGGCGCGGTTTATATTGGACCGTATCGATTACGACCGTCCTAAGCAGACACTAGCGCATTCCTTGAGTGTGGACGGATGACGGTACGCGCGGAGTAACTGGGCCGACCGACGCGCTCCCGCCTCGACGCGGCCTGCGGCACTGGCCGGTACGCGGAGTACCTTGCCGGACGCGGCCACCGGGTCGTCGCCGGATCGCAGGTCCGACGCTGCGAGAAGCCCCGCGGATCGGCCGCCGACACGCCGCCACCCTCCACCCCCACCGATCTGACGGTGAGTGGCCGGCACGATTGGCCATGGTCGCTGATGGACCTTGTCCCGGAGGCGACCGGGGCGGCGTGGGCCGTACCAGCCACCATCATCTGGCTCTTCGAGTACGCGAGTCCGGTGCCGCTTCGTGGCGGCACGAAAATGTCTTGACATGGATCGATACTGTAAGGCGAGGGTCGATACATCGGGGGATGTTTTTGTGTCGGCATAGCTCGTCGTTCCCCCGTGGGCATCGATCATGGAGATAACGATGCGATTTGGGGGATCGCAATGGAACACACACGGGGGAAGAGAAGGATCTGGCTCGGCGCAACACTTTCCGCCATCGCTGTAATCGTCGGCGCAGCCGCCCAGCCAGCCACAACCGCTGGAGCCGCGGCGGTTCAGCAACCGGTAGCCGCCTCGGTTCAGCAAGCGGTGGCCGCTCCGGCGCAGTTCGTGTATCCGGTGGTGGCCGCGAACGAAGATGGGCGGCTGGAGGTCTTCGCGCCCAGCACGGACCGTTCGCTGTGGTACAACCGGCAATGGCAGCCCGGCAACAGCTGGCGAGGCTGGCGGAGCATGGGTACTCCACGGTCGGACGATGGCGTGTCCATACCGGCGGCGGCTTTGAATGACGACGGCCGCATGGAGGTCGTCATCGAGTCTGGCGGGATCTACTATCACGCCTCGCAGACGTCGCCTGGCGGATCGTGGACGGGGTGGCGGAGCCTGGGCAGCCCTAACCTCGAAGGCGGCATTCCGGCGCTGGGCACCAATCAGGACGGCCGGCTGGAAGTCTTCATGAGCGACGGTCATGAGATCTGGCACGGCTGGCCGTTGCCCGCCAACGGCGACATCTGGAGCGGCTGGGCGAGCCTGGGGCATCTGGCCACAGCCTTCCCAGCGAGGGGGGCGCCGACCGTGGAAATCAACGCGGACGGCCGCCTAGAGGTGTTCGTCACCTCCACCGACACCGGGGTCGTGCACCACCGATGGCAGGAGAGCCCCGGCGGCGCCTGGGTGCCGTGGACGATCGTCGGCTCGCTGGGTACCCAGCAACCATTCGGGGATGTGCAAAGCGTCGCGGTGGCGGTCAACGATGACGGCCGGCTGGAAGCCTTCGGCGTCGCCGGCATCACGGAGCACGCCGGGAGGCTGTGGCACAGCTCGCAGCGAAGCGCCGGTCAGGACTGGGGCGACTGGGAGCCGTTCGAGGCAGCGGGAGACCTGTCCACGGACGGGGATCTGGTCGCGGTCAAGAACAAGGACGGGCGCCTAGAGGTGTTCGGAATCGCCTGGACGTGCTTCCTTTTGGATGACTGCTCGATAGTGCGGCGGGCGCAAACCTCGCCCGGCGGCGGCTGGGGTACGCCCCAAACCCTCAAC